>BNJU01001262.1_pt1 | contig 106617 bp, 139 predicted proteins | sample 8539281 | NCBI WGS metagenome assembly BNJU01 (sample SAMD00202456, study PRJDB9452) | human saliva metagenome | isolation source: human saliva | place: Japan | reverse complement strand
AATAATATCTCATTGTCAGATGGAGCATTTTTTTCTTTTTTTGAGAGTTGGAGAAAAAAACACCTCATTATATAATAACACATAGTTAGTGCTTACTAACCGATTTATCAGAAAGTGAGGGAAATCACTATGGCAAAAAAAGAAAGCCAAGAAGGTAAACCGAAAAAAGGGTTGCCTCGCCTCATAGAGCTGGCGATGACGCAGAAAGCGCCTATGGTAGGAGGAATGATTCTTTCTGCCCTGGCTACGATTGCGTCGTTTCTGCCCTATCTGGCTATTTATTTTATCATTCAGGAAATTGTGGGAATCTACCCGGATTTCAGTACACTGGACGTTCCAAAGGTATTGGGATACGGCGGATTGGCTCTCGGCGGGGTTCTTTTGAATGTGCTGCTTTACACTGCGTCCGTGGCTCTTTCCCACATCGCGGCCTATGGCACGTTGTATCAATGTAAAATCAATTATGTATCCCATATCGCCAAGCTCCCTCTGGGGTATCACTTAAAAATGGGAAGCGGTAAGCTGCGGAAAATTATGGACGATAACATTGAAAGTTTGGAGGGATTTATCGCCCATGATCTTCCCAATATGATTTCCGCTTTTGTCGCGCCAATCGTTATGCTGGTGTTGGTATTTGCGGTAGACTGGCGCTTTGGTTTAGCAACATTCGTGGGAATTATTGTTTCGTTCCTTGTGTACGGTGTGACCACTGGCGGAAATAAAACAAAAAAATTGATGGAGGACTATCAAACTTCTTTGGAGGACATGAGCAATGCCTCTGTGGAGTACATCCGGGGAATTGCAGTAGTCAAAGCGTTTAAGCAGACGGCGTTCTCTTTCAAACGTCTGCATGATTCTATCAAGAATTACACGAAAACCGTTATCCCATACTCACTGAGCCAGGAATTGATGACGGCAGCCTTTACAGCCGCCCTTAACGGAATTTATCTATTTATCATCCCGGTGGGCATTTGGATTGGCAGCTCCACAAATGATTATCAGGCATTTGTAGCCCCCTTTATCTTTTATCTGATTTTCGTGCCGGTGATTGCCTCAATTCTCATGAAAGTGTTGTATGCTTCTGTCAATGCCATACAGGTAGGTAATGCTGTGGAACACATGGATCAAGTTTTGGCAGAACCGGAGATTCCGGAAAAGGGCACTTCTCAAAAACCGTCTACATACAATGTTGTTTACGATAATGTAACCTTTTCCTATACAGAAGATGAGACAAATGCGGCATTACAATCCGTGTCCTTTACTGCACCACAGGGAAAGGTTACTGCGATTGTCGGCCCGTCCGGCGGCGGTAAAAGTACCATTGCCAGCCTGCTTCCACGTTTCTATGATGTGGAACAAGGGGTTATCCGTATCGGTGGAGTAGACATCCGTAATATGAGTACCGGTGATCTGATGGATACCGTCAGCTTTGTATTCCAGGACAATTTCTTATTTAAGCAGAGTATTCTGGATAATATCCGCATGGGAAATCCAAATGCAACTGAAGAAGAAGTTATAGCTGCCGCCAAAGCCGCTCAGTGCCATGAATTTATTTCCGAGCTGCCGCAGAGCTATCAAACCGTGTTTGGTAAAGACGGAGTCAAACTTTCCGGTGGACAGATTCAGCGCATTGCCATAGCGAGAGCCATTGTGAAAAATGCTCCTATCCTGGTATTGGATGAGGCAACCTCTTTCAGCGACCCGGAAAATGAACATCTTATTCAGCAGGCTCTTTTCGAGTTGATGAAAGGCAAAACGGTCATTATGATTGCACACCGTCTTTCGACAATCCGTAATGCTGACCAAATCCTTGTAGTAGACCATGGAAAAATTGTCCAGTCCGGCACACACGATGAATTGATGGCACAGGCTGGCCGCTATCAGGATTTGTGGAATAATTATACTGCGGCGTTGACCTGGAAGTTCAGCGTAGGAAAGGAGGCATAGGTCATGATGAATTTGAAAGAAATGTTTCAGCTCTCAGACCGCGGAGCAAAGGATTTGAAAAAAGGTATTTTTGCCTGCACCCTCACAAATCTTTCTCTTATGCTATCGGTGGTTGTCACAATCCAGATTTTTCTGGAAGTGTTAAAACCGCTGACTGGCAAAGAAGTTTCCTGGAGCAAGATGTGGATTCTGTTCGGGGCTGGTGTCTTATCGGCAATCATTCATTTTTCTCTGTTGCAAAAACGATTATCGAAAAACGTATGTGTCATGCTATACCGCTGCGGAGGATTCCCGTATCCGTATTGCGGAATTGGTACGCAAGTTCCCCATGAGCGTGTTCAACAACAAAGACTTGACAGAGCTGACCACGAATATGATGGGGGACTGTGCCAGCATTGAACACTCCATGAGCCACATTGTGCCGCCGTTGATGGCCAATGCAATTTCCTGTACGCTGATTTGCGTTTGTGTAATGATCTTTGACTGGCGCATGGGGTTGTCCATTTTCTGTACGCTGCCCCTGTCGTTCCTCATTATTTTAGGAAGCAGAAAACTCCAAGAGCGCGGCAGCAAGAAACAGGTAGAGGCAAAACTGAAAGCCTCTGAAGAAGAACAGGAATATTTGGAAGGTATCCGTATTATAAAATCCTGCCATCTGGATGGTGAGAAGTTTTCCAAACTGAATGACGCGCTGAAAGACTTAAAGAAGCAATCCATTCACATGGAATTGGGCACAAGTGTGTTTATCTCCATCGCGCAGTTCGTTCTTCAGGCCGGAATTGGAATTACAGTTTTTGTGGGCGTCCATCTTTTGACAGGCGGCAGTATCACCATTTTGCCGCTGCTGCTTTCGCTGGTGATTGTATGCCGGATGTACGGGACCAATCCTGACGATTCTCACCCTGCTTCCTATGCTGTTCCATACCCTTAATATCCACCCAGCGAATGAGAGAACTGGCTGGTATTCCCGTAATGGAAGGCCGTACAGATGTACCTATTAAAAACAATAATATTGTTTTTGACCATGTCAGCTTTTCCTATAACAAGGAACCTGTTTTGAAAGATATCAGCGCTACTATTCCAGAAGGAAAAATTACTGCGCTGGTTGGGCCTTCCGGTAGCGGAAAAAGTACCATGTCTCGCCTGATTGCTCGCTTTTGGGATGTGAACAGTGGCACAGTTGCAATCGGCGGTGTAGATGTGAAAACCCTCGATCCTGAATACCTCATGGGATATATGTCCTTTGTATTTCAGGATGTGACCCTGTTCAACGATACTGTCTGGAATAACATCAAAATCGGAAATCTGGAGGCAACGGATGAACAGGTTTTGGCTGCGGCAAAAGTAGCCTGCTGTGATGAATTTGTAAAAAGGTTGCCGGATGGATATAGCACTCTGCTGGGAGAAAACGGCTCTACGCTTTCCGGCGGTGAACGCCAGCGGATTTCCATTGCCCGCGCACTCTTAAAAGACGCTCCGATTATTTTGCTTGATGAAGCGACCGCTTCCCTCGACCCGGAAAATGAAGTGTTAATCCAGAACGCTATTTCTCGGCTGATAAAAGGGAAAACTGTCCTGGTTATCGCTCACAGACTTCGCACCATTGCAGACGCAGATCAGATTCTGGTATTGAATAATGGAAAAATAGAGGAAGCCGGAGCCCATGAACAGTTGATGTCAAAGAACGGCTTGTACCAACATCTGTATCAGATTCAGTCAAAGAGCCAGAAGTGGGCGGTCTGAAAGTTATTGTCAGACGGATCATTTTTTTGGCTGGCAGAGTGGAAAGCGAAAAATATATTATGATACGCTAAAACAGAGTTAGTTATATCTAATCTGCATATCATAAGGAGGTGAGCCTTTGGAGCCTACAGCAATTCTCCCGCCTATATGGACGAATTAAAAACGCAAGGAAATATCCGGTGTTGACTCATAGTGAGCAACGCATTGTCTATCAAATCGATTGTGTAGATGGTACTGGAACAGTAGAGGTAATCACACTTTTTCCCGGTGTAGTCCTGCAATTCCATAGCTTTCATTGTAAATCATTTCATTTGTCGGAAAGTAAAGAGGTTGGGAATAGCCTGAAAAATCAACTACTGCACAGAGGGACGCATGGAAGTGCGGATGTCCGATAACCTGTTTTTGTTTATGGAACCGGGAAATTTAAGCGTTGATGTGCGAAAGGCGCAGGACAGCTTTCAGTTTCCTGCGGCCACTACCATGGAGTAGAGCTTTTGTTTCATTCTTCTACACTAAATAGGGACGCGCCTGAATTGTTAAAAAAACCGTCGAAGTGGATGGAAAACAAGCCCAGCTCCGATTTTTGTAAGGACGCACAAAGCTATGTTGTCCGGGCGGATGATCGGCTGCGCAAGCTGTTTGAAGATATGGGAAATGCTCCACCGGAGTGCCGCACACCATATTTACAGATAAAAAGTAACAGAATTGTTGCTTCTGCTTTGTAAATCGGATATGCCGGAAAAAAGCGATGAAAGCTCTTTTATGACTATGGGGCAGGTTCAGATCGCCAAGCAAGTCATGGAAATTATAAGCGCCGATTTGAGCAAACATTATTCGATTGAAAATCTGGCGGCTCCATTTGGAATTAGTCCATCCTCTTTGAAAAAACTATTTTCAGGGAGTGTATGGAAAAAAATATTTCCACATGGCTGCGTGAGGCAAGAATGTCGGCAGCGTCTATGGCGCTGCGGGAGAGTAATCAGCCCGTAGCAGAAATCGCGGCTAAAGTAGGATACGAAAACGCAAGTAAATTTTCTGCGGCGTTCAAAAGTTTTCTGGGAGAAACCCCATTGGAGTACCGGCGCCAAAGCCGGTGTGAAATCTAAATCATCTTTTTTTAGGAGGTACATAAAAAATGAACGAAAAAACAAATACAAAAAAATCGAAGTGGCTGGTGTCTGCGGGCGTATTTATTGCCTTGTACTTTTGTCGTATTTTTGATTATTGAATGTGCTGTATGCCGGTGCCGCCCCTTTATCTTTTGTATGTCCAGCTTGATTGCTTTGGTAGCCGCTCCGGTTTATCTGATGTTGTTGGCAAAAGCGCCTATGCACGGTCCCATCTTTATTGCGGCTATTCTGCCCTGCCTGTTCCTTTTACTCCAGGGAAATATATGGGTGGTAGCTGTTACCGGCGCTGTAGCGGGGATTCTGGCAGAGGTCATCGCAGGTATTGGAAAGTTCCGCAACAATAAGCTGAACATTCTAAGCTATCTATTCTTTTCTCAGAATTTGCTGGGCGGTTTCCTTCCTATCTGGATTATGCGGGATTACTACTTTGCTGACACACTGGAACGTGGTATGAGCGCAGATTTCTGCAACACACTGGAAGCTATGACGCCTATCTGGGTTTTGTTCCTGATGATTGCAGGAACCGTTATTTTTTTGCTTTGATTGGCTGCATGATTGGCAAGAGGATGTTCAAGAAACACTTTGAAAAAGGCTGGAATGGTATGATGGAGAAACGGGAAGTAAAATTTGATCTGCGGACAAAGTTCATGCTCATATTGGTTGTGAATCTCTTTTTACTTCTCAGCCATTCCGTGATTTTTTTGAATTGGTTTTGGTATTCGGCTGTCTGCTGCTCATTACCATAGACGGGCAGGCAAAGAGCGCCTTTCACTTTTTGATTGTCTTTTTGATTATGCTCGGTATCGACCAGCTTTTGACGCCCTATATAAACGGCTTTTTCTTTACTTTGGTATCCTTTATCACAGTAGCATTGAGAAAGTTTTTGCCTTGTTTTATTCTAGGAAAATGGATTTTGACGAAAAACAGAAGTCAGTGAGTTTGTTGCGGTTATGTGGAAGCTGCGGCTTCCACAGACCGCAATCATTCCGTTATCTGTAGTGTTCCGTTATTTTCCTACGATCAAAGAGGAATGGGCTTCTATCCGGGCTGCGATGAAAATGCGGGGAATCCATGTCTCGCTGGAACATATTATGGTTCCGCTTTTGATGTCCGCGGTGAATGTCAGCGAGGAATTGTCGGCAGCGGCATTGTGCCGCGGATTAGACAGTCCAGAACCGCATACCAGTTTGGTACAGGTAAGATTCCGCTTCTCTGATGTCCTTGTTTGGTGTATTACAGGAGCTTTGGCGATTGCTGCGATTATCTTGAAAGGGGTGGGTATTTTATGATTTCGTTTCAAAATGTTACATACTCCTATCAGGAAAGCGGGGAACCCAAAAGTCTGGATTCCATCAATCTGGAGGTGAAGGATGGGGAATGTATTTTACTTTGCGGGAAAAGCGGATGCGGAAAAACGACTATAACCCGTCTGCTCAATGGTATGATTCCCAATTTTTACGAAGGAAAATTACAAGGAACTGTCATGGTGGATGGGAAAAATCTTTTTGATCTTCCCATGTATGAAATCTCTAAGCGAGTTGGCAGCGTTTTTCAAAATCCTCGGACGCAGTTTTACACTGTCAATACCACCAGCGAGATTGCTTTTTGGCTGTGAAAAACCTCGGAATGGAACCGCAGGAAATCGCTGAACGTGTGAAACAGACAGCAAAAGATTTACAAATTGAGTATCTGCTGAATCGGAATATTTTTAATTTGTCCGGAGGGGAAAAACAAATCATCGCCTTTGCAAGCATTTATGCGATGTCCCCGCAAATCTATGTTCTGGACGAGCCATCCTCGAATCTGGATATTCAGGCGATTGAAAAGGTGAGGAAAATTTTTAAGCCTGCTCAAACAGCAGGGCAAAACTGTCATCATTGCGGAACACCGCACCTATTACCTGAAAGATCTGATAGACCGTGCCATATATATGGAGGATGGCAAAGTTGTCGGGGAATATACAATGGCAGAATTAGCTCGTTTGACCTATGAAGAACGGGTAAACAGCGGGATTCGGACGGTAGATTTACTGTCTTATCCGATTACAGCTCACCATGCGCGTTCATCCAGCCATACCATAGAACTAAAAGATATTCATTGTTTTTATGGGCAAACGGAGGCTTTGTCTATCCCTAAGCTGTCTATCCCATCGGGCAGGATTACTGCAATCATCGGCACCAATGGGGCAGGAAAAATCCACTTTGTTTCCTGCATGTGCGGGCTTATGAAAAAGACAAAAAGGAACATTCCTGCTGGATGGAAAAAAACAAAGTGCAAAAAGAGCGGGTACGGGATAGCTACCTTGTCATGCAGGAGGTGAATCACCAGCTTTTTCTCTGATAGTGTTAGAGAAGAAATTGTGCTGGGAAGCGGCGAATCTTCAGAAAAATAGTCTGCAAGAGATTATGACTGCACTGGATATTTCTGCTCTTTCAGAGCGCCATCCCTATGACTTTTATCCGGCGGACAAAAAGCAGCGGGTTATCATTGCTTCTGCCATGTTCTGCGGGAAAAAGATTTTTGTATTTCGATGAACCTACATCCGGCCTCGATTTTAGCCACATGATACAGACTTGCCAGCTATTAAAAACAACTCCAGAAAGAAGATGTTTTTCTTTTCATTATTACTCATGATTACGAATTGATTGCTTCTGTCTGCGATAGCGTGATTCATGTTGAAAAATGGACAGGTACAGGAACAATATCTATTAGACAGTGTTGGTACTGAAAAACTTCAAGCATTTTTCTCTCAATTAGAGTGAATAAAAGACAAAAAGGAGGTGCACCGTGACTGACATCTTCTTTTTGGAAGATCTGTCTGTCAATGTTTGACAGATTTTCTCAGTTTACAACCTAGCAAGCTCTGTAAAGATGAACGTATTGTGTCTCGACCATGGGTGAAGGCCAACATTTGGGGAACAGATTCGACGGTTATTCCGTAGCATGTAGTAACGCCAGATAAGCTCTTTTAGCTCTGTTCAGTCATCTCTCTGTCGTAGCGGTCATATAAAGAGTTCAGATTTACACATTCTCGGCAACGCTCACACAACGTCCTCGTCATTTGATCGTGGCACTCCGACAAGCATGCTTGAGTGCTCTCATTTGTGCACAGCAGCATCCCGGCTTTCGAGCAATATCGTCCAGAGACAAATGACTGATCGGTATCGCTCATTCATGTCCCGCTATTACGGGATACGATAGCATCGGCTGCTCGAGAGACACGCTGAACTACCGTGCAGATACGATAGACGCTTGGCTGTCATATGAGAGCATCCGCCATCCGAACGTAGCTAGTCATGCCCGCTTCTTTTGCAAGCGAAGTATCAGCAGTGTATTCTTTTCAGGCCGCATATCAGGAATGCGCTGGCTGATCAGATGTAGTTTGCGAAAAGGTATCCTGCAGCACTTCGTCTGGATCTCTCAGTCACTATTTGCATCCTTCAGGCGACGCTTGTAGCAAAGGATCGCCTCATCTCAGAGACGCGTGTGGGAGTGCCTGGGATTTCACTGATCCAGATTTTGACCTGACTAAGGTATCCTCGCCAGTCAGAGTCAGTGCCGATCGTGCTATCGCTCTACGATCACTGTTTGCAGCCCATCCGCCTATATGTATCCTGTTTTCTGTCTGTAGTTCGTGCAGCTCCTGCTAAATTATACTGAAATCTTGGAGTAAGCTGTCAGCACTAACTTTTATTTATACAGCATCAAACACCGCTAGGCAGAGCAGGAACACAGACATAATCAGTCTCCAAGGAAGACATGCTGGGACGATTGGGAACGATGACTGATTTAGCAAAACCGGGCGGAGAGAAGTAAAACAATCTCCTGCGGCTGGTCAACTAAGCATTCAGGACACGAATATTGTGCATTGAAAGTTCGTTTTTCAAATTACACATCGACATGTTGCTTTCAAATGCTTGTGCGGTATCGAATTTGCCTGCAAAGGCACTATAATCATTGTCAGGAGATTAGTTCATTCTAACCCAAGACAGAACACAACTCTCAAAACAAGGAGAGCATATGCAGGAATTAAAATATTTGATGATACGAAATAATAAGGGAGAAGAAGCTCTTCATTACGGACATCATTTATCCTATGAAGAACGGAAGGGCGGATATTCATTTGTATGATGTGTTTCCCGGTGTTCAACTGATGATAACAACTTTTGAAAGTGAAACCTGTTATCAGGATGGTATGGAGCAGGATGTCATCAGCATAAACCATTGCTTCAAAGGGGCGGTTTGAATGTGTTTTTGACAACAGAAACTGTGCGTATATGGGTGAAGGCGATATTGCAATCAATAATGTTTTACATCTCTCCATTGCCTCATCCTTCCTTTGAATTATTACGCTGGTTCCACCATACATTCTTTATCCACGGCTATGCAAAACAGTACTGGAATTGAACAGCTTCGGCATAGATACAGATATTTTGACCAGAAAATATTCCCTGGATACTCGTTGTATGGGTGTTTTCGACGTAATGAGAATGTGGAACATATATACAGAGAATTGTATCGCAGCCTTACTCAACTGGAGTTGCCATATGCTGCCTGAAAATATTGGAGCTGCTGTATCATTTCCAGGCCAGGCAGACTGTTCTGGAAGAAAAATCACGAATATATGGCGAAAACCATTGACTGAAAAATTAAACATGTCAGGAACCATCTGATTGAAGATTTGGAACATTCTGTCAGCCTCAAGGAGCTGGCGGCAGAGCATGAAATCAGCCTGACGCAACTGAAAAACCAGCTTCAAACAGGTTTATGGCGAAACCCCTATGTCTATTTGAAAAGATATAAGATGCACATAGCTGCAAAAATTGCTGTTGGAAACAAAGCAGCGTGTAATCGAAAATTGCGGCGGCAATGGGGTATCAGAATCCAAGTAAGTTTACAGAGGCGTTTTTCTCCGTCATGGGAAAGAGACCTTTGGAATATCGAAAACAGAATGAAGAACAATAGATTGGAGTGTCAGTATGGCACTCCATTTTTCTTTGACCTTTTGGATTATTTTTGTATTGCTGCGACTGTTCGGGGTAGATGAAGCAGTCGTATCTCGTTTAAAATGTGTTGTGGTTAGGAGATGCTAACTGCATACTACTATAAAAATGAAATGGCTTGGAATCTCCTGCCATTTTCAAGAAAAGCGAAAGGTGTCGTTATGAAAATAAAACTTACTACAAAGACTTAATTTTCCGCAGGTGCATTCGGAGCACCTACCTTGTCCTGCTCACTGTATTATCGTCAATGATACTGCCTATCGTTCCAATACTCTATCTGGCAACACCGCTGATTGCCGGCATAATATTAGGCTCGGTGTATATGCTGTATGCATTGAAAGTCCCCCGCACCGGCTCTATTTTTATTCTCGCTGTGCTTGTAGGACTGATTACCTCTATGGCTACATTTTTATCCGCTGATTGCCGCTATCGTATGGGGGCGTGATTGCAGAACTTATCGTAGCCGGAAAACGCCGCAATTCTGTTAAAGCTCTTATCGTGTACTGTGTGTTTAACTCTGACCTCGATGGGCCTGTTCTTTGCAATTTTGATTGCGAAAGATGCGTTTCTTTCCATCTGCACTCATATATTATGGGGGTCTGAGTATGCTGCTACCTCGATTCTCTGACTCCCTGAATTGGATTATTGTAGTATCTCATTGCACTGGCTCTGTTGGGCGGACTTCGGGCGGTCTGTTCGGTAAGCGTATTCTGAGCAAGCATTTTGTGAAAGCCGGTATTGTTGCGTAATGACGCAGAAAAATTCAAGAACTGTGTAAGATCCGAGAAGCAAGCTGGCGTGTATTTTGTCGCTGCTTGCTTCTCGACTTTTCAGGTATGACGTATATTCAGGAGATTGCCCTGCTTTCTGTTTTGCGGTATTACAATGCTGATTTGTAAAAAGTGGCGGTGGGCGTTGAATGTTTCGCATTACATTTGACAGAGGGATGTTCTTATGTGACTTGTTTGTGGTGGGAAGATCGTCCCGGCCCTGCCCCTAATATAGCCCCTATTGTTGTGCCATGTGCTTCGGTTTTTGCTTCCTCTGTTTGGCGCCTTTTATATTGTCACGAGAACCTCAACCGTGGGACAATATATCAGCGCGTTTATGGCGATGCACCTGCCAAATGTGGTCATTATTCCCATAGCGGTCATGTTTTCGTTTTGTGCCCACGCTGACAGAGGAATGGCAGGTCACACAGGCAATGCGTCTGCGTGGAATGGCTCTGTCCATAAAAATGTACTGCGCCGCCCTCTGTATATGCTGGAAAATATGTTAGTGCCGTTTCTTTTGCAAAGTTCAGCGATTGTGGATGAAATGTCGCAGCAGTTGTAGGCTCGTGGATTTGATAAAGACCATCCCTGAAGCAGTTTCCTTGAAGTGAAGATGAAGGCGCTGGATTGGATATTTGTTGCAGTTTCCGTCATTGTCCTTGTATGGAATCTGCTTTGGTGAGAGGGGAGGATTTTTATGGTAACATTTGAAAATGTATCATTTTCCTATCAGACTGGTATGGAAACGCCTGCTTCGCTGTAGTATTAAAAGATGTGAATCTGCACATCAAAAAGGGCGAATGTATTGTCCTGTGCGGAAAAAGCGGCTGTGAAAAACCACAATGCTGCGTCTTGTCAATGGGCTTGCACCACATTTTTACGCTGGAAACCTACAGGGAGCTGTAAGGGTACATGGCATGGACATCTCCTCGTCTGATCTGCCGAAAATCTCAAGATTTGTGGGAAGTGTTTTTCAAAATCCACGGACTCAGTTTTTTCACATGGATACCACAGGGGAAATGGCATTTAATCTGGAAAATCAAAAATATGCCAAGGAGAAAATGAAAAAGCGGCTTGAGGAAGTCGCTTTATCATCTGCATTTGGAGGAACTGCTGGAACGGGACATTTTTGAACCGTCCGGCGGGGGAAAAACAGCAGATTGCCCTGTGGCTCTGTCTATGCGTCCTGCCAGAGGTGGTGGTATTGGATGAGCCTTCGTCCAATCTGGACATGGAAAGCATACAAAAGCTGCAAAAGCTGATTCGCACCATGAAAGAGGACGGAAAGACAATTTTAATGTCCGAACATCGCCTATGGTATCTTAGCGGAATGACTGACCGATATATTTTAATGGATAACGGACGGATTATCAGGGAATACGAGCCGAAAGAAATAAACGCACTGACACAGCAGGAAAGGACTGCTTTGGGGCTTCGTGCAGTCAATCCGCAGCAGCTTCATATCATGCCCGAAAACGCGAATCGAAATTTGAATCAGGGAACCGGCAATCGAAATCCACGGTCTGACCTTTAACCGTGGGCAGCGCCAGGTATTGGATATTCGCCATCTGGCAATTCCAAAAAAGGAGCGATTGTTGCGGTCATTGGCGAGAGATGGTGCAGGTAAGTCCACGCTGAGTTTATGCTTTGCAGGGGCTTCTCAGGCATAACGGAACGATTATGATAGAAGGAAAAACAGTTCTGAACAAAAACTGCGGAAAACAGCTTTTCTTGTCATGCAGGGAGGCAGGACACCAGCTTTTTAGCGACAGTGTAATGGGTGAGCTTACGCTAAACAATCCTTCTTTAACAGAGGAACAGGCACAGGCGGTACTCCGTGAGTTAGGGTTGGTGGGATTGGAAAACAGACACCCTGGTTCTCTTTCCGGCGGACAGCAGCAGCGGCTTTCTCTTGCAACAGCGATCTGTAACCGACGTCCGGTCATGCTGTATGATGAGCCAACCAGCGGACAGGGATGGGGACAATCTGCTTCGCACTGTAGAAATCATACGAAAAGCGAACGAGAATGCCGTATGCTCCCTTATCGTATCCCATGACCCGGAGCTGATTGCCCGCTGTGCCACACATATTTTACATATTCATGCAGGAGAAGTAAAAAAGCTCCTGCCATTAGATGAAAGGGGGAACATCTATATGTGGAAAGTATTTAGAGAAGATGCACAGATAAGAAAACCGCAAAAAACCGGTATTCCAAGATTGTTGGAATTTACGGCTCCATTTGGTCCCATGCTCTTTCTCTCCCAGCTTCTTGCCGGAGCGAGTGCATTATTGCTGTTAGCGCCGTTTCTTTGTGTTTATTTTGCCGCAAGGGAGCTTTTGGATTTCCTGCTTGGCGGCAGCATAGATGCGTCTGCGTTGGCGTATTGGGGGCTTTGGGCGCTTGGGTTTGAACTGGCAGGCTTGATTGTCAATTTTATTGCCCTGCTTTTGTCTCACAAAGCTGCTTTTCATACGGAACAGAATTTGAAAATGGCAGTATTGGAACATCTGTCAAGGCTGCCTCTGGGATATTTTGAAGAAAACAGCAGCGGAAAACTGCGGAAAATCATAGATGAAAACAGTAAACAGACAGAAAGCTATCTGGCACATCAGCTTCCTGACCTCGTAGGGGCACAGGTGTCTATGGCTGCTGCGGCGCTTCTCATGCTTGCGGTTGACTGGCGGATTGGACTTCCTGTGCTGGTGCTTATGATGATCGGTTTTGCGTTTCAAATGTCTATGATGGGTGAAGAAACCATGAATTTTATGAAACGCTATCAGGATGCGCAAGAGGACATGAGCCATGAAGCGGTGGAGTACGTCAGAGGAATTTCCGTCATTAAAATCTTTGGTCAGTCCGTTCATTCACTGCGCCGTTTCAAAGAATCCATCCATGCCTACCGGGATGACGCCTTAGCCTATACGATGGCCTGCAAGCCGGGGTATGTGGCGTTTAATACTGTAGTAAACTCCTCGTTTCTTGCCTTGATCCCGGCAGCCTTGATTGGTATGGCAGCGCGGCAGATTTAAAACATGTTGCACAAAACTTTTTATTCTATTTGATTTTTGTACCTGCCTGTGCAGCTATGCTGAACAAATTGATGTATATGACCAACTACAAGATGCAGGCTGTGGAATCCATGCGGCGCATTGATGAAATCCTGCTGACAAGGGAGCAGGCAGAGCCAAGAGAGTTCAAACTGCCGCAGGGCTAATGATGTAAGATTCGACCATGTGACCTTTTACTTATCCTACAGGCGAGGGCCCTGCAATTTCCGATGTCAGCTTCCTTGCGAAAAGGCGGAACCGTGACTGCTTTGGTGGGACATTCCGGCTCAGGCAAAAGTACCATAGGCTCTTTAATTCCACGGTTTTATGATATTCAGGAGGGGTGCATTTCCATCGGAGGCGTAGCACTTTTCTTCCATGAACAGGAAGGCGTTGATGGAAAAGAGTTGCCTTTGTATTTTCAAAATCCAAAGCTGCTGAAAGCAAGCATTGAAGAAAATGTCCGGGGCGGGAAAAAGAACGCAGCCACGAGGGATATTTTGAACGCTCTGCATTTAGCTGGATGTGATGATATTCTCGAAAAACTCCCCGATGGAATCCATACGATGATTGGAGGAAAAGGTGTATATCTTTCCGGTGGCGAAATACAGCGGATCGCTATTGCGAGAGCAATATTGAAGGATGCCTCTATCATCGTTTTGGACGAGGCCACCGCTTTTGCAGACCCGGAAAATGAAGCACAGATTCAACAGGCATTGAAAGAACTGACAAAAAACAAAACGGTAATTATGATTTGCGCACCGTCTCTACCATTACCGATGCAGACCAAATCATCGTGATGAAGGGCGGACAGATAGCGAGTACGGCAGACATGAGGAATTAGCTGCAAGACAGGGCGAATATGCCCGTATGTGGACAGAATATCAGAAGTCAATTCGCTGGCAGATGGATAACGCAGGAAACACCGCAGGGGTGCACCATGATGCCCTGAAAAGCGGGCAGGAACAGGAGGCTGCATCATGCTGAAGAATTTACTCGGATTGAGCGATGACGGAGTGCGTGAACTGAAAAAGGGGTATCGCTGCCACAGCGATTTCGATTTAGCGATTATGGCTCCCGTTTCGCTTTTTAATGATGGTAACGATGGCGCTTTTAGATAAAAATATGTGGCGGCGAAGGTTTTACCCTCCGGTCAGATGTCATTTTGCTGATGGCAATAGGGCTTTGTGGAATTATCTTTTTAACACAATGGGTGCAGTACCATCTTACCTGCACGGTTGCCTATCGAGAAAGCGCAAACCGGCGAATTACTCTGGCAGAAAAAGCTGCGGCGGCTTCCGCTCTCTTTCTTTGGGCAGCGTGACCTTTCCGACCTTACGTCCACGATGATGGGTGACTGCTCAAAACTGGAACGGATATTCTCAAATGCAGTTCCGGGGCTGTTTGGAACAATCGTGATGTTCCTTGTGGTTTCCGCCTGCCTGCTCTGTGTCGATTGGCGTATGGGACTTTGCATTGTCCTTCCCGTTCCTGTTGCCGAGTGTGATTGTATTTGCCGGAAGAAGGATGCAGCAGAATGCGGAGGAAAAGAATTACGATGCCTATCGTGCCGCTTATGACGGTGTGCAGGAGTATCTTGATGTAGTTTCTGAACTTCGTTCTTCTGGAACGGAGCAGGAATATTTAGCCGGAGTAAGAAAAAAACTGGACAATGTAATTGCGTGTGCATTTCGCAATGAGCTTGTTCCCGGTACAGTAGTTACGCTTGCACAGTTTGTCCTTCGCTTCGGCCTGGTGACGGTGTTGCTTGTAGGCGGGGTTTTTAATGACACAGGAAGCCTCTCTGTTAATATGTTCCTGCTTTATCTGCTGATAGCAGGCAGGATTTATGAGCCGTTTGGCTCCTGCTTCATGCTGATGGCTGAAATGTTCTCCGCACTGGTCAGTATCCGCCGGACAAAAGAAATGGAGGCTACTTCGGAACAGACCGGTGCGAATGTATGCAATAATCAAGGCTTTGATATTGAATTTTCCAATGTGAATTTTTCCTATAAGGATACCCTGTGTTGAAAGGCGTTTCCTTTGCAGCAAAAGCAGGGGAAATTACTGCGCTTGTAGGACATTCCGGCAGTGGAAAATCAACCGTATCCCGATTGGCAGCCCGCTTTTTGGGATGCAGATAAAGGAAAGGTTCTGCTCAGCGGCGTGGATGTAACGACCATAGAGCCGGAGGTGTTGTATCGAAAACTACTCCATTGTTTTTCAGGATGTTACCCTGTTTGACAATACCATAATGGAAAAATATCCGGCTTTGGTCGGCAAAAACGCCACGGATGAGAGTGATAAAAGCTGCTAAAGCAGCAAGGTGTGAGGAATTTGTCTTCCCGCTTGCCTGAGGGGTATCAAAGCAGAATCGGAGAAAACGGCTGCTACCCTTTCCGGTGGCGAACGCCAGCGAATTTCCATCGCCCGTGCGATTTTTGAAGGATGCGCCGGTCATTATTCTGGATGAAGCTACCGCATCTATGGATGTAGAAAATGAAAGCATGGTGCAGGAGGCGTTATCTGAACTTCTGCGCGACAAAACTGTACTCGTGATTGCTCACCGTATGCGTACTGTGCGGGGGCAGACAAAAATCGTGGTGCTGGAAGATGGCAAGGTTGCAGAACAGGGCAGACCGGAAGAGTTGATGAAGCATGGTGGTATTTTCAGCAATATGGTAAGGCTGCAGGGCGGGAAGCTAATAAGATCATCTGTCATATGTTATTGAGTTTAGAGGACAAGGCAGCACCCTTTTGCGTGCACTGCCTTGTCCTCTACTATTGATTTTTGGGAGATGTGGGGCAAATCCGCATCCCTTTGAAGGTGGACGGAGTCCTTAAACGAATCGGAACCGGCGTGACCTGACACGCCGGTTCCGAACTAAAACACTTTTACTTCCTTATGGGACGCTGCCTAAAAGCAGAGTCGTTTTTTTCTCCGGGGAATGCTTCTTTTAAAGCTTCTTTACCTATCTTTTCTTCCATGCCAAAAGCCATGATATTTCTTTTTGCACTATTAAACTGCGGAAAGCACAGTTTGTCATCTGCCTTGTGATAAGCGAACTGACACAATACTGGGATTTAAAGCTTTTCCCCAATAGAATTCACACCCATCATAGCTTCGCTAAAAACTCTGTCGCGGTCAGTGCTGTAACATCACTTTCCCGAAGTCCTTCTTATTTCTTGTAATAATATAATCAGCATGGATCCTCTTCGCCGTAGCCGACTGAATGGCATCTTCAAAATCATCCCACTGCATTTCAGCAGCTGAACTCATATCGCTAACATTAAGATTCTCAAATGTAAAAATGAGCGACAGTTTCTTTAGAACTTCGTTTACTTTCTCTGCATTCAATTCTTTTCGCATCACATAAACCAGATTAGCAAAAGTTAAAGCTGAAACATACCCCTCCGCCTGCTTCGTCTCACAGATCTTCCAGAGTCTAACAGAATCTTCAAAGTAGGTATTCTTCTCGAAGCACATCCAAAAGAATATTTCCGTCAATTAGTAGCTTCATACTTCTCCTTCAAACGTTGTTCTCTTTACCTTGTCTATATCCGTATCACCTTTTCAGTATTCCTGTAAGAGAATCCGTTAAATAAGATACTGCCTTTCCTCATGGAATAAGCCGACCTACCTCTTTACCATTTTTGTGACGATAATCTCACTGCCCTCCTGAACCATAGCAAGATACCTGCCAAAGTTGTTCTGCATCTCCGTTGCTGTAGCAGTTTGCTGTATTTCTATCATAGTACCACCTCTCTTTTTATATTAGCTAATACCAATATATACTTTTTTTAGCTAAAATTCAAGATTTCTCTCATAAAAAGCACTGCAAAAATGCAGTGCTATCACCTTCATAGAAAATCAAACGAAGAATCTGATCTTCTATTCATACGTTCTAAAATTACTCCTTCAGGTACAGCAAATAATCATTTTTAGCCAATAATGCCATCATTGGTGTATACGTTGCTCTCCATAAATCTGAGCAATCACCGTATGTACGTATTTTGCCATCTGTACAGTATTATTCAGTTCAAGTGCTTTTGGATTAACAATTTCCCAATACGAATACTCACATTAGCCGGGCGAAAGCTATGAAAACGCTCATAACACTCCTCTGAATTATAGAATGAAACTGGAACAATACGCGCATTTGCCTTAAAAGCCATTTTAAAACTACCGGGTTTAAATTCCTCCACACCGTCTTCATTTGTTCTTCTCCCCTCCGGAAAAATAACAACTGAATACCCGTTTTCTATTCTTTGAATGCCTTGATTAATAACTTCTATTGACTTTTTGATATCATCTCGTTCTAAAAACAAGCATCCTATATCCCGAAACCATTTACCAATAAATGGAAATTTTTTAATCTCACTTTTTCCAATGAAAATCAATGGTTTCTCCATTATTGCAATCATTATTAAGCTGTCAAAATTACTTCTATGATTTCCAATATAAACCACGGGTTCATCATATATGGTACAGCCTTGAATATCCATTTTTACGCCTAATAATTTGAGCATTTTTCTCGCTATTTTTTTCAAGCTATAGAAATTTGCATCATGTTCAGTTTTCTTGTCCTTGTATTTCAAATGATGAATCAATCTGACCGGATAAGAATATAACATAGCTCCAACAAAATACAAAAATGCAACAATCAATCTCATAGCAATCTCCATTCCAGCACATTCAGCAGGCGGCACAAATAGTAATAAAAGTCTCCATAACTAACTAGCGAAAGTCTAAATTTCAGTATCGCATAAGTAAAAACTATCTTTTTAAAATAAAATAAGCAAACGCTAATCTACTAAATATTGAAAGGCTATTTTGAAAGGCCTAGTATTAAAAGGCTATATATTGAAATACAAGCGTAAAAAGCCCCAGTATCAAAAGATGCACCGGATAGAATGCATAATTCAGCCACTTACTCTGTTTTCCTCTTTCCCCATTATACGTTAGGCATAATCCAAATCCTAAAAAAGAATAAATCTCCTTTATGATAGACAGAAATCCAAGCCCTGCGCCCCAAAGGGTTTTTGGTAGAAAATATAAAAAGATAAGCCACTATTACTGCATGGAAATCATAGTCCAGACTGAGGAACATCGCCAAAAATACTGAAAAATCCCACAAGAAAGCAAAGAAAATCCGTACCATAAAAATTCTGTTCGGAATTTTCCTTTTGAAACTATCGATGATCCAAATACAACTAAGACATAAGGCCAAAAGTAAACATCATGTTATTCCAATTTGGATTAGAAGACTTTTTGAGGTAAACAAATCAAAGGGGACCTCGGAAATTACGCCAAAAAAGAAAAAGAGTCAGAAGGTACTTTATCCGATTTCTCGTCTTAAAAAATCCTTCCACTAAAAAGAACATAAAGAGGGAAAGCAATCCTCCCCAGAATCGAAAGTAGATTCGATACCTAGCAAAAAAGCCTTTCCCTTCTAAAAATTGGTACTAGCAAAGCATTGTTTACATGGTCAAGAAGCATGGAAAAGAAACGCAATATTTTTTAATTGAGCGCCATTAAGGATTTGGTACTTTTTCAAGCGATTTTCCATGAGCTTTGGGAGACATAATTTTTCCTTTTTTTCTATTTTTCACAACATAAACCTTGCACTAGTCTCGTCGAACTTTATTTACAGCCCCAAACAAATCGTTCAGCGCTTCCGCCATAGTCGGGTGGGTGAAAAATCTGGTTCCCAAGCACCGTGTAAGGCTGCTTCGTCATCATCGCCAAAACTACGATATTGATCACTTCGTGAGACTCTTCACCGAACAAGGTCACGCCCAAAAATCTGATTGTTTTCGGCATCTACAACTGCCTTGTACAGTCCGGTTTTGATTTCGAGGATTTTCGCCTTAGGAATCGCGGTAACCGGTAATGTCGCCACCTTGATGTTGTAGCCTTTTTCTCGCTTCTTTTTCACTGAGTCCCACTCTGAAAATGTCGGATGAAGGAAAGCGGAAAAAAGCAAGCGGCTGACGATTCTTTCTTTCGTAGCTTCCTGATTATCCAAAAAGCTCTTCACAATTCGGAAATCATCTAAGGAAACATAGGTAAACTGCGGGCCTCCGTTAACATCTCCCATTGCGAAAATGTGTGCCTTATTGCTCTGCAGGTGCTCATTTACCTTGATAAAGCCTCTTTCGGAGACTTCCACCCGCATTTTCCAAGTGCAGCTCTTCCGTGTTCGCCTGTCGTCCGGTCGCAACGAGAAAGGCATCTACGGAAAGCTCTTTCTTTTCTCCATTTACCGTGTGGGAGAGGTGAACTGCATCTTCATCCTGCGATACCTGCTGAAGCGCCGCGCCAAAGAGGAAGTCCACACCTAATCCCTGATAAGATGCAAATACTTCCTTCGCTACATCCTCATCTTCTCTCGGTAAAATCTTATCACCTTGGTCAATAATCGTGACCTTTGTACCGAATTTCGCATAGCTCGCCGCAAATTCCAGTCCGATAAATCCGCTGCCGAGAATCGCCAGGCTCTTCGAGAATTCTTCCAGATCCATCAGCGTTTCGCTGGTATGAATGCGTCTTCCGACTTCCAAGCCGGGAACACTTGGGATAAACGGTCTAGCACCGGTATTGACAAAGATGCGCTCCGCATAAACTTCAGATACCTCGCTTCCATTCATAACCTGCACGGTATGCTCATCTTTAAAAAGCCAGTCCGTCCAGCACTTCGACATTTTCATTGCTTGCCACTTTGTCGTAATTCACTTTATTCAGCTTGGCAATCAGTGCTTTTCTTTCTGTACAACGGCATTTTTATAGTATTCGCGTCACTCCCTCCGCTGAAGCTTCTTCTATCCGCAGCAGTCGCCAGGAACTTAGAGGAATGCAGCCCACATTGATACAGGTTCCGCCGTACATCAGAGGAGACTTTTCCACCAAAACGGTCTTCTCCCTTTATTTCCCAGATAATTCATGAGGGTCTTCCCTGCCTTACCGAATCCGATGATTAAATTCTCTACTTTTTATTTGTCATTTTCTTCTCCTTTAAATTTTTAGTAGATGTAAATATCAAACGCATCAAAATCAGCGATAACTCACCTACAAGAAAAAGTGATTCTCTTTTGACCCGTTAAATTTTTCAAATAGGAAATGTCAACATATTAATCATAAAGCGTGAATGGAAAAAGCCATATTGAAAGTATGAAAAAGAGTATTAAATCGATATAGCTCAATAAATATCTTTTTATCCATGACTTTCCATACCTTACTTTGTCAAAAACCGTACCGCAGAGCGTCTTGCCTTTTCAATTTGCGCTTCGTTTTCCGCTTCTAACGCGGAGGCACTAAAGCCATTTTTAGAAAAATAAAGTTTGTGCCGCTTCTATCATGATGCCGGAGGCCTGTAAATCCTTTTCTTCTTCGATTGCTTTTGCAAAAATCTTTTTCGTTTCTTCTTGTAAGATTGCTCCATTTACCCTATGAAAAGACATTTGCATAAGGCTGCTCGCTGCCCACGCTCGGCAAAGCGCGTCCCGGTCTTCCAGCATTTTCCGTGTCAAAAAAGGAATCTCCCGCTCCCCGGCTACCCAGCCAAGAGCAATCAGGCATTTCTCGAAGAAAATCGTCTTCCGTTTCGATAAATCGAAGAAGAAAGGGAATGAGCTTTTCACAGTAGGAAGGAAAATAGGCCCTGTGTCTTCCTTGCGAAAGAATTTCGGCAAGAAGATAAGCCGTAAACACAGCTTCTCTGAGTTTATCGGACGCTTGTTGTTCCTTAAGCGAAGCATCGGATATTTTCGCTTGACTAAGTCTACCGAGTAAAAAACGAAGTCCCTCTTCTCCATGCCGATCAAAACTGCTTTCCAGTCGCAGATTTTTCTCCTCTTTCCAAGTCCGACAAATCAGTCGGAAATGCCCTCTATATCCGAAGAGGCCCCTAATTCTGCAATGAATCTGATTCGTTTTCCATCCGGAAAGTTCTCCTTTTCGAGTGCTTCGTAGGTCTGTTCAAAATCTTCGGTTTCGTTGAACATCACACGTCTCCTTTTCCCTCTAAAATCGAGTAGGAGGCGGTGACTAACCGCCGTCCTCTCACAGCACTGTACGTACGGTTCTCGTATACAGCGCTTTCAATAGTTGATGTGCACAGACTGATAGGCTGTGGCTAAATCGTAAAGGCCACTGTTTATCAGTCTTTCTTTTGTCATTGACATGTTAATGACAACTGTATGTGTTGTAAACCAATAGCCTCGTCTGCTGTTTGCCGCTTTCCATGCCAGGTCTTTGGGAACTCCCATTACCTTAAGATTTCGGTATCTAGTTCTCACACATTTCCATTGTTTCCATATACACATACGTATTCTGTGATAGAGCATCCGTTGACCTCATTCATGTTGCTCTTCATACTTGCTATTCCATAGTAGTTAAGCCACCCTCTTGCGTATACCTTGATTCTTTCAAGGCTCGGCTTGATTGACTGACAGAGCTTACGGGAAGAAAGCTCTGTCAGTTTCTCCTCAAGATACCTCGTACTGCTCTCTAAGAGTCTCTCTGATGCCCTTTTGCTTTTCGCAAGAAGGACTATGTCATCTGCATACCTTATGCATGGGACACCTCTTTTCAAAAACTCCCAGTCGAACTCATTGAGGTAGATATTCGCAAGCAAAGGGGATAGATTCCCTCCTTGTGGCGACCCTTCCTCTGTTTCAATAACCACTCCATTTTCCATTTCGCCACTTTTCAGATACCTCTTGATAAGTTGCACCACACGTTCATCTTTTACATTTTTCCTCAGAAGGTTGATAAGAATCTCGTGGTTGATTGTATCGAAATATTTCGATAAGTCTAGAACTACCGCATATGTGTAGCCCAGTTCAGCGTACTCCTTAACCTTAAGTATTGCTCCTTTTGCGTCTCTGTTTGGGCGGTAGCCGTAACTGCCGTCTGTAAAAAGTGGCTCATAGATTGACACTAACTGCTGTGTTATCGCCTGTTGAAGTGTACGGACTATCACTGTTGCTATGCCAAGCTTCCGCACACCACCATCTGGTTTGGGAATCTCAACTCGTCTTACTGGAGACGGAGTATACTTTCCACGATAAATACGTGTCGTTAACTCTTGTTGATGTTCCTGAAGGTAGAGAAGCGCCTCTTCAATAGTCATTCCATCAACTCCAGGTGCTCCCTTGTTTGCCTTAACTCTCTTATACGCTCTGTTAAAGTTATCCTTATACAGTATCGCTTCCAAGAGCTTCGGCTGTGCACTGTCTCTTTCTTTCCATATCAGATTGAATGACCTGCGCGCTTTTGCATACCCTTCATGTTCCGCACTATCTCTCTGCAAACAGCCACTGTTCTCAGTGTTTTCTGCCATGACTAGTCATTCCTCCTTTCTCAGTTATACTTGAGACTCTATTGATTCGGTCCTTTGTCTCTCGACTACTATGACCTCTGCTGACTTCTGTGCGTTCAGCATTGCTACTAGCAATGGTTACCTCTTTCAAGGCTTATCACACAGACCTCCCTAGGTACCACACGCTTCTTCCTCTCCATCTATCTGCCTCATATATCATGCATGATTCCGTGTAGTTATCGGACTTTGGCTTGTTTGGCAGTCTTATCCTCATGCATAACCTCATATGAGATTTCTGTTCGTCAGACCAGAGATTTGCCCATGAGTTAGTATCTTCCTCATATCCAGCTTCCTTCAGATTCGAGGTCACCCTCGACACCCTTTGCTTTCGGCTATATCCTTCCCACTACCGGGCGGATTCGGACTTTAACCCGTTAGAAAGGTGCGCCGCTAGGCGCACTCTTTTGAAGAGCCCTCCGATAATTCGGAGGGCTTTATCTATCTCAATTAAATCCTCTACCTCACAGCCGAGGGGCTTTTTATTCCTCAATCTCCACAAACTTTCTCTGCCTCTCTCGGTCAAATCATAAATATTCTTATCTATATCTATCCTTATAAACCCTTTTTTTATAAGTCTTCCTGCTATTTTATCAACCTCGGCCTGCTTCCATTTGAGATGGTTCTTGATTGAGCCTAATCCCAGTTCCTCACTTTCCTCCTTTTTGCCTGAATGATTACCTATATGGTTGAGGAAAAGTCCTAGTTTTAACTCACTTTTTCTCTGTAATCTTATAAATATAGCAGTAATCAGCCCTTCTCTATTAAACAAAAAGGTAAGTAAAAATGTAACTCCTGCGGCTGCAGCTGTCATTCCAGACATAGATACATTCATAAGAAGCGAAAACACATAGCCTATAATAGAATTGATAACTGCATAGCCAACCGAAATGGCTATCATCACCTTAAGATCTTTACTTATAAGATAGGCCGCTGCCCCCGGAGTAATCAAAAACGAAACCACCAAAATAGCCCCCACAGCATCAAAAAGCTGTAACTGCTGTAAATGATGAAAGTGTCATCAATACATAAAACAGGGCTGCCGAGGAAAATCCCGCAAGCGTTGCAAACCCTCTGTCAAAGGTAGTTACCTTAAGTTCCTTAAAGAAAATGATGACAAAGAGTAAGTTTATCACAAGCAATATTCCCATCTGTACAAATGCCTTGGGCAGGTCGATTCCCATAAATTCTATCCTGTTTAACGGTGCAATGATGACCTCTCCCATTAGCACTACGTCAGTATCCAGATGTACATTTCTTGCAAATTTAGTGATTAAAACAACTGCAAGAGCAAAAAACATCGGAAAAACTATTCCCACTGCATCATCATTTTTAACAAGTCCTGTCCCTGAAAGAAACTCCACGACAAAGACAGTAATTACCCCAAACAATGCCGCTCCTGCTATTAGAAATGGCGAACCCACATCTTTTACTATGAAAAATGCGATAACTATTCCCAGTAAAACCGAATGTGAAATGGCATCTGAAACCATTGAAAGCTTCCTTAATACCAAAAACGGGCTCAAAATAGCACAAGCCATGGCAGTCGCTACTAGCACAAAAAGAGATTCGTAGGATATGGCAAAATATGACATTAGTGAATCTATCATTTCACCCCTGCCTCCTCATCCTAAGATTCTTTATCATCCCATGTGGTCCTATCACAAGAGAAATGATTGCAAGACTTCCCATTATGAGGATAATAGTTGCTCCTGTGCTCATCCCCTCATAAGCGGTTGATATATAAGTGCCGATAAGTGCAGAAACTCCACCAACCACGCCTGCTATTATAAGTACCCAACCAAATTTATCACTCCATTGAAGAGCAGTAATTGCGGGTATTATAAGTAAAGATGAAATAAGTATAGCTCCTACCAGTTTCAATCCTGTCGCTATTATTCCCATAGTCATTACAAGAATTATTCCATAGAGTAAAACCGTCTTTATTCCAATTGTGCTTGCATATATTTCATCAAATAAGAATACTTTTTATTTTCTTTGTAAAAACAAAAATCAGTAAAACTAACATAGGTATGCCAACATATACTATAAGCTTTTACATCATCCTTCATAATGTAAGCAGCCTGTCCGAAGATATAGCTTGAAAGCCCTGACTGAGCAGCGTCTTTATAAGTACTGTTGCCCTGAATATGGCTTTTTAGTACCATGCCAACCCCAAAAAATGAAGATAAAACTACTGCAAGTATCGCGTCCAGCTTAAGCTTTGAATTCTCTTTTATAACTTGAATAAGAATGAAGGCAGTAGTACCTGATACTACCGCTCCCCAGAGTTAAAAAGCACCGGTTCTCTTTTGCATAAATAACATAAATGATAGGACTATCCCCGGAAATGCGGCATGACCAATGGCATCCCCTATCAGCGACTGTCCCTTAAGCACTGTAATACAGCCCACAGCCCCTGCTATAGCCGCAAGCAAAAATGTACCGCTTCCAACTATGATAAACGTATAGCTGTAAGTATATCGATGTTAAACATTTTTTCATCATCGCCTTTTCTAAATTTTCGTCTGTGAATGCCTCACTTACCCTGCCTTCAGCCACTACCTTTTTGTTGATTATAACCACATGATCAAAAATATTCCCTTTATTGTGGCAAGGTCGTGATGGACTATCACAGCAGTTTTCCCTTTTTTTGCTCTTCTTTTATAAAAATCAATTATTACCTTCTCCGTAACCTTATCTATGCCAGCAAGAGGCTCATCCATAAAAATAAATCTCTGCCTCCTGTGCTATCAGTCTTGCTATAAATACCCTCTGTCTCTGCCCTCCTGAAAGCTTGGATATCTGCCTATTCTTAAACTCATACATGCCTATCCTTTTAAGAGCAGCCTCTGCTTTTTCCCCTATCCTCCCACCCGGGATGCCTAAACCAGCCAAGGTGTACATATCTGCCCATTAGCACAACATCCATAACGGTGGTTGGAAAGTCCCAGTTTACCTCAGAAGTCTGTGGAATATAGGCTATTTTCTTCTGAACCTTTTTAATAGGCTCACCCATAATCAAAATCTCTCCTGCAAGTTTTTTTTGAAGCCCTAATATCCCTTTTTATTAAGGTCGATTTCCCTGCTCCATTAGGCCCTATTATGGCTGTAACCGAACCTGCCATTATATCTATGTCGCAATCCCTAAGTACAGGCTTGTCGTGGTAGGCTATGGTCAAATCCTCTACCTTTACAATCACCTCTTCCATGCCTACCCCTCCTTCTTACTTTAAGTTTTCAGTGATTAACTTTATATTGTGTTTATACATATCTATGTAAGTATCACCACTTTGCCCCTCGGGTGCAAGCGAGTCGGAAAACAGCTCATTTCCCTCACCACTTACAACCTTTACATCAAAGCCCTTAGCCCTGCAAGCCTCTTTAAGCTTCTCCATCCTTGCCGGGTCTGTGGTAGATTCTGCAAAAATAGCTTTCACCTTATGCTTCACAATAAAGTCAACAGTCTTATCTATATCTTTATTTGCGACCTCTGAATCTGTGCTAACCCCTTGAGGAGCTACAACTTCAATACCGTATCTTCTTGAAAAATAATTAAAGGCATCGTGTGGCGTAATCAGGTACCGTCCGCCTTCAGGAATCTCTGCAAGTGATTTTTTATTTTCTTCATCAAGAGCTGACAGCTTTTCTAAGTAAGCTTTTGTATTTTTATCTATTTCATCTTTTTTCTCAGGTAAAAGCTCAGAAAGCTTTGCACTTGCATTCTCGGTGGCTTCTTTGTAAAGATTCATATCAAACCAAAAATGCGGATCTATTATTACCGCCCCATCTTCCTCCATCTTGCCAATCTTGTCCTCTGAAAATGTGGATGCTACTGCATATCCCTTCTTTTCAAGTACCTCCTGCATCTTCCCCTCAAAGTGAAGTCCGTGAAAAAGCACCAAATCAGCCTCGGCAATCTTCCTTAAATCCTCCGGCTTTGCCACATAAAGATGTGATCTTCTCCTGCTGGTATAATAAGCTCTTTATCTACCATATCGCCTGCAAGCTGATTTACCATATCATATAAAAATGAAGTAGTAACTGTTACTTTTTCTTTGTCATTTGGGGAGTTAGTCTTTCCTGAACCTCCCATCGCACCGGAAATCATGGTACTTTTTAGAGCCTTCATCTTTCTTAGAAGTCATTGTTTCTCCCTGACTTCCTGTTTTCCCACAACTTGTTAATAGTATAATTCCGAGTAGTAAAAAAATAATAATGTCTTTTTCAATTTCTTCTCTTCTCCTTTTTCAGTATAAATTTCAAGCTTGACGTTGATTAGTCTAAACTAACTAATAGATAGTATATAATTAAGGGAGAAGATATGTCAAGGAGGTTCTTTAGTAATGAAATTGATAGTCTGTGCGAAAGCCACTTATTTCGTGTAAGTCATCAGTTATCTTTTCTCTTTTGTATAGCGGCATAAAGCCCCTGCCCTGCATCGCTGCAATATATGGTTTTATTTTGATAAGCCCTCCGAAGAATCGGAGGGCTTATTTATCTCTCAATTAAACCCTCTAATCGAGTAGGAGGCGGTGACTAACCGCCGTCCTCTCACAGCACTGTACGTACGGTTCTCGTATACAGCGCTTTCAATAGTTGATGTGCACAGACTGATATGCTGTGGTTAAATCGTAAAAGCCACTGTTTATCAGTCTTTCTTTTGTCATTGCCATGTTCATGACAACTGTATGTGTTGTAAACCAATAGCCTCGTCTGCTGTTTGCCGTTTTCCACCCTAGGTCTTGAGGAACTCCCATGACCCTCAGGTTTCGGTATCTGGTTCGCACACATTTCCATTGTTTCCATATACACATACGTATTCTGTGATAGAGCATCCGTTGACCTCATTCATGTTGCTCTTCATACTTGCTATTCCATAGTAGTTAAGCCACCCTCTTGCGTATACCTTGATTCTTTCAAGGCTCGGCTTTGATTGACTGACAGAGCTTACGGGAAGAAAGCTCTGTCAGCTTTCTCCTCAAGATACCCTCGTACTGCTCTCTAAGAGTCTCTCTGATGCCCTTTTGCTTTTCGCAAGAAGGACTATGTCATCTGCATACCTTATGCATGGGACACCTCTTTTCAAAAACTCCCAGTCGAACTCATTGAGGTAGATATTCGCAAGCAAAGGGGATAGATTCCCTCCTTGTGGCGACCCTTCCTCTGTTTCAATAACCACTCCATTTTCCATTTCGCCACTTTTCAGATACCTCTTGATAAGTTGCACCACACGTTCATCTTTTACATTTTTCCTCAGAAGGTTGATAAGAATCTCGTGGTTGATTGTATCGAAATATTTCGATAAGTCTAGAACTACCGCATATGTGTAGCCCAGTTCAGCGTACTCCTTAACCTTAAGTATTGCTCCTTTTGCGTCTCTGTTTGGGCGGTAGCCGTAACTGCCGTCTGCAAAAAGTGGTTCATAGATTGGCACTAACTGCTGTGTTATCGCCTGTTGAAGTGTGCGGTCTATCACCGTTGGTATGCCAAGCTTTCGCACACCACCATCCGGTTTAGGAATCTCAACTCGTCTTACTGGAGACGGAGTATACTTTCCACGATGGATACGGTTAGTTAACTCCTGTTGATGTTCCTGAAGATAAGGAATTGCCTCTTCGATGGTCATTCCATCAATTCCAGGTGCTCCCTTGTTTGCCTTCACTCTCTTATACGCTCTGTTAAAGTTATCTTTATGCAGTATCGCTTCTAAGAGCTTCGGCTGTGCACTGTCTCTTTCTTTCCATATCAGATTGAATGACCTACGCGCTTTCACATACCCTTCATGTTCCGCACTATCTCTTTGCGAACAGCCATTGTTTTCAATGTTTTCTGCCATAACCAGTCATTCCTCCTATCTCAGTCATACTTGAGACTCCTACTGATTCGGTCCTTTGTCTCTCGACTACTATGACCTCTGCTGACTTCTGTGTGTTCAGCATTGCTTTGGACAATGGTTACCTCTCTCGAGGCATATCACACAGACCTCCCTAGGTACCACACGTTTCTTCCTCTCCATATATCTGCCTCATCTATCATGCATGATTCCGTGTAGTTATTGGACTTTAGCTTGTGTCGCAGTTTTATCCTCATGCATAACCTCATATGAGATTTCTGTTCGTCAGACCGGAGATTTGCCCATGAGTTAGTATCTTCCTCATATCCAGCTTCCTTCAGATTCGAGGTCACCCTCGACACCCTTGCCTTCGGCTATATCCTTCCCACTACCGGGCGGATTCGGGACTTTAACCCGTTAGAAACGTGCGCCGCTAGGCGCACAACAAAACGAGATATCGCACGCTTTGCGCACGATACTCGTTATGAATGAAAGGAATTCCATTGCTTTCTTCCCTATGCTGAAAAGGTGTTATTCTTGTATTTTAGGTGATATTTTAAAAAGGACTACAAAAAAATATGAACAAACAAAATTCCGCTTTACAGCAAATCATCGCAGAAATAGAACATTTACCGGAAAATCAAAGCTATACCGAACGGGGAATTCCGCCTATTTTTCAGTTTCATAAAGAGGCGAAAATTCTTTTAGTCGGGCAGGCACCGGGAAGAAAGGTAGAGGAATCCGGCATTCCCTTTTATGACCTTTCCGGAAAAAGGCTGATGGAGTGGATGGGGATTCCCGAAGAAATCTTTTATGGCACGTCCATTGCCATTGTTCCCATGGACCTTTATTATCCCGGAAAAGGAAAGGGCGGTGATCTCCCACCCCGGAGCTTTATGCGTAAATATCACGATGAAATTGTGGCGCTGCTCCCCAAGATTGAGCTTCGAATTTTAATTGGGAAGTATGCCATTTCCCACTACGATAAAAAAGGAGCAAAGCTTCCCTTAAAGGAACTGCTTTACTCCTATGCTATGGAGGATGAATCTTTCTCCTCGAAAAACCTATCTTCCCCTATCGATTTTCCGCTGGTACATCCCAGCCCCTTAAATTATGGATGGATTAAGAAAAATCCCTGGTTTATGGAGAAAAATATCCCCCTTTTGCAGAGGCTTGTGAAGGAGAGAATAAATTAAAATAAACTCTTCATAATCTTCTTCGGTACACACATCATCACGGTTCTTTCCGGATCCACCACCTGACAGAAGCGTAGGTCTCCCACCGCACTAAGAAGCATACCGGCTTCGTTAAAGGAGAGCCCCAGATTCTCCTGTACTCTCTCATTCATGATGCGTACCGCATGGAAAACCGCTTTTTCTATCTCTTCATGAGAATAGATTACGCCGCAGAGCTCTTCATTTTCCAGCATAGGAGTCTCAATGCGGATTCCCTTAATCACGGACAGTCGCACCTTCACATCTGCGGAAATTTCACACCGCTGACCATCACTTCTCCGTCTCCCATCGCCGCGTGCACATCACCCAAGGAGAAAAGAGCACCGTCATGAAATACGGGAAAATAAAGGCTTGCCCCAACTTTAATGCGCTTGTTATCCATATTTCCGCCGTGGCAGCCCGGTGTACCGCAGTTGATAGAACCATTTTCCGGCGCCACACCAATCACTCCAATCATAGGCGTAACATCAAAGACAAGTTTGTCGTTAAAATGAACCTTGCCGTCTTCCACCTGAATCCGTTTTACGGACTCTTCTTTCACCAAAGAGCCCAGAACACCATTCTCCGGAAGGGCGCACATCACCCCCTGCTTATCCAGCGTAATTTCCAAGATTTCCACCTTGAGGACATCTCCTACCTTTGCATTCTCTACATAGACAGGCCCGGTAGCGGGATTGATACGATCCCAGTTCAACGCTCCGATGCATGTTCCTCTTCGCTAAGCTGGTTATCAAAGCAGTCGTGAGTACGGAAAAAGGACAGTTTCTCCGTCCATCACCTCCATGACACATTCATTTTTTTACCGTCAAAGGCAAATACTCTATTGTTTTCAATGATTTTTCATAGCTTCTTCCCCATCCGATTTTTCCTACTGTTGATTCGGCCTCTTGAGAACATATAACTTTGAGAAAAATGGATGATTCTCCTTTCTTATTTCTTCCTTTTCAACTTATATTACTATAATTGATTTATAGCCTTTAGTTTGTGCTACATGCCAGCTTTGTCTTGCCTAACAGCCAATCAGAAATATCCATAATTTTTTTATTCCCTCATACTGATACTCCTCATTTCTCGTCCTTGCTATTAAAATCTTTGGATATGCATCCTTAACCTGAAGCAACGGAAAAACTTCTCGTGCCAAAGTTTTTTCCTCTGAAATATTATCTGATACTTGAATATATAATTTTTCATCCCGCTTTATGGCAACAAAATCGATTTCCTTTTGATACAACACGCCGACATATACCTCATAGCCTCTACGAAGAAGTTCAATGGCAACTATGTTTTCCATAATCCTTCCATAATCCATATTTCTTGTTCCCAGTTTTGCATAACGAAAAGCATGATCACTTAGGTAATATTTATCATTACTGGAAAAATACTTTTTCCCTCTAATGTCGTATCTTCTAATCTTGTAAAATGCAAAAGCATTACATAGATAGTCTATATACGATCCGACCGTTGTATGGTGTACTTTTTCATTCATACTTCCCAAGACATTGGTAATATTTCTTGCAGAAGATAGATTTGAGATATTATCCATCAAAAAAATCCACAATTCTGTTCATCAGTTGCATATTTCTAATTTTTGTACTTTTGTCGAATATCTCTGATAATCAATGTGTCAAAAACATCCTCGATGTAATTATATTTTGCTTCCTGCTCTTGATACAAATAAGACCCCGCCATTCCTCCTTCTTTCAGATATGCAGAGAAAGCCTTATCTTTATTTTGAGAAGGAAAATAATTCATATATTCCTTAAAGGAGAATGGGTAGATTTTTACTTCAAAAGTTCTTCCTGTAAAATAAAGTTGCAAAGATCAGAGCTTAATAAAAAAAGCATTTGATCCGGTGATATAAATATCGAATTTTTCCGAGGCATGTAGCCCATTGATCGCTTTTTCAAAGCCTGCACACATCTGCACTTCATCAATGAAAAACAAAGTTGTGTGCATTCTCCTTATATTGTGAATGGATAAATTCATACAATGCTTTATAGCTAAGAAGGATTCATACTTAGGCAAATTGAAATTGACAAAAATAATATTAGCTGTAGAAATATTTTTTTAATATAGTCACTAAATGCTTCCAACAATTTGGATTTTCCGGATCTTCGAACGCCTGTAATGACTTTTGATATCCGGGGTTCCCATAGCATGAATAATTTTATTCATATAGAGCTCTCGGTATATTAACTTCATAACCTTCCCTCCTTTCCGGTATGTCCTTATCATATCTATTCTATTAGCCATTTTCAACAATATTTTTCATTTTTGGCTAATAGGATTTCTATGCTTCTTCTTTGCCTATGTGAAAGAAGAAGTAAGTCCTACGTTAATATACTTATCCTACCCGTGGAAGCCATGACTCTTATATGCTTGTACATGATAATCCTAGCATTAAAGGCAGGGATCAAGATGCTTGTTATAACAAAAGAACTTACTATAGATAAAAATTCATCAACTATAGTAAGTCCTTTTCAAAATAAATATACTCGCAAGTTTTAGGGCTAAAGTTCTATTTTACTTCTCCAATGCCTGATCCACATCGGCAATAATATCCTGCACATCTTCAATGCCTACAGACATTCTGATAAGGTCAGGCGATACACCTGCTGCCAGAAGCTCTTCATCATTCATCTGTCTGTGAGTGGTGGATGCAGGGTGCAGTACACAGGTTCTGGCATCCGCAACGTGGGTAACGATAGCCGCGAGCTTCAGAGAATCCATAAACTTAACAGCCGCCTCTCTTCCTCCAACTACGCCGAAAGAAATAACACCGCAGGAGCCCTTTGGCAGATATTTTTTAGCCAATTCATGCTGGCTGTCCTTTTCCAGTCCGGAGAAGGAAACCCAGGATACCTTCGGGTGCTTTTCCAAATGCTTTGCTAAAGCCAAGGCATTTTCATAATGTCTTTCCATTCTTAAGTGCAAAGTTTCCAGTCCAACACCAAGGTAGAAGGAATTCTGCGGAGAAGGAATGGAGCCTAGGTCCCGCATGAGATTGGTCGTCATTTTCACAATGTAGGCAGCCTTACCGAAGCTCTCCGTGTAAACCGTTCCATGATAGGTTTCATCCGGAGTGGTGAGACCCGGGAATTTCTCACTATATTTTGTCCAGTCAAAATTTCCGGAATCGACTACTGCACCGCCGACGGAGTTGGCAAAACCGTTCATGTATTTTGTAGTGGAATGCGTCACAATATCCGCTCCCCACTCGAAGGGTCTACAGAAAATGGGCGTCGGGAAGGTATTATCCACGATTAACGGCACACCGTGCTTATGCGCTGCCTTCGCAAACTTTTCAATGTCCAAAATCTTTAAAGAGGGATTCGCTAAAGTTTCTCCAAAAACCGCCTTTGTGTTGGGACGGAATTTTGTCTCCAAGTCTTCTACAGAAATGTCCGGGTCTACAAAGGTAGCGTCAATGCCCATATTCTTCATGGTCTTTGCGATTAAATTGTAGGTTCCGCCGTATATTGCGGAAGAGGCAATCACGTGATCTCCCGCCGCGGCAATATTAAAGATAGCATAGAAATTCGCCGCCTGCCCGGAGGAAGTCAGAATTCCGCTACGCCGCCTTCCAACTGGCAAATCTTGTTGGCCACCGCATCGTTCGTGGGGTTCGACAATCTGGAATAGAAATAGCCCGACTCCTTTAAGTCGAAAAGATTCCCCATTTGCTCAGAAGTTTCGTATTTAAAGGTCGTGGACTGCACGATGGGAACCACTCTAGGCTCTCCATTTTTCGGCTCATACCCGCCCTGCACACAGATTGTATTGATATTGTAATTTGCCATAGTTACTACTCCTTTCACTTATTCCGCTTACTATATAGTTCAAAGTCTTTCATTGTCAAGGGAAAGAGAAAATGGCCACATAAAAAAAGCGGAAAATGCTGTATTCTCAGCAATTTCCGCTTTTTTCATTTTTTCTACGCAGAAATCCTCTTCTTATTCAGATGCCTTAAAATTGTATATCGGTTTCAACACTTCTATAATATCCACCGTATTCTCCAAGACATTTAATATATCCTCCAAAGACTTATAAGCCATGGGCGCTTCATCCAAAGTCTCTTGATTGATAGAGCTCGAGTAAATCCCCTTCATGCTTTCCCGGTATTCTTCCATGCTGAGTTCCTTTTGCGCCTTAGTTCTGGACATAACCCGTCCTGCCCCATGCGGTGCGGAAGAATTCCATTCCGGATTTCCCTTTCCAAGAGCCAGAATGCTTCCATCTCGCATATTGATAGGAATAAGAACTTTTTCTCCTGCATGCGCTGCTATAGCGCCTTTTCGAAGTATCATTTCTCCTGAGTCAATATAATTATGTATGGTATGAAAAGCATCTGTTCCACTTTAGATTGCATTTTTGCGAAAATAATCTTCGCCATCATCTCCCGATTTCTTTTTGCAAAATGCTGGCATAGTTCAACGTCATGGAGATAGTCCTGAAAAAGTCTCCCCACTTAGATAACATAAGTCCTCCGGTATATCCGACACCTCCTTATGTTGCATAATCGCGATGTTTTGATACAGTTCCGCTACCTGCTTCCCTGAGATTTCGACTTCCGCTATGAATAACAAGATATTTTGTTCCGTCTCTTGAACTATCCACTTCAATAAAATGATTTCCTCCTCCAAGAGTTCCCAGACTTTTCCGAAGACGATCCGGATTTTTAAGCTGTCCGTAACAATGAAGTGCCTCTAAGTCAAACTTTTCCTGTTCTCTACCCCATACGTTCATTCCGGACGGAATAAAATGCGCGGCTTTATCCAATCTTTCTAAGTCGATTTCCATCTTTCCCAAATTAATCGTATACATTCCGCAGCCAATATCTACGCCCACAATATTTGGAACGACTTTGTCGTGAACCGTCATTGTCGTTCCAATCGTGCAGCCCTTCCCGGCATGCACATCCGGCATAATACGAATTTGACTCCCGGCTGTGAAGTCGTAGTCACACATTCTTTTTATTTGTTGAATGGCGCAGTTCTCCACCACTGACGCAAAACAAACTGCCGTATTGACCTTTCCCTCTATATTAAACATACATTTCCCCCTCTACGCGCAAATCCTTTCATAGCGCTCGGAAGATAGTGTTTCCAGCATAAAGGAATAAGGGTCTAAAATCCCTTCGGACAGCATGGAAAAGATTTGCGGAGAAGTCCCCGAAACCAAGGCAACTCCCTGCTCATTTTTCGTAACCGGCTGTTGCAGGTTTCTACTTTCCACGTTCCAAAATACAATTTGCGGAAGCTTGTAGCCATACTTTTGCAAACTTCTTTTTGCGCACTCGAAAATTCGTCATTTCCGCATGGTTCGCACTAATAGTCGAATTCCATGTCCGAAATGATATAGAGTTTTTCCGGGAGTTCCTCCTGCTTTGCCTTATTTTGAATGGCCGTCTTCAGAATTAAGTCGAAAGTGCTCTGTAAATCCGTATTGGCACACTCATTGAAACTCACGCAGTACGTAAGTTTATCCACAATATCCCGCCCTTGCACTTCCACCAATCTCGGATTTTCAGAAAAGGTAATAAAATGGTTATGGAAACAGCCCTTGTTGTGCTCCGCAAAATAAATCCCCAAAGACTGTGCCACTGCTGCCGGCATGTACCCGGATCCCCAGTTCCAATACATGGAACCGGATCCGTCCACTACAGCAAGAGCATTTTCCGCCCCTGTATAGTCGGGAAGTGCCTTCCAGGTGACATCCATCGAACGGCGTTCTTCTTCCGTGATGTCCTCTTCCTCCATATCTCTATGGAAAATGGATGCTACAACATCATAGGGCGTCAAAGTTCCCGTATTCATCACGGAGGGATTCTTTTCCGCCTTTTCTAAAAAAGCGGAGTATCTCTCCTTGTCATTTCTAAGAAAAGCCAGTCTATACTTATACAAGGCTTTAGAAGGCTGCTTTTCGTAAGAGAAGGAGTAATCCTTCTCCCGAAGATAATTCTCCATCAACTTTATTTCTGCCCGCAGTGAAACAAGGACTTTACGATACTCCGCATCGCTAAATCCCATTGCTTTTGCCAGTTTCTTGGCACTTTTAACGGTGTCTGTATTGCTGGTATTCACGGAAGGAAGCCATTTGGCCAGTAAAGAGACACTCTCCCCGGTTTTCAGGGCAGAAAGATCCTTTTCCAACTGTTCCTTTATAAAGAGAATCACATCCTTTTCGCAAGGTCCGCCCAGAAGGGAAAGCAGGTCATCAAATCTCCCGTACTCCGGAACATTTGTGATATTCTTTCGAACGGAGTCCGCCTCATGAAGAGAAAGCCACTTTAGTATAGACCGAAACACTCTTCTCTCCCCAAGTCCTCCTCGGATATCCCTTGCGAAGAAAAGAATCTTCATCGCCATATTTCTGTCTTCCGTATAGGCCTTGATAAATCGGGAAATGATTTCATTGTCCTCAGCATTTCGCAGAGCCCCAATGGTAGCAAAAAGATCCAAACAATAAGAGTTCGTGCTCCTGTTGGTAAGAGCGCCATTCTCCGTATATGTCCTATTCTCTTCTTTTCTTAATTCTTCTAAAAACATTGCTCCTACCTCCTTCTAAAAAAAGAAACAGCCACAAGATACTTTTGTAAGGTAAGAGGCAGTTGCCTCTTCCAGCAGGGGGAGTTGCACCCCGGAAGCGCTGGGACTTTAGCCCTGCGCCGGCTATCTCAGCCAAATATCGCCATGACTTTGTTTGCTGTTAGTATCTTTCCGGCTATTTCACTTTACCTAGGGGATATCCCTAAGCGATACAAGACACACCGGATTCAACATCCGCATTTGATCTAATTCCAAATATGATGGTTTGCTGTATGTGTCTTTCGTGCCTTTATGATATACCGTTTTTTTCAGGAGATAAAAAGCTGAGGGAATATAAATATTTTTTTCAACCCCAAATTTATTGAATTATTACAGTATATTCGTTATATTATATAAAAATATATAACTCCATTTAGGAGTTCAATAATTAACGAATACTCGCTTTACATTGTTTTTAAATGGAGTTTCTATTGCAGCTCAGATTGTCGATTGTATGTGTTTTTAAACATATTTAAAGGATACATTCAGGGAAATATTTATGTATCTATATAAATGGAGGAAATCATGACGGAGAAGTACAAAATTTACATTCCGGAAGAGATGCGATTACGCCTTTTGAATGATGCGGAGCTCTTTGATTTTTATAAGAAGGATGGCTCTATAAATCTGAATGGATTTTTGAAGGAGCTTTTACTCCAATATTTTGATGAATATCGTGAAACGAAAGAGCGACTTCTCGATACTATTTTGTCCGACCTCAGTGCATTTTCCTCGATTTCCCGGGAAGACGCCGATGCCATCGCGGATAAAATCATGAATACGTATCTTCGAAGACCGGAACGGGATATCGTTCACTTTACACAAAGGTACCCTTGCAAGGCAAACTGCCGCAGGCTCTGGGAGAAATACTCGTTCCACATTAAAAAGTGAGCGAAATGCTGCCATTACCCTGACGGTCAGCGGGCGCTCCTTAAATATTATGCGTTCCATCGAAAGCAATATGCTCACCCGGGTTTCTCTCTCACAATATCTTAATGACTTTTTCAGCTCCTACCTTTCCATTTCCAGAAAAGACCGGGAGAAAATCCTCTTCCAAGACACTTTTTTGGAATTAAATGCTGCTATTCAGAAGAACAGTATTATCAGCTTTTCTTCTACCTCTGCTCCTGAACTGCATTTCACGGTTTGCCCCTATTTTATTGCCGCGTCCAAAGAAGAACAATGCAATTATCTTCTGTGTACGGACCACGCCAGCGGAATCCCCCGAACTTTCCGTATCTCCAGAATTCACGCTCTTTTTACCTCGTCCGATAAATTTCTTCCGGATGAAAAGAGAAAACTGGAGCTACAGGAAATTGCCGGAAGAAGCCCCCAATCCGCATCCAAAAGTGTAGAAGCTAAAGTTCTCTTCACTGATAAGGGTATGCAGAAGTTTCATCTTGTCACCAAAAACAGACCGGATGTCTTGAGAAAAGAGGGAAATACTCTGTATTTCCACTGGCCAAGACTACAGCTGGAGGCATATTTTCGGCGTTTCGGAAAAGAGGCAGTGATTCTTGAGCCGGATGAATGTCGGGAATCCATGCGGTTTTTTTACAAAAAGGCATGGGAGGCGTATAGGAAGAAGGAGAAGTTGGTATAAAAACACAAATCACTTTATTACCTTCCGGATTCGTTACGGGGTAATTTGATTCCGCAGATACGCTTTTTATTCTGCTTTATTCTGTCGCTTCTATCTTACAAAGCCCAATTTCTTTCAGTCCTCTATCATACAGGACAGTGAGGCATAGCTCTCCACAAATATTGTGTAAGCTATGCTTCGTCATCCCCCTTGGCATGACAATATCCAAATATTCCTTTGTTTTTAGGGAAAAGAGCTTTTGCTTTCCCTTCCAATCGTCCTTGTTAAAAAGCGGTGTGAGAATAAGATAATCCGAATGGGTGAAAGTTCCATTCACCCCGGACTTTTTTCCGCCCGCCTTCAATTGCTCCGACTCCAAGAGCTTTTCCTTTACTTTGCCCTCAGAGGAGATTTTTGCCAAAGCATAATAATCCATTCCCCATTTGTTCACCGAGCCTGTGCTTTCTCCCGAAGTAAAGGCGTAGAGTTCCTCTTCCGCCATTTTTAAACTATCGATTTTCGAGCATCCTTCGTCCTGTCATCATGATGGGTAAAGGCATTTTTCTCCATTTCCGAAAAGTATTTCCACTTGGCTTCTTTTTTTACAGGGTCAAAGTCTAATAAAGCAAAAGATCGGGAAAGACCGTAATAAACTTCCTTTTCAAAGCAGACAGGAATTAGGCTACCGTCTGAAACAGTCTGAAAATACCGCTCTCTTGCATTTTCCGGCAGCGTTTTGCTGAAGGGCAAAAATCCATTCTTAATCGGGATGATTTCCGGTGAAGAAAAATCTCCGGTAAAATAGGCAATTTCTTTCTTTGCCTTGATTACCCCTGAAGCTGTCCCGATAGGAAAAAGTACCGGATCATTTTCCCGGTCAAGGAAATCCTCCCCAAGCTCTATTTCCTGTATACCGGTCTCGGACAGGACAAGAACAGTGTAGGCTCCGGGGGCTTCTTCTCTTCTCGTTAAGAGGAGAGCACTCGCGCTCTGCTTTAAAACGCTACCTCCTGAGAGAAAGCCTGTGCTGTACACATAGGTATATGCATTTTTCAACTTGTATTTTTGTATAAGGCTTAGTTTTAAAGCGGCCATGCTGTTCCTCACAATTTTCGCAGTAAAAATGCCATATAATGCGGTACCGTCAATATCTCCCCTTCTCATCCCAGATTATAATCTCCGATTTTTAATAGCCTGTTCCACATGATACTTGTCCTTGTTTTTTTAGAACAGTCTTCGTGCTTTTTGTAAATAATGAGTAGCATGCCCCATCCTTCGAATTTTTCACTCCCCTCTTTAATAAAAATTCCAGAAAACTCTTTAAATCACCTTACAGCCCAAGAGACTCTTTCCACTTTTTCTTCAGACTATATACCCGGCAGTTCCTATCGTCATATTCTATCGAAACATCGTCACCGGATGCCTTAATGATATTCATCTTTTTCCGGCTCGAATTTCTTATCTGCCCTTACAGCATTAGCTACAGATGAATAGATTTCCTCAACGAAGTGTAAATCCAAGACTCCATCTTCCGCTAAGTCGTTGCTCTGTCTAACTTTACCATTGTAATTGGCATAAAATACTACTTCATAGCTTGAATCTGTTACCAATGCAAGAAGTTCCACGCCTGTGAGTCCCTTTTCCTCTATTTTAAGCACTTCATCATGAATCTGTTTGTTCATAAATTAACCTTCTTTCTATGCATTAAATGTTCTGTATGACTTCTCACCTGTAGTTTCATTTCTGATACCTACTGTGACAGAGACTAGGTTGCCATCTGCATCATATTTCTTTAAAACAGATGTGACGGAAACATCACATCCATCTTCCTCCATATCAGAAATTTCATTATTTAGACTGTCCATATCTTCATCAGATATTTCACCTTCTACGCCTTCAAGTAAGTCCTTAGAGCCTTCCACATTATCTACCATAAGATGACTCTTTTCCCCATCAATGGTATAAGTTCTCTCAATCTTAGACGGGCGCTTAGAATCTCCTTCATAGATAACCCGACCACTATCTTGAACATCCTTTCCTTGTTTTTTCGCTTCAGCAATTTCATTTTCTGACTTCTTATAGTCACCACGATTAACAGTATCTCTCATAGGAACGATATTTTCATTTCCGGATGAGCCGCCAAGAACACGTGCCACCAAGTGCCCACCATCGTCTCCATCTTTACGATCTTCACCACCGGATTCTGTCTGGGCATTGGTATCGCGTTCATTCTCCGGTTCATACTTCGCCTCTCCACCCCAAGTCGTTATTCTTCCATTTTCATCCGTAGTATAGGTATATCCATTTCTTTCATAAGTAGTGTTAGGCATTAGCTCGCCATTCTTCTTATAAATATTGCCATTATCATCTGTTTCGTATGTGTCACCATTAATTTCATATGTAGTGTTTGGTTCAAGCTTAATCTTTTCAAGTTCCGATTCATCAAATCGACCACTATTTTCCAGTATATTCACAATTGGACGATCAAGATCTTTGAAATCATTAAGCTTATCCATTAACTTTGCTTTTTCCAAAATCTCATTATTCATATTTTTTTGAGTACTTCATTAAATCCCATATCCATATTAAAACACTCCTCTATTGCGAAGGCTTGTTATCCAAGCAGAGTATATTTCTTTGTAGTCATCGGACTTTGCAGCCTCTGCTCTCATCAAACATTGTGCTGATGCCATTGCATATTCGGCGGACAAGCCATTAATCTGCGCTTTAACTTCATGTATTATTCGGTCTGTGAGCTCATCAAACTCAGATGACGTATCAACTATTGGCTTAAACCACACATTTCCATTCAATACACCACTCACAAGTTTTGAAAGACTCTCAAAATTATCTTCTTTCCAAAAGGAAAGTTCTTTACGCAACTCATATTCATTTACAAGCTTCTTAAACAACAGCTTACTCTTCGTTGAAATCTCAGCCACAGCCAAATCTGCTTTAATTGTATCAATATCAACATCAATCGGATTTTTTACCCTTGTTTTTAGTAGCAACTCTAAAAGATTCTTCTTTAATCTGCCTGTAGAAATGTTTAAATGTATAACGGCATTATACTGATACGGTACTTCTTCACCCTTATACTTCTGAATCTTGCATAATACAGGATCAACCCAATCATTCTGATATACAACAGCCACGCCCTTTGGGAGCTTAGCAATTTCATCAAGCTGATTATCCCGTAATCCGGCCGCTTTACCAGCTAATCGTCTATCACTTTCATCCGGAAGACGCATAATAATCTTCGTATTAGTATTTCTAATTGCAGAAACATCAACCGCGCTTGGTGACTGATCAACAATTACAAATCCTTCACCATAGGTTCTCATTTCAGCAATTGCATTGGAAATCATTTCAACAGACTTTCCAGCCAAGCTTGGACTTTCCGGATTCTGATCGGATGATGTTCTCTTAAGAATATTATGAGCTTCTTCCAAAATCGTCATATGCTTAAATGGTACGTTCATGGATTCTGCAGTTGACATTCTATATTCACTTAAACGCATAATAAGGATACCCATTATTAATGATTTTGTCTCAAGAGATCCAATGCGACTTAAATCTATGACTACATTCTTATCAAATAAAATTTCACTGGAGATTTCTTGCGAAGCAAATATCTGTCCATTAAGCCCATTCGTTAATGACTTCACCCTTGTTACCAGAGACCCCATGTAATTGCTCTTCACTTCTTCTGAATATGCAGAACTATTGATTACTTCAACCAAAGACTCCTGAAGATCAATAAATGTAGGATATAAATCATCTCCGTATGTATTTTTTGAGACTGAGATATCCCAGCCACAATCCTCGTATGATTTTAAAAGGGCATCTTTTAAAACAGCAGGCATAGCAGCGTACATCGGCCAACAGACATTGAAAATTTCAACCAGCCGATCTACATGTTCTAGTACATGAATCTTTGGAGGGAATCTAAATGGATTGATTCTAAGAAGATCTGAATATTCCGGATTTGTCCCATATACATAAACATCGGAACGATTTCCAAAAACATGTTTGTACTCCCCCTTGGCCGGCTCAATCACCATGAAATTGGCGCCTAAGTTATTGGTCTGTCTAATCAATTCATAAATAGTGTTACTTTTACCGGAACCCGTTGATCCGGTTACAAAGGTATGCATAGATAGGCTTGCTTTATCAATCCTTACATCATTTGGACAAGCACTACCCATATTGAAAACTTTTCCCAGATTGATACCAGATGTGAATGACGCATGTTCATACTTAATTACTTCTTTCCCAAAGTCAGCATGTTCAATCACCGGAAGACCACATACAGACTTTCTTGGAAGCCCCATATGTATAGCCAATTCATTTCCACTAACCATGGCGCTGGGTGTTACTTCGATGCTTCCTAATGCGCCGGAATACTGAAATACCGGATGCATAAAATTCTTAATGTATTGTTCAATAAGTTCTGTCTTTTCTTTCTCAAAATTCCCCCATGAATTAATAGCCGCAATTTCCACTCCGGAATTTTCGCCACGCATAATTGCTTTATATGTTGCAGCAGCAATATCTGCAGCATACTGATCTTCAGACATGAAGTATGCTGCACATTCATACATCCCCAGACTTTCAAATTCATCCATTCGCTTCAACTGCTTGTCAATTCTTGTAAGCATATCTTCAATAGACTTGTCATGAGCTGTCAATGTAATTGCATTTGATAAGCCCTCCGTAACACTAGTTCCTGATGTATAAGTATGTGTTGTTCCATCTGATACTGCTGTACTCTTACCGTAAGTCTTAGCATTACTTGTAGCTGTAGAATCCGTTGTAGTGGTTGCTAGCGCAGACCCAAGCATACCAATTCCCCCAGATACAACTCCCCCAACAGCAAGACTCACACCACCCGTAACAGGCGCTAATGCCGCACTAAGAATTCCAGCTGCAGCAGATACTCCCTTGATAACTTTCGATGTCGTATTTTCCTTAGATGTACCGTGTGAATCTGATATCGAATCAGTTTCTGATTCTGTTATAGTTTCCGTTGTTGTTGTCGTCTTAGAATCACTTGTACTTTCATTTCTTCCCGTAGATGAATTCTGCGCGTAATTTACCTGCATTGTGGCGAAGGGTGAAAGCTGGGTATAAACACTTTCATAGCCTCTCCTAAGTTCTCGAAGCTGACTCTGATCAGTCGAATTGGCAATAATAATGCCTGTGTACTTTTGTCCTCTCATAGAAAAACACTAGTTTCTCTAATCCCTGTACAAATTCTTGATTATTCTTAAGGTTTGCTTCTCTACTATTTGCAACACAGGATACAGCAGAAATACTATTTCCTTTAATTCCTGCCATAATTTCTTTAATTTCATCTACATCAAAATCCTGAGTCTTAATACCAGGGAACTGACCAATCATTGCGTTTTCAAGTGTGTTGCGAAGTGAGCTAGTTGTCTTATCGGAATCCAATGAGCGTACCCCCATGTAGAAATCTGTATTTTCTCCATTACTATCAATAACAATAAAAATGGCAGTATCAGAAAAAGACAAGGTATTAAAAACACTTGCGAACTTGTAGGATGCAAATTCCTCTTTTTCATAAACCATTTCGGTAATTTTAAAGAATAAAACGTTATCCTCAATGTTCGTATTCAACACTTCTTGACTTAAGGGTACCATTTCTAAACTGGATAGATTTGTAATGTAATTTTTTAGAATGACATCATCTACAACGTGTAATGCAGCCTGATAACCTGCTGCAACATTGGAATACTTGGGAACAGGTACGATTTCAGCTTTCGTTGTTACATCATTTGCCATATGGGCTACCTCCTTGGATCTATTTATGTGCCCATAATACCATCCCACATAGACACACTCTGTCGTTATGACAATTAACTTTCTCTTCCAGCTAAATATATCGCTCCGCCTGCGACAACAGCAACTCCGCCAATTATTGTAATTGCAATTGGTGCTTTAATCGCTAATCCTGCAATAACTGTAACAGCACCAACAGTCGCAACCGCCATTCCTGCTTTCTGCATTGATGATAACTCACTACTTCCATTAGTAGCATTACTACTTGAATAGGTCGATTTTGATATTCCAAGTTGAGTCCTACTAACTTGTGGCTTATACATCTTCTTAGCCATGTTTACCAATAAATCAATTCTCTCCTTTGAGAAATTATTTACTGCTGTAACCATTTGCTCATTTAAATACTCTTCATCCCATTCGTCCGGTTTTTTTAAACACTCCCCATCATGTTCATCCATTAGTTCCGGCATATGACCTTTAGCATAATCAAGCATCTGCTGGAATTCATCACCACCTGAACTCAATAAAAGGCTATCTTTTAACATAATTCTAACTCTAGTTACCTTACCATTTTGAACAGCATCTTTAAAATCTGATGTTAGTGCCATGTTATTTCCTCCTCAGTATATTTTTCACAAGCGATTTTAATACCCGCAGACGACTTTCTAATTTTTCAATATCTTCTAGAAACCAACGCCTGTTTCCTTTACTATCCTTATTTTTATTTAAAAATTCTAATCATCTGGTTAACATGAGAAATAATACTATCATAATCATCATTATTTGTATTATTTGCTCTTTGTTTCTTATCTTCTGCAAGTGGAGTATCTTGATTTGAAGATACCGGCGTACTTATGGGCATCTCCCCTTTGTATACTTCTCTATTATTTGCTGTACATAATGTACATGTGCCCTAGTAAAATCATTTACTAGGGCAGTAAGCTCATAATTCATCAAATCAAGCGTCCACGGCTTCTTGGCAGGTTCAATAGGGTCCTCCTGAGTCATCCATACCTCTATACCTTGTGCTTCCGCATAAGTTAATAGTTCTTTTGTACTTAGAAAAGCTTTTTATCTACCAATAAACTGTCCTTAAGCATTATTCTTGTTCTAAGTACATTCTTCTCTTTGTACTGTCTTTGCAAATTCGCTCGAAACTGCCATGTTTTCCTCCTAAATTTCCAAGATAGCATTAACTTTTCCACGAATTTCTTCAAGCCAATCTAAACGTCTCTGAGCTTCTTCAAGTTTCTGCTGTGCCTTCTTTTCGTCAGTTGCGCACCCTTTAACTCATTAAGCTTTATTCTTCAATAACTTATCTAATTCATCGAACTTACTAGCAAATGCCTCTTTAATTCTTTTTGTCTCTTCTTTCGCATAAGTCTGTGCTGCAGAACTGTTTTCATAAAGATTTTCCTCAATTGGTGCAAAAACTTATGTGCTAGCTCCTCTCCATCTATATACTCTCGATTCTCATAAATATCTCTATAGTGACCGGATTCCTGGAACCAAGTCCAAAACTTATACCACTTTTTATTTGTATTCTTCACCCATTCTTCTCCGGTCTTTACTCTCTCCGTTTTGGTTGAATCGGAAATGATGCTAGACGTATTTGTTGGAATTTCACCGCACATCATTTCAAAAGGATCAAGCACTACATCACCAACATTAATTTCATCCACTAAATCAGCCAGTTTCTTCTTGTATTGATCAAGTAAGCCCTCTGCACTCTTTTGAACATTATTGGCAATAAGGTTCTCTAATTCGACCTGTACTTCTGCTTGAAGAGTTTCTGCAAACTTTGCAAATTGAGCACAAATACTATCTGCGCCTTCCCTAGAAAGCTTCTTTTGGGTACTTGTCAGATGCCTTGTAATCTTCTCCTGAGCCTTCTTAATTATATTATTTGCCAGCTTTGCAATCTCTTTGTCATAGTTGATTGCATTGATTTCATTCTTAAACTTCTTTGCTTCTTCACCATTCTGAAGCTTTGCTTCAATGTTGTCAATTCTAGCAACAATGGCATCTTTCTCTTCCTGCTTAGAAGAAATCTCTTTTTTCGTAGTTTCAAAAGACTGTGCACTTTCAAGCTTTTTAATAAACGTATCCACAATATTCTTGATTTTTGCTGTCTTTGCATATTTCAGGACATACATTCTAATTGCTTCTTCGACTGGAACAATACCGGAATGAATTAGAGCTTGCTCGTTAATGTTTTCTTCGTTAATAGCTTTTTCTAACCTATTAGCAATAATACCCTTAGCTGATGCCGGTAAGGGGGCATAGTTTTCAAAGTGCATTTCTTCATTTCTGTTAAACTTTCGTACCTTTCCCTTGGCATCATATACCTCATCGTCATCGTCATCGTTACTTTCAGCCAGAATAGTTCTAATGTTCAATGCGGTAAGTGCGGATGCCGGATAAATATTAGGATTATTAATTCCATTATCTGCTAAATAATCTTTTACTTTTTTAATAGCTGCGTCAACGCTATCTTCCCCCTTCTTAAAATCATCTAGCTTGTTTACCACAAATATGAATCGATCTCTGGACTGCTTACCTCCGACTTTCATACTCTCAGCAACATGGGCTAATAAACTACTGTCATCGTCAACTGCTAACTGAGTAGCATTCATAATATAGAGAACCACAGTCTTTGATGACTCTGAAAGCATTCTATATGTGGCTGCTTTATGCTCTGGATCTCTAGAATTGTTTGGTCCCGGAGTGTCCACAAGAACAAGCGACACATCTTCAGATGTAACAAAAGGTATGTTACCTTTAACTCGAATTCTTGATACTGCGGGGTTTGAATTCAACCTTTCCATAATGGAATATGACAGATTAGGTTGTGTCTCAATCAGATTTCCCTCTTTATCAAAGACGCTTGCTTCATAATGATCTGAATCATTATCCTTAATTTCTGTAATTGTAGCAGTACATGCCTCCTGCTTTGCAGGCATAAGTCGTTGCCCCAGTAGCGAGTTAATTAAAGTAGACTTACCAGCACTCATTGTCGCTACAACATTAACTTCGAAATCACTACTCTTAGCCATCTCAAAAGCCCTAATAACATCAGGCTGCTTTAACTCCTTAAATGGCCCACTTTGAATTTCTTTAAAAATTTTAGCAATAGCTTGCTCTTTATCTTTTACTTCTTTGGCAGGAATATGTTTAACTTTAATATCCATCCCTTTTTAGCTGAGGCTTGTGAAACCGCTAAAACATCCTCATAGTCCAAGGTTGTTCCCTGGAATGTAATCTCAAACTGCTTGGTACTACATTCTTCATAAAGAATTTCAGGAAGGTTATCTACCCATTCCTGAAGACGTTGATCCGGAACATTGAGTCTACTATTTTTAATTTCCTTTCCATCAATTAAAATTTCTGTTGTTACCTGATATGGGTTATACTTGATAAACACTTGCTTCATGATTAATGTTCTCCTCCTGATTATAAATTATATTTTCAAGTGATAAAATGCCTGAATGAACCAGTAAATTAGTAAGTTCATTATTTTTCTATTGGCATTTCAATTCTGCAAAGGATAGTAAGTTTCAAAAGCAAATTCTGATTTACCTCAATTTTTTTCTTAAGAAAATTCAAGTCATCCTCTTCATCCTCACTTAGATCTTTTCCATATAAACTCATCTTTGCCAAATAAGCTGCATAAGCTGAAATTGGATAAACTAGAGGTTCTTTAAATCCTATTTGTTTTAAATCCTTTTCAACAGATTTCAGCGTCTCTGTAACAGAGTCTACATTCTTCTTAAATCTATCCATCCTATTAACCAAGAATATGATTTTTCTGTTGTAATTGTCTTTTACATACTTTAAATGACGTATATCATCATCTGAAACCGATATTTTTCAGCGTTAAATAAATATAACAGTAAGTCGCATTTTATATTCTTAATTGCATCATTTGACATTTCTCGATGTTCTTTTTCCATAGAAGAATTAACACCCGGTGTATCTATAAAACATATTTTAGTGTCTATTTCTGTCAGAGATCTAAATCTTGCACCTACATGAATTTCAGTTGTTTTATTATCTTCATTATCATCCATCAAAACTTCTTTGATGTAGCATCTAATTCCAGAGCTTTATCCCACTCATAAATCAGCTCATCCTCACCGGCTTTATTATGAAGATAATGCATTTTTGCAGTACAAGTTGCATTCTGCATTCTGTTTACTTTTTCCTAACAAAGCATTTAATAATGTAGACTTTCCTGCACTCATATTAGCAGTTATCATTATTCTCTTTTCTGGTTTATTATAAAAATCACGATTTTTCCAAATCACTTCATAAATTGGTTTTATTTCTGGAATAGCCGTTATTATTTCTTTATCACCAACACCATAAAACGCATTGAATAATCCTTGCATTTTCTTTCTATAACGTTCTCCATAGAATTTGATTACAATGTCCAGTATCTCCTCACCTTTTTTTCAAATTATCAAAAGGCGCTTATAGATAAACAGTCCGTAAGCAGAAAAATACCTATAATGAAAGAATTTGAATTTTTCAATTATTCCAAAAATCTTTAATTTTGTCTATATTGCCACTAACAGCTAATTTGGAGCAGTAAAGCTGAAGCATCTGCTTACCCCAAATATCTTTTGCTTACAGTCTCAGAAACAAAATGCTGTAATAATTTCATATACTTTGTTTTTAGTTTTTGTTTCAGGTTAACAACAGGATGCAAATGCAAATATTGTTGATTTCCTAGCATAGACAACTTCATTAGTACTACCTCACTTAATTATAATATTTTTCACTATATCTCCCTGGCTTCTCAGCCACATATCGATTCCATCTCCAAATACTTCAGCTTGGACAGTATATCTACCATTTTCCTCCTTAATTATTTTTGCAGTGGGAAGTCGATCCAGCACTGCCTCTATTGAAAAACCGCTATATTCAAAGCTCACTTTCCGCAATTTTCCACCAAACATAAATTGAATTCTTTTTCTAAATTCTCTTCAAATCGACTGCTATAAGGAATATGAAATTTCTATTCAGTATTCGAAGGGATTGAATTCGATTCTATTCGGTAAATTGTCGAAAAGAGTCATCGATAACATTAAATTTCTCTCTTATCTTTTTATCTTCTATGAAAAGCAGTCAGATAAAAATAGTATTCCGAAAACATAATCGCAAGGGGCTGGATTTTCCGTTTTTTTATGCTTGATCCTTGGATGCCTTGATATTCAATTTCTATGTATTGATGAGATTGAATAGCCTGCCCTATTTTCCACATGACTTTCAAAAATGATTTCTTGTGGTGCGGCTCAATATAATGAAAACTCTCATTGGAAATAAGATTATTAACAAGATTTTTGTTGTCTTCCGGAACACAGCAATCTATCAATCTTTGTAGAACACTTTTCATCTCAGTTTTCTTAAGCGCTCTACTATCCAAAAGTATCTTGCATATAGCTAAGACCTCTTCATTGGAAAGCTTAATCGCATAAATGCTGCTTAGATGATAGCCTTTTTGATTCTGTCATATACAACTTCGTTGGTGATTCCTTGTAAAGCAATTTCTTCTTCCAAAAAGTTGCGTATATCGTCAATATCTCTTTGAATGGTTCGCTCATTCACTTGAAAGCGATTGGCCTCTTCCGACTTATAAACCATTGCTCCATTCATAAGCTTTGAGTAGAGTGATAATACCCTGTTTGCTTTATCATTCCCTAGATCCATAGTAGTAATTACCACCTCTCTGTTTTACCTGTATAGTGTTACGTTAACAAATTACATAGACATATTTTTGTCATTTTATTACAAAACTATCTTCTTTTCTCTTAAACTTTCATATGTAACTTTATCCGAACCATATTTATTAACGTTTAATTTATCATATTAAAACTAGCGTATAAATAGTATTTCCTCAATTTTTCTTCGTCATTTTGAACATATTATATAAAAGCAAATAAAGTTATTACTAATTTTTGCGCAAAAAGCACCTGTTTAAGAAAGAATGTACCCTATTACCAGGCTGATCCCCATAGTTCTGTCCTCACAGTTCTCGCAGCAAAAACGCCATATAATGCGGCACCGTCAATATCGCTCCTTCTCGTCCCAGATTGCAATCTCCGATTTTTAATAGCCTGTTCCACATGATACTTGTCCTTGTTTTTTTAGAACAGTCTTCGTGCTTTTTGTGTTTCCGTTAGAAGCTTTCACCTCCACTAAAGTAGCCTTCCCTGATAGCGAATCACAAAGTCCACCTCAAGCCGGTGTCTTTATGAAAATAATACAGCTTTCTTCCCATTTTTTGGAATATTCCGGCTATAAGATTTTCAAAAATCGCGCCTTTATAGCTATAAAGATTTCCCTGCAAAATATCGAATTGAGTACCGTCGTCCAGCATCGCCACAAACAGGCCTGTGTCATTCATATACACTTTTGAAAATATCCGAAATAGCATTACCGGACAAGGGCAATTCCGGAGTCGTCAAATTATAACAACGACTAATTATGCCCGCATCCTCTATCCATTGTAAGCTGCCAAGATACTGAGAGGCAGTACTTCCTTTTTTCACAAGAGAATACTGAAATTTTTTATTTTCCTTACTGAGCTGTTTCGGAATGGAGCTAAAACAGTCTCGAATCCTTCCCTTATCCGCCTTTTCAGCATATTTCAACATATCATCCTGATAGGAATGAAGGATATCCCTTTGCATCTGTAAAACCAGATTCATTTGCTTGGAATCCACAAAGTTTTGGACAACATTGGGCATTCCTCCCACAACAATATACTGGAGCAAAAACTCTCGCAGTCTTTGGTGTAGAGCTTCCGGAATTTTTTTCTTCTCTTGCAAATAGCCTTGAAGCATGGCGATTATCTCTTCACTAATCCCATTTGCCCACAAAAACTCTTCAAAATCCAAGGGATACATTTCCAAGATGCTTTCATATCCCACCGGTATAGAGGCAGGTCTTTCGCCATAGCCCTTTACGCCCAGCAAGGAACCGGTACACAGCACATCATAACGTCCATCCAGCTTGAAGAATTTTAGAGCTGTTCTAGCTTCGGGCATTCTTGAATTTCATCCAGAATAATAATCGTTTCATGAGCCTCAAAAAGAGACGCCCTGGTCCCAGAAAAACACTCATCATCATCGTAAGATGATCCACCTCTAAAGCGCCTGAGAAAAATCTCCTTGTAATTGGGATTTTCAAAGAAATTCAGGTAAATCACATTTTTATACTGTTCTTTGGCAAAGGCATTCACAGACCAAGTCTTCCCGCACTGCCTCACATCCCTTCAGAATGAGGGATTTCTCTCATTACTATTTTTCCAATTCAAAAGATGCTTTTCGATCTTCCTTTTTTAGCATACTTCCCTCCAACAAAACTGATTTATGCTAATCATAGAAGCTGAGAGCAACTTTTTCAAGGACTTTTTTTCTGATTTTTGTAACTTTTTAATGGACTTTTTCCCCGGTTCTTACAACTTTTTCCAATGGACTTTTCATTGATTCTCATAATTTTTCAAGGGACTTTTGAATTTTCTACAAGCACCCTTTTTGATTCAAAGCAAACAAACTCGAAAAAAATCCAGATGGAATTCCCCTTTATTTCTCGAGTTTAATACCATTAAAAAGTATCGTGGGCTTTTCCACACGATACTCTTTCATGAATTAAATCAACAAACTATTCCCATCTAACAAGAATTCCTTTAACTCCCATCATCAGATATCCGTTCTCGTCATAGCGAGGGCTTCATACTTCTTTCTACGATAATGATTTTCTTGAAAGAATCCATGGTGCGCTCAAAGGATTTGCATTCCTGTTCATATTTTTCCTTATCGGGAATGGCATAGGCAGACTGAATATAATACTTCTTGCTTCCTAATGTAGCGATGAAATCAATTTCCCTCTGCACACGAATTTCTTTCCCATTTGCATCCTTCTCCCTGGACTCCACGGTTCCCACATCTACCTGATAGCCCCTGTATCGCAATTCATTGTAAATGATGTTCTCCATGATATGGGTTTCTTCTATCTGCCGAAATGACAGTCGGGCATTTCGAAGACCCATGTCTTCAAAATAAATTTTATAAGGAGTGCCGATATACTTTCGCCCTTTTACATTATATCTTTTACCTGAGAAAGCATAAATGCTTCTTCCCATAGGTAATGTATCTTATCCACTGTTGCATCACTGATATTCATCCCATGAACAGAATTCATCGTTGCGGCAATTTTTCTTGGATTGGTAAGGGTGGAAATGCCTGAGGCAATGACGTCAATTACTTCTCCCAAGGCGCTTTCATCCTGTACCGAATATCTGGCCACGATATCCCGAAGATACACGTTCTTCATTTGGGATATCAAATAATTGGTCTTTTGCTCTTCCGTATTCATCAGCACAACCGCCGGGAGCCCTCCGTAAACGGAGTAATCATCATAAGCCTCGCTTTTATCTCCCTCTTTGAATGCATAGTATTCGGAAAAAGATAAAGGCAGCACATGCACTTCATCCCCTCTTCCCTCAAATTCAGTTAAAATGTCCTTTGACAGAAACCTGGAATTACTGCCTGTTACGTAAACATCAACATTTTGCTTCCGAAGGAACCCATTCAGCACTGATTCAAAGGCTCCCAGCTTCTGCACCTCATCCAGCAAAAGGTAATACATGCCTTCGCCACGAATCTGTGGCATCAGCCAAGTAATAAATCGGGAGGATCCACCTTACGCTCTTCTTTTTCATTATCCAGTACGATGGGATCTTCTCCAATCTTTAATAAATCCTCCGCTGTATCAAAGGCGAATCGGATAATGTGACTCTCTCCTACACCTTCTGAAAGTAAATGCTTATAGAATAAAGTATTCAGCAAATACGACTTCCCGCAGCGTCTGATTCCGGTAATCACTTTAATGAAGCCATTGTGTTTTCTGACAATTAGACGATTAAGATACACCTCTCTATTGATTTCTCTATTGATTTCCATTTTGAACTCCATTTTCGTATTTTTGCCGTAAACGCAGTTTTTATAAAATAGTGTACTCATTATTTGGAAAATTCGCAAGAGATGCATTTCACATTTTTGCCGTAAACGGCATTTTTTTATAATATAGGAAGAAAATTAAAAATGAAATAATAGCTTTTGGTAGAAGAGTTACTCGCTGTTAGCATCATTTCTATAAAGCACACAAGATTCTATTTCTCTCCCAATACCTTTTTCTGCCAGCTTCGTTTTCCGCATACAGGACACTTCATATATCTTGCCCGCCCCTTGTGCATGGATAGAATGACCTTACCGTAGGAGGGTACATAGCGATGATGACAACACCCGCATTCATAGTACCCGGCTTTCTGTTCAATGCCAACTGCGATAAAGCTTACCAGTAAAAATCATCATAAGGGCAAAGGCGGAGAGTACCATTCTCAGCCAGAAAGGCATTACCAGGAAGGATGCCAAAAGGATTAAGACCGAGCCGGAGAGTACAGCCGAGAATCCCAGCCAGTATTCCAACTTAAGGGCTCTCCTGTCCCTTTCCTCCACTTCTCGTTTCATTGCCAGAAGGTTATCTTCTAATTGTTTATTATAGAATTCTGCCATGATTCTTTCGCCCGACAGGAGTTCGTTTACGTTGATTTTCAGAAACCGCAAAGCTCCAGCATAATCCCAGAATCCGGCATAGACTTTCCGGTTTCCCATTTGGATACCGCCCGATCACTGATACCAAGCTTCTCCGCAAGCTCCGCCTGTGTCATGCCCTCTTCCTTTCTGCAAGCTGCTATAAATTTTCCGATTTTGATTTGATCCATATCGGACACCTCCTTTCACGACACAAGCTTACCGGAAACCGTCGAAAATGACAGGAACCGGCGGTTGAGTTCTACCTATTCCACCGGCGGTTGAATCTAAATTCTTCTCTATATTCAGCTTCTTCTCTTATTAAGACTAATTCCACTGAAATGGCAAGTATAAAAACCGGCAAACTTCCTAAAGAAGTCGCCGGCTTTCATATTCATTACATGGGATTACAAAGCAGTAAGAAAAGTTAATCCTCCTAAAATCACTCCCGCTGAATTAGGAATAATAAGAATCCAGTCTTTTTCGGTTCCTTAGTCCATCCGTAAATAACCCAAATCAGGCAAGAAATTGCTGCAAAATAGCGGCTGAAAAGGTTGAGCTTTGTCTCCTGCAAGTTTGCGAAAAATCTGGGGAATGTAAGCAATAAAAAACAAAAATACCGATAAATGCTCCAATAGAACCTACAAAAAGATTGATTTTTGCTTGACATCTGCTGACTCCTTTTCCATAGGTACTTGTCGTAAAGTTACTAAAAAATGTCAATTAGTTCCTTTTGTAACTGACGTCGTGCCAATTATAAAGGGATTTTTGCTTTTTGTCAAATATTTTTTTATAGATTCTCTGCATCCAATACAAAAAATCTCCTTTATTCAGGTAATCCCAACTTACTCCATCTTTCCCTAACCCCTTGATATAGCATGCCTTTTTCTTTACAAAGGGCTTAATCCCCAGATGGAAAATGAAAAATGAACTATGCTCTGAATAGGATAGTATTGCTTCCCTTCATTGCCATGATAAGGTTTTGCGACACTTGATCAATCTGTCCTTTCCTCTTCCTTATCATTCCTCAAGTTCGTTAAAGCCGGCTTGAATCCGAAGCTGTCCGCTCAATCTTCCTCCGGAAAATAACACAAGATTCTTAAGAACTTTCAAAGTATCTTGACTTCGTAATTTTCCCCGCTTGCCACCGCAATACAGTACTTTTTTGATGAAGCAGTTGTTCCATCACAAAATGTCCTCGATCTATAAAAATCTTTCATTAATCCGGATACATTACTTGCGTAAGTTGGAGAACCCAAAACGATTCCGTCCACCTCTTCAATTCTTTTTGGAGAGTAGCTCTGCATCATCCTCCATACAGCAATGTCCTGTTCTATAGCAATAGTTACAGCCGGTACAATGGGACATTTTCATTTCCCCCAGATTGTAAAATAGCACTTCTATACCTGCTCCTCGAAGATTTTCTTCAATCCTATGAAGCACTGCTGCCGTCACTCCATTTTTTTCTCGGACTCCCATTGATGATTAAAACCTGCATTTTCTCCTCCAAAACTACTCACTTGTGTATCTTACCAGGGCATGGTACTGTAGCATCGAAGGAAAGTAAATCATTTCAAAAAAGATACACAATCTTCATTTTCTGTGTATTTTAGGAGAATATGCTATGAAAAAAAGCCAAAATCCATCTGCTGTACGGTCAAGGCAGGAAATTTCCACTGCTCTACTAAAGCTAATGCAAAAGCATCCCTATGCTGAAATTTCCGTAAAGCAGATTATTATGGAAACAAGCCTTGCCCGAAAAACCTTTTACCTGAACTTTCGTTCCAAGGACGATGTGCTGGAGTCCGTTCTGGATGAATTAATCAGGGAATATACCGAGGCGCTTTCTAAGGCAAATGAAGAAAAAAATCCTGCCGGCACTAAAAATCTTGATGAAGCTATCTCTGTTGATACGACCGACAAGGTTGATACTATTACCAATCCTCTCTCCGTGATCTTCTCCTTCTGCGATAAAAAAACAAAGCCCTTTCTTTCCTTACTGCACAAAAATAAAATGCTGTATTTGCTCCTGATTCGCCTAAATGAATTTCTTCCGGAATACAGTAAAACAGAGGATATGAGTAGCAATCCCTTTGCAAAGCTTATGGGTGAACTGGAGCCGGACTACCTCATTGCCTTCAATGTGGGAGCTATCTGGAATGTGCTTTTTAAATGGATTGATCGGGGAATGGTGGATTCTCTGGACAGCATTCAAGAGACATTGAAAAAATATTTGAAGCGGATAAGCGTTTAGGGATTTTCCAAATAGTGAAGCCAACACAAATGTTAAAAACCAATGTTAAAAGCCAATCCCTAAAGCCAATCAAAAATCATACCAAGATTTTATCCATAGTAGAGTAAAATATCGGCAGTCTCGAGATGCTTTAACTTCCCGGTCTCATAAACACATTTGCACCCATATAGCATATCCCCTACATCACTATGTAAAGTCATGATTCTTCGGGTAAGTTCATTCGTTTTGAACATTCGTTTCATGAGAATTCCAGCAAAGGCTGCCGGAATCCTATACGGGAGAAGTTCATCTTTATAGAAGCCTAAGTCTACGCCTCTTGCCTTGACCACCTGAATGGTTTCTCTTATTGCCTTTACTGTAATAGACAGGGCATGGGCATCATTCATCAGGTTCAGAGCAAGCTGCGCCGGGTGTTCAATTTTCCCTTCTCGGGCAGCAGAAGAAGTGACTCCTGCATTGATAGCCATATGAAGCCATATCCATTCCACCATATCGTGCGGAATCTCCGTTTTCAAATCGGCAGAAGCGAGAAGGGCTGTTAAAGCTTTGTAATTGGAAATCCCTGCTTTTTCCTCACTTTCCAGCATGATATGATCAAAGAGAACACAATCCAAAGTATTCCCCACAAGCCTTCCGCCGGCAGTAGGAAAGCCTATACTATAAGGATATACACCCACTATCTCGTTCAGCTCTTCCCGACTGTTCCAAAAGTTACAAAATAAAATCAGGCTTCCTGTAATATGGTTTTGTGAAAGCGTCGCTATAGCATCCTTTATTTTCCCGCTTGCCACACTTAAAATAATAAAATCATACTCAGCATTCGGCTCGGCAAGGTTCACTATGTATTGATCCTCTTTTTCTTCTCCTTTTTTGATATAGCGTCCATCTAATAAACTGATGTTTAGACTTGCCGGCGCTTTCGATTTTTTCTCTTCTCTCAGCAAATGTTCAACTTGATGCCCGGCTTTTTGAAACACATATCCGTATGTTGTGCCTATGACGCCAAGACCTACTATGCATATTCTCATAAATTCTGGCTCCTTTCTTCTATTTTCCATCCGATCATCCAGGCAAGAACCAGAAGATAATTTTCCAGAGCGCCAATCAAATTTACCATTTGATGCATCTTAAGATAATGGATAAAATGATTGCTTCCGATACCGATTCCGCCGAGAATGAGAGCCAGCAAAATGGATTTTAGATAGGTCCAATTGTAGTGCCTATACGCCGTAAACAATATGACTAAAACGGCAATATTCCAAAAGCCGATTTCTCTCTGCCATCCTGTAGAAATGCTATACGCAGAGTTTCTTCCCATATATTCCGGTGCAAAAATCTGTAGTATTGCCGCACCGGATATCGCTATGATAAGAATGATAAACAGCACACGCAGGAAAAGATTCATTTTTTTCTGATGCATTGACTGTCCTCTATTCATTCCTTTGTCCCCTCTACTAAGACTTTGCTGATAAAATGCATGGTTCCGGGTTTTGCCCCCAGAGACTTCTCCAGCATATCGATATACACCGCTACATCTTTTTCCCCAAAATCTCCATAATCGAACATATGTTGACTCGTAACCAGGAGCATCTTCACTCGCTCTTCAATAAGAGTGCATGCAAAAACTCCCTGTTCTATTCCTTCTTTAACAATCTCTGCCAGAATCGGTACCGCCACCTCTACAATTTTCTTGCAGATTTTATCGTGCATGACGATATTTTCCTTTCTTTCCAGAACATCCGTGATTACCACTTCCTCTTTCTCAGGACGAAAGGCATTCACAACCGAAACCAATTTTTCGGGTATGGAAAGCGGTGCCTGAAGAAGCTCTTTGGCTACAGCGCTCTCCTTCTCTATCATCATTTCAATGACCGCCTCCAGCGTTGCCTCTTTGCTTGCAAAATAATAATAAGTACCTTTGCTATACCCGCCTTAGCACAATCTCATCAATGCTGGTATTCTCATAGCCTTTTTCTATGAACATGCGATAGGCAAGCTTTAGAAGTTCCTGTTTTCTTTGTTCCCCTTTTTTCATATCCGCCTCCATTTTTTTATATGCCTTCTTTTTTCATATTCGCCCTATTTTTCATATCTTCCTCGGGCTCCATATTTAAGCTTTTTGTTTCCATTTAACAATTTTCGACCATTGGTCGGTTTTTATGATAAAACAGCAAAATGTGACTGTCAAGTTTTTTCGACTATTAGTCGGTAATTTTTCAAACGCACTTTTCGAAAAATAAAAAGCACCTGCAAAAATGCAAGTGCCCGCCTATTTACAGCGGAAAGTCCATACGCACATCCTAATACCTGATTCTTACGCCATCATTTGCCTTTCTCACGTTGCCTATTGTTCTGCATTCTCGCGCATACTGTCCCAAGCCTTCGGAAGCCGCATATTTCTTGCCTTTTCTTCCGTATCCTCCCGTTCATCATAGCCGTCATAAGGGGCAGTCGGATCATGCGGTTTTTGTTTTTTCCCGGAGATACAGAGCTTATCCTTGTGTCGAAATGCAAATTCCCGGTCATCCGTCCACCCCGTGTGTCCGCTCACAATAAGCGGATTGCATTTTCTTTCCAGCAGAAGTTCTTCCAGCTTCACGAGAGAACGCTTTGCCAATGCATTGTCTTCGGCAAGAGAATTCAAAAAACTGTATCCCCCATCCGCGCCGAACCAAATCGTATCTCCCGTAAACAAATAGGCATCGTCAATAAGATAAACAAGGTGCCCGTAAGTATGCCCGGGAACAAGAATGGCTTCAACCTTGATATCTTGGATATAAATGACTTCCCTGTCATGAAGTAGCCTCTTCGGATTGTCCAGCTTGACAATGGGAAGTTTGCAAAGCTTGTAGAGGACTCTACGGCGAAGTTCTCCCGTTAGATATTTATTTTCCTCTTCTCCAAGATAAATCTCCGCTTCTCTAAAAAGGCCCTCACTATCCGCTTCCAGAGCTCCGATATGGTCCGTATCCAGATGGGTAAGGAAAATGTTTCGAATATCCGAAGCTTTAATATCCAACCACGCCATTTTCTCCGCCAAACGCTCATAATTGTAGCCTGCATCAATCATAATGGTCGTCCCATTTTTCCTGTAGAAGAAAAACGTTAGCAACCCACTCCCTCACCACACAGACCCTATCATCTATCCATCCGGTATTCAACGGTTTGAAAAATCTCTTTTCCACGATACATAAAAAGACATGAAAACTTTCTGAAACGAAGAGTCTTTTTTCGACATAGGAATATCCCTCCCATCTATCAAACGAATTTTGTTTATGTACAAACTTCCGATATAGATAGAATACGCACAATACGGAAAAAAAGATACCAGAAAGTAAAAAGCGAGAGGGGACAGGCCTACACTCCGGCGTCCCTTCTCGCTTTTCTTGTCAACCTATTCCTCTTAAAGCACTCCTCGGTTTCCCGAGGCTCAAAGAAACGCTTTTCCTTTTCCTCTAAACATTTCTTAATCCTCAGATAATCCTCGAAAGAAGACAACTCTCCTGTAAACAGTAAATAGTCCCCTCTATAAACTGAGTCCAGAATCTTGGAGGTGCTGTTTTCCTTATAGAAAGTAAAATGGGGATAAAAACGAATTCTACTCCCAACTCCGTCATGTAACTGAAAATCCACAAAACCGATTCCCGTATAGGGAATACTCCGGCTTTCTCCTTTGCGATAGTGTAGCACTATTTCCTCTTCATAAAATACAACTTCCACAATATAAGAACGAAAGAAAAACTTATACAGTTCCACGAGAGTAGCAAAACTATAAAGGAGAAGCAGTGCAATCATAAACCAAAGGCTGCTGTCCCATCCCACGTGCGCGTAGAAGAAGAGAAAAAGTCCGGCGAAAAGCAGCAAAACAATAAGAGCCGAAATAGGATTGGGTGAATAGTGGGTGATTTTCCAATGACAATTTCCATTTTCATCCAGGTAGGTATTGCTTTTCATCTGAATCTATTCTTTCGAAGTCTCTTTTTTAGTCTTCCCTATAGACAACGATATATGCCTTGATATAATCGCTACCTTCCACGATAGTGAGCGGAACTTCCAAAACGGTATTCCCCGTCTGTCCATTAGAATATTGCGCTCTCTCCTCAGCAGAGTAGAAATACATTCCGGCGGAATAGCTATGTCCTGCCTCTACAGAAAGATCAAAGCTCACCTTCTCCGTTTTGACATTCCTTGTCTTAGCGCCTACCGTTTCCGTGGACTGATAGATTCCCTCGATGGTATGCTGACCGGGGGCTAACGCCACGACGGTTTCCATATCATTTCCCGTAGTAGAGGGCACGCCGGAAAGATCTCTTCCGTCGACCTTAATCTGCTTCCCGTAAATGTGAAGAACTCCCTTATCCCTGTTGTCTTCCATAAACTTGTCCAGCGAATTTGCTCTCTTTTTGCCCATGGAAAGCATTACGACAAAGGCTACCGCCCATACTACTGCTACTACAGCAATGATAATGATGGTTTGTGTTGACATGTCTATTCCTCCTAAAATTTCCCCTCTTTTCAAAGGCAAAAGTCACCATTAAAAAAACGGAATTTGAATTTAAAAAGTCTAAAATTCATTATAAATTTACTATGCTGAATGTCAATCCGTTTATTATGGATACCACCTCCTCATGCATATAAGCATTCCTTGCATTGAGCAGGTTCTCATTTGCCATCGCTCCGGTCTCAAATCCCTCTCTTCTTCATCAGCGTAGGTGCAGAAAAATAAAGTCATAGTTTTTTTCTTTAAATCACCAACAGCAGGCAATCAAAACTGACGTATTTTATCTCCATATCAAAAATTCAAGACTATTTTCATTCAACATAAAGTCAAAGAGACCTATAAAAAGTAATTCCCGCTTCATTTCTCCAGATAGGTGTATTGCTCCCTGAAATAATAATTTTTAAAGGAATCAGGAATGTTTAGTAGAGATGCCTGTTCTTGCTCGATTTTTTCTTGATCCCTAAGCGCAAATGCAGACTGTATATAATAACGCTGGCTGGCATGATTTACAACGAAGTCGACCTCCAACTTTTTCTAATTTTTACCATTATCATCTTTTCTAACCTCTACCACACCGACATCAACATTAAATCCTCTGTAAATGAGTTCATTATAGATGGCATTTTCCATAAGATGGGGCTCTTCAAACTGTCGGAAATTAAGTAACGCATTTCTGAGCCCTAAATCCATATAGTAATATTTGAATGGTGTACTAATATACTTTCTACCTTTTATATCGTAACGCTCTACCTTGGATACTAGAAGCTTTTCTTCCAAATACTTTGAGATAATTTGAGATTGTCGGCATGGATATTGCTTTTTCACCACTACTCTTAAATGTATCCGCAATTTTTTGGGGATTGGATAATGAACCTACGGCTGATGAAATGACTTTCATTAGAGATTCCATACCTGTCCTATCGAGAATATCATATCTATCACATAAATCACGCATATAAATTTCTCGATGTAATCTGCTTAAATAATCGCTTTTTGCCTCATAATCAGCTTCCGACAAGATATGGAAGGCCTCCAAAATATAAGTACTCCTGCCATGCATCCGCTTTTTCCTTTCCGCATGCGGGATAGAACTCGGAAAATGCCAAAGGCGATATACGGATCTCGTCTCCACGTCCCTCTGAACTCGGTCATAATATCCGTAGATAAAAACTTAGAATTACTCCCGGTAATATAAACATCCACGTTATTTTTCCTAAGTAACGAATTCAATACACCATATAATCGAATTGGCACATCCGGATTTCTCATTTCTTCTTTTGTGATTGCATACTGGGCTTCATCAATGAACACATAATATTGCTGTGTTAAATCTAAAATTCGACTTTTTATATATTCATACAATTTATATGCATCGCAATATTTTTTTCAAATTCAATATCATCCAGTGGAATTCTTATAATATGATTCTCCGATATCCCTATAGATAGCAAATACTTATAATAAAGCTCAAAAAGTAAATAAGATTTTTCCGCTTCGTCGAATGCCTGTAATTACTTTTTATTAATCCGTTATTCTTTTTGCAATCAGTTTGTTAAGATATCTATCTCTTTTAATTTCCATATCACAGCTCCATTTTAGATTTTAGGTACTTGTACCACTTTTTCTAAAGTATGCGTAATAGGAAAGAAATAGTCAAGAGCTCATTTTAGATTTTAGGTACTTGTACCGCTTTTTCTAAAAATGAAAAAAATATGTTCTTTTCTCAAGCCTAGTTTTTCTTATAGCTTCCGGAATAAATCGTAATTTGCGCTACGATACAGAATAGTATTACTCCTAAGATATATTCCAGCATTTTATTCATATCCAGATACCCATGAAACAGTTTTGCTTGAAAGGTAAAGTATTCTTTCAGACTAAAAACAAACATTCCCTGATCCGCTCCTGCAAGGCTTGTATTGATATGCGTCAAGAGTCCGTTAAGCAGTATATTTCTCAGCATAATTGTTATTTGACTCGCAGGAAACAGGTTACACACGGTTTGTACTTCATTGGAAAATTGCGAAATTGGAATATACGCTCCAATCACAAATCCCGAAGCTGCTGATAGTATTCCAAAGAAAGCTTCGCAAGCACTGAAGGTTTTGAAAAACAAAACGATAATCATAAATATTGCGCTTGCAGAAATAGATCCAAGTGCAACAATAGAAAAGGCTTTTACAACTTGACTTGCGTTCATATAAATATTTCCTTGCATACGAATTCCAACAAGCCCTATTGTCAGAATGATTCCAGTTAAAAGGGTAGAGGAAAGCACTGCCGATACAAAATAAGCAAAGATAATCTGTCCTCTTTTCATAGGTGTTGCCAGAATATCATAATCCACTTTATTGGCTCTATCTCTTACCAGTGTAGTAATACAACTAAAGGGAACTGAAATCATTAGTGATCCCAATATTCCTGTCAGCAAAAGGAGATTTGCAAACATATCGATGTCCTTTTCGGAAACCATGGAAGCCAGTCCCGGATACTGCTCCATTGCACTTTGCATCGCACGCACAAAGGTACCTTTCAGGAATAATAGATACAGTACAAGTACAATAATGGATGTCAGTAGAGAGAATAGAATGCTCTGCCAATCCTTGAAAAACAACAGTAAATTTCTCTTGATAAGTCCCAAAATCCCCCTCATCTTATGCCTCCAGCTTTCTTCCTGTTAAATGCAGGAATACATCATCCATACTGCCTTTTACAATTTCATAGTCTCTGATTTTGCTTTTGATTTTGATAGAGAAATTCGCTTAGGGGGAACTTCTCCTTTGATTTTAATGGCACAATGAAGTGATCCGCTTCATAAAAATATTCCATATCTTTCAGCACGAGCTCATTCTCACAGCATTTCTCTGCATACCAAATCAGTTTTGTATTCGTGTATTTCCTTTTTAAAGCTGCCGGCGTATCCTCTGCTACAATTCGTCCCTTATCCAGGATCACAACTCTGTCTGCATCTCTTACTTCTTCCATATAATGTGTTGTAAGAAATATCGTCATTTGTTTTTCTTTTCGCAAATACTCGATATACTCCCACACCAGCTTTCTGGACATGGGATCCAGCCCCGTTGTAGGTTCATCCAAAAAGAGAATCTTCGGATTATGTAAAAGTGCTCTGATAATATCCACTCTTCTTCGCTGTCCTCCGGATAATTTCTCATATTTTCTATTCCAGATGCTTTCCAATTCGAAGGCCTGCATTAAAGGATGTAAACGCTCCAAAATTTCTTCTTTGTGAATTCCATAGTAGGACGCTCTCGTTAGCAGATTTTCTTTCACAGTCAATACGTTGTCCAACACCGAATTCTGAAAAACAATGCCTATTTTCTCCCGAATCTTGTCATCCTCTTCTCCAAGCTTGTGTCCAAAGATTTCTACCTCTCCCTCAGTCTTTTTTAAAATAGTACAGAGGATATTGATGGTTGTGGATTTCCCTGCACCATTCTCCCCTAGAAATGCAAAAAATTCTCCTTTTTTCACAGAAAAGGAGATATGATCCACCGCAGTCGTTTTATCATAATTTTTGCTTAAGTTCTTTGCCGTGATTGCATTCATCCGATTCGCTCCTTCTTGGCGCCTCTATAGTTCTTTCTGTAATTCTTTCCTATAGTGCTACCATATATCAACTTATCAATTTGTAAGTATTAAAAAAAGTGCCACCCTACCAAGCTGCATTTACAGCCTACCGAGTTGCACTTTTTCCATGAAAAGCTTTATTTCTTATTCCGGATCTTGGAGAGCCTGAATTGCTTCATTGATTTTAATCTCATCTGCCTTTGCCATCCATGCCGTTGCTCCCCAGACAAAGAGATAAATGAGGCTATACATAAGACAAATGATGCGTAAGTTGATGATTTGTCCGAACCAGTGAAAAAGGCTTGCACATAGAATCACAATTCCGAGAACCGAGACAAAGTGGATCCCCATCCTGATCCGAACTTTGCTTTTCTTCAAGTTATCCATATCCAAAAGAAAATATGTCGGTAATGAGGATAAAAATCCTGTGAAACAAATAGAAAGAGGGTCACCCATTGAAAAGTGAATGTCTGCATTCCTAAAGAAAAAATGCTGTACTAGCATCAGAATTCCTATTCCAAAAAGAATGGCTGTTGAAATCATTAAAGTCTGACTAAAAATAGTTTTTTTACTTTTTGCATATCATAGTCCCAACCTTTCTTTTTAGTTCTTTCACATAGGATCTTGCAATAATCACTCGCTCCCCCTGTTTAAAAGTTCTGCCGTCATTCTTCCGTTAATTTCGCTCGCACTGACTTTATTTTTCCTCATGTTGATAATCATTGCCTTTGCAGCCCTAAAGAAATTCCGACTTAACGTATTTTCCAGTTCATATAATCTATATTGCACTTCCAAACAATCATCCTTTGTGTAGACAAAGGTTCGTTTATCCACGGATTCGATATAATAGATTTTATCCATTGGGCAGAAAACAGCTTCTCCATTACAACGGGCAGTAATAACAGGGGCACTGTTTTCTAGAGCATTGATGGCAGTTTGAATGTTCTCCGTTACTTTTACAGCACGAATCACCGCTTGCTCTTCTTCATAGGAATTTACTTTTGAATATCCACCTTCACTTTATCACCACCTAATGATTCTACTTGTCTCCATTTTAGATTTTAGGTACTTGTACCACTTTTCTAAAATGGAATGCCATATTCTTATTTCTTTACGCTCAAATCATTTCCTTCCTGATTTCCTTCGGAAAATGTCGCACTACAAAGGACACGAACAATACGGTTTCCAGAATATGGGTAACCTTGGAAATTCCGAACACAAAAACCAAATCATAAAACAGCTCGGTAAGATTGACCTTCTTTGCTTTCTTTCTATTATTTTCTCTCCCATGAAGCCCCCCACTTTCTTCTTTTCATAATTAGAGTCTCTCGTAGAAACTTACATTTCCAAGAATAGCAGAGTGTATTATAGCATGCTTCATTTTCCTTTCTCATCCTTTTATTCATGAGATAAGATATCGCTTGGAAAGGCTAGCACTCTATCACATACCTCCTCTAAAAATTCCATGTCATGGGAGATAATTAAAATCAGATTCTTTTCCGCTTTAAACTTGGTGATGTTCTTTGCAACGACCTTCATGCTTGCATAATCCAGTCCGCTGGTCGGCTCATCCAAAAATAGAATTTTTCTTGGAAAGTAAGGCGATAGAATTACGACTCTCTGCTTTTTGACCCCCTGATAAACTGTGCGGATTTTTTTCCTTTAATTGGTCAATTTGCATATCCGCCATGCAAATACGAAATTGTTCTTCCTCCTTTAACGCCGACGTCAGACGAATTTCATCATAAACGGAGTCGGTAAACAACTGGTTGTCAATTTCTTGCATAAGCAATAAGCTGTTCTTTCTTCTCTCTGGGGCAGAAAGCCTCCTATTATTTTTACAAATTTTCCCTGCCGTTTGCCTTGCAAGGCCGCAAACAACTTTCGCAAACGTCGATTTTCCCATTCCGTTTTTTCCAACAATTCCTATAATTTTTCCCCTTTCAAAGCCCAAACGATCGATTCTGAAAATAGTCCGCTCTCTTCTTTTATACAGTAAATCCTTTTATTTCCAGTTCCAATGCATTTCCTGATGAATCTCTTTGCTGAATAGTCCCTTCTTTCCACTTTAAACAAATGGCTTTACAAAGCTTCTTTTTCTATATCCGTGTGTTTTTCTGAGGCGGAAAGCAGTATAGCAGATTTTTTTCTTTCCATACATTACCGGAGAAATCCGTGTGCCGAAGCCCTGTTCTACATCTTTTCTTCCTCGGATAAGTTTTGCATTTCTTCCATGCTGTATTCTTTAGTAATCTTTCCATTTTCCAGATATACTGCTCTATCCACAATCAAATACCAGAGCCTGTGCTCGCAATGATAATCGTCTTCCCTTCCTCCTTCAATCGTTCCATGAGTTTCGAAAGCTCTATCATCGAATCCATGTCCAGGCTGGAAGAGGGCTCATCAAAAACAAAAATCTCCGGGTTTAAGGCATAGACCGCCGCAATAGCTATTTTTTTGCTTTTTCTCCACCTGAAAGTGCAAATATATTTCTGTCCATTAAACTCGAAATATGCATTGTCTCCTGTACCTCTTGCAGTCTTTTTTCCGAATCATCTCCCTTTCTACTCCATAATTTTCCAGCGCAAAAGCAATTTCGTCTGTCGTATTTGTCGTGTAAAACTGCGTCTTGGGATTCTGAAAAACTGAGTTTGCTTTCTCGGAAATTTTGTAAATTTCCGTTTCAAAGGGATTCATACCGGCAACTTCTACGCTCCCCGTTATCTTCCCCTGATAAAATTCCGGAATGATTCCATTGATTATTTTCAAAAGGGTAGATTTTCCACAACCGCTTTTTTTCCGCATAAAAGGATACACTCGCCCTGATGAACCGACAAATCGATATTTCTAAGTACAAAATCCTCCTCCGTACTGTATTGAAAACTTAAATTTTTTTATAGTAATCATAGCGAATACCCCAAAAAGTGCAGGAAAAGAACGATGCCGAGCGCAAAAGAAAAATAAGGACAGAAGCATATAATCGCCTGTTTTCATTTGGATTCTGTACCTGCAAGTCTTTGCCACCGGAGCATCTATGCCTCTCACAATAGCAGATTGAGAGAGTTCATCCCCGATTTCCATCACACTCACAAATAGAGGAACAAAAAAATATTCCATAGTAAGCAAAGGTCTATGAACAAAATTATAAAAGCCAAAGCCGATCCCTCTTGTTTTCATTGCCAACAGATATTGGACCACCCTCCTGTATCGTGGGAAAGCACCGGAAGATAACAGAAATCATAATGAGGGCATCCTTCGGCACTCTCATCCTCTGCAATGTCGCTACTGCAAGGGATGAGCTCGTTGAGCTTAAAATCCATTTTCCGATAATCACAGAAGGCAAAAACTTTCTCATAATGACTACAAGAAATAAAAATGAGGTTTAGAAAAAGGGATGTCCCCTATTTACAACGATAGTTTCCACTATAATACTCAGCGTGAATAGCAAGATATACTGCACAGCAGGTCTGATATACCCGCTACTGATAATCACAAATAAGCAAAGCAGAGTTAAAAAAAGCCTCATAAGCTATGCTGTTTCCAAGAAAGAGTAATAGATTTACCAGCATTAACACGATAAGCTTTGTCCTAAGGTCATAACGGAGTGAGGGCGCAAGTCTTCTCCCTTTCATAAGTGCCTCCAACATTACAGAACTCCTGCAAACTGTAACTTCTTATAGAGAATCTTCTTTGTTAAATAAGATCCTGCCAGGGAAAACAAAAAAGTACCTGCCATCATAAGCGGTAACATCCAAAGCGGCGTGAACGCTCTTACCGTATCGCAAAAGCTTTGATCAAGTCCCCCATGCTGTACGCTCCTAAAAAAGGCTTCTCTCATAACCCAGATAGGAAGGAAGCCTCCAAAGAGATTGAGAGAAAAGAATAAATGACTAATGGCATTTTTCTTAAAATCTTCATAATTGCCCGTCTTCGCAACCCATGCAGCAAGAAGTCCTGCCGGTACGGACACTAAGGGGGCAATCGGAATGTGCCCGGTTGCTATCAAAAGAATACTGGGAAGCACCGCAGCTATCAGAATCGCTGTAGCCGATTTGTTTTTGCAAGAAGCATGTGATACGTTGGCGCCGCAAACAAGGCTACAATCATAGGCATCAACAAAAATAGAATGGGAATTGGCATGGAAAGTGCCCCAATAACTACATAAGTAACAAGATAAACGGTGATGAGAACCCCTGCTGTGATTGCATTTTTTGATGATTTTTTCGTTCTCGACATAATAATCCTCCTATACTGTAATGGACACGTAAGATTACAAAATGGTACCCAAGTTCACGTGCATAAACATATTTGAGCGCTCTTTAGCAGTTTATGAGAGTTTAGGGCTCCGCATGATGCACTGTATTCGTAATTTGTCAATTCTTTACTTTCTCCTGATAGTCCCACAACTCTTTATACATTCCTCCTTGAACAAGCAATTCTTCATGCTTTCCCTGTTCTACAATCCTTCCCTCCTGAAGAACCACAATCTTGTCGGCAGCCACAACATTGTTTAGCCTGTGCGCCACTACAATAACGGTTTTATTTTGAATCAGTTGGAAATTGCCTTCTGTACCGCTTCTTCATTCTCCGGATCCAGTGATGCAGTGGCTTCATCCAGTAATATAATGGGTGCATTCTTTTAATATCGCTCTTGCGATCGATATGCGTTGCCTTTCTCCACCGGATAAGGTGGAACCGCTCTCTCCCACCATCGTTTCAAAGCCATTTTCTTTTCGCATAATGAAGTCGTACGCCCCTGCCATCTTGGACGCTTCTATGACATCCTCTCTTTTTGCCGATGGATTCCCAAACTGAATGTTGTTATAAATAGTATCTCTAAAAAGCAGGGCATCTTGAAAAACAATGGAAAACTTCCGAAGGACCTCATCAGGAGAAGCTTTTGCAATATCGCTATTGCTAATCTGAATCCTTCCTTCCTGCACATCATAAAATCTTGCCAGAAGTTTGAGTAAAGTAGTTTTACCGGAACCCGAGCTTCCGACCAGCGCGAGAAATTCCTTCTCTTTAATCTGTAAAGACAGATTCTGAATTACCTTTCTTTCTTCATAAGAGAAGGAAACATCGCTAAGCTCTACCGTATTTCCCGCACTCAATCCCTCTTTTCCCGGCATCGGCTTCTCTGCCAACAGCTTCCTGATTCTCTCCCCCGAAACGGAAGCGATTTGCAAAGCAGCATAATTTACGAGAGCAAGATCTAAAGGATCAAATATTCTTGTTCCGACAAACAAAAAAATAAAAGAAATTTTTCCGGACTCAGACTTCCTTTTAACAAGAGATTCAGCCCTACCAAGCTCATCAAGGGAAGCCCCACCCTGTAATACCATGCCGGCTATAGTGATGAGAGAACCAATCCCTTTTTCGTTTTTTTATATTACTCTTCTCCGCCCTTTCAATAGCTTTTATGAATCTTTTCTATCGTATCCGGAGTAAAGTTATACGCCTTACCGTTTTTACCGTATTTAAATATTCCTCCAAAGCATCCTGCTCATTCCGCTTTTGCCACTTCGGTTTTTAAAAAGCATCTTTTTGAAAAATATTGCATCAAGCTTTAAAAACAGTATGGAAAGAGGAAAAGCTGATGAATGCTGCAACTCCCATTTTGATATCAACAGTGAAAAAAAGAAGATTACGCATAAGAGAGCAACAAAAACGGAGCTGAAAAATTGTGGTGCCTGATGCGTTGTGGCGATTTCCACTATGCTAAAATCATGCATTAACGTATCCAAAAATTTCTGTAGAACTTTTCCCGGAGATAAATCCCAGCGGCAAGCTTCTGAGATGATTTTGTAAGCCTGATTCGTCCCTCTGCCGTCTTTTTGATAGCCGAACTCATAAGTATCCTTTGTTGCCAGATTTTCAAAAAAATAAAGTAAGAAGAAAGAATAATACCATCAAAGCGAAATATTTCCACAACGAGGCAATGTCTGTCTTTCCGTTTTGACTTGATAGAAAGAGAATTTTTCACAATCCGGACTAGGCAAATAAAAAGGATCAAATTAGAAATCGAGGATAAAGTATTAAGCAAAACAGGCTTTTATAAGCGTTTCCGGTTTTCCTAAAGTAATATTTTTAAGCATGATACAATCCTCCTTCCTGCTGCATCTTCCAGCTTCTCACCTCATCAAAAAAATCGAAACCATTTTCCGATAAACTCCCTCTTTCTTCATCAAGCTTTCATGCGTGCCTCTTTCCACGATTTGCCCCTCGGAAAGAACGAGAATCTGCTGTGCATTTTTTATCGTGCCAAGTCTATGGGCAATCATGATGACCGTTTTGTCTTTTACCAACTCCGCTAAAGCTTCTTGCATGAGATACTCGTTTTTAGAATCTGCATAGCTTGTCGCCTCATCCAAGATCAAAAACCGGTGCATTCTTTAACATCGCTCTTGCCACAGCTATTCTTTTTGTTTCTTCCACCGGATAAAGCATTGCCCTTGCCTAATATTGTTTCATAGCCTTTCTCCAGTTTCATGATAAAATCATGGCATCTTGCTTTTTTAGCCGCTTCTATCACCTCTTCCTTGCTGCAACCTTTTTTTGCCATTGCAATATTTTGAAAAATCGTACCGGAAAGCAAGTCATTGTCCTGAAAAACAAAGGAGATATTTTCCATCAATGCATTCGAGGGCATCTCTTGTATGTTCACTCCTCCAAGTTTAATCACCCCGTCCGTTGGTTCATAAAATCTCGGAATCAAAGCCCCAATTGTTGATTTCCCTGCCCCGGAAGCACCAACTAAAGCGGTAAGCTCTCCTTGTTTTGCAATAAAGCTGATATCCTTTAAGACTTGCTCCTTTTCATAGGAAAAGCAGACTTTTTCAAAGATAATGTCATAATTTTTCAGCTTTTCTGTATACTTCCCTTCTGCTAATTCTTTTTCTACGAGGACATCCCAAACTCTTTGTACAACATCTTCCAATAAATTCATTCCTTCCGCAAAATCCCTAAGCTTTAAGCACGGAACACTCATCGCCGGTGCTACAATCCAAAAGAAAAGCACTGTCCTCATCGTCGCCATGTCATTTGGTTTTTTAGTAAGGAGAAGAATGCCGACCGGAACAAGAAAAGTCGCCACGGAAAGAATGACAACCCGAAAGGCAACAAAACCCGGTCTGATTCTTGCCGTCATAGTCTCGGTAAACTGTCTATAGTGATTAACCGCATTCTCATAACTTTGAAATGAGGAAGTACTGTTTCCGAAGATTTTTACTTCCGGCATCCCTTTTACATATTCATTTGTCGCAGAATTAATCCGGTCCAGTATCTTGAAATTTTCCTCGAGTCCTCCTGATTTCACAATTTTCACCATGATGGACAGTTGAATCATGAGTCCGACCACAATTGCAGTCAGGCTTAGCAAAGCGAAAAACCACATTCATGCGGAACATGAAAAAGAGTAGGGACAGAATGAGAAGCAAGGTGGAAACAAGACTTGGCAATTGATGTGCATAATACCCTTCTATCTGATTCATATCCGAGCTTAAGACTTGTTTCAGCTTTGCTTTATGCTCTCCGGTAAAATAGCCGAGCGGTAAGGTAGCAATATGCGATACTATTTTTTTCTTTAAATTGGCAATAAACCTGTAGGAAAACGTATGGCACAAAATACTTCCGATATAGGTAAAAAGATAGGCTGCGAATACCGCTAATACGCCATAAATAACATAGGAAATCAGATTTCCCCGCGCTTCCTTTTTCGTTATCAAGCTCACAATAATTTTATAGCTCAGTAAAACGGGTAAAATGTTAAGAATCGCGCCCATAGCAATCAGGATATTTCCGGCAATCAGGCTTCCCTTCTTCGTGCCACATAAACGCACAAGTTCATCTATGGACTTCTTCTTATCCTTCATGAATCTACCTCCCTCTTTATTGACACATTGTCTGCTTTTTCGACCGAACGAGTTCGTTCGTTTCCCCTAAAACGAATACAAGGAAAACATGTTGCCATGTTTTCCTTGTTCTGCCTTTGTATATGATTATTTAAAGTCCGCGTAAAAAAATATTTTTTTATTGTCTTAGTAAATATCCTGCCAATCACTTGAAATACACTTGCAGGACTGTGCGGCTCATCCTTCCCATTTTTTGCATCACTGTAAATTGTTCCTATTGCTCCATAAAGAATAAAAGCGGCAATCTCCCTTGCATTTTCTTTTGTAACACCGATATGATTTTCTATCTTCTTCGTTTCCATTCCTTCCAAAAATAAAAATCGGCGTAAGCCTCTACAAAACGTCCGATGTAATGCGTTAATTCCCAAAGTCTGTAGGAATTATCCGTTATAGAATGGTCTGCTGAAAAATCAAAGCTATGCGTAAAACTACGGATATCCTTGGTAATAAGCTCTCTCAAGATTTTTATTCTCTCTTCATAAGCGATATCCTTGTTTTTCAGTAAATCTACCTTTACTTTCAGTCTCTCGAAAAAAATAAGCTTCCATACAGGCTAAAAAATATATCTTCCTTGGATTTAAAATAATAATAAAACATCCTGGAGCGCTATTTACTCCGCGAGAATATCTCTCACAGAAACTTTCTCATACCCCTTTGACGCAAAAAGCCTCGTTGCGACTTCTATGAATTCCTGCTTTCTCCTCCGGAGCTTTCGAAACTCTATTTGCCAAATCATCACCACTAATCCATCATTGACCGACACTCGTTCAATAACCATGTTAGCATAATCTAACCATGTAGGCAATACTTTTTTTATCTCATCTGTATGCAACACAAAAATCCGCCCCTGACTCCCTTCTGCAAACTGCACCTTCCATCGGTGACGGCTGATTACCTGTTTTACAATTTCTTTAATCCCAAGCCATGCTGACCTGTGCTGGGCTCCCACTCATAGTTTTTTTCCGGTTCAGTCTTTCCAGAGCGGCTTTCTCTAAACCGCAACCGTTATCCTCCACATGGAGAAACACGTGGGCTTTCTCATCCTGATATAACTTAACTGTTATCTCGCATTCCTCCGGATTATGTTGCACTGCGTTGTATAATAAGTTCATCAGCGCTCTTTCCATCAGATTTTTCATTAAAGCACAGTTCCAGACCCTGCAAATCTTCCGGAATATCCACGTTGAACTGCACCCTTTCATCTTCTGTTTGGTTCCGCATTTCCGCAATCGTCTTTCGAAGAAAACGGCTCACTTGGATTTTTTCCTTCTCCAAGTTCCCATAGCCAAAAGACAGCTTACTGAAAAGATTCAGGTTCTCTACAAGGCGACGAAGACGGAGTCCCTGCTTCTCAATCCTTAGCGCACGCTCTTTGATTTCTTCCGATTCCGTGGTAGCTGCAATCATTTCCGCATTTCCAAGAGCAATCGCAAGGGGCGTTCGAATGTCATGGGAAACCCCGGCAATCCATTCCGTACGCTCTTCCTCTTTTTGCTTTGCCCGTTTCTTCTGTATCCATATCGGAACGGAAACAAGAATGACCGCATTGGCGAGAAAAAGAAGCGGTAGAAGCTCTATAAGATTTCGAACAGCATTCTCATCATATTCCAGAGTATATTTCCAAATCTGCTCTTTCTTTTGCCCAATAATCAATAAGCCTTCCGGAACCACATAGGTTCGCACCGGATACCCCTCCAGATAATAACGGGTAAACTTTGCCACATCCTGTAAGGTATAGTTTTTTTGAAGCTCTTTCGGCAGGAACTCACTCCAAAGAATATTGCCTCCATTGTCCAGAAGCATGGCAAATTGCCGAGCCCCGGAGAGTTTTTCGGCTTCCTCTTCCTCTAAGCGGTACTCGTCATTTTCCTTATGTAAATGCTCCATTATCTCCTCACTGTCGGGATAAGAAGGCATCCCGTTTCGAGATAAAAAAATTCCAAAAAACAAAAGGTCTGCAAACAGTAAAAAAATCGTGAGCAGAAGCACCAGCGCAATCAGCTGCATTTTCCGTTCTCTATTCCTCTCATCTTCCTATCTCCAATTTATAGCCAAGGCCTCTTACGGTCAGTAGAAATACGGGTTTAGATGGCTCTTTTTCTATCTTTTCCCGTAAATGTCGCATGTGCACAAGCAGTGAGCTTTCCAAGCCGAAATTCCCATCCGGCCAAAGGGCATCGCAGAGGGTATCCGTGGTGACAATTTTCCCCTTATTCCGGTATAGGATAGAAAAAAGTGCCAGCTCCTTAGCCGTTAGAGAAAGCTTTTCTCCTTGTCGTATCACTGTTCCTGCATCAATGGAAACCAGCGATTCCCCAAGCTGCACGCCCTGCTCTTCTCTTCCAAATGACAGGTTCTTCTCAGCACGGCGGCAATTCTCAGGATGAGCTCTTCCGGGAGAAAAGGCTTCGTAATGTAGTCATCCGCCCCCAGTCCCAGACCATGCAAACGAGCCCTATCCTCGTCCCTTGCAGAGAGAAAAATCACCGGAACCTCGGAAAGTAGACCTCCATTTTTTTGCTTTTTATAAAAATCAAAGCCATTGCCATCGGTCAGCATGACATCCAAAAGAATCAGCTGATAGAAATTTTCTGAAAGCTTCTTTTCCGCTTCTTTACAAGAAGAGGCTGCTTCCACCGAAACATAACCCTCTTTTCTTAATAGTTCCTGCAAAAGCTCTCTAAGCTCTTTCTCATCATCCACCACCAAAATTTTACAATTTTCTTTTTCCATGATTTTGTCTCCTGCTGCCGTCTGTCCTTACCCGTCCTACTATAGCCTGTCTATCCCTCTTTCCCCATAGTTTTTTTCATTTCTTAAGGTAAACATAAGGTACACACAAGGTTCCCATAAGCTTCCTTCGCTATTCTCCTCTCGTAAACAAACACATGGAGGAAAAAATCATGAACTATATTCTGGAAACACAGCATCTTAGTAAAAAAAGCGGAAATACCTACCGTGTAAAAGACCTTTCTCTATCTGTTCCGGAGAAATGCGTTTACGGCTTTTTAGGCCCCAATGGAGCCGGAAAAAGCACTACGCTCAAAATGATTCTGGGCTTAATTCACCAGAGCGAAGGGAAAATTCAGTTTCTGGGAAAAACGATAAATTCCAAGAATCGACTTTCTCTTCTTCAAAAGACCGGAAGTCTTATTGAAAATCCCGGCGGTTATGGGCATTTAAGCGGACTGGAAAATATGCAGATTGTGCAGAAATTGAAGGGCGTGAAGGAAGAAGAAATTGCCTCGGCACTGAAAACCGTCCGGCTCTATGAACAAAGAGATAAGAAGCTCAGCAGTTATTCTCTGGGTATGAAACAACGTCTCGGTATCGCTATGGCCATTTTGGGAAATCCGAAGCTTCTGATTCTGGATGAGCCCACAAACGGCTTGGATCCTGCCGGCATACAAGAAATTCGTGAGCTGATTGTATCTCTTCCTAAAGAAAGAAATATGACGGTCATTATATCCAGCCATCTTCTCAGTGAAATAGAGCAAATGGCAAGTCAAGTCGGTATCATTCACCATGGACAGCTACTCTATGAAGGGCCTCTTCAGGAACTGGAATGTAACGGAAAAAGTCTGAAGAGGCGTTTCTGGAAATGACCGGCGGAAAGGAGTCTTTATGAATACCCTAAGTAATATCCCTAAAATCGTTTCTATCGAGTTTCAAAAAGCGCGCCATAAGCATTTTCCTTTGCTCTTCCTCGCGGCTCTGCTTTTGGATTATGCCTATCTGTTTTATGGCGTAAAATCTTCTTCCGAACCATGGTTAAATATATTTTATGCTCTTCCCATCATTAACACTCTAGTTCTGTCCGTACTTATGGCGGTAATTGCCTCCCAGTCTGTGGACATGGAACATAAAGGCGCTATGTGGAACCTTCTTCCCACCTTGGAAAGCAGAGCTTCTATCTATCTGGGAAAGCTTTTCTTCGGTTTTATTAGCCTTGTCCTGTTTTGTATTTTCCAAATCGGCATGGTTCTTATTGGAGGAAATGTCCTCGGATTTACCGGAGATATTCCGTCACATATTGTTCCCGTTCTGTTTTTTTCAGAACTTATCGGCGGAATGATTCTCTATCAGCTTCAATGCACACTTTCCCTGCTGTTTTCCAGCCAGTTTGCAGCCCTTTCCATCGCCTTCGGCGGCACCCTGGCCGGCTTATTTCTGGCCTTTATCAGTACAGACATGTGGACTCCCTGGTCCGTTTTCCTTTCCTTAAGCCCTATCGGCATGGACTATGACCAAGCAGCAAGGCTCATGAGCCTAAGCCTAAGATCCATCCCTATTTCCGATATTTTGCTAAGTCTACTTTACCTCATCGGCACTTTTCTGCTTGGTCTCCTTCTTTTCACCAGCACGGAGCAGGGAGAAGCTTTGTTTTCTCTCCACAGGCAAAAAGTAAGCCGTAGTCTGCACAGCAGCTTGTCCCCGGAATTTATCAAGTTAAAAAGGAACCCCATCTGGATTCCTTTCCTTCTGATTCCCTTGATTTCGGCGCTGATTGGAACGATAAATTTTGTGCAAAATCAGGGTGTCTTACAATATACTTGGGAGGATCTCTGGACTCAACAATCCCTATTTCTGGGAATGTTTTTCCTGGCTCCCCTCATCGGCATTCTATGCAGTCTTCTGTGGCGAATGGAGCATCAGGGCAGTAACTGGAATCTGATTTTAACCGTCACTTCTCCCGGAAAACTGGTTCGAGACAAATGGTTTACCGCCACACTCCTCAGCACGCTCTGCATCGTCTGGATCAGTTTTATTTATCTTCTAAGCGGTAAGATTCTCGGTCTTCCGGGAGCTGTTCCCGCCATCTTTTGGATGCGAATGCTTTCCGCCGTCCTTTCCATTGCCGCCATCACTGCCCTGCAAAGCACCCTGTCCATGTTCTTCCACTCCTTTGCCCTCCCCATCGCGCTGGCTTTTCTGGGAAGCTTGGTCGGCTTTACACTAACCGTGAAAGGAGCCTACTATGCCCTGCCCTATTCCACGCTGATTTACGGTATGGGCAGCACTTCTATCACGGGAGAGCTGAATTTTCTGATTCTCCTCTTGCTGTGCCTTTTATATTTTCGCAGTACTGGGCATCGGCATTCTGTATCTAAAGAAAAGTGATGTGAGAACGCATGTCTAAAAGGCAAGGGTTTTTGGTTTTTACAAATATAATACTACTGGACAATTTTTTTGATTTTAGTATTATTGTCCAGTAGTATTCGATTTTCATTAGAGGAATGAGTAATAGATAGAATATCAATCACAACTTCGAAAATACAGTTTACAATCCTCTACATGGGCTATATTCTCAAGATATATCACGATGGTGCTCTAAAATAATCTCTCTATCCCGCTCCGAATTATAAGCTTATGGCAAAACCTCCAGCCAGTAACCATCCGGATCTTCAATGAAATAGATGCCCATGGCTTCATTTTCAAAGCAAATGCAGCCCATCTCCTCATGCTTTTTATGCGCTTCCTCAAAGTCATCCGCCTGAAATGCCAGGTGGAATTCACACTCTCCCAGGTCGTAAGCCTGAGGGTGGTCCTTAAGCCAGGTAAGCTCCAACTCAAAATCACCCACATCGCTCTTCAAGTACACAATGATAAAGTCTTCGCCGGTCTTTCTTCTCACCTCATGTAAGTCGAGGGCTTCCTCATAGAATCGAAGGGAACGATCCAAATCGGATACATTTAAATTCTCGTGAATCATCTTAAACTTCATAGCTTTTTCTCCTTTTCACTGTTTCCGTGTTTTTGATACGTGAGCGGTACTGCGGATATTCCGTAATAAAGCGCTGAATCACAGCGGGCTCTCCCCAGTAATGCATCGGAAATACAGCATCGCAATCCACATTTTCAAGAAAATACAGAATCCCGTCAGCATAGTGCGCCTCCAATCTCGGATCAAGGGGAACGAAGGCAAGGTCAAAATGTCTGCCTTTGATTCTCCCAATCTCCCTGTGGTAAATCTCGCGGAGTCTCCGATTGTCTTCTTCCGGCTCCCCCTCCCAATACCAGTCGTTTAAGTCCCCGGCATGATAGATAGAGCCATCCTTCGTTTTTAGTATAAAGGCGACTCCACTGTCGTTGGAAAGCAGAGTCTCAAGTTGAATTCCATGATCCAGCTGATAGCTTTTATCAGCTTCGACAAAGCAATGCCTTATCTCCGACAATCGCTTTTTTTATCCCGTATATCGTTTGCCAATACCGCCTGATAGCTCATCCCCTGCTCGTCGAGCAAGGAAAAAATCTTCGGATTATAATGATCCCCATGGACGTGACTGCAAAAAACAAATACTTCTTTTTTCTGGTTCAGAGGCGGTAATTCTCCCCTGTAATAGTCAAAAATAATGTAGCAGTCTTCCAGTTCCAGTAAAAAACCGCTGTGGTTTAGATATGTTACTTTCATGATGTTACTCCGTAAAATATTTTGCTTTCTCGGTATGGAGATAGTTACTCTCCCCTCCTTGCTTGCTCCCTTTCTTGCTTCCTTACGTTTTCCTACTCAATATGATATTCAGTATAAGTTGCGCTACATTTACTGTCAACGAGGGACTAAAACAAGCTCATTTGTCCATCCACCCAGGACTGCTGGGGCACATCATGAATACTATCACTTTTCTCGTAATTTCCGATTAAAAAGGGGGATTTTGGATCATACAGTCGGCTTTGCTTCATAACGGTAGATGGTTCTGCATTGGCATAGCAATATTTACAAAGGTGTTTACAGCTGTTATAGGCGCCGATATCACAGGAGAGATAACAGGCACATGCTTCTCTTGCCCCCTTCTTTTTCGGTACATGCAAGCGTTTTCCAATGGCTTTTTCATAGTCGCTGATAAGCATACATCCACCGCAATCTGCCCCATACTCAGCCAATTCCTTCCCCTCCGCACAGGGCTTCAATGTCATGCCATGGGAACGAGCAATCTCAATCATAGCCTTTCCCAGTAGAAGTCTATCTTCCTTCACAAGAACCTTAAGCTCCGGAAAGTTCCGCTTCACCTTTGGATAAAGGTCTACAAAGCTGATAACAACGGTTTTCGTATATCCTTCCAATGCCGTAGCAATCTGCTCGAAGGCTTTCAAATGATAGTTTTTACTATATCTTTCCGACAGAAAAATCGGGTCGTAGCGCCACCCGATAGAATTCACTCCCAGCTGCATGGAAAGACGTTTGAAATGCTCTATGAGCAAATGTTTATCCGGCACATTCGGTTCTATATCTTTTCCATAAGGTGTAATGCTAACAAACCAGTATTGTCCATAAGACTTTAAAAGCTCTATAAACGGGAACATGGGGGCCGGATTTTTCGTGCAAAAACCAATGACATCCACCACGGAAGGATCAAGACGGTAGCGACTGACTTGATTCGGATTATAAGGATTTCGTACACAAACAAAGCCCTCTTTCAGCCTGTTTGCAAACCATTCCGCATAGAAGGCGGGAATGTCCGTCCTCTGTCCTGTGTTAATAATCAAGTTATGTTGCCTCCTTTGGATGCTTCCATTAAAAAGTTATTTGAATTTTCATCTATATAAGATTAAGAATGAATAAGACTACTATGTAAGTCCAATGGCATCTGCAAGAGTTTTGGCTTTACCTTCTTCAGCAGCCTTTTTTATCTGCGTTCTAACGTTCTCATCACAAAAAATCTCATTTATCAGACTATCAAGCTTTGGATTATCATCTTCCCCATTTTCTTCTTGCCATTCATCAATGAAATTTATGATCTGATAGTCAGAAAGCTCAAGTGGCAATAATGTCGATGCTTTTTTTCTACAACTTGAACGAGCACATCTTCGGCATCTTCCAATTCCCAAATTCCTTCGCCCGGTATTTCTGTTAAGCATTGCACTAATAATCCTTAAAATAGCTTTCATCTCTTCCTTGGTGACATGGTCTCTACTTAAGATTTCTCTCACATCTGCTTTATGAAATGCATCAAGCCCCGAATAAGCAGGCATTATATTATTATCCACACCATTTTGTAGAATCCAATCTTTAATTTTAGCACTTACAGGCTCTATGTATTTTATACAATGTATTCTTCCCCATCCTGTAACGGCTTTTGATAGCTCAAGAATTTTTTCATTACCATTTTCAAAATGTCTTAATAAAAAGATGGAAAAGATTGTAAATTCATCATATCTTCCCAGTATATTGGCAATTGTCTCCACCATGTCATCCGGTTTAAATAGTTCAAGTAGTATCATCCCAAATTTAACACACTCTATGGACTCTAATTCAAGTGCTAATCGTTCAGCATTTTCCCTCAGCATACGCAAATCAAGTTCGTGGTGATGAAGCCAAATATATTCAAAAATATCATCAATAATGGTAATGGCTCTATGAGTCTTGCAAAATTCCTCTATTGCCTCTTCTAACTCGAATATCTCGACTCCCTCCTGAGCTATAAGATGTAGTAAATTCGCCAAATCTTTTTTAGCTGCATCATCTAAGTCAGAATAGCCACAGTGATAAATAATTATGCCATCCATAGTACCGGGAGCAAATTTTAATCCGTCTACTATTTCTTCTGTTTCTAGATGAAAATCCTCCGGCAATACATCCTTTTCGTTTAAAGAATCTGTAATCTGAACTGATATGGATCGTCTCATTTCCACTAGTCCCTCCTTCTACTTTGGGAATCTTTATCAGATAACAAACAATTCCTTCTCTTGTTCCGTCAATAAATCCTATTTTCTTGAAGAGAACTCATGAAACAATTCCTCTTCAGTCCATTTTCTCAAACTAATCTCCCCAACCTATCAGTCTAACTTTCTCACCATTAATTCTATTTAAGGCTTTTCTTGAGTCGAATTTTATCCCTTCAGGATAAAGTAGCCCAAAAATTTTCTTCGCATTCTTTTTGTCAAAAAATATTTCTCGCTGCCATCCATTCGCAACTACGGTAACTAACTCTGGTGGAAGCTCTAGCATATCAAAATATATTCTCTTAGAATCAGGTATTTCCCATTCAATACAAGCTGATCCATTTTCTTCCTCAGCTTGTTCATCTGACATAGCAATATAAACCTCAATTGACATAATGCTTGTTATTTTTAATAATCTACCATTATCTCTCAAATGTCTCTTGATCATCTCTGTAATTTCAGGTGCCCATTCCGGTCTTAACATAAATAAATTGACTATATAGTTTTCTATTGTATTCTGTCCATAATATTCAACCGGATTAACAGCTGATTCTTTTGCTCTCGTGATCCGGCCAAGGTAATCTCTATGACTTTTCATTCATCCATGGATCAAAAATAATCTGTCCTTTGTAATAGAAATGTGCATAATCTTTTAAATTTGGCCTATAGGCATGATTCCACCCATCAAGCATCTTCCAAGCCAGATCCTCAGCTACTTTTTAATTCTTCTTCGTCAAAAAAACATAACGTACACCTCCTATTCCTTATAACGTAATATATAAGAGTCTATGTACATAATTTTTGCACGTCAAAAATATGCTTTTTGCCCAATTTTTCCGAATCTTTATTGTCCTTCAGAACCAGTTCCCTGCCATATTCCGGCATAATAAATTCCTTTTCGGGTCTTTTGGCTGAATTCTTGCGTTTATTATCCCTATTATTTATCTTGTTTATATTGTCTACATCATATGCCTTTTTGCCAATTCCAGATTGCCTTGGTTTTTTTCCGGGCATTGTAAGTACTCTTTTTATCATAAGAAAAAATCCCATAGCCGGGCATTTGGGGTGCAAATGACAGACGTTTTGCGGCTGTAAATATCAGATTGTTTTTTTCTTTAAATAACCGTTTCTCACAAGCATGTGGGTGCCAGAAAAATTTCTCTTGCTCTTTAGGATCCGATATAATTTCTCCCACCTGAAGATATCCCCATATAACCTGCATTTCTTTTCCATAGTATGGATCATCTGCTGAATTTTTATTTCTGTGCGCAAACTTATATTTTCCATGGCTCTTAACAACATGTCTAAAGTTACCAAAAAACAAAAATAAGTCACCGCTTACTATCTGATTATTTATCAGATATGATGCAGACTGATTTATTTGCCCAAATGCAGGTTTCCACCCTTTAACCGGCACTACTCTTCTTGTACTATCCAGATCCGGATCAAGGTGACAGTATTTATCACCTTTATAGCCAAGATTTTCCAGTAGCTCATTTAACAAAATTTTATTACAGGTCAATTCTTCGTATGCAATTTTATCCTTATCATGATCCTTACTCGGGATTGGAAATGACAGCATTGTACCATCCTCAAATATTGGGCTTGCTATACCGCCATTGGCACTATCAAAACCCTTCCTACTCAATATTACCTTCACCGTGAATTCCCTTTCTACTGTCAAACTTTACATAATGGTCATAAAATTCTCCGTAATTATTTTTGATACTTATTATTCATTTCAAAAAATGGCTTTTTTTGAGTCGAGTTCTTAAGCTTTCCGGTTCCAAAACTTCAACATACGGTCCATACTGTAGTGCCCAATAAAACATAGAATCTTCATTACATCTCAATGTAATAAGTATCTGTTTTTTTCATCCTCAGTTTCACTGACCTTGAACTCTTTGCCTAACCAATCTATAAGCTCATCCATCATGGTTTTCGGCGCCAAAAATCTTTACTCTGACACTCTGCCCACTAAACATATAAATATGCTTTCCATATGCTTGGGGAGATGAAATCCTTCTTTAAAAATCCTTTATCTCTTTCTGTGGCTTTAATTTTTTTCATCAATTATCTCTACTTCTGTCATCTTATCCAGACGATAATGGGAAATATCGTCATACTTATCATAATTTCTAATTAAATAAAAATTTACCGATATTAGCTACCATTTGATATGGATTTACCACATATCGGTTTTCTCTCGTGGATGAAGCTTAAAAATCTATTCCATACGAATTATAAACAAAAAGATATTTTCTTTTTCTCTGCTATAGCATCATTCACAGTATCAAGGGTATACATAAGTTGCTTATTATCTGCGTGTTGCATATCCGGAAGATTCTTTATGTGGCTCACCTTAGTCGAGAAATATCGATTGCCTTTTGCACGAAGTTTTTTTCAATCAAATCTTTAGCCTGTTTCTGTGTAAGATTCTTGGAAAAAAAGCACTCTGTCGATAAGCATTCTAAGCTCAGCATTTTCAAATCTCTCTCAGCCAAATAATACCCATTTTCCATGTCAATAACATCACCCTAACAGTTCATTTAAGTATAGTATGTTATTTTTCACAGATCGACGATCACATTCCATATCATAATTACTCTTTAGAAGTCGGATTATCTCTTGCTGAGTCAATCTATGTTCTGCATCTGAATACTGTTCCAAAATATTCAGGATAAGCATATTTAACATTTTCTTATTTGCGGTAGCATACATAATCTTCTTCCCCTTTAATTATAGAAGTTAGCATTCAGATATGCCGCAAGAGCCCCTAAACGCAGTAGCTGATAGATTACTATCCATTTCGTCCAAATCCGGATTATTTTTTTGGACGAAAAATTATTTACTGTCTGCGCGATAGTAAAATGTATTCCTGCCTGTTCCTTCCCGGATTATAATGCCTTCCTCGGTAAGTTTCTTCAATGACGCCAGCACAGAAGATCTTCCTATGCTCGGACAATGCGCTACAACATCCGCACCAGTGAACTTGCTCTAGTTTTTTTCTTCAGCATACTTCTTCACCATATCGTACGCGGTACTACCGTTTCTACTTTCATTCATTAATCCGACACGCTCTTCAAATTCGGTATAACACGCCAAAAGAACCTGAAGCATATATCTGATAAATGGTATTGGATCATTTTTTTCTTCATGCCATCCTACATCGGATTCTTCAAGAGTATCGTAATATCGATCTTTTGTTTTCTCTATTTGCTTTTCAATACTGATGTATTTTCCAACGTTATACCCGTTCTTATATAGAAGAAGCAGCGTGAGCAGTCTGCTCATCCTGCCATTTCCGTCATTAAATGGATGGATGCAAAGGAAGTCACAGATAAATGTCGGAATAAGTATCAAGGCATCTACCTTCTCATTTGCAATAGCTCTGATCATAGGCATTGCATAGATTTTTCCACCGCATCCGGTGTATCGCAGGGTGCAATTATGTAAATCTTGTAACCACGGTTCCATCCGGCTTTTGTCTCATTAATATAATTCTGAACATTCTTAAAATGTCCGCCATAAGAGAATCCGGCCCTCTTCAAAAGGTCTCTGTGAAGCTGAAGGATATACGATGGTCGGATTGGAATGTACTCATTACTCTCATGAATCGTATTCAGGACATCCCGATACCCCATAATCTCATCTTCATCCCGGTTCCTTGGCGTGGTTTTCTCCTCAAAAAGCTGCTTCATACGAGTGCCTGTTGTGACGATGCCTTCAATTTTATTGGATGCCTCCGTACTCTGTATCTTTGCGATTTCAACCAGACGGTCCAACTCTACAGGCTTCTGACGGATGAATAAATCCTGTCGTCCTTTACACTCATGAATTTTCGCAACCAAATTCAGAATATCTGTATCCCAGGCTTTATCATAAAGTCTGCTATAATCAAATGACCTCATTAGAGCTCCTTTCGTCCAACATCTTTTGTTTTCGTCCAATTATGCTATTCCTTGGACAAAAAATCAATCTATTGGACAAAAAATACTACTGTAATTCTAGTGGGGATAAAACGGAATTTGCATAATCCTTGCTTATCAGTCCTATCCGTTCCTCATTTTTCTCTTTTTTCTCAACATGACTGATTGCCCACAAAGCAGCTTCCAAGGTATCCACCACATATCCGGAGGATCTGATTTCCGAACTATCCAGCTGATGAATTCGATGAAGCCTATCGAAGGGCTTCTCATATTGCAAGGTAAGAAGGATGTCCAACAGACAAAATCATATCCAAGTTATAGATCTTCGTTTTTTTCCATCTGAACTTTTGTCGGAAAAACCGACAAAAGTCTCATCTAATATAAAATGGTTTGCAATCTTTTTTTCTTCATTTATCCAAGAGAAAAATTTTTCCTGAGGAAAAATTGAAAAAAATTGATGCTCTGGTCGAAGGTATTGCCGGATAGCTTTAGGAAAAAAATAAAGCAGATAACAAAACCTGCCAGCCTGAGAGCCGGCAGATTTTGTTGGACAGACAACTTATTTGCCATTTACCAAATGACCTCTTAATACCATTAATCTAAATATTAGAACAGCATTCAGAATAGTCGCTAATATAAGACCGACCCCAACCCAAAGCAGATCTATCGCAAACCCTATAATGAAACGTACGCTCCATTTCATAATTTGCTTACCATAAATGATACATAGTTCTTTGCTTTTATTGGATATATTTTCGTCAAGATTATGTCCAGTTAAATATCGAATTGCTCTGCCGTTCGATCTAATAAATATAATACCTATAATCAAATAGAGCAAAACCATCATGAAATCGATACATAAAATCACCAACATATTTATCACCTACATATTTTCTACACCACTAATATACTGCTTTTTAGTTATCATTAGCCTCTACTAGGCGGTCTTAACTTTCTCCTTTATACTTTCCTTAAGTATAATCATGTTTTTTTATCTTGCTTCCTCTCAAAATCCAAAAAATATCTGTAAATCTTTTGTTCAAAGAAATTAGTGAAGAATATGAAAGTTATAATTAATAAGTTTTCACCGGATTTAGAGTTATAATTAATGTTCATCATTTTTGAAATCGCTGTTACTAAGACAGAATATAGCGAATAAATATGCCACAACTGTGAAAAACTAAAACGATAAAAAAATTGTAGTGAAATCAGGAATAATAATACAACGAGAGGTATCTAAAAATGTTCACTCAATATCTTATTAATCAAGCTTAAAAACCTAGTGGTACTGTAGGCCAGGTGATTGCGAAAAATTTGGACATCCTATTTTAAAAAAGCTTAGCCTTTTGGACAATAAAAACAAACCACAATTATAGATAATAGTCGAGTTTTAGAAATCGGCTATGGAGGTGGCAGCACCATCAAAAATCTCCTTGTTTTGAATACATCTTGAAATTCATGGCATTGATATTTCTAGGAATCTTATCAAGTTGCAAAACGAATTAATTCAGATGCTATACAAAATGGTGATGTTCATCTTAGGATTGGAAATGTAGACGCGCTACCTTATCAAAATGACTACTTTGATCTTGTATTTGCCATTCAAACACATATTTTCTGGGATGATTTAAAAAAAGGCTTTCTGGAAATCTATCGAGTCATGTCTAGCCACTCCACTTTTAATTATTGCTTCCGAAAAAGAAAAAAATAAATTATTATATGACAGAATATACTGCAACTCATGCATTGAATAATATTTTTAAAAAATGTTGGCTTTTGGTAAAAATTGAAGTGAGGCAGAATCAAAATTGGGTTTTTATACATTGTGTATAAAGCTATCAGCGTTGATGCTGATTAATTTATAGTTATTTAATAGAGCTATTTTCTTCCATTTGTCAAGTCTATCAAGGCTTTAAGTAAAGAATGAGATAAGACAGTAGCTATTCTGGCTCTCTGTCAACTGTAGTGGGTGACGAAAAGCTAACATCTAGAGAGGACCTGATAGGGAGCCCACTGAGAAAGTCATCAATCGATGGCTTTTTATTATACTAAACTCGAGGTGATTATATTCTTGATAATCAGTCAGCTTTAGAAATTAGTCCCTATTCTAAAAGAACTGGAAAACCAGTTCTTTCAGAATGAAGACAAAGCCCTTAGAATTATTTCTTTTCAGTAAATATCATATCAAAATGTTCTGATTCATCTCCTGTATCACTATACTTATCCAAAAGTGAGCTAAGGTACTCTGTTTCTTCATCAGTCAAATGCATTGTCGATTTTAGTATAGGGTACCATTCCTAAGGACTTCCTAAAATCAATCGGTTTAAAATACGCATCCGAATCAGAAGTCATCAAGGCTTCCGCAGTGGTTTTACTACATCTTATTCTGTTATCTTCATAATTTGCCATATAATCCCCCAGCTTAACTCAAAGAACTTTAAAAACTCTTTTTAAAAAGCAACTTTTTACATTTACATGCCTATCTCTACCCATCTATTTCTTTTGCCTCCGACTCTTATTGTGATTTTTGTAATCCTTCTGCAACATCATTGATAAGCCTTTCAAAGTCAATCGCATTCTTTGTAGTAATGACAGGTTTTCCGGTTTCTTGTTCAAGTGTTTCCTTAGCTACCTTTGCAACATTACCGCCTCTGTTTGGCAACCTTCTTATTTTCTTCTAAGCCTTGCGGATTAGATGCATTAGCAATATCTTTGGTCGCGGTCTCAGCAAGCATATTGAGAATCAACTCTGTAGTAGACATATTGTCTCGCAGGTTTTGTTTTTTTCAATCCTTTATAGTCTTTATATTCTCTTGTGGTCATACCCTGACCAGGCTTTTTGAAATTTCATTGGTGAGTATGGCATATTCCAATCCTTCTTTTACACCATGATCTTGCCATGAATCGGTAAGCTCTTTTCTTACTTGAATTGCCTGAAGCCTTTGATTGATCCACTCTCTTGAATAACCTTTCCTTAAATAGGTTTCCAAAGCACGCTCAATCGTCAGTTCAGGGTCTACGATCTCATCCAAGCGTTCTTTTTCCGACTTCAGCCAGCCACATCTTTAAAACGGTTCGGCTTTTCGGAGATGGCACAGATTGAATGATACGGAATATCCCTTGCATGTCCGCAACATCGCTTTCTCTCAATTTCCCGTCAGCAGCCTTTAATTTCAACCCGTGACAAAATGTCACGACTTCACTTCCTTCTTCCTTTAATCTTTGTTTTAACTTTCTCCAATATGCTCCCGGGTCTTTGCTGTCGCTTAGTGTCCCTACAACATCGACAACACTGAAATACCATTCTTCCTTATCGTTGTCCCAAACAGAGCGTATCTGATTGCCTTCAAATATTTTGATTTCGTTATTCATCTTATCCACTTCCTTTATGACGGGTTTTTCATTCCTTGATAAATTCCAAAATATCATCAACCTTGCAACCAAGGGCTGTGCAAATTTTCTTTTTTTCCCTTAAATAACTGCCCATTTTGCGAATCTTTTTTTCCTCAAGCAGTTTTTCTTTGCTCGTAGCAAGTTCAGTATATTTCTCCTGATAAACATCTAAGCTAATAGCTTCTGAAAGCCTAAGCTCAAACTAAATCCTTTTTCTATGTCCCACTACTTACGGCTTGACATGGACATCCTGCAAGTATTATACCAAAACCCGGTATTTTATCTGCATTTACATCAGAAATGTCCCGGCAGTTCACTATTATCTTAGAATTCAATTCATAAGTTTTCACCGGATTTAGACTTGTAATCAATGTTCATCATTTTTGAAATTGGTATTACTAAGACAGAATATAGCGAATAAATATGCCACAACTGTGAAAAACTAAAACGATGCAAATTGTAGTGAAATCCGGAATGCCGAATGCGATTGTACGCATGGCATCAACTTGATATGTTAAGGGATTAATGCGAGAAATATATTTTAGAATGAGTGGCGCATTGTCAAAGGAATAAAAATAAGGGCGCGGCAAAAAGAATTGGCACCAACAGGATATCCATAACAAAGTCTCGCTGCTTATAATTTTTTATCAGTAACGCAACACAAATCAGGATAGAAGCCCAAAACAGCACGCTAATCATTAAAAAAACGATTATCATACAAAATCTATAAAGCGAAAAAAAGAGCCACCAACAAAAAAAGGAAAGAATATATAAAATGGTAGCTTGAATTACAACTCCTACGATTGGAAAGGTTGCAATTCCGAGAATATAAATTGCCGGATGAATGCCGTTAAGAATCTTTAAAGCTTAAAAGTCCCCAACGCTTGTCCGTTATCATGCGATAAACGCATTGGTACATTTCTTTAAATAACGACATAGCAAAAAAATACTGATTAAAGAGTAGGAAAGAAAACTTACCGTCGTTCCATTGAAAGATATATCTCCAAATGTAGCCTGAATACCTACAGAATAAAAATAAGAAATATAGAATAGGGGAGATCAAACTGCTATAGATAATTTGTTTGTTGGACCAAAGTGCTTTCAACTCATTATTGACCATTATGGGTAAACCCTTTAGCCCGAGATGCCCGCGCTTAATATACATCTGAAATTTACGCATTTTCTGTCGCCTCCTCTTGCATCATGATTTCCTTAAGACCCAAGCGTTCACTACCCATACTTGTAATCGATACTTCGGCTAAAAGCTTTCCAATAATGCAGTTCAAATCTACAGAAGACTCGATTAAACTTACTGTTTGCTCTTCAAGCTTAGCTCCTTGGTCAATCAGTTCCTTTTTAAGCGTGTCACTAATTTCGCCAGAGAAGGAAATTTCGATTTCCCTTGTCAATTGGTGAGCGCTTAAAAAATCCTGCATACTACCAAAGTAAAACTGCTGACCTTCATTTAGAAATAGAATTTTATTGCAGTAATCTTCCAGCATTCCCAAATCATGCGATGAAACAAGAGCCAGTTTCTTTTCACCGAAACATTTCTCTTTCAAATATTCAAATAGTCCATGGGAGTAACGGTAATCCAGACCGGCGGTTGGTTCGTCCAAAATCATTATTTCAGGCTTATGAACTAAAGCACGTGCAACTTGAACTCTTTGTTGTTGTCCGCCGGATAGTGAATCGGGGGAACGGGTATAGAAATCTGTAAGATCAAGTATTTCAGAGATAGAATCTGTTGCCGTCTGTGACTCTTTCTTAGAAAGACCGGTCAATACAGCTCCAAGCATAATGTTATCTCGCACATTTAAATACCAATCAATGGATTGCTTTTGTGGACTTATACCTAAATCATGATAATTAAGCTTAGGTGAACAAGTAATGCTTCCGTGTTGGGGAGTATAAATTCCGGATAAAACATTGAGTAAAGTGCTTTTTCCGGCTCCGTTTTTGCCAACAACAGCAATAAAATCTCCTTTCTCTGCCTCAAAAGAAATGTCACAAATTCCGTTGTGCGTTCCTTCGTAAAAATAGGATACATCTTTAAGCGTCAGCAATGCCATTGTTAATCCCTCCTATTCCTGTTAAGCAAAGTATGTAAATAATCAAGAGCTTGATCATTCGAATCAAGTTCTATGTCATGTCAATCTCTAATTTATTCAACTACTTTTTTTATTCTTACTTATCCAAAAATAGACAGATATAAATCCAGTCTCTGATTTAAATATCTTGCAAACATATCCGCCATTGCTGATAAATTATGTTTTATATGATATGCATCAAAGGCTTCATAGTATTTCAAGCGATCGGTAAACTTGATATCAATCGGCGGATAACCCGCTTTCATGAGTTCCAAGTTGATCAGCAGTCTTCCGGTTCTTCCATTTCCATCAATAAAAAGGATGTATTGCTTCAAATTCGATATGAAAAACGGGCCAGCTTAGTCACAATATCTTCTTTACTGTTTTTATATTCTGCCAACAGTTCTTCCATCTTAGGAATAATCAAATATGGCTGTACAGGTTCATGTGCCGCTCCCATGATTCGAACCGGTATTCTTCTGTATATTCCTCTATCCTCTTTTTTATCTGCCAAGACCAAATAGTGGATATCCTTTATTACCTTTTCAGATAGTTCCTCATTTTCATAAACAAGCTGCTCCACGTAGTCAAACGCTTCTTTATGTCCAATTACCTCCAAGTGTTCCTTCAATGATTTCCGGTCAATAGTAAGTCCTCTAAGAACCATGTCTGTCTCACGTAAAGTTAAGGTATTACCTTCGATTGCATTCGAGTTATAGGTATATTCTGTTAGAAATTCTTCTTTTAATCGCTCGAGCTCACCTTCGGTTAAAGGTCTTCTTTTTCTAAGAACTTCTAATTTTCCTTCTATGATGGGAATGAGGGATTCCTTAATTTGATATCTTCCGTCCGTTGGCTTCGTAGCATCATGGGGTATTTTCCAAGCCCTACCTTCTTGATATGCACCGAAAATCTTCCCTTCTGCGCATAAAACCCTTACTCTTCTATCCGATATCCCCCATTTTTCAGCCGCTTGCTTCACTGTCATGTACATAAATCATCCCTCCATTTTTTGTATTATACCTTCTTATCGGAATAATATAAACAATATAGGAATAACATATTTCGATTATCGGAATAATAGTGTTTTATCATCCCATAAGAGCCTCAAGAGCAGCCCCGATGGATTTCTCGAATAATTTTACCTGCTCCGCCTGCCTTTGCCAGCCTCCTTCCAAGCGCTTGTGCAGATGCAATCATGGTATCCTCTTCCATGATTTTCTTCGCTTTGTCCCGTACGGTTTCGGCAGTAAATTCATGAACTTCAATCACCAATCCTGCGTGATGTTCAGCGATGCTTTTCGAAGGAGGCAACGTTCTTCTTAAGATATCGGTAATCCAGGTTCCCGGTCTTGAAGAAAACCTGATCAAAACTATCTACCGTCACGCGGGATGTCTGTATAGCAAGCAAAGTATACCGTTTAACAATATCAATATATGAAGAACAATGTGATACAAGTCCGGTATCACGCGTTTTTCACTCATAGGAATGAGCCTTAGCGTGCCTTTAAAGCACGCATTGTACCCTTTCAGTTTTCTTTTCGGAGGCACCAAAGATAGTGTAATACCAATGGCAAAAAACTGAATCGTAAAACCACAACACAAGGATTGTGAACAAAATCCATTTACCTGCAGGCTGAAAAAAACGATAACTAATCAGTCCTATGCTATACAGGCAAAGCATGGAAAACTCTGCGCTCTGCATTCCCATTCCTTCAACAAGAATTCGTTTCCCGAAGCGCCATGTAATCGTACATCCCAGAAACCATATCCAAAGCAATATTTGCACGAATGGCATTAATATCATATTCATCCAGAAATCTCCATGGAAAGATTTTTACATACACCACACTATTTACTGTACTCTCACATATAAAAGGTACAGTCCCGTTATGCTAATCCGGTTCTCCTCATCATTGATGAATGGCTCCTTCTAAAGCCTACGGAGACTGAGCAGCATGATATCCTGGAACGCCTTCACAGAAGAAGAAAGAAATCTTCCACTATATTTTGTTCACAGTATGATCCATCCGGATGGTACGACCAGCTCGGCGGCGATGATAGTCCGCTTGCTGAGGCCATCCTCGACAGGATTAAACATGATGCCTACAAGATCAATATCATACCGACTGACCCAACGAACTATAAGTCTATGAGAGAGGTATACGGCCTTGATCCGACATTAAGCGAGTAAACTCGCACCAGTAACTAAGCAATACGACGGTTTCCTATTCCGGAATAGCGGCTCCGCTGCACCGGAATATTCACTCAATATAATTTTTTGTTTTCCATAACTTCTATTATTTCCATCAACACACCCTCTTCTTAAAATATTTATTTTTATTATTGTTTGAGTTTAACAAACCTATATTTATATATGACTATTCAACCAATCTATTTTTTTAAAGTCTTTATTGTTATTATTATCATTTCTATATGAATCTTTCGATGAGGCTTTATAAATCTGTAAAAACTGTTTTAGACTTGGTACACGAAACTTTATTTCGTTTAGTTGAATAAGTTCTATATCCGATTCAGCAATACCCGCAAAATCATATAAGGAATCGATTGAACCGTATTCTACACTAACTCCATTTTTTTGAAATTCATGCTCATGAATGTCCACTAAATCATATCCCAATTTTTTTCCATAACCATCATTATTTTGTCCCAATCATAAATTCTAAGTTCATCAGAGCTTCCCATCCTCTTGGATCTCCTTGAACATGAATATCAATATCTGATGGCTCCCAATCTTCTTTTGATATAAATTCCAATCCTAAAGAACCCATTAGTGTAGGCACGATTCCAATTTTATTTAAATATAAGCAAATGCTGCTAAATTCATCAAATAAAAATACTCATTCTGCCTCCTCCAATTCTAATTTGTTTACCTTAGTATTGCTATTATTATACTATTTTTAAGTCATTTTTTTCATATCTGCTTTCTGGGGCTTAGTAATAACTCACTTATTTAATCGAATAATCGTACTAAAAAACAAAGACTACAGTATGTTTAACTTCACTTCATTGCCCTTTGAAGCTACAAATTACTACATTCCCCCCCTCCTTTCTCCCTAAAATTACAAAGAAAAAAGACGATAGTTTTCACCATCGTCTTTTGCTACCATTGATGAATTACTTTAGATTGATTTTATCCCTTTGTTTACCACATGAAGAAACTCAATAATACTCGCACTAAGCCTTGGAATTCCATAGGGACTAAACAAAATCCCAAGAATAGCTAGACATCTATCTTCACAGTTCTTTTTTTAGCATGATAATTTCGTGTGTTCTGTATTCTTCCATAAATCCATTCTTTAGAAACATTGTGATTGCCGGATTATCTATGGCGAGATCGTCATAGAGCAGTTTTAAGCCATTCTGTTTAGCGGCATTGCACAGCAAATCCAATCCAATTCCGCCATAGCCTTTTTTTCTATATGGAGCATAGACTATGACATCTGCGAGATAAAGCTTTCGATCACTATCGTAATGATAGGCAATCTCTCCAATAAAATGACCGGCGTTGTCCCTTAAATATCTGTAATAACGTTTGCCTTCGTGCTTTACAATCCAGTAATCATACCAGCTATTCCACTCTTCTTTAGGAAAAGGAATTGTACCTCCCCATGCCTAGTTATACGACATGGTTTCCTTATCTGCCATCATCTTCTGCCGAAACCAGAGATCTTCCAAAGACGGTGTATATAGCGTGATGAGGTTTTCCCATTCGTCTTTCGTTAGTAAGCTTACGTGTCCCTTTCTTGTTTCGCCCATTTGCGGCACAGGTGCATCCCCGGTAGTCCATTGATACTTGAACCCCAGCTTTTCCTGAACACGCTTTGATTTCTCGTTGCCATCATAATAACCACACCAGATGCGAACAAGCTTTAGATCCTCAAAGGCATGACGCAGCAGCTCTCTTGCCGCCTCCGGCACAAGACCCTGTCCCCAATAATTAACTCCCAGCCAATAACCAAGCTCCGCCTCATCCTCCTTTTCTGCAAGATCATTGTGGTGAAGGCCGATGCTGCCAATGGGAATTCCTATTTCCTTTAGCACAATAGCGTAGGTCTCCGGTACCATCAGCACATCTCTAATAACCTGTCGGCTGTCCTCTTCACTTGTGTGTACAGGCCACCCTGCAATCGGACCTACTCGCGGATCTTTTGCGTATTTATAGCATTCCTCTGCATCCGTTTCTTCCCACGGACGGAGGATAAGTCTTTCTGTTTCTAACATCATACCGTTCACTTCTTTCTTTTAGGAGCCGGTAGCAATTCATACATTACCCCAGTGATATGTTTCCACGGAGTGATTTTCACAGCCTAAACTCATCTCTCCTTACTACGCGGCATACTGCAAAATTCGATTAGTTCCACTAGTCTTTGATTCAAGTCTTGAGGGGTTACTTGATGGGTATCTTAGGGGGTGACTTGGGGGTATCTTGTATAGACAGTCCAACGATTTCACTAATTCACAAAGATTAAAGTATTGATTATGCTACTTCAAAAGTAAGAATTTATTCTATTCCCTTTTTCGTCAAGAATTTTTGTCATCCTATCTTTAAGAAGCGTGAAATCACAAATATTATCTTTAATTTTATTGCTTTTTTGAAAATCACCCACGATTTCTGTTAGCGTTTTTCCTTTCCGCCATTTTTTTAATAACAGTATTAACCCTCTTGATTTTTCCAATCGAAAGGATCACAATTTTTATATTTCAAAATATCTTCTTTTGAACTCAAACAGTGGAGTATTTGGCTTGGCATCCCAAGCAATAATTAACCACATAATCCCATTGTACAATTGTCTGGCAGTTTTATTCCACTTATCGGAATTTTTCACCTTTGCTCCCCTTTTTCTTTTTAATACAGTTTTTATTATTGCTTTCTTCTTTTAATGGATTAAATATAGGTAGTCCGGGAATGCCTAAAATACGCAAAAAGTCACGTGCAGCGCCTAGTCCGCATTGTATTATTTCTCTTTTCCATCAATTTTTTTCTTTCTGCGTTAAATATATAATACTCTTCCTTAATGATAGCTTCTGCATCACTATGCTTAGTTTGACCTGCAAGTAATTGAATATGAGCAACTGGTTTTACATTATATTCTTCTACTATTCGCTGTCTTGTTGCAGTTCCTCTACAGTTCATAATTCTCCTATATCCCCCATGTTTATTAAACACTCTTTATTTTTCTTGAAGCCTTTTTGTTGCTTCCACCTGAACTTTTTCGAAAAACCGACAGAAGTCTCATTTAATTCTCCTAAAGCAAGACTATTTTTTTGATATGCTCACTTACCGTAGCATGCTTAACATCAAACAATACTCCCATTTGCTTCTGTATCAAGCAAAGGCTTAATATATTTTTCTGAAAAGTTTCTTCTACCGACCAGCCCTATTAATTCTTGCATTGCTTTCCGGCTGCGAAGAACGGAGTAAAATTGAATAAGATTTTGTATCGTGAATTGCTCCTTTACTTATTCCTTTGAAGCAAGTTCTATAGTCGGCCGAACTATAGAACTTGCCACCCGGAAATGGGAATCACCTGATATTAGTTCTTCATTTCAATAACTTCTCTATGGCATTCCGCTAGTATCCCTTTTCCCATCCTTCTAAGAAATCATTTACATCGGTAAACTTTTCTAATAAGTTGTATCCGCGTCTAATAATTATTTCCTCCGAAAATAGTACATTATCTTTCTCAAATGAAATTCCCCTTCCATCTACAGAAAATATAATTCCCCTTGTCAGTCACACTTCATAATCATCTATAACCATGCCTCATTATTAATCATCCTCCTTTTTGTGCGTCAATTCAAATAAGGAGGGATAACGATGAAACCTTGCTTTTGTCATAAAAATTGCCAAATACATCATCCGGCATATATCCATGGACAAGAACATCTGTCGGTTCAAGCACTTTTTAACATTTCTTCCGTACCAATTTTACATATATCCTTATCTCGCTTTGACCTTAGACAACCATGTGTGCTGATACTTACAATCTTATGTTTTGGAACACCTAGAAAACAATATAAAAAGCTACGTTCATCACTCCATCAAATGTTTTAAAAAGATTAATATATTTATTAGTTGCTGTAAGCACCCTTGAAAAAATTTATCATGCATGTAGAAATGAACATACTGACGTTTATCCTGTGCTTTTGCCTTTTCAAATGAAATCATTTTCACCGGCACCTGAGCATTATCAATATCCATAAGTGCGGGGATTCCGGCACTTTGACATCTACCTTTTTTCGACTTATTGTAGTTTTCTCCAAGCTCAAGTCCGCATTTTTCTTATATCTAACTTTCGTAGGACTCACCTCGCGATTTCCAAAACGTGATTATGAGTACTTTGCTTTTCACCGCATAGCACCTCTTTGAAATCCACAATGCAAGCTTCCGGAAAAGTATACTATTCCAAAACACCACGACCTCTAGGTCAGAACAAGATGGTGTTACACTTTTATTTGACAATTCATCATTTTAATATTTTCCAATACCCCTTTGTATCCGTTCCAACTCGTTCTATCATCTCTTTTTCTTTTAATTTCTTTATTCTTTCCGATACCGTTTTGCGACTCAATTTTAATATGACGGACATAGCTGTATATGTGTATCCCGGATCAATCTCCAAAAAGCTGAAGAATTGCTCTGTTCTCCATCGGTCACCCCTCAGTCACCCCCTCAGTCACCCCTCAGTCACCCTCTCAGTTCCATGAACAATCCTATCTTCCGGAGCCTTAAACTTCACCATAATATCACTTGGATTTACGGTAAATTCCGGTATTGGCAAATTATCCGATTTACAGGCTTCACATATTTTTTCGATTCCTCTTCCCCAACTTTCAATAAAACCTGCCAAATAAAATACATTGGCAATATTCGGATTAAATGGTCTTGAAGGATGTTTTACCAGAAGACTCTCAACCGTCCAATTATCCGGTAATTGACCGCAATTAGCGATATAGAGCTTATCTTTGTACACACTGATCTGAATTGGAACTCCATAGTTATACTGTGAATGGCAAAGGGCATTTAATAAAGTTTCTCTAAGCGCTGACTCCGGAACAAAGTATCTTTCCTGCCTTTGAATACCAATATAAGAAATTTTTGCACGCATATATTTCAAATAAATCAGTTCAATAATCTTATCTACTATTACAATTAATGAACCGTGTACCTCATCCTGATATACAAGCTCTGCATCCGTTTCAAAATATCCAATTTTTACATATGCTCCAAGTTGCCATTTTTCAGGATCCTTTGCAAACAGCATCATTGAAGCATTAGTAAGATACCCGCCTGAAGTTAGATGTAATTTTTCCAACAGCACATCTTTTAGGTTCTTCCAAAAGTGAGGCTTCAATTCGACCCTTTTTGCAGCTAACTCTTTAAATGTATTTATGGCTGAGTCGTCCACATCATTAAAGGTAAATGCAGGTATTGGCATATTATCCCAGGTAACACCTCTTTTGCCATTCAAAAAACTTTCAAGCGCAGGACCCGTTAGTACCTGCTTCGTGCTTCCACTACGATAATGATACACACCCTTATAAGAAATGCTTGTGGAATATGCAGGTACATTAATTTCAATGTAATCCTTTTCCATCCTTAGATAGAAGATTTACATCTGCAACAATCCCTAACGACTGAGTAATCTTATTAGGAATATCTTCTAATAATTTCTTTGAATCTGCTACCCCAATGACTTCTCCATCATCATTCATTCCAATGTATAATTTCCCGCCCTTGGCATTTGCAAATCCGCATATCCACTTCAAAAATTCATCACGCCAAGACTCTTTCCATTCTATATTCTGACTTTCTGACACTGACTTCGTCCCCTTTCAGTGAGATTTTATAAACTTCTCAAGATTTTTACGCAGTAAGCAAATCGTTTCCACATGTGTAGAGACGGTAAAAGCGTGCTGCCCATTCGTGAATCGCACAGCCTGTTGGCGTCCTCTGGCGTGATCTCGCCCGGCTTGAAGGACTTTTATTACCAGAACCAGCAGATAAATGAACACCCCCATGAGCTCAAGCGCAAGAATGTCCATCAAGATTACAACAAGCATTTTTTATCCTCCTTTCTTGCACTCAGTATAGACATTTGAAAGTAGTTTCTCTACCAAGAGTGTTTCCAGATTGTATGTCCAGAGGGAAATTGCCCGATCTTCAAACATCAGGTGATAGGAATATTCGACTGCTCTTGGAGTAATGACATCCCCGGTGGAGATATCCATCTTGACCGACTGCCGCCACCAGCATACCGCCCTTCAGGATGAAATTGTTGCGGTACTGGGAAAGAGCAATCCGCTCCAGGAAACGCTCCATAATGAAGTTGCGGATCAAGGTCTGCGCCTTTTTGCTGTCTCCGCCGGACAGGTTTCTCACTTTTGCTTTCAGCTGTGTCGCTGTCCTGATCATAACATGACCTCCGTATATGTCCTCATAGCAGACTCAATCTGAAATCTCTTGGCATACTCCATCAGATGATTCAAATTCTTATGGGCGCTGGCCATATATTCCTTCATCGCATACTGAAAGATCTGCACATCCATCGTATCCTTGTACCGAAGAACATCACAGATCGTCCGCTCCATGTCATACGCGCGAACTGTATTGCCAAAGCTCGTCTGTGCTTCCACAACACCAACTTCATAGACGTCCGGCTTTACCTGATAAACCTGAATGCCTTTCTTGCGCAGATGCGTAGAGTTATATCCCGCCTGCACCGTCACACTCGTTTTATTTGGTTCCCATTCCATCAGCCCATGCAGCATCAGTGCGGTTTCATGGGAAAAAATGATGCGCTTGTTGGAAAGACAAAGCAGGTACAGCTCGTCCGGCCATGCATCCTCCACCAGGTATACGCCATGCGCCACTCGCTCCATGTTCCGTTTACTCACATAGTCCGCAAGTGTAGGCTTGGAAATGCCGCTTTCCAGTACCTGTGAAGTGCACAGATACCCGTTTCCGTTCTCTACAAGATTGTCTAAAAGATCAAACCGTGTCATTTTATCACCTTACTTTCTCGCTCTTTATAATAGATTACAAGAGCGTAAAAGGTAAAAGTAATTTTTTTCGTGAGGGAAAGCCTGGTATGTATCGGGCAGCTCTGCGGCCGCCCTTGTTCGATGGTTTTACAGCTCCGGGCCGTAGAAGTAATTAAACTCCATCTGCGTTCCTCCTTCCTCTGTTTTTCCTGTAAGCGAAAAAAGGACGTTTACTCACTGCGGAAATGCAGTAAATAAACGTCCATGATCGGTTCAATGTTCGGTTGTCTATAAGTCTTAGATTTTTGCGCCTACTGTCACGAGTTCTATAGCTATGACCACCCGGTCATAGTTTTTCGAGGCGTTTTTCCGCGCATCGACCAGTCCGTCTCTCCGAAGATGAAATGCTCGTAAAAGTGCTTAAAATCAAGGATTTCTACGAGTTCTGTTTTTGTAGCACCGCTACTGTCTCCACTATTTAATCCATTTTTCCCTCACAAACAAAGATTGATTAAATCACTCCTGCTTTTTCAAAATGTTTTTTAAGTATCCTTGTTGCAACAAATGCTCCTATGCAAGCAAGAACAAAAGTTATCAAGCCAAATCCTACTGCCCATGAAACTTTGAAATAAGATAATGCTTCATTTATTTGTGCTTCGCTCATTTTCCATTTTGATGCTCTTTCCACGAAAGAAGCTGTTCCGAATAAAATTACAGGAATTACTGTTCCTAAAAAATCTGCTAATGCAAATGTCCCATATCCAATAATCATTCGTCCCTTGCTCTCATAATTTCCTATAATCAAATCACATATAACTCCACCGATGACAGCAAAAGACTGCATGAGGTAAATGTCCTCCTGACAATGCAATTAAAGCAAGAAGCGTTCCTGATATTGTAAATACGCCATTCTTTTTAACTTTCAAAGCCATAAGGATATAAACGGTAGCAGCTACCATAAAGCTAACTCCTGAAGCAATAAATCCTCCAATAACTGTTGTTGCCATAGCAAATGCCACTGCCATGTATATGACAATTCCAATTGCATTAAAAATTCCGATTGTAATAAAATCACGACCATTTAATTTGTTTTTCATAGTTGGTCTCCTAATAAATTTTCTGTATTACTATCACAAGAGCAATCATCAAAGCTCCTAATAGTCCAATCAATAAATCCGTTGTTCTAAACCGCAATTCTGTTAATGTTACCCTGTTTTCATCACTATCAAGTCCTCTAATAAGTGCTGAAGCTGACAGTTCATCTGAAATCTTAATCATTCTCATTAAAAAGCGAACAAGCGTATATTCCATATATTTAATTGGATGTAGCAATGGGAAAAATCTGCTTGTTACGATTCCTCGAATCTTCATATTTTCTTTTAATGCCTTGCGTTCTATTTTTATAGTTGGTACAAACCTAAGTAAAACACTAAAAGGTATGCCAATACTTCTTGGTATTTTCATTCTATTTAATGCTCCAGCATTTCACTTACACTTGTAGTCTTTTGTTATATATCCGCCAAACATAGCAATTAAGGTCGTTCTTGATGCAAAAGTAAATAAAACATATATATTGCAAATACGATGCTTGCTTTTGCAAAAACTTTCCAAGCCCTAACTCTATGCAGTATAAAAAGACAAAAAAACAAAATAAAGCGTAATGCTCTTTTTCCACATTCCACTGTATACATACAGAAAAAAAGGCGAAGACAATCAGTCCGAAAAAGTAGAATCGTATCGCTTATAAAAAGCTCGTAAAGGAGGCAATTGGAAGTAGAGTAAGTTTTATTCTCGGATTCATAGTTTTTCTATCTTCCAAGCTTTCTACCTCCTCTCATCTTGTCTAATATGAGAAATTTATTACTTTCACTCATATCTAAAACAGTTTCTATTTTTCCATCTCCCATTACCGCAACCCCACTCACTGTGTTTGCTAAAAACTCAAAATCATGACTTATTACCAAAACTGTTGTCCCATTTTTTAATTGTTCTTTAATCAATTTTGCCACGGAAAGTATTGAGTCTTTTATCACAACCTGATGTTGGTTCATCATAGATAAAAACTTTTGCCTGTTTCATCATTCCACAAGCTATTGTCAGTCTTTGTTTTTCTCCTCTTGATAAAGCAAACGGATGCTTATCAATGTATTTGTCTAAGCCAAGTACACTCAAAATAGACTTTGCCTTTTGAGTATTTTCTTTTTTATCTTTACCCTCCATACCAAGTAGCATTTCATCAAGTACACTTTCCGAAAATAACTGATAGTCTGAATCTTGAAAGACAAAATATGACATATCCATTAAATCTTATGATTCAACTCTTTATCTTTTTCCGCCCATATTTTTCCTCTTTTATCTTCTCAAGTCCTGAAATCACCCTTTGCAAATGTGGTTTTCCCGGTACCATTTAAGCCGATAAGACCAATGGCTTTTTCCGCACTCCATATTGAAATCAAGATGATTTAAGATGTACTGTTTTTGCTTATTTCCAACCTTAGTTGTACTTGGATAACAAAATTTCAAGCCTTTTCCGATGATACTTTCATCATTTAATTGATATGAATCTTTCTTCTCACTTATCCTGTATTCTTCTAATTCAAGAGTTCTTAGTCCATTTTCATCCCAAAACTTCCCTTCAAGGTGGATAACTTCTTCCCGACTCAAATCCTGTGCAATTTCTCCCTCTTTCATCAAAAGAAAACGGTCAAATAAAGACTTTACATAGTACAAACGATGCTCAATTAGAACAACCGTTGTTCCTTTTTTCTTTAATTTTTCCAAAATAAAAAACAGGTCAAATGTTGCTTTCATATCCAGATTTGCTGAAGGTTCATCTAAAATTAAAACTTTCGGATTCATCGCATAGATGCTTGCAATAGCTATCTTTTGTTTCTGTCCGCTTGATAATTCAAAAACAGATTTTCCTTTCAGTTCCGGAATATCCAGCTCTGCATACACTTCTGCTACTCTCTGTTTTATTTCATCTCTTGATTTGCAGATGGTTTGAAGCCCAAAAGCTATTTCTTCATCTGTCGTTGTCGTGAAAAACTGACTTCTTGGATCTTGAAATACAGTTCCTACAATATGCCCTATTTCATGAAGCGATAATTTGCTTATATCTTTTCCGGACGCAAAGGCTTCCCCTTGCATTTTGCCTTTATAATAATGTGAATAAGACCATTCATTATACTTCCAAGAGTGCTTTTACCACTTCCACTTTTCCCTGAAATTAAAATAAATTCACCTTTTTTAATTTCAAGATTGATATTTTTCAAAGCAGTTCGCCCATCTTCCCATTCATAAGAAAACATCTTTTAATCAAAATCATGGTTACACCCTCGTACTGCGCTTTCCATAATTTTGTGTAGTAACCATTTTTATCAAGAAGTTCTCCATGCTTTCCTTTTTCAAGTAAATTTCCTTTTTGAAATACGAGAATTTGGTCAGCTTTTTGAATGGTTTTTAAATGATGAGCCACCACAAGTACAGTTCTATTCTTTGCAAGTTCTGTAATGGCATCTTGTATCAAAGATTCATTTACAGGATCAACATTACTTGTCATTTCATCAAGAATTAAAATCGGTGCATCCTTTAGAAACGCTCTTGCAATAGATATTCTTTGTCTTTGTCCGCCTGATAAAATCCCACCATTTTCTCCAATATCCATTTCATAACCCTTTGGTAAACTCATAATGAAATCATGTATCCTTGCCTTCTTTGCAGCTTCAATGATTTCTTCTTTCGTTGCTCCTTTTTTACCTACCCTGATGTTTTCTTCAATCGTGTTATCAAACAGTTGAACATTTTGCATGACAATACTAATACGATCTAAAAGCTCATCATAAGGAATATCCCTTATATCAATTCCTCCGAGTGTAATTTTTCCTTTATGCACATCATAAAATCTTAAAAGCAAGTTGGTTATCGTAGTCTTTCCACTACCGGATTCTCCAACTAAGGCTGTCATTGTTTTTTCAGCAATAGAAAAGCTCAATTTTTCCATTTTAAATTCATCTTTTTCATAGGAAAAATCTATATTTTCAAAAGCTATATCATTATCTTTCGGAACAATTCCATTCACTTTATCCGGGATTACATCTGCATATAAAATTCTTGAAAGTCTTTCGTAACTATCTACCGCCGAAACATAGTACATATAGTGCTGTTCCATAGAAGCGAACGGCTTATAAAACTCTTTTGAAATTACTGCAAAGATAATAAAATGAAGTACATCAAGATTTCCCTCTACAACAAGATTGCTCCTGCAATTAAAAGAACCAAATATCCAATATCCAGCAAAAACCAAACATAGATAATTGTTTTGCTTTTGAATCTTGAAGCTGCTTTTGCTTGTTTCTCCAAACTTTTTTTGTTTTTATTCATAAGCTCATTATCCAAGCTCTTATTGTTTGAAAAACTCTTTTAGTACAGGTATTCCTCTAACATATTCAACAAATAAGCTAACCATATCAAGAAGGCTTAGTTGTTCTGATTTTTCTATTTTTTTCAGATTGCTTAATTGTCAGATATAGAAAGATAAGTGCAATCGGAACAGATACAGCCATCATAATGGCAAGTTTAAAATCAATACTTGCAAGACCAATAAATACGACTGCAGCTATCAAAAATCGCCAAACATTTCTTGACCATATATGTCCTACAACAAGGGACATATTATCAACATCTTTGTGTAAAATTGTATTGATCTCTCCCAGTCTTTCATTGGTATAAAAATCCCAAACTGAATTTCTTTAATTTGATAATCATGCGTTCTCTGATTTGCTGAACAATATCAAAACCTGCACTGTGCTTTTTCATATCCGCAACCATATTACAAATACCTTTGAAGACTACAAGTAATCCAATCGCAATAAAAATATTTATATAGGCTTTACTAAGCTCGTTCCATCAAAGATTTGGAAACAGTATAGAAAAATACGATAACAATCATGGCTATGGAGCTTAGTCCATAAAGGCAAAGAATACACTTGATATAATCAAATCTCTCTGCCGGTTTTTTTGTAAGTAGTTTTAACATTTCTCAAACATTTTCTGCTACACTCCGTACACTCGCAATCCTCTCCGTTCCTTGCTCGTGAAAAGACTTTCTGTTGATACACTCGCAATCCACTCTGTTCCTTGCTCGTGAAAGACTATTATCTTTCAAATTCCATCTATCTACTTTTGTTCTGGGCTTCAAACCATATCCTATAGAACTCACATCTTTTCAGCAGCTCTTCATGGCTTCCCTGCATCAAGAACAACACCCTTATCCATAACAATAATTTGGTCTGAATCTCTAATTGTATTTAGGTGATGAGCAATTGTAATGATAGTTTTATCCTTGCTTAAATCGTCAATTGCTTCGCCGATTAGTCTTTCATTTTCACTATCAACCGCTGCCATTGCTTCATCTAATATCAAAATAGGTGCATTTTTAAGTATCATTCTTGCTATGGAGATTCTTTGTTTTTTTCTCCACCGGATAACTTAACTCCCATTTCACCTCACTGTGTTTCATATCCATTTGGTAATGCTGAAATAAAGTCATGGCATCTTGCTTTTTTAGCCGCTTCTATGACTTCTTCTTTTGTCGCATTCAGTTTCCCGATTGCAATATTGTCAAAAATACTTAAATCGAAAAGGATGACCTCCTGTTGCACACTTCCAATAAGATTTGAAATATTTTCCTGACTGTAGTCCTTTATATCTTTCCCATTTATTTCTATTCGTCCGCTGTCAGCATCCCAAAATCCCATAAGCAAATTAGATACAGTACTTTTCCCACAACCACTTGCTCCTACAAAGGCATTCAAACTATTTTTCTTAAAAGTCAAATTGATATTTTTAAGCTTAAATCCATCTTTTCCGTATGCAAAATTCACATCTTTAAATTCTATGTTTCCAAATTCTAAACCTTGTTCTGTCTTTTTCTTTGGAAGCGGAACTGTTAAAACTTTTCCAATCGCCTTTAATGCCTCCCTAAACACAATAGAAAAATGTTGCAATGTGGCTGTCTTACTTATAGATGCAGTAAACGCAGATGATAAAATAATGGCAAGGATAAAATTAGGCGTTGTAATATTCCCCTGATAAAGAAAGATACTTCCCAAAATCATGACAATAACCACTCCAATTTCCATAAATATGTCAATGAGTCCCATTGGAATTGTAATTGCTCCCATACTCTTTTTAACCCAGTAAATATATTCTCTTGCCGTTTTTAATGTTCTCTCACTAATCTCCTCTTCTTTAGCAAAAGCCTTAATCACAGAAATGTTTTTTACATATTCCATTAGCTCTTCTCTCATCTTGTTTTCATGGTTAAAGTAAATAGCAAAGTTTTTATCCATTGTTTTCTGTGAAAGAACTTTTACCAAATACATGAGTGGAACTCCGGCAATCATTCCAAGTGCAAGACGCCAATCTACAAAAATCATAGCTACAAAAATAATGGTAGGTAGAAGCGTAACTGCCATTATTTCCGGAAGACCATGGGCAAGATATACTTCCACTTGCTCTACATCATGTTGAACAATATTGGTAAGCTCTCCTGTATTATGTTCTTTGAAAAATCCCAAACTTAGTTTTTTTAAATGCCCGATAATATCTATCCTAAGTTCTGTCAATTTTTCGTATGCTTTCTCATGGGCAACCTTTGTTGCAAAATAGTAAAACACGCCTTTTTAATACAAAACGATATAAAGATTCCTAAGAAAATATATTTTCAAATTATCTTCGCTAATATTGTCTGTAATTAAAGAACTAATCAAATATACGAGTAAGATTTGTGGCATCAAATCACATACTATTTTTAAAGCAAGAAGTGAATTGGATAAACCATTTTTCCCAATCACTTTTTTCCTTAATTCTTTTTCCGGCATGAACAACTCTCCTTTCAAAATTGAATAATATTGAATTTTAATTCAGTATTAGAGTTTAAAAGCAAGACTTTGCTGATTACGCAAAGTCTATTTTTGTGCTGATTACAGGGATTCCACTCCTTGTAATAACACCTTGCAATAAGTTTTTAGCATATCTTTTGCCCACTTTTTCACTTTTGATAGTGCCTTGCTATTTCAAGAAGTCCTCCGTAAAATTACTGACTAAAAATATGGGCAAGCATCGGATCATATTCCTGTTTTGATTGTCTTTTTAAACTTACTTCAATATGAACCTGCATTTGTGATATGAGTTTGTGTTTTGCTTCTGTATGTTTTCGTTCCTGAGCTTTTTATCCATCAAAAATAATTAACTTTCTTACGCTCTTTTAAAAGTTCATGAATATAATTTTCTCAACTTCATCAAATCTTTTCAGAAGCAGAACCTTTTTTTCCAAAGATTCTTCCTCATTAAAAGCTGACTCGAAATTTATATAAACAGAACTTACTACTGCATCAAACAAAACTTCCTTATTTTTGAAATAGGTATAAATAAGTGCCACAGGAATATCTGCTTCTTTTTGCAATTTCTGTTAATTTGGCACCTCTATAATCCTTTTTATAAAAACACTTTTTCTGCTGCTTTGAGTATTCTATTTCTAACTTCTTCTTTAATACTTGTGCCATGGCACACCTCTTTTCTACTCTAATACTGAATCTATATTTAATAATAAA
>BNJU01002098.1_pt1 | contig 106657 bp, 145 predicted proteins | sample 8539281 | NCBI WGS metagenome assembly BNJU01 (sample SAMD00202456, study PRJDB9452) | human saliva metagenome | isolation source: human saliva | place: Japan | reverse complement strand
CATTAAGGCTATGATTGTGATTGAGTATCGAAAAAGTCTAGTAGAAATGAATCTACTAGACTTTTCTTTTTATAGTGAAATAAAAATCTTATTTCAAATCTGACATCACTTGCTTCTTGGTAAAGGTGCGCTCTTGTTTGTTATTAGGGCCTTGATGCGCGCATCAAGGAGAATGGCACGACCTTCCGCACTTCGAGTATAGACGAGGTCATACTTGCCTATACTCTTTCGGGATTTGCGCACAAAGGCTTGGGGCATCCTCTTCCGTTTGTCAAAGAGGCTTGGTACAGCGAAATATTCTGTCTGATCGGACACCTTTTCCTGTGCTTTCAAGATATAGCGCTGATTTTCAATCGGTGCGAAAAACTCGATCATGGTTTGCGAGAAGAGTTCCTTCTCCCGCATGGTTCCGCCCTTCAAATAGATCAGCGTGTTGATGGCATCCTTTCTGTCTCGTACGACTTGGATGCGGGTTTCTTGGGTCTGGATCTGGCCAGAAAGGAGTAGGGCTTGGGTGGATAGCCTGGCCAAAGACTTCTAGCCGTTTATAAGGGCTCTTATAGAGATAGTAGCGAAGCCAAGCAAGGAGTGCGGGGACAGCTAAGAAGAATAGAAGAATAAGAGACGCTTTATTCCCTCCTCCTCTATGTGAATAGTAAATCAGGTTGGCGAAAGCATCGGTCAAAGCAGCGGCCGTCAGCCAGCGAGCTAGCTTCCTGGCGTCAAAAAATAGGGCCAGGGGCAGGAAGTGTTTATCCACTTGGACCTCATTTGCAATCTCCATATTCTCCAGAATCGGCAGGGCTTTTTGCCAGCCATCCCGGAGTTCTTGACGATGGGTGGAGCGCTCTAAGGTTTCTTCATTGAGTTTCTGCAACTGTTTTTTGGTATAGCGGATATTGTCAAAGGCTAGACGTTCAATACCAGATTCGATGAAGGGCTCTTTGTAATGGAGACCTAAAAATTGCTTCATCCGTCTTTCTAAGAGCTCCAGATCAGGACTGTATTCTTTCAACTGATCAGTGATGGCTTCGATTTCTTCCTTTTCAAGATCGGACTTTTCATACCATTTCTTTAGGGGAAAGATTGATGGAGACCAGGTGCCAGATATTACTAGTCTTGTCTGGCTCCTGAGGCCACACTCGGATGGCACGGCCTCGCATTTGGTTGCTGAGCATAAAACTGCCGACAAAGCTCGCTAGGATAAGGGAATTGACGCAAGGAGCATCCCAGCCTTCTCCTAGAAGTGACTTGGTTCCAATGACGACTTGAATGAGCCCTTCTTGAAAGAGCTGGGTCACGGCTGTCACCAAATCATGTTGAGAACCAACCAAGCGAACCTTGAGAAAGTCATCAGGAGATAATTGGCCGACACTTTGGTAAGTCAAACGATTCTCTCCTAGAAGTTCTTCTAATCTTGGCTTAGCGACCGTAGGGATGATGACGATGCTACCGGTTAAGACAGCGATGGCAGGAGGAGTTGCTAGCTCTAAGCTTTCTCTGCGAATGGATTCGAAATAAGAGAGTACTCCCAATTGAGTAAATTGGGCGTCCTTATCCCTGAGATGAACTTCAAAGTCTTGAGCGAATATAGTCTGTTAGGACCAGTTGGCGCAGTCTGCTCTCAAGAGCCTGGTATTCTGGTCTTGAAAAATTTCTGACAGCATTTAGTTTTCCGAGGGATTGGTTGAGCAGAAGGTCTTGTTTTTGTTGCGGACCAGTTTGACTTGTTTTCGATCGATCAAGCTGGTCGCTTTTAATTCATGAAGCAGTTGCTTCTCGTATTCCTCAGGTAGATTGTACCAGTGAGGCACCTGAAAGAGCAGGCCTTGCAGGAGAATTTCAAGCCAGTCCAGGGTGAAAGCAGGTAGTTTCTTGGCTCCTAAAAGGTCCTGGAAACGTTTGGGAAAGTCGATTCCCTTGCTTCGAAGAAAGATCAGGGTAGCAGAGAGATACTTGGGCTCATTGAGCAATTCATCATCGCTGATCTGACCCGATAAGGCTTGGCAGGTTTGGAGGTTTTGGCAAAAGAGGGGATCGGAAGTCAGTTGCTGCAAGAGAGCATTCTTTTGTTGGCTAAAAGCATCCAACTGCTCTTGCTCTTCCTTGGTTGGAAAGGCGAAGTAGACATAGTCTTGGTGGGGACAAAGGGTGTCTTCCTTGACCAATTCGGGAACCGTAATTTCCTCATCAATCTCACCACACATGCGGATATAACGATCCCAAAGGGCAGGATCTCCTTCATAGGGCGGGGTAGCAGTAAGGGAGATCATTTTAAGTCAGGGAAGGCTTGACGAAAGGCTTCCAAACTTTTCCACCATTCATTGCGTAAGTGGTGACACTCGTCTAAACAAAGGGTGCTGAGTGAGATGGCTTTTGAAAGTAGTAAAGATATCAAAGCCTTTGAAATCAAATGTTTCAATCTCTGCCTGGTCATCGGTATCCTCAGCTTGTGATTGACCGACGACTTGGTTCATGGCGCTGTGTAGAGCCTGATAGGTAGCCACTGTAATCAGCTTAGGATGTTTGAGGTCCTGAGAGATCAATTGCTCCGCTTGGCTTTCATCACTCAAGAATGCTTGGATAATCCGGTCCACCCATTGTTGACGAATGGTGACCGTAGGAGCCAAGATCAGGGTTGGCTGGCCGGAAGCGTCTGATAAATTGATTCCCAGGGTTGTTTTTCCAGAGCCAGGAGTCGCTACTAAATGTAGGTGGCTATCCGCTATAAAAAGCGTCACTCTTATCGAGAACGCGTTCTTGATAGTGTCTCCATTGGCCTGTAAAGGCTAGTTCTTGTAACATAGGTTTCCTCCCTTGTACTGTCCCCATTATATCATAGTTGAAAGTATTCAGTTATATGGGGAGTTGCTGTGAAGGAAATAGTCCTTTTTGCTATCTTTTTCTTGACACCTGCTAGATGGACTTATATAATATTACAAACAAGTTTGGAGGCAACAAATGATCCATAAACATGAAATTCCTATTTTAGAGTTTGACGACAACCCACAAGCAGTCATTATGCCGACCCATGAGGGGTTAGAACTGCACCTACCTGAAAAATGCGTTTATGCTTTCTTAGAGGATGTGATTGACCGCTTTGCAAAAAGCTGTTAGTGCTAAGCAAGTAGCTAGCTTTTGTCTCAGCTACCAAGATCTATCCGGTTTATGTCATGGAGCACCAAGGAGAGGATATCGCTGGCGCAAGCGCCAGTCGGATCTGCCCCCTGCCGCCCAATTCATGGATTGGTTGATTGGCTATGGGGGTGAGGAAGATCATATCGGCAGGTAGCTGTGGCGTCTGGTGGACATGGAAGAAAAATGCCTTTCTGATCCCGGGACCAAGGCCTTGCGAGATGAGGGAGCTAGTTACCATTATGTAGCGCCTTCCCGTTATATCGAAGTGGATAGGCGAGCACTGACCGCTATTGAAACGGTCTTGAAAGGAAAAGAAATTCCTTATCAAGAGGTCATGACCTGGTCGACGGACGGATTTTATAGAGAAACGCCTGATAAGGTCGCCTATCGCATCGAAGAAGGGTGTAGTGGTGGAGATGGAGTGTGCCTCTTGTCGCAGTGGCCCAGCTCGTGGGGGCGGTTTTGGGGCTTGCTCCTATTTACCGCAGATTCTCTTGCCGACCTGGAAAATTATGATCAGCGTGACTGGGGATCTGAGGCATTTGAGAAGGCCTTAGAATTATGCCTAGAAATGATTCATCACTTGTGAGTCCAATCCACTTTTATGATACAATGAAGCTATGTTAGTCAAATCATTTTTTAAACAGTGGCAGTCCAAGATCAAAGGTCTGTCTCCGGCAAGGCGGATCTTTTTCAGCTTTGCCTTGGTTATCATAATCGGCTCGCTCTTACTGAGTCTGCCTTTTGTCCAGCAAGCAAGCTCAACAGCAGGCTATGTCGACCATCTTTTTACAGCGGTATCCATGGTCTGTGTGACAGGGCTTTTTACCCAGTCGGTGGCTTCGACCTATAATGGTTGGGGGCAATTGATCTGTATGCTTTTGATCCAGATCGGAGGCCTAGGTATCTTGACCTTTATCGGTCTCTTCTTTATGGAGAGCCGACAAAAGCTCAGTTACAAGGACCGGCAGACCATCCGGGACAGTTTTAGCTTTAGGAATAACCAGAGCTTGGCCCGTTTTGTGCGCTCCATCTTCATTACTACCTTTACCATCGAAGGGTTGGGAGCCTTGTTCCTCATGACCCGCTTTTATCCCTCGCTTCGGCTGAGGGCCATGGAATCTTTAACTCTATCTTTGTCGCGGTTTCCGCCTTTTGTAATGCGGGGCTTTGATAATTTTTGGGAGGGCGATAGCATGATGAGTTTCAGACTGATTGGCTGGTCAACCTAACCTTGTCTGCCCCTAATTATCACAGGCGGTTTGGGCTTTATGGTTTGGTTTTGACCTCGCTTCAAAGACTCGTAACCAATCCGGACGACGGACTCTTCGCTTTCACACCAAGGTGGTTCTCTGGTTAACAGTCGTGATTCTCCTCTTTGGGACAGTAACCAGTCTCTTGACCGAGTTTGATAATCCAGCAACCATTGGGTCTCTGCCATTGGGAGAGAAGGTCTTGGTCAGCTTTTTCCAGACCGTCAGCATGCGGACAGCCGGTTTTGCCTCCTTAGATTATACAGCAGTCCGGCCAGTGACACTCTTTTATCTATCTCTTTGCAGATGTTTCTAGGTGGAGCACCAGGCGGGACAGCAGGAGGGATGAAAAATTACGACCTTCCTGGTTTTAGTTCTTTTGGCTCGCAAGGAACTGCTCGGGTTGCCACATACCAATTTAGGAAAACGAACGATCGCGCCAGACATTGTTCAACGTTCCTTTGGGACGGCGGTGATTTTCCAGTTGACCTTCTTACTGGGTCTATTAGGAATCTGTTTGGTGACGCCGGATGGCCAACGCTTTATCTATTTGGTCTTTGAGGTGGTATCCGCTCTAGCAACAGTCGGAGTGACGGCTAATGTGACCTCAACCTTAAATGGAGCGGGACTAGGCATCATCATGATTCTTATGTTTATCGGACGGATCGGTCCCTTGACCCTCATGGTCAGTTTGAACAATTACAAAGCCAAGAAGGCAGATGCCTTGCAGTATGCCAAGGCAGACATCATTATCGGATAGGAGAGACTTATGGCAAATCGAACCATTGGAATTCTGGGATTAGGGATTTTTGGACAGAGTGTCTTAAAAACCCTGCAGGACCAGGATGTGGATATCATTGCAATTGACGATCACGAAGATGTGATCAACCAGCATGAATCCATGATTACAACTGAATTGTTGGAGATATTACGGAAAATGGACCTCCTGGATGCGCAGAGATATTGGGAACTGTGATACAGTCGTTATCGCGACAGGTGAAAACCTGGAGTCCAGTGTCCCTAGCTGTCATGCACTGTAAGGCATTGGGCGTTGAGCGAGTCATTGCCAAGGTCAAGAATGAAGTGACCAAGGAAGTCCTTGAGAAGATTGGGGCTGATTTGGTCATCTTACCTGAGGTAGAAGCCGGGATGTCCCTAGCCAAGATGATCCTCTTCCAACACGGGATTGAAGTCTTCCAGTTGGATGAAGCAGTGGTGGTGGCTGAGTTCACGGTTCCAGCTAGCTGGGCAGGAAAAACCTTCAAGACTTGGCGGTCAGAGAAGAGTACCATCTCAATATTATTGGTTATCGAGATGCGGAAGACCAACCGCTTCAGATTCAGCTTCATCCTGACTTTATTTGGCCGGAAGGGGTGCGAGTAATGGCAGTGACAGACAACCAGTATCTAGATAGAATTCAAGACCTCTTAGAGGAATAGAATAAAGAAACGACCAACTGGTCGTTTTTATATAGACAAACTGTTCTATACATAAATTAACCTAGATTATTCTTCAAAGAAATCAACGATTTCTTATTTTAAAGTCTTTTTCAATATAGATTAAAACTTTCCGTCAGAGAAAAGTGCCTGAAACTCAATTGTTTTCAGGGCACTCGGGAGTTTTTGAAACATTAGGTTCAAAACTAAGTCATGGAACTTCGTGAAGTTCGCTGACGTCCGTACTACATAAGGAAAGTTATTAATAAAATTTATCTTTATATTGTAATAACAGCAAATTATTTATAACAATTTTTATTACTAGCTAAGAATTAAAGTTTTCTTTAAGCATATTCTTTTATAGTAGAACTACCAAAAATACTTCCAATGTGGGAATAGAAGGATGAATGATGAAAATTCTTAAGTTTATACGTCCAGAAAAGCCTTTAAAAAGAGCTCAAATGGTATGATATCGCTATTGTGACCACCATTATGTTTGGGCAGTTTATTGTCTGGTCGACGCAAGCCTTTTATAGCAAGCTTTTCAGCCGGTTGCTCGCCGTTAGCACAGCCACGGAGATAGCTACCAATACTGCCACGGATGGGGCAAAGATATTCCAGCAACTTCACCTTGCAGATCATCTTATTAGCCATTGCCTTGGCTTACTTGCTTTCTCAGGAATTTTCGATTTTAAACAGTCGCTGATTCGCTTCAAAATGGTCTGTCCTCTTTGGGTACCCTTTTATCTTTTGCCATCGTCGGTTTGTTTGGGGATATCGTGACAACGGTGAGCGGAGAGTATGATTACTTCAATGTTAATCTCTTTGCTTATATTGATCCCATGCAGATTATCCACATGTTCTTAGCACTCAGTCCCATGGCGATTGCTTATGCCTTGCTCAATGGTTTCTACGAAGAGTTCTTCTTCTTAGGAGTCATGACATCAGTTAATCAGAAGTACAAGTGGTGGGCCCTGGCTTATTCGACCTTGATTCGGATTTCCTTCCATACCTACCAAGGTTTGGTTTGGGCAGTGGTCATCGGTGTCATCTATGGACTCTTCTATTATGTCCTCTACAAAAAGGTGATCAAGAACCTCTTGCCATTCTTCCTCATGCATGCTTTTGGCCGATATGTTTGGCTCTCAGCATACTCTATCTCTTGATCAACTGGGGAAGCTAAAAAAATAGTTGAAAAGAGAGGGACAGAAATCGGTAATCTGATAGAATTCGATTTCGTTGTCCCACTCTCCGCACAGTTGAGTAGGGCTGTAAAAGCTGATGAAAATCAGCGTAGAAGAGCCCACTCAACCACTGCGTCTTGCTCGATAATTCAAAGACAATTGATAGGCTAGGATTTTTGTCCCAGCCTCATTTTTATCTGCTTTGACTTGCTTGAACTCTAGGAAAATCCCTGTAGAAAAGGCGCAAAGATGGTATAATAGAACTATCATTTTACAGGAATCCTAACATTATGAAATTAGTCTATACAGATATTCGAACGCCTTTAACCCAGGTTTTGGTAGATGAAGCCAATCGCTTGGTTGCTGAAGGGAAGCGGGTCTTTTATATCGCGCCCAACTCTCTGTCCTTTGAAAAGGAAGGCAAAGTCTTGCAACTCCTCGACCAGAAGGCTTCTTTTGCTATCACCATTACGCGCTTTGCCCAGATGGCACGCTATTTTACCCTCAATGAAAGCCACCAGCAGGAGTCGCTCGATGATATCGGTCTCGGCATGCTCTTTTTTAAGGTGCTTTCTCAGATGCCGGATGAAGAGCTCAAGGTCTATGCCCGTCTCAAGAAGGATCCCCAGTTTATCCAACAATTGATCCAGCTCTTTCATGAATTGCAGACTGCCCAGATGACAGCATCCGACTTGGATGCCTTGCCAGATCAGGAAAAGAGAGAAGATCTGGTCCATATCTTGAAGGCTGTCCAAGACCAGTTAGTCGCAGGCGCCTTTGAGTCTGAGTCTAAGCTGGCTAATTTTGCCTCTCACCTTATCAAGGGAGATTTGGATGAGGAGTTAAAGGATTTGGCCTTAGTGATTGACGGCTTTTACCCTGTTTTTTTCAGCCGAGGAGGACTACCTGGTTCATTTGCTACATGACAAGGGTGTCGAGATCATTATCGGGGCCTATGCCAGTGAGAAGGCCTATCGCTCGAGCTTTCGAGAGGGCAATCTCTACCAGGCTAGTGTCGACTTCCTGCTAGACTTGGCTAGGACCTACCAGGTCACGCCAAGCTACGTCGGTCAAGGAAAAGAGGATGCCTTTAGTCGCATGACGCGGATCTTGGAAGCTCGTTATGACTTTACAGAGGTAGAGGGTGAGCTGTCTGATCAAGATCGAGAAGCAGTAGAGATTTGGACCTGTAACCATCAAAAGGAAGAATTAGAGGCTGTAGCCCGCTCCATTCGCCAGCGTCTGTATGAGGGAGCTCGTTACAAAGATATTCGAGTCCTATTGGGGGATGTGGATGCTTATCAGCTGCAGCTCAAGACCATCTTTGACCAGTACCAGATTCCCTTCTATCTTGGAAAGAGTGAGTCCATGTCCCAGCATCCTCTGGTTCAATGGGTGGAATCCTTAGACCGTCTTCGTCGCTATCGGTTTTTGACCGAGGATGTGGTCAATCTCTTGAAGACAGGGCTTTATGGAACGCTAACACGAGAGGATATCGACCATTTTGAACAATATGTTCGTTTTGCAGAGATCAAGGGTCTGGTCGCCTTTTTCTCGTGACTTTACAGCCAACCACCAGGACAAATTTGACCTAGAGCGTCTCAATCAGATTCGCCAGCAAGTCATCAGTCCTCTGCAGGATTTTTACAAGACCAAGAGCCAGACTAGCCAGGGACTGCTGAAGAAGTTTGCCCAGTTTTGTCAAGATGCACAGCTGGCTCAAAACATGCAAGAGTTGGCCAGTCGTTGTTCGGAGCAGGAGATGGAACGCTATGATCAAGTCTGGAAATCTTTTAGCCATGTACTAGAGCAATTTGCCCAAGTTTTTGAGCAGATGAAGGTGACCTTGGATGATTTCCTAGCATCCTCTTATCAGGAATGTTGTTGGCAAGCTATCGGACGGTCCCGGCGACAGTGGATGTAGTGACGGTTCAGTCCTATGATTTGATTGAGTCTTTATCAGCTCCTTATGTCTATGCCATCGGCTTGACCCAGGAGCGCTTCCCTAAGATTGTCAAGGACCAATCCTTGCTGACGGATGAGGAGCGTCAGGTCTTGAACCAAGCTTCAGACGAACAGGCCAATCTCCAAATTGCCAGTCAGGACAACTTACGGAAGAATCGCTTCGTCGCCCTATCTCTCTTCAATGCAGCCACCAAACACTTAGTCTTGTCCAGTCCTATCCTTGTCAATGAGGTGGACGATAAGATGTCCCCTTACTTGCTTGAGCTGACCAAGGCACCGCTTACTCTACATGTCATTGAGAAGAAGGCAAGGGCCTCTAGTGAAGATATGGGGTCTTACCAGGCCCTCTTAGCTCGACTGATTGAATTACACCAGGGAGAAATTGACCAGGAGTTGAGCAAGGAAGAAGCGACCTTCTGGGCAGTAGCCATTCGTGTTCTTCGGAAAAAATTAGCGTCAGAAGGCTTGCAGTATCCTGCAAATCAGCCATAGCTTGACGACCAAGGTCCTAGAAGATGAGACCCTTGAAGCCCTTTATCCTAAAGGTCAGGCTCTATCTTTATCCGCTTCAGCTCTCAACACCTACTACCAAAACCAATACAGCTATTATCTCCACTATGTCTTGGGCTTGCAAGAGGAGTGGCACTTGCGACCAGATGCGAGAAGCCATGGGAATTTCTTGCACCGAATTTTTGAACGGGTGCTAAAAGATCCTTCAGAAGGAGATTTTGATGAGCGCTTGAACAAGGCCATTCGCGAAACCAGCCAGGAGACAGAGTTTGCCCTCCTTTATCAGGAGAATGCCATGGTCTTTTTCAAAAAGAATTGCTTCTGGATACCGCTCGGGCAACGGGACGTGTCCTCGCTCACAATGATCGCATTGAAACCATTGGAGAAGAAGCTCTTTCGGCCAGGCAGATCGTCCTTCTTAACCCTAGAAGATGGTCGTCCGCTCTTGGTCAAGGGCAAGGTTGATCGGATTGACCGGCTGTCTGATACAGGAGCTTTTGGGGAGTGGTGGACTACAAGTCCAGTGAGACCAAGTTTAATTTTTGAGAAGTTCTTTAACGGTCTCAACTCCCAATTGCCAACCCATCTGTCCGCTATCAAAGACTTTCAGGACTTTGATCCTGACAAGGGATCTTTGGAGCCATGTACTTGCAGATGACGGATCCTTTGGTGGCTCTCAAGGATACCAAGGCGGTCGATGATGTTGTCCAAGCGGTTCTAAAATCCCAACAATACAAGGGTCTGTTCTTGGCAGATCAGGCCAGCCAGCTTGGAGAAAACTATGAGAAAAACAAGGCCATGCTCCTGAGTCAAGAGGAGCTAGACCTGCTCTTACTCTACAATGCCCATCTCTATCAACAAGCAGCCAAAGGGATCTTGTCTGGTAACTTTGCGATTAACCCTTATACTGAAAATGGGAGAAGCATTGCTCCCTATGTAGAACAATACAAGTCTATTACAGGATTTGAAGCCAATCTCCACCTAGGACAAGCCCGCTTCTTGGAAAAATTGGATCCAAGTCACTACGAGAAACGCCCAGTCGGTGACAAGCTCCGCCAGGCCTGGATAGAAAAAATGAAGGAGGAATTGAATCAATGAAACCAATTGAATTTTTAAGTCCTAAGCAGATTCAAGACCTCCAAGTTCAGGAGGCCCAGTCTGACAAGGAACAAAAACGGACCCCTGAGCAGATAGAAGCCATCTATTCATCAGGGACCAATATCCTAGTTTCAGCTTCGGCTGGTTCTGGGAAGACCTTCGTCATGGTCCAACGGATCCTGGATCAATTGCACTGGGGATTTCCATCCAGCAATTGTTCATCTCAACCTTTACCGTCAAAGCAGCAACCGAGCTTAAGGAACGCTTAGAAAAAGAGTTGGAGAAAAGTCTCAAGGCCAGTCAAGATGAGGAGCTCAAGCACCACTTGGCCCAACAAATTGCAGAATTACCAACTAGTGATATCGGAACCATGGATGCCTTCACGCAACGCCTGGTCTCCAAATATGGCTATTTATTAGGCCTCTCGCCGACCTTTCGCATCCTCCAAAGTGCGAGCGAGCAGTACTTGCTCAAGAATGACTGTTTTGAACAAGTCTTTGAGCGTTTTTATGAGGAGCAAGGGCCTGACCGCCTCTTTAGTCGTCTGGTCAAGAACTTTACAGGAAAGGGCAAGTCGCTAGCTGGTTTTAAGGACCAGGTTTATGCACTGGTAGACTTCCTCCAATCCACTGCGGATCCCCAGGCCTGGCTAGAGGAGTCATTCCTCAAAGGCTATCAGAAACTTGATTACGATGAGGCTTTTTAGCTAAGTTAGCCCAAGAGGTAAAAAGAGCAACTCTTTGAACTGGAATCTTTCTTTACCTTCCACCTGGCCAATGAGGGGCAAGCCTTTTCTGAGGGCTAAGTACCAAGAGAATGTCACTGCTATTCAAGACTTAATCGCTAGTCTTAATGAGCAGTCCAGCCAGGAAGCCATTTTTGAGGTTTTAGAGCGGGTGGTCCTGATCTCCCGTGCCAGCGGAGGACGAAGTCTGACCATCACGACACGAAAAGAAGACCTGAAAGAGTTAGCTACTGCCTTTAATGACGAACGCAAAGAACGCATCGAAGCCTTGCGGGCGCAGCCTTCCCAGCACTATCAACTAACCTATCAGATTCGCTTCAAGGATGAGCCCATGCCTTTGCTGGTCTTGCTTTAGGGATTTTGTCCAAGCTTTCTCGATTGCATATTTAGAGCGCAAAAAGCAGGAAAATGCCTTTGAATTTGGCGACATCAGCCATTTTGCCATCCAGATTCTAGAAGAATTTCCTCATATCCGCAAGCTCTATCAGGAGCGCTACCACGAGGTCATGGTCGATGAGTACCAGGATACCAACCATACTCAAGAGCGGATGTTGGAGCTCTTGTCTAATGGCCACAACCGCTTCATGGTGGGAGATATTAAGCAGTCTATCTACCGCTTCCGTCAGGCAGACCCACAGATTTTTAATGACAAGTTTAAGGCCTACCAAGAAGAAGGGGCAGATGGCAAATTGATTCTGCTCAAGGAGAATTTCCGTAGCCATGTAGAGGTTTTTAGAAGCGACCAACCATGTCTTTGAACGTCTCATGGATGAGGAAGTTGGAGAAATTCTCTATGACCAGAGCCATCGCTTGATTGCGGGCAATCCGGATAAGAAAGAGCCGACACCGGCCTATGAGACAGAGTTCCTGCTCTATGATGGCAGTCAGGAAGTGGATGAAACAGGTGAAGACGAGGAGCAAGAAGGGGATAGTCTATCCTCAGGTGAAGTCCTTTTGGTCATCAAGGAGATCATCCGCCTCCACAATGAAGAGGGTGTACCTTTCAAGGATATGACGCTTTTAACGGCTTCTCGGACTCGCAACGACAAGGTGCTTTCAGCCTTTGAAGCCTATCAGATTCCTATCGTTGCAGATGGAGGAGAGGAAAACTACCTCCAGTCAGTTGAAGTCATGGTCCTTTTGGACACCCTCCGGGACCATTAACAATCCCTTGCAGGATTATCCCTTGGTGGCCCTCCTGAAATCAGCCATGTTTGAGTTTGATGAGGACCAGTTGGCTCGTTTAGCCTTACAGGGAGTTGAAGGCAAGAAGGCAGAGAATCTCTATGAGAAACTGCAACACGCCCTAGACCAGACAGGGAGTGCTCCTCATTTGATCGATTCCAGCTTGAGAGAGAAGCTCACCCGCTTTATGGAGACATTGGAAGCCTGGCGTGACTATGCTCAGACTCATTCTCTCTATGACCTGCTCTGGAAGATTTACCAGGATCGCCACTATTATGATTATGTGGGTGCCCTGCCAAATGGAGCCCAACGGCAGGCCAATCTCTATGCCTTGACCCTTCGGGCAAATGACTTCGAAAGCTCTAGTTTTAAAGGTTTGCCACGCTTCATCTCCATGATTGATAAGATTTTGGAAAACCAACACGACTTGGCTAATGTCGCCCAGGCAGTTCCTAAGGATGCTGTCCAACTCATGACCATCCATAAGAGCAAGGGACTCGAGTTTCCTTATGTCTTTATCCTCAATACTGACAAAAAGTTTGTCGGCAAGGAACTTTCCACCAATGCTGTCATCAGTCGGAAAAATGGGGTCGGGATCAAGTATGTTGCGAATCTCCCTATCGAGTCTGATCAAGAGGGACTTCCCGAGTCGGTACGCTTGGTCATTGAGACCCTGCCTTACCAGCGAAATGTCGAGGAAATTCGTCTAGCAGCCTTATCGGAGCAGATGCGCCTTCTCTATGTCGCTATGACCCGGGCAGAGCGCAAGCTCTATTTGGTGGGCAAGGGTCGGCAGGATAAGTTAGAAGAGAAAAAATGGGGAGCCAGTGTCAATGGCCGCTTGAGTCCAGCCCTTCGTAAGGAAATCAATTGTTTCCAAGACTGGCTCTATGCCATCCAGGCAGTCTTTGCCCAGCAACACTTGGCCTATCAGACCCGCTTTGTGACCGACCAAGACTTGACGCCGGAGCAAATCGGTCACTTGGAGTTGAAGTCTTCTCTCCCAGTCGATGACCTCAAGGACAACCGGCAATCAGAAGAGATCCGCCGTGCCCTGGATGTCTTAGAATCAGTGGACCGGCTCAACACCCAGTACCAAGCAGCCATCCAACTTCCGAGCGTGCGGACACCAAGTCAAATCAAGAAATTCTATGAACCTATCCAAGATGTCGAAGGAGTGGACTTCATGGAAAAAGCTGACCTCCCATTACCAAGCTTTGACTTTCCAACCTTTGGCAAGGAAGAAGCTGTGACAGGAGCAGCAGTCGGTAGTGCTCTGCACGAATTGATGCAACGGATCCCATTGATGACGGTTCCAACCATGGAGAGCCTAGCAATGGTTCTCCAAGAAGTCAATGCCAGCCTAGCTGTCAAGAAGCGAATCGACCTCAAGAAGGTCTTGGCCTTCTTCCAGACCGACTTGGGGCAACTCTTGCTCAAAGAGTCCGACAAGGTCTATCGTGAAGCACCCTTTGCCATGCTCAAGACGGATCCAGCTAGTGGCCAGGACTTTGTGGTCCGGGGGATCTTAGACGGCTACCTACTATTGGAAGATCGGATTCTTCTCTTTGACTACAAGACAGACCGTTACCGGAATCCTCAAGAATTGCTGGATCGCTACCAAGCCCAACTGGAACTCTACGCAGAAGCCCTCCGCCGCTCATATGGTGTGGATCAGGTTGAATCCTATTTGATCTTACTGGGTGGTGAGCAGTTGCAGTCGTTTCTCTAGCAGATAGAAAGGACAACTCATGACCCCAATTGAACGAATCCAAGAGATGGAAGGTCATCTCAACACCTACCAAGGCTTAATCCAAGAGCTTGAAGCATGTTTGAAACGGATAGAAGCTGGCCAGTCTAGCTATATCGCCCTTCGTGATTACTACACTAGCCAGGTCTACATGGACGATGTCGAATTGTCCAATCAACCAGACTTCCCTGAAGAGGTCTACTGTGGAGTCTTATCGGAAGATGCCGTCTACGATTTGTTGGACGAGCACTACCAAATGGCAGTAGAGATGCTAGATCTTGCCACCAAGATGTTGAAAGAACGATAAGAACACAAAAAAACTCCGGTTTCCCGGAGTTTTTAGATTAAAGATAAATTCTTCTGAAAAACTTTCCTTAGGTGAGTACGGACGTCAGCGAACTTCTACGAAGTTCCATGACTTAGTTTTGGACCTAAGGTTCCAAAACTCCCGTGTGCTAGAAACAATCGTGTTTCTAGCACTTTTCTCACAGCGGAAAGTTTTTGACTTGCTTAAAATCTTAAATAATAAATAACTTTTTGAAAAAAATTATCTAACCAGTAATGTAAAAAAATAGTTTGTCTACATTCACAAAAACTCCGGTTTCCCGGAGTTTTTTTCTTTTGATTAGTGTGATACACGACGACGTGTCGCTTTTTGCGGTTTTCTTCGATGAAAAGTCGCTTTTTGTTCTTCAGGCTCGATTACTTTTTTTCTTGAATGTGAAACTGCACCTGCTACAGCAAAAGAACTGTACCAGCAACACCAGTAACAAAACCTTTACCAAATCCTTTAGCCATGAGAATTTCTCCTTTTTAGAACTTTAAATTTTTATGTTATAATATATGGTAACGAAAAAATGCGATTTTTGCAAGGAAAAACGATGAAAAACAAGATAATTGTGATAGTGGGACCGACCGCTGTTGGCAAAACAGCCCTCGCTATCGAGGTGGCCCAGCGCTTTAACGGGGAGGTCATCAGCGGAGATAGCCAGCAGGTTTACCGCACCCTAGATATCGGAACAGCCAAGGCCAGCCCAGAAGAGCAAGCAGGAGCTCCCCATCATCTGATCGATGTTCGCGAGGTGACAGAGACTTACTCGGCCTATGATTTTGTGACAGAAGCCAGCCAAGCCATCGAGGAGATTCAAGAACGAGGCCACCTTCCCATTATTGCTGGAGGGACAGGCCTCTATGTCCAAAGTCTCATAGAAGGCTATCACCTAGGAGGGGATGTTGCCCACGAGGAAATTCTAGCCTATCGGGAGTCCTTGTCCCCTCTCACTGATGAAGAACTGTTTGACCGAGTAGCGAAACAGAGAATTGAGATCCCGCAAATCAATCGCAGACGGGCTATGCGGGCCTTGGAAATCGCCCATTTCGGTCAGGACTTGGAAAATCTAGCTCCAGCCTATGAAACCTATATCATCTGTTTAGATGATGATCGCCAAGCCTTGTATGACCGCATCAATCGACGGGTGGATTTCATGGTTGAGCAGGGCTTGTTAGAAGAAGCCAAAGGGCTGTATGACAACCATCCTGAGGTTCAGGCGGCTAAGGGGATTGGCTACAAGGAGCTCTTCCCTTATTTCAAGGGGGAGCAAAGCCTTGAAGAGGCTCTTGAACAGCTCAAGCAAATACGCGCCGTTTTGCAAAACGCCAGTTGACCTGGTTCCGCAATCGGATGACGGTCCATTTTTACCAGATTGGAGAAGAAGGCTTTAAGGAGCGGATTCTTCAAGATATAGAAAGATTTTTAAATGATAGAAACTGAGAAAAAAACAGGAGCGGGTCCTCATTGTTGGTGTCGAGCTCCAAGGCATGGAGAATTTTGACATGTCTATGGAGGAGTTGGCCAGTCTAGCCAAGACAGCTGGGGCAGAAGTCGTTGGCGTCTACACCCAAAAAGAGGGAGAAGTACGACAGCAAGACCTTCGTCGGCTCTGGGAAGCTAGAAGAGATTGCCCAAATGGTCGATGCAGATGAGGTTTCGACCGTTGTCGTTAACAACCGTTTGACCCCTCGCCAGAATGTGAATTTAGAAGAAATCTTAGGTGTAAAGGTCATTGACCGGATGCAACTGATCTTGGATATCTTTGCCATGCGGGCTCGAAGCCACGAAGGCAAGCTCCAGGTTCATCTGGCCCAGCTCAAGTACCTCTTGCCTCGTCTCGTGGGTCAAGGGATCATGCTCAGCCGTCAGGCTGGGGATTGGTTCCCGTGGACCGGGAGAAAGTCAGTTGAGTTGAACCGCCGGAGTGTCCGCAATCAAATCACCGATATCGAAAGCGTCAACTCAAGGTGGTCGAAAAGAACCGTGAAGTGGTACGGGAAAAACGCCTAGAATCCCCCATCTTTAAGATTGGCTTGATCGGCTATACCAACGCTGGCAAATCAACCATTATGAATGCCTTGACCAGTAAGACCCAATACGAGGCAGATGAACTCTTTGCGACCTTGGATGCGACCACCAAGAGCATTCATCTAACAGGCAATCTACAAGTAACTCTGACAGATACAGTCGGCTTTTATTCAGGACTTACCGACAGAGTTGGTGACCAGCTTTAAGTCGACCCTGGAAGAAAGCAAGAATGTGGATCTCTTGGTCCATGTCATTGATGCCTCTGATCCCAATCATGAAGAGCATGAAAAAACAGTTCTTCAGATTATGAAGGATTTGGAGATGTTGGAGATTCCACGCTTGACTCTCTATAATAAAGCTGATAAAGTCGCGGACTTTTACACCGACCCAGACACCTTATCGTCTGGTTTCGGCCAAGGATCCCTGATAGTCGGACTAAACTGCAGGACATTCTACTTGAAAAGATGCAGGAGCTCTTCCATCCCTTTTACGATTCAGGTTCCTTTTTGATCAAGCTCTACCGCATCCATGAATTGGAGACCATTGCCATATTGGCTGAGCGTTCCTATGAGGAGACTGGTGAGGTCATAACAGGCTACATCGCCCCCAAAAATGCATGGAGACTAGAGGAGTTTTATCATCATGGATTATCTTAATATCGCCCTCAGCTATGGTGGCTATACCAGTCTCGACAAGGTCTATTTGGAGCGGGTCTTAGCGGGATTGACAGAAGAGCAAAAGCTCCAGTTTATCACGCCACCGCCCAGTGTCATCAATGCCTACTTTGCTGAGCTTTTACCAAAAGAAGAGCCCCGAAGCGAAAGAACAGACTACTATGAACAAGTCACTGAGGCCTTTGATCTCTATCAGACGAGTCCCAGCTTCGAGGAGGACAAACCCTTTGTCCGTCTCAATCTGTCTGGCAAGGCCTATGGCTTTTGCTACCGAGAGAAAGGATTGGCTCAAGTCTTTGCCCAGCAAGCAGAAGCTATCAGCATGGATCTCTTGTTTGAGATTGCGCAAATCTTTCCTCACTACCTCGTTTATGAAGAGGAAGGATTGATCTTGATGCGCCATGTTACGGATCGAGAGGTGGTGGAGACCAAGGAATTGTCAGCTTTGTCTCAATTTGAAGAGTTAGCAGATGGCAGCATCCGCCTGACTGGCTACAACCAGGACGAATTGGCCCAATTGGCTAGGGCCTACCCAGGAAAAATCGCCGTTCGATCGAAAAATCGGACCGCTATGATCTATATAAGTTAGAAAGAATACAATGGAAATTCAATTTTTAGGAACGGGTGCGGGACAGCCGTCCAAATCTCGTAATGTCTCAAGTCTAGCCCTCAAACTCTTGGATGAAATCAATGAAGTTTGGCTCTTTGACTGTGGGGAAGGGACGCAAAACCAAATCTTAGAAACCAGCATCCGTCCTCGAAAGGTCAGCAAGATTTTTATCACCCACTTACATGGGGACCATATCTTTGGTTTGCCAGGTTTCCTCTCTAGTCGCGCCTTTCAAGCCAATGAAGAGCAGACGGATCTAGAGATTTATGGACCGGTTGGGATCAAATCCTTTGTCTTGACCAGCCTTCGAGTTTCCGGTTCACGCCTGCCTTACAAGATCCATTTTCATGAGTTCGATGAAGGTTCACTTGGGAAAATCATGGAGACCGATAAGTTCACGGTCTATGCCGAGGCCTTGGACCACACCATTTTCTGTGTCGGCTACCGGGTCATGCAGAAGGATTTGGGAAGGGACCCTCGACGCAGACAAGCTCAAGGCAGCAGGGGTTCCATTTGGACCACTTTTTGGCCAGGTCAAAAATGGGCAGGATGTTACCCTGGAAGATGGTACCAAGATCATTGCTGCGGATTATATCTCAGCCCCTCGACCGGGTAAGATCATCACCATCTTGGGCGATACCCGCAAGACCAATTCCAGCATTAGACTTGCCGTCAATGCCGATGTTCTCGTGCATGAGTCTACCTATGGCAAGGGCGATGAGAAGATTGCTCGTAAGCATGGCCACTCGACCAATATGCAGGCAAAGAGAAGTGGCGCGTGAAGCAGGAGCCAAACGCCTTCTACTCAACCATATCAGTGCCCGCTTCTCTCCAAGGACGTCAGTCAATTGCGTAAGGATGTCATGACTGTGTTTGAGAAGGTCCATGTGGTCAAGGACTTGGAAGAAGTGGAGATCTAAGATGCGAACTATCATCATCACAGGAGCGAGTGGAGGCTTGGCACAAGAAATGGTCAAGCTCCTTCCTGAGGACCGGCTCATTCTCTTAGGCAGAAATCAAGAAAAAAACTGGAACAACTCTATGCTGACCATCCTCAAGCCGAATGCATTGGGATCGATATCACGGATTCCTCAGCAGTCAAAGGCTTGGTAGAAGAGCTCTATCAGCGCTATGGGCAGATTGATGTCTTGGTCAACAATGCAGGCTATGGGATCTTTGAGACCTTTGATCGCGTTTCTGACCAGCAGGTGCGAGAGATGTTTGAAGTCAATACCTTTGCCCTCATGAACCTTTCACGCTTGATGGGTGCCCGCATGAAGACAGTAGGCAAGGGGCACATTGTTAACATCGTCAGCATGGCGGGATTAGTTGCAACTGCTAAATCTAGCCTTTATTCAGCCACCAAGTTTGCAGCCATTGGCTTCTCCAATGCCCTGCGCTTGGAACTCATGCCCTTTGGTGTTCATGTGACGACGGTCAATCCAGGCCCCATTCGGACCACTTTCTTTGACCAGGCAGACCCAGACGGAAGCTATGTCAAAGCGGTGGATCGCTACATTTTGGAACCGGACTTTGTGGCTAAGAAAATTGTCAAAAACTTTGGAAAAGCAAAACGTGAGCTCAATCTGCCTTGGCTTTTGAACCTGACCCACAAGCTCTATACCCTTTTCCCTCGCATCTCGGACAAGCTAGCCAGCAAGATGTTTAATTTCAAATAGGAGGAACCGGATGGCAGCCAATATTCAAGCTTATTTAGAAAACCTCCAGCAACCCTGGGGACAGATCTATTATGATATCCTTTTTGAACAATTACAGGACATCAAAGGTAAGCGGGTGCTTGATTTTGGTAGTGGCTTTGGCCTGGTGGCCAACCACCTAGCGAAAGACAATGAGGTCCTTGCTGTGGAGCCCAATGAGGAAATGGTGGCCTTGCGGGCCCAGGACCATCCCTACCAGCAATTCGTCGGGAGTTTGGACCAGTTAGCAAGTCTTGAAGATGCGAGCTTTGATGTTATCCTCTGCCACAATGTCTTGGAATATGTGGAGGATCGCAAGGTGATTCTCAGGGAATTCACCCGCCTCTTGAAACCAGGTGGCCTACTCTCCATCGTCAAGCACAATGAAGTTGGCCGCGTCCTGCAGACAGTCGTCTTTGAAAATGATCCTCAGAAGGCGCTTGATCTCTTAGCCGGCCAAGATTTGGAAACCCACTCCATGGGCTTGGCCCAGGCCTATGATCTCGGTGCAGCAGTAGAAGATCTAGCCCTCGAAGTTCAGGACTACCAGGGAATTCGTGTCTTTTATGCCTTGCAGGACAATCACTTCAAAGGCCAAGAAGGCTGGCGAGAGTCCATGCTTCAGATGGAGCTGGCCGTTTGTCAGGAGTCCCCTTATCGGGATATAGCCTTCTTCCAGCACTATAGGTTAAAAAGGAGTTAAGATGTTAGAGTACAAACAAGAGATTCCAGCGATGGCAGACTTACTCGCACTCTACAACTCGGTCGGTTGGACCAATTATACCAACAACCCAGCTATGCTAGAAGAAGCTGTTAAAGCCAGTCTCTGGCAGTTGGGAGTCTATGATGAGAAAGAGCTCGTCGCCTACATTCGCTTGGTAGGTGATGGCCACTCTGTCCTTTTGGTACAGGACCTCTTGGTGCGACCAGATAACCAGCGCCAAGGCATCGGAAAGAAACTCCTAGAAGAGGCTTTAGCGACCTTCCCCACCGTCTATCAACGGCTTCTCGTCACTGAACGGAGCGAGAAAAATCTTGCCTTTTACCAGTCCTTAGGATTTGTCGAACTTTCAGAGCAAGCCTGTACAGGGATGATTTATAAAATTTGATGGAGAGGATTTCCGGATAGGGAATCCTTTCTTCATTTCTTCTGTAAAATCATTTTTTCGCATTTGAAAAAATAATTCATGTTATAATAAGAAGACTAGATGACAGGGAGAAAAGAAAAACAGATGATCACGTCAAAATATGAATGGCAGTTTGCTGCGCCCTTTTCAGATGATACTTTTTTGGCGCAAGCAAAAAAGAGAGGATTAGAAGCATCTGCAGCCAAGTTACTGGGAGAACGAGGGATCCAGACGGAAGAGGCGCTGGATCGTTTTCTTGAACCGCGGCTAGAAGATCTGCATGATCCCTACCTGCTTCACGATATGGACAAGGCAGTGGATCGCATTCGCCAAGCTATTGAAGATTATGAACAGATCCTAGTTTATGGAGATTATGACGCAGACGGTATGACGGCCGCTTCTATCATGAAGGAAACCCTGGAGCAGATGGGGGCGGAAGTAGCGGTCTATCTACCTAACCGCTTTACTGATGGGTATGGTCCCAATGCCAGTGTCTACAAGTACTTTATCGAACAGCAGGGGATTTCCCTCATCATCACGGTGGACAATGGAGTAGCTGGACACGAAGCCATTGACTTGGCCCAAAGCATGGGGGTAGATGTCATTGTGACAGACCACCATGCCATGCCTGAAGTCTTGCCCGATGCCTATGCTGTCATTCACCCCGAGCATCCAGATGCCGATTACCCTTTCAAGCACCTAGCAGGTTGTGGGGTTGCCTTTAAATTAGCGACTGCTCTCTTAGAAGAGGTGCCTCTAGATTTTCTAGATTTGGTAGCCATTGGGACCATTGCGGATATGGTCAGTTTGACAGACGAAAACCGCATCCTGGTCAAGTACGGCCTAGGTGTCCTTCGTCAAACCCAACGGATCGGCCTTCAGGAAATGCTCAAGCTGGCCTCCATAGCCCCTCAAGATGTAAATGAAGAAACGGTTGGTTTTCAGATTTCCCCCTCGTCTCAATGCTCTAGGTCGCTTGGATGACCCAAATCCAGCGGTTGAGCTCTTGACAGGCTTTGACGACGAAGAGGCGTTGGAGATTGCGCTGATGATTCAAGCCAAGAATGAAGAGCGCAAGGAGATCGTCCAAGCAATCTATGATGAGGCCAAAGCTATGGTCGATCCAAGTCTTCCCGTTCAAATCTTGGCAAAAGAAGGCTGGAATCCTGGTGTCTTAGGAATTGTGGCCGGTCGTCTACTAGAAGAACTCCATCAGCCCATCATCGTCCTCACCATAGACCAAGGCAAGGCTAAGGGAAGTGCGCGAAGTCCCGAAAGTGTCCATATTTTTGAAGCCCTAGATCCCCATCGTGATCTCTTTATCGCCTTTGGAGGTCATGCGGGTGCAGCTGGTATGACTTTGGAAGTGGACAAGCTCCCTCATCTGACCGAGATTTTTTCCGATTATATTCGTGAAAAAGGGATTGACCTGACGGCCAAATCTACCCTCTTTGTTGATGAAGAATTGGACCTAGAAGAGCTGACCTTGGATACCTTGAAGAGTTTTGATCGTCTAGCACCTTTCGGGATGGACCATAAGAAGCCGGTCTTTTACATTCGTGATTTCCAAGTGGAGTCTAGTCGGACCATGGGGGCTGGCAATAGCCATCTAAAGTTGAAGATTCAAAAGGCGATGCCCGCTTTGATGTCGTGGCTTTTGGCCAGGGCCATTTGGAATTGGAGTACTCCCAAGCGAAAAATCTGGAGTTGGTGGTATCCTTGTCCGTCAATCAGTGGAATGGACAGACCACCCTGCAACTGATGGTCGTGGATGCCCGTGTAGAAGGAGTACAGCTCTACAATATCCGAGGGAAAAATTCTCCTCTCCCACCAGCCATCCCACTCTTTAGTCAGTTGGAAGAAGGGGAAGATTCCCCTGCCATTGTCATCGATCGCATACCGGATGACCTGGCTGACTTAAAAGCGCTCTTCCAAGAACAGAGCTTCCAAGCGGTCTATTTTAAAAATCACCTTGACAAGGCCTATTATTTGACTGGCTATGGTAGTCGGGATCAGTATGCCAAACTTTACAAAACACTTTATCAGTTCCCTGAGTTTGATATTCGCCATAAGCTCAGCCAACTATCTGACTACCTCAAGATTCCACAAGTCTTGTTGATCAAGATGATCCAGATCTTCCAAGAGTTGGGCTTTGTCCAGATTGAAAATGGCATCATGACGGTCAACAAGGATGCGGAGAAGAAGGAGATTACCTCGAGTTCCATCTATCAGGACTTGGTGCAGACGGTCAAAGACCAGGAACTTATGTCTCTAGGATCTGTGCAAGAAATTTATAATTTTTTGCTTTCTGATGATAAGTAAGGTTTTGTCAACAATTACACTAAAGTATGCTTTTTTAAGACTTTCGAGTGCATCTCATAAATTTTCATGGTATAATGAAATGTAAACATAAATTTTGAAAGAAGTTAGAAATGAATTTAAAAGATTACATTGCAAGCATTGAAAATTATCCACAAGAAGGAATTACCTTCCGTGATATCAGCCCTTTGATGGCAGATGGCAATGCTTATAGTTATGCGATTCGTGAAATCGTTCAATACGCAACCGATAAGAAATCGACATGATTGTCGGCCCTGAAGCGCGTGGATTCATCGTTGGATGTCCGGTCGCTTTCGAGCTCGGTATTGGTTTTGCGCCTGTTCGTAAACCTGGCAAATTGCCACGTGAAGTCATCTCAGCGGACTACGAAAAAGAATACGGTGTGGATACCTTGACCATGCATGCTGATGCTATCAAACCAGGTCAACGCGTCCTTATCGTTGATGACCTCTTGGCAACAGGTGGTACCGTTAAAGCAACCATCGAAATGATTGAAAAACTCGGTGGAGTGGTTGCAGGTTGTGCCTTCTTGATCGAGCTCGATGATCTCAAAGGCCGCGAAGCTATCGGTGACTACGATTACAAGGTCTTGATGCATTACTAATATAGTTTAGAGCTATATCTAGATAGAGAAAAACCATAATTGAAAACTATATGCTCCTGTCTTATAATAAGAGGTAACAACTTGTAAGATGGGAGCTTTTTATGCCAATTACCTTAGATAAGAAATTACCAGCAGTTGATATTCTTCGTTCAGAAAATATTTTTGTCATGGATGATATTCGGGCAACTCACCAAGATATTCGTCCTATAAATGTTCTGATTTTGAATCTCATGCCGACTAAGGAAGCAACTGAGACTCAACTGCTACGCCTCCTGGCCAATACTCCCTTGCAGATTAATGTGGATTTCCTCTATATGACTAGCCATAAGTCTAAGACGACGGCAGCAGAGCATATGGAGGTCTTCTATAAATCCTTTGAGGATATTGAAGAAAACTATTATGACGGCTTGATTGTTACAGGAGCTCCTGTAGAGAAATTAGCTTTTGAGGAAGTGGATTACTGGGAGGAGTTAACAAAGGTCTTTGCTTGGTCTAAACGCCATGTCTTTTCAACCCTCCATCTTTGTTGGGGTGCCCAAGCTGGTCTCTATTACCGCTATGGGATTGAAAAAGTAGCCCTCTGCGACAAGCTATCTGGCATCTATGAGCAAACAGTCATGAATCCGCAGAACCGCCTAATGCGTGGCTTTGACGATGCTTTTTTGGCCCCTCACTCACGTTATACAGATGTCCCCCTCAAGGAAGTGCTAGAGAAGAGTAACTTGCAAGTTCTGGCTCAGGGGGGGTGAAGTAGGACTATCCATCCTGGCCAGTCCAGACCTTCGGGAGGTCTATAGTTTTGGCCATTTGGAGTATGACCGTGATACCTTGGCCAAAGAATACCAGCGGGATGTCAAAGCAGGCTTGAATCCAGATCTTCCGAAGAATTATTACGATCAGGATGATAGTAGTCGAGAACCTAGGATGCGGTGGAACTTAGCGGCAGCCAACTTCTTTAGTAATTGGATCAATTATGCAGTTTACCAAGAAACTCCTTATCGTTTGGAGGAGTTAGAAAAAGATATTTCATTTTATGGTTACCTATAAAGGGGTAGTATGACATATTCACAAGCATTTAAGTCGGGCAATTTGGTCTTACCAAGTGCCTTACTTTTCCATTATCACCATTTATTTAAAGACGCAGAGGATTTTCTGGTTTGGCAGTTCTTCTATTTGCAAAACACGACCAACCAATCCAGCCTCACACCTAATCAAATTGCAGATGCGATTGGCAAGTCTGTCACAGAAGTCAACCAGTCCATGTCTCGCCTGACCAACCAAGGATTGCTCCAATATCGGACCATTGAGTTAGATGGCGAGATTGAAGTTCTTTTTGATGCGACCATTGCCCTCGAGCGCTTGGATGATTTGCTTCAAAGTAAGACAGATACCGCACAGCGTGGGCAAGACAAGCAAGCAGAAAATGAACTGGCTGATTTGGTCAAAACCTTTGAGCAGGAGTTGGGACGTTTGTTGACGCCATTTGAAATCGAAGATTTGACGCAGACAGTCAAGCAGGACCAAACAGACCCTGATATTGTGAAGGCTGCCTTGAGAGAAGCTGTCTTTAATGGCAAACCTCACTGGAAATACATCCAGGCCATCCTGCGCAATTGGCGACGGGAGGGCATTACCAGTTTGACACAATTAAAAATCAAACAACAAGAACGGGAAGTCCTTCAGCCTGAAAATGTCACAGTTTCAGATGATTTCTTACAGGCGATGGATTTGTGGAAAGATTAAAAAACTAGCACTTATTTGAGTGCTAGCTTTTTTCGTTTATAAATAGTCAGTGTAAGCTTTTTCTAGTTTGGCAAGGAGTTCTTGCTTTTCTTCGTCACTAGCAAAGGAAGCTTGGATGGCATCGACATTGTGCTGGTAAAGTCAGCTGGCGTTGTTTGGAAGTGGCGATGGTAGAGGGCATATTCCTTGGTCAAATCCGTATCAGAGACGGTCCGGTTATCGGTGTTGATACTAATATGGGCTTGAGCTTCCTTCATCTTGAGGTAAGGGAAGTCCTCCACAGTGGCAGCTGCCTTAGTTTGAAGGTTACTAGTCAAACAGAGCTCACCGGTGACCCCATTTTTCACAAACTCTTTTAGAAGCTTTGGTTCATCCGCTAGCAAGGTCACGTGACCATTTCGTTTGATGCCATAGGCCATGGATTGAGCGACGTTGGCTGGACAGTGGCACTCGCCAGCATGCAGGGTCATGGGACGGTTGTAGCTTTTAACCTGTTGGATGAGGGCATCAATGGCTTGTGGTGGATAGTGGTGCTCATCCCCAGCGAAGTCAAAGCCGACAAAATCTTGATCCCTAACTTGGTTGGCTTCTGCCAGGATACGAGAGGTGAGTTCTTGATCCGACTGGCGCATACCACAGACGAGGGCTTTTGAGACAATGCCAAATTCATCCTGGGCTTGGCGCAGTCCTTCACAGACAGCATCGATAGTTTCTGGGACGGTTAGCCCTTGATCCATGGACAATTCTGGGGCAAAGCGGACCTCGATGTAGACGACATTTTCCAAAGCAGCTTGCTTGGCTACATCATAAGCAGCAAGCGTCAAGGCTTCCTTGGTTTGGAGGAGCGGCCGAATGTAGTCAAAGGCTTCCAAATAGTCCAAGAGACTCTCACAGTGGGCAGGTGCAGTGACATGGTGCTTGAGCTCTTCATCGCTATCGGGGAGGTCAATATTGGCCATGGATGCCAATTGGCGAATGGTCGGAAGAGACAAGGAACCGTCTAAGTGGCAGTGTAGTTCTGTCTTTGCCAAACTATGAAAGTCGATCGTGGACATGTTTTTTCTCCTTCAAAATGTATTTTTTCTATACTATCATTTTGCCAAGAAAAGTCAAGTAAAGCCAGCGTAGCAGATTTTTGAAAGTAGCGACTGGATTTGATATGCTAGTAGTAACATAGACAAAGGAGAAAAGAGATGTCAGATTATCAATTACTAGAAGTATGGGAAGCACCGAACCAAATGGGTGGAGCCTGGGGTGGCTTGAACCAGCCAACAGCAGGTGCCCGCTTTGAACAGACTCTTCCAAAAGGGGATCAGCCTTTCCAACTCTATACCCTTCCAACTCCAAATGGGATTAAGGTGACCATTATGCTGGAAGAATTAAAAGAGTTGGGAGTGGATGCAGGCTACGACGCTTATCGCATCAAGATTGGTGAGGGAGATCAGTTTGGTAGTGACTTTGTAGCCATCAATCCCAACTCAAAAATTCCAGCCATGTTGGATCAATCAGGCGACCAAGACATTCGGGTCTTTGAATCAGCCAATATTCTCTTGTATCTGGCGGAGAAATTTGGCCAATTAATCCCGACTGATCCAGCTAAACGGACAGAAGTGTTCAACTGGCTCTTTTGGCAGACAGGTGCCGCGCCTTTTTTAGGCGGAGGATTTGGCCATTTCTTCCATTATGCTCCTGAAAAAATCGAGTATGCCATCAACCGCTTTGCCATGGAAGCCAAACGCCAACTGGACCTACTGGACAAGGAACTAGCGACTAAACCTTATATTGCAGGAGATGACTACACCATTGCGGATATTGCCATCTGGTCTTGGTATGGCCGTCTAGCCCAAGATAAGGTCTGGGACCGTGCCGGAATTTTCCTAGATGTGAAGGAATACAAGCATTTGCAAGCTTGGACAGAGAAAATTGCTAATCGCCCAGCTGTAAAACGTGGCTTGGAAGTGGACTATAAGGAAATTGACTAAAGTCTAAGATTAGATAATTCAATTGTGTTGAGATTTTCCTTAGGTGAGTTCGGACGTCAGCGAACTTCATAGAAGTTCCATGACTAAATCAAGATACAAAGGGCGTCTGCGGATAAAGTCAAAATAGGAAGTTTGACGAAGAATTTCTGGATTCTAGGAAAACTTATCTTTTTGACACGAGTCATGCACTCGTGTTCAATTCGTTTTTGAACTCCTTCGCTTTTTCAATTTTTTTAGGTTTCATGCTAAAAACAGTTCCCCGAACTGTTTTACTTTCAAAACTCCTGAGTGCATGAAACAAAAAGTTTCATGCACTTTTCTCACTGCAGAAAAACTCAATACGTATTTTTTTGAAGCTCCAAAAAAATAAGAGATTTCTCAAAAATATATCTAGCTAAACAATTTAGAAGCAATTTGAAGGGGCGCCGTTGCGCCTTTTTAATGGTGCAAACATGGTATACTAAAGGATGGAATAAAAAGTTTAGAAAGTAGCACATGGAATTTACAAAATTATCAAATCGCTTGGACTTGGTGGCTAGCTTCGTCCCAGCTGGAGCGCGTCTGTTGGACGTGGGGAGTGACCATGCTTATCTGCCAATCGCCCTCTTACAAGAAGGTAAGATTGAGGTCGCTATTGCTGGGGAAGTGGTTGAAGGACCTTATCAGTCTGCCCTCCAAAATGTCGCCGATAATGGCTTAGAGGACAAGATTGAAGTCCGCCTAGCCAATGGATTGGTCGCCTTTTGAACCAACAGATGGCATTTCCTGTATTACTATTGCAGGCATGGGAGGACGCTTGATTGCAGATATCCTAGCAGAGAGGTTTTTAACAAATTAGACAATGTCTTTCGCTTGGTCCTACAGCCCAATAATCGGGAAGATGAACTACGGGCTTGGTTAGTCGACCATGATTTCCGTATCGTCGATGAAGCCATCTTGGAAGAAAATGAGAAGTTCTATGAGATCCTCGTGGTCGAACACGGTTCTCAAGAGTTGACAGCCAAGGAACTACGCTTTGGTCCCCATTTGATGCGGGAACAAGCTCCAGCATTTGTCCAGAAGTGGTCCAAGGAAGTGGAGAAATTAGCCTTTGCCTTGGAGCAGGTCCCAGTTGAGAATCAATCTGCCAGAGCATCGTTAGAAGAGCGCATCGCACAAATCAAGGAGGTCCTACATGTTAGCAAGTGAAGTTATCAAACGCTATGAAGCCTATTGTCCTCAGGAGCTTTCCATGGAGGGAGATGTCCGTGGCCTACAGGTCGGTACGCTACAAAAAGACATCCATAAGGTCATGGTGGCCCTGGATATTCGCGAGCAGACGGTGGCTGAAGCTATCGCCCATGGGGTGGACTTGATCATCGTCAAGCACGCGCCCATTTTCCGTCCGATTAAGGATTTGGTAGCTGATCGGGCTCAAAATCAGATCTATATCGATTTGATCAAGCATGATATCGCAGTCTACGTCAGCCATACCAATATTGATATTGTCCCAGATGGGCTCAACGATTGGTTCTGCCAGCTTTTGGACATTGAAGATACAGAGCCCCTCAGCATGACAGGGGAAGGACTCGGAATCGGCCGGATTGGTCGGATAGCTACCCAAACCTTTGGCCAGTTGGCTCAAAGGTCAAAGAAACCTTTGGCTTAGATGCTTTGCGCTTGGTCGGTTATGATCAGACTGACCTGGAACGGGTCATTGAGCGCGTCGCTATCTGTGGAGGAAGTGGCCAGTCCTTTTACAAGGATGCTCTTGCTAAGGGGGCTGAGGTCTATATCACAGGAGATATCTACTACCACACAGCTCAGGACATGCTGAGCGATGGGCTCTTGGCCTTGGATCCAGGGCACCATATCGAGGTTCTCTTTGTCTCGAAAACTAGTAGAAAAGCTCAATCAGTGGAAAGCTGAAGAAGCGTGGGAGATTGAAGTGATTGGCAGTCAAGCCAGTACCAATCCTTTTTTTACCATATCTAAGGGGCCATCATGAAAGTTGCCATTATCGGTGCAGGGATCGTAGGGTCTACTGCCTCCTATTATTTATCCAAAGAAGCACAAGTGGATCTGACCGTCTATGACCATGGAGTCGGCTAGCAACTATAGGCGTGACAGGCATTATCAGCCCTTGGTTTTCCAAGCATGGAATAAGGCCTGGTATCGCCTCGCTCGTCTGGGAGCTGATTTTTACCAAGAATTGGTAGAGGACCTGGCCAAGGACGGAATCAAAACAGATTTTTACCAGCAGACCGGTGTCTATCTCCTCAAGAAAAATGAGGACAAATTAGACGAACTTTATCAGTTGGCACTGAGTCGTCGGGAAGAATCTCCCTTGATTGGGGACTTAGGGATTTTAAACAAAGAAGAAGTGGCCCAGCAATTCCCAGGGCTAAATGGTTTTGAACAGCTCCTTTATGCATCAGGTGGAGCCCATGTAGAAGGAGCTCTTCTGACAGAAACCCTTCTTCAGGCAAGTGGGGCAAAAAGTGATCAAGAAAGAGGTCGCTTTGGGCTATTACAGAGGATGGTTTTCAGATAGCAGGAGAAAGCTATGACCAAGTCATCCTAGCAACAGGAGCCTGGTTAGGGGCAAATGCTCGAGCCACTTGGCTACCAAGTCGATGTCCGTCCGCAAAGGGGCAATTGCGGGATTATCAGCTAGACTTAGTTACTGATGATTATCCCGTGGTCATGCCTGAAGGAGAGTTGGATATCATTCCCTTCCAAAATGGCAAAATCAGTATGGGCGCTACCCATGAGAATGAGATGGGCTTTGACCTGACGGTTGATCAAGTTCTGCTAAATCAGATGGAAACAGAAGCCTTGGCCTACTATCCAGAACTAGCTCAAGCGACAGTTGTCGGCGTGCGCGTGGGTACTCGGGCCTACACCAGTGACTTTTCACCATTTTGGGGAGCTGTTCCTGATCAAGCAGGCCTCTATGTCGCTAGTGGACTAGGTTCGTCCGGCCTCACAACAGGTCCCCTCATTGGTTGGCATCTAGCCCAACTAGTGGCAGGAGGAAAGGTGCGCTTGGATCCAGCAGATTATCCAGTTGATCAGTATGTGAAGAAGTAGGCTGGGACAAAAGTCCTAGCCTCTCAATTTTCTTTGGATTGTCGAGCAAGACGCAGTGGTTGAGTGGGCTCTACTACAAGGTAAGGTTTTCAGACGGCTCAGTCAAGGAGCAGTAATCTATTTGAATCATGAGTAAGACCAATGCTAACAATTCTACAACTCTCATCTCCGGTCATCACCTTGCAACACAAATGCAAGGTGACTTTTTTATATAAACATGATAAAATAGGGGTAATGAATACGTAGAAAGGCCTAACATTATGAAAGGTATTATTTTAGCTGGTGGTTCGGGGACTCGTTTGTATCCTTTGACTCGTGCCGCTTTCCAAACAGTTGATGCCCATTTACGATAAGCCAATGATTTACTACCCATTGTCAACTCTTATGTTGGCAGGAATCAAAGAAATCTTGATCATCTCAACTCCTCAAGATCTTCCACGTTTTGAAGAGCTTCTTGGAGATGGTTCTGAACTTGGTATTTCTCTCTCTTATGCAGAACAACCAAGTCCAGACGGCTTGGCACAAGCCTTTATCATTGGTGAAGAGTTCATTGGTGATGATCATGTTGCCCTCGTTCTTGGAGATAATATCTTCCATGGAAATGGCTTAACCAAGATGTTGCAACGGGCTGAAGCAAAAGAAAAAGGGGCAACTGTCTTTGGTTACCAAGTTAAAGATCCAGAACGTTTTGGTGTGGTAGAGTTTGATGCAGATATGAATGCTATCTCTATCGAAGAAAAACCAGAACATCCAAAATCCAACTTTGCGGTGACAGGTCTTTACTTCTATGATAATGATGTCGTAGAGATTGCCAAAAATATCAAACCAAGTCCTCGTGGAGAGCTTGAAATCACCGATGTCAACAAGGCTTATTTGGAGCGTGGAGATCTCTCTGTTGAGCTCATGGGTCGTGGCTTTGCTTGGTTGGATACAGGAACTCACGAAAGTCTCTTGCAGGCTTCTCAATATATCGAGACTGTTCAACGCTTGCAAAATGTCCAAGTTGCCAACCTTGAAGAAATCGCCTATCGCATGGGTTATATCACCAAAGAACAAGTCCATGAATTGGCGCAACCTCTGAAGAAAAATGAATACGGACAATACTTGCTCCGTTTGATTGGAGAAGCTTAATGACAGAACAATTTTTCGGAAAAGAATTAGCAGCCCGCAAGATTGAAGCCATCCCAGGTTTGATGGAGTTTGATATTCCAGTTCATGGGGATAACCGTGGTTGGTTCAAGGAAAACTTCCAAAAGGAAAAAATGCTTCCTCTTGGATTCCCTGAAAGCTTCTTTGCGGAAGGCAAGTTGCAAAACAACGTTTCTTTTTCACGCAAGCATGTTTTGCGTGGCTTGCATGCAGAACCTTGGGACAAGTACATCTCTGTAGCAGATGAAGGAAAGGTTCTTGGAACTTGGGTAGACCTTCGTGAAGGTGAGACCTTCGGGAATACCTACCAAACTGTGATCGATGCCTCTAAAGGGATTTTTGTTCCTCGTGGTGTAGCCAATGGTTTCCAAGTTTTGTCTGACAAAGTAGCCTACAGCTATTTGGTAAATGACTACTGGGCATTGGAGCTCAAGCCAAAATATGCTTTTGTCAACTATGCAGACCCAAGCCTAGATATCCAATGGGAAAACTTGGAAGAAGCAGAAGTCTCAGAAGCTGACAAGAATCACCCATTGCTCAAAGACGTCAAACCCCTAAAAGCAGAAGATTTGTAAAAATAAACCTTGCACAGTATTTTTGCGACTGCAAGGAGCTTGGTAGGATTGTTCCTGCCCTAGTGGAAACAAGATTGCCGTAGGGAATCTTGTAGGGAAATCCGGAGACATAGGCTCCGGATTTAGCCATGAAACCGAAGGGTTGCTGGCGTCCCTCACTAGCCAAAGGAACAATCAAAACTAAAAACTATTTGGAGAAAAAATGACTGAATACAAAAACATCATCGTAACCGGTGGCGCTGGTTTCATCGGTTCAAACTTCGTACACTATGTTTACAACAATCATCCAGACGTGCATGTGACTGTCCTTGACAAACTCACTTACGCAGGTAACCGTGCCAACATTGAGGAAATCCTTGGGGACCGTGTAGAATTGGTTGTGGGTGATATTGCTGATGCAGCATTGGTTGACCAATTGGCTGCTAAGGCTGATGCTATCGTTCACTATGCGTCTGAAAGCCACAATGACAATTCATTGAATGACCCATCACCATTTATCCACACAAACTTCATTGGTACCTACACACTTTTGGAAGCAGCTCGCAAGTACGATATTCGTTTCCACCACGTGTCAACAGACGAAGTCTATGGAGACCTTCCATTGCGCGAAGATCTTCCTGGACATGGGGAAGGTCCTGGTGAAAAATTCACAGCAGAAACCAAATACAACCCATCATCCCCTTATTCATCAACCAAGGCTGCTTCAGACTTGATCGTGAAGGCTTGGGTTCGTTCCTTCGGTGTTAAGGCAACCATTTCAAACTGCTCAAACAACTATGGTCCATACCAACACATCGAGAAGTTCATCCCACGTCAAATCACCAATATCTTGTCTGGTATCAAACCAAAACTTTATGGTGAAGGCAAGAACGTCCGTGACTGGATCCACACCAACGACCACTCAACTGGTGTTTGGGCGATTCTTACTAAGGGTCGTATCGGTGAAACTTACTTGATCGGTGCTGATGGTGAAAAGAATAACAAGGAAGTGCTTGAGCTGATCCTTGAAAAAATGGGACAACCAAAAGATGCTTACGACCGTGTAACAGACCGTGCTGGTCACGATTTGCGTTACGCTATTGATTCAACAAAATTGCGTGAAGAATTAGGTTGGGAACCACAATTCACAAACTTCGAAGCAGGTTTGGAAGAAACCATTAAGTGGTACACAGACAACCAAGACTGGTGGAAAGCTGAAAAAGAAGCTGTCGAAGCCAACTATGCGAAAACACAAGAAGTTCTCAAATAACAATTAGCCTCTGTCAATCAGGATTTCTGGCCGGCAGAGGCTTTTCTATATTTTTAAAATAGACTATACTGTTTTTAGAATGCATACAAACTTTTTTTGCATAAAATAACTAGTTAATTTTTTTAAAAAAAGTGATGTCTAATGGTTCGATTCATTTATGTAGTTATAAAACTTTCCGCTGTGAGAAAAGTGCTTGAAACAATAATGTTTCAAGCACTCGGGAGTTTTGGAACCTTAGGTCCAAAACTAAGTCATGGAACTTCTTCGAAGTTCGCTGACGTCCGTACTCACCTAAGGAAAGTTTTTTTAAAAGTACTCTTTTCTATAATAAAAAGACCAAATGGTCTTTTTATTAATTAGCAGATGATTCGGTATCTGTAGCAGATGGTGTTGTGTCTGCAGGAGCTTCACTGGCACTGGTTTCTACCTGTGACGAGTCAGTTTGTTCAGAGCTTGCTTCCGATGCTTGGCTGCTACTAGCACTGGTATCTGTTCCCGTAGCACTTGAATCAGTAGCAGATCCATCCTTTTCATGGACAACAACAACGCTAGTGGAGCCATCTTTTTTCTCCTCTGTCTTAGTCGTCGGTTTCATGATACTGTAAATAGTAAAGGAAGTAACGATAATACCGAGAAGACTAGCAATCGTTGCGACAATCATCTGGAATAAAGAAAGGCTCTGTTTCACTTTTTCGCTTCTTGATGGTCTGTTGCTGTCTTGGTGTTTTTCTTTTCGTGAGTATTGTGACATAATCTGTTTCCTCTTCATTTCATATTTGGTTCTTTTATGTGAACACTTTAGTCATTATACGTTATTTTTTTATGAAAATGTCTAAGAAGAAATGAAAGAGGTTTTTAAAATTTCAAATTGCTTTCAAACTGGACACTTTGAGTCTCGCTTGCCTCAGAGGACGTTTCAAAGTTTGCCTGTCCTTTTTCAGAGACTGAAATTGGTTGGTTTGTTTGACTAGGCTGGCTGATGATTTCATGGTTACTAAAACTAGAGGAGTCATTAGGAGAGATAAACTGGCCATTCGCCTGAATCTCTATCTTGTTTGGATCTGGGATAGAGTAGTCAATTTTACCCTTGAATTCCTTGGTTTTTGAAATCACTTTTACATCTTTGACACGGATAATACGACGGAACCAGCCATTATATTCGACCAAGCATTTGAATTCGATATGGCTATCGGATTCACCAGGGATTGGTTGGATAAGGCTCATTTCGCGGAGACTGCCTTCATCTTCCCTAAAGTAAGGTGGCTTCTCCAAGGGCTGTTGTAGGTCACACTGTCCTTTACCGTGACAGGCTAGTCGGGCAGAAGGGAGGGAAAATGGAAGTGGTGGTAGGACAGTGAGCAGTCCTCCAAGAGCAAGACTTCCACCTAGGGCAATGGAAAAATAGATCGGTCGTTTCATGCTTGTCTCCTTGTAACTTCAATCAGTTCCAGTTCTGGACTTGAGTAGGTCATAAAAAACAACAGGGGATTTTGTAAGCGTTTTACAAAACTCTCCATCTTCATCATAAGCTATTTTGAGAAATTTACAAGTTTTCTGTCTGAAACTAGGAACAAAATGAAGCCTGCCAAATCCTTGTCCCTCCAACCTATAAATGTTACAATAAGATGATTGAAAATTGACTAGGAGAGAGTGGAAGATGATTTACTTTGATAATTCAGCAACAACCAAACCTTATCCCGAGGCCTTGGCTACCTACACGGAAGTCGCAAGCAAAATTTGGGGCAATCCATCTAGCTTGCACAACCTGGGAAGTCAAGCGACCCGGATCTTGGAGGCATCTCGTAAGCAGATTGCTTCCCTCCTAGGCAAGAAAGCAGAAGAAATCTTTCACCTCAGGTGGAACAGAAGGGGATAACTGGGCGATCAAGGGAGTTGCTTTTGAAAAAGCTCCTTATGGAAAGCATATCATTGTCTCAGCTATTGAGCATCCGGCTGTGAAGGAATCGGCTCTCTGGCTGCAAGGTCAGGGGTTTGAGGTGGATCTTGCCCCAGTTGATGCGCGTGGCTTTGTCCAAGTAGAAGAGCTGAAAAAACTCTTGCGTCCGGATACAACCCTCGTTTCGATCATGGCCGTCAACAATGAGGTGGGCTCTATTCAGCCTATTCAAGCTATTGCGGACCTATTAGCTGATCGTCCGACCATCACCTTCCATGTCGATGGGGTTCAGGCACTGGCTAAGGTTTCAACTGCTCTCTACCTACCAGAACGGGTGGATCTAGCGACCTTCTCCAGTCACAAGTTCCATGGACTTCGTGGGGTTGGTTTCCTCTATCTCAAAGAAGGAAAAAAGATCAGTCCCCTCTTAACAGGTGGCGGACAAGAAAAGGACCTTCGTTCGACGACTGAGAACCTAGCTGGAATTGCAGCGACTGCCAAGGCCTTGCGCTTGGCGATGGAGCGTCAAGAGGACTTTGAACGCAAGTGCCACCAGTTGAAGGAAGTCATTCGTGAGGAATTAGCCCACTATCCAGATGTGACTGTCTTCTCAGGAGATGAGGGCTTTGCACCCCATATCTTGACTTTTGGTATCAAGGGAGTGCGAGGAGAAGTCATCGTCCACGCTTTTGAAGAGTATGAGATTTATATCTCGACCACCTCTGCCTGCTCTTCCAAGGCTGGCAAACCAGCTGGAACCCTGATCGCTATGGGAGTCGATAAGGCTCTGGCACAAACAGCAGTCCGCCTTAGCCTCGATCTCGAAAATGACATGAGTCAGGTCGAGCAATTTTTGACCAAGTTCAAACTGATTTATGAAAGACGCGAAAGGTGCGTTAAGGAAAAGAAAAGGAAGTTACTATGCCATTAACTTATTCAGAAATTATGATCCGCTATGGGGAGCTTTCTACTAAAGGAAAGAACCGGATGCGCTTCATTAATAAATTGCGCAATAATATCTCAGATGTCTTGTCCATTTACCCAGCTGTCAAGGTGACAGCCGATCGGGACCGGGCCCATGCCTATCTAAATGGAACGGATTATGAACAGGTAGCTGAATCCCTCAAACAGGTTTTCGGGATTCAAAATTTTTCACCCGTTTACAAGATTGAAAAATCTGTCCCAGCCTTGATTTCAGCCGTTCAAGAAATCATGCAGGATATTTACCAAGAAGGGATGACCTTCAAGATTTCCAGCAGACGAAGTGACCATTCTTTGAGTTGGATAGCCGTGAGCTCAACCAAACCTTGGGTGGCGCTGTCTTTGAAGCGATCCCAAGTATCCAAGCCCAAATGAAAAAACCGGATATCAACCTCCAAGTAGAGATCCGGGAAGAAGCAGCCTATATCTCTTATGAAACCATTAAGGGAGCAGGTGGTCTGCCAGTTGGGACGTCTGGTAAAGGCATGCTCATGCTATCTGGTGGGATTGATTCTCCAGTAGCGGGTTACCTAGCCTTGAAGCGTGGTGTGGACATTGAAGCGGTTCACTTTGCTAGCCCGCCTTATACCAGCCCGGGTGCGCTGAAAAAAGCCCACGATTTAACTCGTAAATTGACTAAGTTTGGGGGCAATATCCAGTTTATCGAGGTACCTTTTACTGAGATTCAAGAAGAGATTAAAGCCAAGGCGCCGGAAGCTTATCTCATGACTCTGACCCGTCGCTTTATGATGCGCATTACAGACCGTATCCGTCAAATTCGTGGTGGCTTAGTCATCATCAATGGGGAAAGTCTTGGTCAGGTTGCCAGCCAAACACTGGAGAGCATGCAGGCTATCAATGCCGTGACCAATACGCCCGTCATTCGTCCAGTGGTGACTATGGACAAGTTGGAGATTATCGATATCGCCCAAGCCATTGATACCTTTGAAATCTCTATCCAGCCTTTCGAAGATTGCTGTACCATCTTTGCACCGGATCGTCCAAAGACTAATCCGAAACTCAAAAATGCGGAGCAGTATGAGCAACGTATGGATGTGGAAGCTTTAGTTGAGCGTGCGGTAGCAGGCATCATGATTACTGAGATCAGACCACAAGCAGAGACTGATGAAGTTGACGAGCTGATTGAAGGGCTGTTGTAGGAGTTTAGAAGTAGCTTTTTACTGAAAGAATCTAGAATTGTATCCATTAATGCTGAAGATAAGAGGGGGGTATTTATGAACGAATGGGATTCCTTTTTGAGTGGGCTCATGGGAGCATTGTCTTGGAAAGATGGACAAGATAATGCTTTGCTGTTTGGAATGCCCAGTTGGACTTATTTACTTGGTCTCTTAGTTCATTTTCAGATTTTCCTGAGCTTGTATGCTCTCTTATTTTGGGGATTTCATTTAAGTATTAAGGAAGCTGGCTCTGTCAAGAGGGCCATGAGAAATAAATGGGAAATCATACGTCAAAAGCCATAAAAAGTAAGGGCAGAGCTATTTTTTTGTTACAATAATTGGCTCTCTTCCTATATTTATTATCTTTCCTGCTTATGAAGGATATCGTGACCAATGGTGTTTGGCGCTACAATTATTTTTACTAATCAGACAACCGAGCTAAAAAAACGGCTTTAGTTACTGGTGTTGATACGGAGACAGGAGGAAGCAAGTCTACCTATTCTCGAATTACCTTCACTATTACGGTTGATGGGAAAGAGCGAAATGTCAATGTTTCAGATAGTAATAAAAAGTCTTGCCAGATCAGCTAAAAAAACATTTGAAGCCTCCGATAGCTATTGAGGTTCATGTCAATCAAGAAGGGCAGATTGTATATTTGAAATAAATGGAAGTAAAGAATGAGGCTATTTACTTGAAAAATCCGTTTTCATTAAATGAAATCACTTGCCAAAGGTTAGTAGAAGTGATATACTTAGAGAGTTGACTATGCACATGCCTGTGCAACCGCTCGATCATCGTTGCTCATCCTTTGAGCTTAAGTGGTTCGTCCCACGATGCTAGGCGAGTCTTCACAAAAATACGGGGAAACCCAAAAAAATACATAGGAGGTGCATAATGAGCACATACGCAATCATTAAAACTGGCGGAAAAACAAGTTAAAGTTGAAGTTGGTCAAGCAGTCTACGTTGAAAAAAATTGAACGTTGAAGCTGGTCAAGAAGTTACATTTAACGAAGTTGTTCTTGTTGGTGGTGAAAACACTGTTGTCGGAACTCCACTTGTTTCAGGAGCTACTGTTGTTGGAACTGTTGAAAAAACAAGGAAAAACAAAAGAAAGTTGTTACTACAAGTACAAACCTAAAAAAAGGTAGCCACCGTAAACAAGGTCACCGTCAACCTTACACTAAAGTTGTCATCAACGCAATCAACGCTTAATTTTTTTAGGAGAACACATGATACAAGCAGTCTTTGAACGAGCCGAAGATGGCGAGCTGAGGAGTGCAGAAATTACTGGTCACGCCGAAAGTGGCGAATACGGCTTAGATGTCGTGTGCATCGGTTTCTACGCTTGCCATTAACTTTGTCAACTCAGTTGAGAAATTTGCAGGCTATGAACCGGAACTAGAATTAAACGAAGAAGAGGGTGGCTTCATGCGGGTCACAATCCCGACAGACATTCCACCTCATCAAAGAGAAATGACCCAACTATTCTTTGAATCATTTTTTTCTTAGGGATGGCAAACTTATCGGAGAACTCATCCGAGTTCGTCCAAACAAGAGTTATCACAGAAAACTAACATGGAGGAAAAACAATTATGTTGAAATTGAATCTTGCTAACTTGCAACTTTTTCGCCCACAAAAAAAGGTGGAGGTTCTACATCAAACGGACGTGATTCACAAGCTAAACGTCTTGGAGCTAAAGCGACTGATGGACAAACTGTAACAGGTGGATCTATCCTTTACCGTCAACGCGGTACTCACATCTACCCAGGTGTGAACGTTGGACGTGGTGGAGACGATACTTTGTTCGCTAAAGTTGAAGGCGTAGTACGCTTCGAACGCAAAGGTCGCGATAAGAAACAAGTTTCTGTTTACCCAATCGCAAAATATTTGTATTCAAAAAAACTCTGATTCATCAGGGAGTTTTTTTTGATCTCTCGATTGATGTCCCTATCTTTTTTTCATCCTCTAGATTATGGTATAATGGAGTGATATTGTTAGAAGGAAGAAGACATGAATATTCAACAATTACGCTATGTTGTTGCGATTGCCAATAGTGGTACTTTTTCGTGAAGCGACTGAAAAAAATGTACGTCAGTCAGCCGAGTCTGTCCATCTCTGTGAGAGACTTGGAGAAGGAACTGGGCTTTAAGATTTTCCGTCGGACTAGTTCAGGGACTTTCTTGACCCGCCGCGGGATGGAATTTTATGAAAAGGCCCAAGAATTGGTCAAGGGATTTGATGTTTTTTTCAAAACCAGTATGCCAATCCTGAGGAAGAAAAGAAGGAATTCTCGATCTCGAGTCAGCACTATGATTTCCTTCCTCCTTTGATTACCCAATTCTCAGTCCTTTATCCGGAGAATAAAGACTTCCGAATCTTTGAATCGACAACGGTTCAAATCCTGGATGAAGTGGCTCAGGGTCATAGTGAACTGGGGATTATCTACCTCAATAAGCAAAATACAAAAGGGATCATGCAACGGGTGGATAAACTGGGCTTGAAGTCGTTGACCTGATTCCTTTCCAGACCCATATCTATTTGCGCAAGGGCCATCCATTAGCTAAGAAAGAATCCTTAGTGATGGAGGACTTGGCACACTTACCGACTGTTCGCTTTACCCAGGAAAAGGATGAATATCTCTACTATTCGGAGAACTTTGTCGATACGAGTAGCAGTTCCCAGCTCTTCAATGTGACGGACCGGGCAACCCTGAATGGGATCTTAGAGCGAACCGATGCCTATGCGACTGGTTCTGGCTTCTTGGATAGCCAGTCGGTGAATGGCATTACGGTTATCCCCTTGATCGATGATCTCAATAATAAAATGGTCTATGTCAAACGGGAAGAGGTAGATCTCTCACCAGTGGCTGAGAAGTTTGTCCAAGTTATGGAAGCCTACTTTGATGAGAAGAGGTAGGCAATGAAGAGAAAAGTAAGTATTTTTATCAGTATCCTCCTCTTGATCCTTCTGGATCAAGCGGTGAAGGGGTATGTCGTCAAGGAGATCCCGCTAGGGGGTATGCGTCGCTTCATTCCCAAAGTGGTTAGTCTGACCTACCTCAAGAACTCTGGAGCGACTTTTCTCCATGTTAGAAAACCAACAGTGGTTCTTTACCATCATTACTTTGATTGCGATGGGGGCAGCCTTTGTCTATCTCTATCGTCATATCAAAGGTTCCATTTGGCTCTTGTTGGGATTGGCCTTGATTATTTCTGGTGGTATTGGCAACTTTATTGACCGACTCCGTCAGGGCTTTGTCGTCGATATGTTCCACTTGGATTTTATGAATTTTGCCATCTTCAATGTAGCAGATATCTATTTAACCATCGGTGTGGGACTGCTACTGATTTATATATTGAGAGAGGAGAGCCATGGAAGTTAGAGTAGAAGTCGCTGGAGCGCGACTGGATAAGGCCGTCTCAGAGTTGACTGAACTCTCACGTGGCTTGGCCAATGAGCAGATCAAGGAAGGAAATCCTCGTCAACGGTCAAGTCAAAAAGGCTAAGTATACTGTAAAAGAAGAGGATGTTATCAGCTACGAAGTTCCTCAAGTGGAAGAAGTGACCTACGAGGCAGAAGATATCCCCTTAGAGATTGTCTATCAGGATGCGGATGTTGCAGTGGTCAATAAACCCCAGGGCATGGTGGTCCATCCGAGTGCCGGGCATACTAGTGGGACCCTGGTCAATGCCCTCATGTATCACATCAAGGACTTGTCAGGGATCAATGGGGAGCTTCGTCCAGGAATCGTCCATCGGATTGACAAGGACACCTCTGGCCTTCTCATGGTGGCTAAGAATGATGCAGCTCATGTAGCCTTGGCAGATGAGCTCAAGGCTAAGAAGTCCCTGCGCAAGTATTGGGCTATTGTCCACGGCAATCTTCCCAACGATCGGGGTGTCATTGAGGCGCCGATTGGACGGAGTGACAAGGACCGCAAGAAGCAGGCTGTGACAGCCAAAGGAAAACCAGCTCTGACCCGTTTCCATGTCTTGGAGCGTTTCGGGGATTATAGCTTGGTCGAGTTGCAATTGGAGACAGGACGGACCCACCAGATACGGGTTCACATGGCCTACATTGGCCATCCGGTCGCTGGTGATGAAGTCTATGGCCCTCGCAAGACTTTGAAAGGCCATGGCCAGTTCCTCCATGCCAAGACACTGGGGTTTACCCATCCACGGACGGGAGAAGTCATGGAGTTTTCAGTGGAGGTACCGGAGATTTTCCAAGAAACCTTGGAGCAGCTCCGTCAAGGATAAGCATTCAATCATCAAAACGAGTTTACCTCTTGTGGTTCAAACTCGTTTTTTTGTGGGGAAACGGCGCTCCTGGTCTCCTCTTAGTAATTTTTAAGGCTTTCATGGTATAATGTTACAATCGAATACTTTGGAGAATGAATGGATGAAGAATAAGCGAATTGTGTTTAAAGTAGGAACCTCTTCCCTAACCAATCAAGATGGGAGCTTGTCTCGGAGCAAGGTCAAGGCCATCACCCAGCAACTGGCTCTCTTACACGAGCAAGGACATGAATTGATTTTGGTCTCTTCGGGTGCGATTGCGACTGGATTTGGTGCACTGGGCTTTTAAGAAACGCCCGACCAAGATTGCTGGATAAGCAGGCTTCTGCAGACAGTTGGCCAAGGTCTGCTGTTAGAAGAATATACCTCTAATCTACTGTTACGCGACATCGTTTCTGCCCAGGTCCTCTTGACCCAGGATGACTTTGTCGATCAACGCCGCTATAAAAAAATGCCCACCAGGCCTCTCTGTCCTCTTGCAAAGGGGGCTATTCCGATTATCAATGAGAACGATACAGTCTCGATTGAGGAGCTTAAGGTCGGGGATAACGATACCCTGAGTGCCCAAGTGGCAGCCATGGTCCAGGCGGATCTCTTGGTCTTGCTGACGGATGTGGATGGTCTTTATACAGGACATCCTCAAAAGGACCCGACTGCCAAACGTTTGGAACGGATCAATTCAATCAGCAAGGACATTATCGAGATGGCCGGTGGAGCAGGCTCAAGTAATGGGACAGGAGGCATGCTGACAAAAATCAAAGCAGCCACCATCGCTACAGAATCAGGTGTTCCTGTTTACATTTGCTCGTCCCTGAAAGAAGATGCTCTTCTTGAAGCGTCAGAGAAAACTCAGGATGGTAGCTATTTTACAGCTCAGGACAAGTTTTTGCGTAATCAGAAACAATGGCTGGCCTTCTATGCCCCTAGCCAAGGGTCTGTATGGCTGGACCAAGGAGCGGTTAAGGCTGTCAAAGAAGAGGGTAAGAGTATCCTTGTGTCTGGTGTGGTAAAGGTTGAAGGAGCCTTCTCTTACTCCGATATTATCACGGTTCATGATGCAGAGACTGGACAGGTCATTGGGAAAGGGCGTACCCGCTTAGGGGCTGCAGCCATTAAGGATTTGCTCCATGGGCAAAAGCCAAAGGGCATCGTCATTCACCGGGATGATTGGATTACCATCACACCTGAGGTAGAACTCTTATTTACAGAATTTTAAAGGAGGGATTAGATGGAGACGATCGATCAGATTCGCCTGGCTAAACAGGCCAAAAAAAGTATTAATACTGCAACAAGTGATGAGAAATAAAGCCTTAAGAGCGATGGCCGACGCCTTGGTTGATGCCACAGCTGACATTTTGGCTGCTAATCAATTGGATATGGAAGCAGCTCAGGGTCGGATTTCGGAGGTGATGCTGGATCGCCTGCTCTTGACAGAAGAGCGCATTCAAGCCATGGCTGATGGGATTCTCCAAGTGGCTGCCCTACCCGATCCAGTGGGAGAACTCTTGGAGGAGCGGACCCTGGAGAACGGTTTGGTCATTCAGAAGAAACGAGTGGCCATGGGGGTCATTGGGATTATCTATGAAAGTCGTCCAAACGTGACCTCTGATGCAGCAGCCTTGGCCCTGAAAAGCGGGAGTGCTGTTGTCCTGCGCAGTGGCAAGGATGCCTATCAGACAGCCCATGCCATCGTTAGCGCCTTAAAAACAGGCTTGCAAGCGACCGCTATTGATCCTGCTGTCCTCCAGTTGGTCGAAGATACCAGTCGGGAGAGCAGTCTGGTCATGATGAAGGCCAAGGGGGATTTAGACCTTCTCATCCCACGTGGGGGGAGCTGGCTTGATCCAGGCAGTTGTAGAGCAAGCAATTGTCCCTGTGATTGAGACAGGGACTGGGATTGTTCACGTCTATGTTGATCAAGCGGCAGATTTAGGCAAGGCTCTCAGTATCATCCAGAATGCCAAGACCAGCCGACCATCTGTCTGTAATGCAATGGAAGTTCTCTTGGTGCATGAAGCTATTGCTGATGACTTTCTGCCACAAGTGAAGAAAGCCTTGGTAGACGAGGCTCAAGTACCAGTGGAGATGCGCTTGGATGCTCAAGCTCAGCAAATCATTGCAGGGACACCAGCTTCTGTGACTGACTTTGATACGGAATTCTTGGATTATGTCATGGCTGTCAAGGTGGTCCCTTCTGTAGAAGAGGCGATTGCTCATATTGAAGCCCACAGTACCCACCATTCAGATGCCATTGTCTCTGAAGATGCGACAGCCATTGAACTCTTCAGCAACCAGGTAGACTCGGCGGCCGTTTATGTCAATGCTTCGACCCGCTTCACAGATGGCGGAGAGTTTGGCCTAGGCTGTGAGATGGGCATCTCGACCCAGAAGTTGCATGCGCGTGGTCCCATGGGCTTGAGAGAGCTGACCAGTTATAAGTATCTGGTTACTGGAAACGGTCAAGTGAGGTAAGTCATGAAAGTAGCATTTATCGGACTTGGAAATATGGGAGCTAGTCTGGCCAAAGCGGTCGCAAAAGAAGTGGCTGCGAAAGATCTGCTTTTGGTCAACCGCTCCCCTCAAAAAGTGCAAGAGTTTATCGGCCAGTATGGGGGAACAGCGTCTGATCTTGAAGAGGCTTTTAAAGAAGCGGAGGTCATCTTCTTAGGGGTCAAACCCTACCAGATCTGTCCTCTTTTAGAAGAGTACCAAACTGTCCTGTCTCAACGCTCCAATCTCTTACTGGTGTCCATGGCTGCAGGCCTGGAATTGGACAAAATGGCGCGTGTGGTTAAAAATGACCGCGTGGGGCTCATTCGCATCATGCCCAATACGCCTGTAGCTATCGGTCAAGGGGTCATCAGTCTGGCCCGCTCTCAAGCAGTGACAGACCAGCAAGTAGCCCAAGTCAAGCAGCTCTTAACAAGAGCTGGAGCTCTCTATGAAATTGAAGAAACATTGATGGATCCTGCAACTGCTGTCGCAGGCTGTGGTCCAGCCTTTGTCTATCAGATGATTGAAGCCATGGCGGATGCAGGAGTATGCTTAGGGCTTACTCGAGAGCAAGCCTTGCAGATGGCGGCCCAGACCTTCCAAGGAGCTAGTCAAATGGTCCTAGAGACAGGCGAGCATCCAGCCCGCTTGCGAGATGCAGTTTGTAGCCCAGGTGGCTCTACCATCTCAGGAGTCAATCGCTTAGAACAAGTCGGCTTACGGGGCGACATTATTGCAGGAGTGGAAGCAGCCTACAAACGTACACAGGAAATGGGACAAGAGGCAGCGAAGAAATAGAAAAAAAGATTGGTTTTGGCCAATCTTTTTTTGCATTAAAGCGACTCTATCTCTACCAAACCATTTTCGGTCAGACGATAGATTTTTTGGCAGACTTCTTTGAGGAAGGTCCGGTCGTGAGAGACCGTGACTAGTCCGCCTGGGTAGTCTGCGAATAGGCGTCGAATTTCTGGTTGGGAAGTGGGGGAAAAATTGCGAGTAGGCTCGTCCAAGAGTAGAAATTGGGGACTTGTGAGGACTAGTTGTAGGAGAAAGAGTTTTCCCTGCTGGCCACCAGAAAGTTCAGAAATCGGATGATGCATTTCAGAATAGGTAAAGTTGAGGGAGGCTAAATGCAATTGAATGGTGTTGATTTCTTCGCGATCGCCTGAATGCTGTAAGAATTGAACGGGTGTCTGAGTCAGAGGGAGGCCTTCAGTGTAATCTTGAGGCATATAGGCAGTGCGGATGCTCTCATTCTTCTGTAGACTTTCCCATATCATTTTTAGGAAGGTGGATTTGCCCACACCGTTGGAACCGATAATCCCTATTTTATCCTGCCCTAGAAGAGTAAGGGAGAGGTTCTTGACCATGACCCGGTCACCAATTGCGAGCTCTTCCTGATCTAAGAGAAGGACTCGTTTTTGAGGAGACAAGGAAGTGAGGGGTGGGAAATGCAGATTGATGACTTCCTCATCATAGGGTTGGGAAGTCATGGATTGGAATTCTCGCTCGTAGCGCTTTTCTTGTGAGAGGAGGGACTTCATTTTCTTTGCAAGGAGACGTCCGGCAGTGCTATCCTTAGTGTTTCGTAAAGAAGTTTCGACTTGCTGACGGACGCGGCGATGCTTCTCCATTGTTTTCTTGTAGGTTCGTTGATCATTGGCAGCTTGCTGAGTCTGTTGCTTGAATTGTTGCTCCCTCTGGCTACTGTAGTCTTGATAACCTAAGTGCTCTACAATGGTTTCAGCCTCCTTGCGGTGTTTGATCTGTCTTAGGTGGATGATCGTATCCGCCGTCTGAGTCAAAAAATCCTCATGATGGGAAATAAATAGGATGGTTTGGGGGCTCGTTTGGATCATCTGTTGGAGCCAGTCCAGGGTTTCCAAATCTAGATCGTTTGAAGGTTCATCTAAAAATAGCAATTCATGAGGACGGCAAAGTTCGTGAAGCAGTTGGACTTTGAGGGCTTCTCCTCCAGATAGACTTCCAATAGCTTGGTCGCTTGCAAAGCGGTCGCTATCAAATTGCAATTGATCAGCCAGTCTGTAGAGGGTGGCATAGTCTAGCTCGTCTTCTCCAAAAAAAATATTCTTCTAAGCTTTTTCCCTTCAAGGCTTCCGGCAAAGTCTGGGGAATATAGGCATAGGAGTGAAAGGAAGTGGTGATTTCGCCTTCTATGGTCAGATAATCTGGTAGGGATTTTGGGGACATAAGGACATGAAGCAAGGAAGATTTTCCATTTCCTTCTTCGCCAATAATGGCAACTTTTTCTCCCTCATGAATGGTTAGGGACAGATCACGAACCAAATCGCGTAAATCTTTTGTATGGCGGATGGTAAGGTGGGATAGTTTTAGCATAAGATTCCTTTCTACTGGGACAAAAAACAGCTCTACTTATTTAGTAGAGCTGTATTCAAGTGGAACCCAAGCAGAAAAAGACCTAATATAGCCAACAAAATGTTGGACAATAGGCAAGAGGGTACACAAAAAGAGATAGAACAAGCAGTCCACTAAATAAAGTATCTTATTTAACGAAACTTAGTTGTTCATATCTCCTTACCTCCGAATGTGATTAGCTTTATTCTATTCCTTTCATTCCTTCTTGTCAAGGAAATCCTTACTTTACCCTCCCCTTTCTGCTCGGGCTTTGGTGCGAAATGTGGTATAATAAAGGTTATGCAAGCTAAACCGTCCTCTGCCTATGTGCATATTCCATTTTGTACCCAGATTTGTTATTATTGTGACTTTTCGAAGGTTTTTATCAAATCAGCCGGTCGATGCCTATCTGGAACACCTGATCCAGGAGACTCGGTCATATGAGATTGGCAAACTCCGGACCCTTTACATCGGTGGAGGGACACCGACAGCTCTATCTGCCCAGCAACTGGCCTATCTCTTGACAGAATTGCCTAAGGTCATGGACCTATCGGAGGTAGAGGAGTTTACCATCGAGGCCAATCCTGGAGATCTGGATCCGGATAAGATCGCTGTCCTCAAAGACTCTCAGGTTAATCGGGTCTCTCTGGGCGTCCAAACCTTTGATAATAAAATGCTGAAGAAGATTGGTCGGAGCCACCAAGAGCAAGATATTTATGACAATATCCGCCACCTCAAGCAGGCAGGCTTTGACAATATTTCCATCGACTTAATCTATGCTCTGCCGGGTCAGACCATGGACCAGGTCAAGGAAAATGTCGCTAAGGCCATCGACCTGGACATTCCCCATATGAGCCTCTATAGCTTGATTTTAGAGAACCACACGGTCTTTATGAATCGCATGAGACGGGGCAAGCTTCCTCTACCGAAAGAAGAGTTGGAAGCAGAGATGTTTGAGTACATCATTGAAGAGTTGGAAAAAGCAGGCTTTGAGCATTATGAGATTTCCAATTTCTCCAAGCCTGGCTTTGAAAGTCGCCACAATCTGGTCTACTGGGATAATGCAGAATACTATGGTCTAGGAGCAGGAGCTTCTGGCTATGTGGACGGGATTCGCTACAAGAACCACGGGCCTATCCGGCATTATCTAGAGGCTGTTGAAGCAGGTAAGGCTCGAATCACAGAGGAACACCTGACACTGGAAGAGAAGATGGAAGAGGAGTTGTTCCTAGGTCTACGGAAAAAGACAGGTGTGTCCAAGGCACGTTTTGAAGAAAAATTCGGTGTGTCCTTTGACCAACGCTATGGACAAGTGGTGGCCAGTCTGACGGAGCAGGGCCTTTTGGTTCCAGATGACAAGCAAGTTCGGATGACCAAGAGAGGTTTGTTTCTTGGTGATACCGTAGCAGAGAAATTTATATTGGAGTAAACGATGGCTAAAATTTATCAGTATGACATGAAAGTTCCTTTGATATGAGCGATGTGAATGGCTTTATCAAGATGCCACAGCTCATCCTCCTGTCCTTGCAGGTCTCAGGCATGCAGTCCATGGAGCTGGGTGTCAGTGACAGGGACCTGCTCGAACAGCGCAATCTAGTCTGGATCATCACCGACTATGACATCACGGTTCATCGCCTACCGGTCTTTGATGAACTAATTACCATTGAGACTCAAGCACTCGCCCACAATCGTCTCTTTTGCTACCGTTCCTTTGTTGTCAGAGACCAGAAGGGGGAAGCCATCGTCGAGATGGTAGCGACCTTTGTCTTGATGGACCGGGACAGCCGCAAGGTCCAATCTGTACCAGAAGAGATCACAGAGCCATATGAATCACCATTTGAGAAGAAGATCCGCCGTGGTCCACGCTATCCAGAGCTAAATGGAGCCATGGAGCAGGACTACCATGTGCGTTTCTATGATCTCGATATGAACGGCCATGTCAACAACAGCAAGTACTTGGACTGGGTCTTTGAAGTAATGGGAGCGGAATTCCTAACCCAGCATATCCCTAAACGGGTCCATCTCAAGTATGTCAAGGAAGTCTTGCCTGGAGGCATGATCACCTCTAGCGTCGAGCGGGAAGGGATGATCAGTAACCATGTCATCTCATCAGAAGGCCAAATCCACGCCCAAGCCCTCATTACTTGGGAAGAAATAGATAAGGAAACATTATGGAAAAGCGAAGATTAAAACAGAAAAAAGAAGACTTGATGGAGGTTCAACGGCGGGTTGTTGCTTATGCTCGTCGTAAGAAAAATCCCCTCTATGTGTTGGGAGATGGTTTCTTGACCTTAGTCGCAGCCTTTTATATCTTTATTGAAGAAGCGGTTCGTTTTGTCCGCTATCGGTTGAGTTTTGAAGCCTTTCTTCGTTTTCTCAAGGAAGATGTACGCTGGTATCGTGTCTGGATTCATTTGATTTTAGCCTTTATCCTACCTGTCGTTGTCTTTTCCTTAAGTATCACCAGCCAATCGGGTAGCTTCTGGAGTAACTTCTTTGATAAGCTCTCCCAAGGTGTCCTCTTCAGTACGACTGTCAGCCTTGCAGCGACCTTAATGACAGATTTCATCGAGACTATGAAACCTATCCAGGCAGGGAAAGAAAGCAATGAGGAAAAAGAGTCCAGCGTCTATACCATCACCATTGATCAGGCTAAGATCGGTGGCTTGATGGTGACCATCGTCATCTTGATGATTTCATCCTTCCTCTTTACTCAGGCTGGAAAAGCAAGCATCAATTTCTTCGGTCTGGTCCTTCAATTTGCCTTATACGGGGCTTGCTTGCTTCTGTATGGAGCAGGAGGCCAGTTTCAAGATCAGGACAAAGTAGCAGAGGAAGCAAGTGAAAAAGGAGACCAAGAATCCCATGACTTATAAGGGTTATTTAATTGACTTAGATGGAACCATCTACAAGGGCAAGGAGCGGATCCCAGCTGGGGAAGCCTTTGTCCACGAATTGCAAGAGCGTCAAATCCCCTATCTCTTTGTGACCAACAATACTACCCGGACGCCGGAAATGGTTCAAGAGATGCTGGCAGGCCAGTTCAATATCGAAACGCCACTGGATACCATCTATACAGCGACACTAGCAACCATTGATTATATGGTGGACATGAATCTTGGGAAAACTGCCTATGTCATTGGAGATGTAGGCTTGAAACAGGCCATTGCTGAGGCAGGCTTTGTCGAAGATACGGTAAATCCAGCCTATGTCGTGGTGGGTCTCGACTGGGAAGTGGACTACGAGAAATTCTCCATTGCGACCTTGGCTATTCAAAAGGGAGCCCATTTTATCGGGACAAATCCAGACCTCAATATCCCGACAGAGCGGGGAATGATGCCAGGGGCTGGTGCTTTAAATGCCCTGATTGAAGCGGCGACGCGCGTGAAGCCGACCTTTATCGGTAAGCCCAATGCCATCATCATGGATAAGGCCATCTCTCACCTAGGACTAGAGCGCGAAGAAGTGGTCATGGTGGGAGACAATTACCTGACCGACATCCGAGCAGGGATTGACAATGGCATCCCTACTTTGCTGGTGACCACTGGCTTTACCAAGCCAGAAGAAGTGCCAGACCTACCCTTGCCACCAACGCACGTCCTATCGAGCTTAGCGGAGTGGGATTTCGATGCGTGACCGGTTAAAAGTAACGGGCTTTGTCCTCTGGCTCTTAGCAACGGTGATTTTGGGGACCATTCTTGTAGCCTGGTTGATCTATCCCATGGAGATTAGCTGGTTACGAATCCAGAATAGGACTGGTTTGGCTCCTGCAGTCATCCAGAAGAATTTTCAGATCCTTATGCAGTATTTGACCAGTCCTTTTACCTGGAAGCTGGAGATGCCGGATTTTCCATCCTCTTCAGATGGCCTGCATCATTTCCAGGCAGTCAAATACCTCTTTCACCTGACCCAAGCCTTATTCTTGGTCTTGTTACCAGTAGCTATACGATTTATTCGAACAGTGATGCGTAAGGGCTACTCAGGCCTCTATCGCCCTTTATTTGGTGGGATGGTTCTCTTACCGATTATCATAGGAGGAGTAACCCTCTTTATTGGTTTTGATCAATTCTTTACCCTCTTTCACCAAGTCCTTTTTGTCGGAGATGCTACCTGGCTCTTTGATCCTTATCGGGATTCGATTATTCTAGCTTTACCGGAGGACTATTTCCTACATGCCTTTCTGATTTTCTTTGTTTTGTATGAAGGGGCTTTTGGATGGTGCTACGGGTGGAGTCGGAAAAGAAAAACAGTAGATTAGTGGAGTGAATGGATGAAACAGTTCAATCGATTTATAGATCCCAAAAAGGATTTGGGAAGCTTTTCAGGGATGGTTTGCCTCTATCTCTTGGTCATGGTCTTTGTCAGCATCATTTCGACCTTTGCCGTTACCCTCTTTATGTTTGGACGGTATGGATTGGAGATGGCAGAGAAGCAGGAGTATGTAGAAAAAATCATCAATGGAAATGGGGTTAGCTACTTGATATCTGTCAGTATAGGTGTCCTCCTATTTGCCCTTTATCGGCAAGGATCACTCTTTAAAGGAGATGTGAGACAAAAGGGACGCAAGATGACCTGGCAGACTTTCTTAGTGTTCATTGCTTTCTTGGGGTTTGCCCAATTGGCTTCTAGTGCCTTATCTCAGCTCTTAGACCACATGATGGAAACCTTGGGCTTTTTCAAGCCTCAAGAGGACATGTCTGAACAACTCAGCCAATCTTGGAGTCTCTTGCTCTATGCGACCCTAATCGGTCCTATCACAGAGGAATTGGTATTCCGGGCAGCTGGACTGAGAGCCTTAGAAAAGTATGGAAAAGTCTTTGCGATCGTCATGACAGCCTTGGCTTTTGGAATGTTCCATGCCAATTTTGATCAGTTGTTCTTTGCGACGATTATCGGCTTTGGCTTTGGTTATTTGACCTTCGAGTATTCGATCTGGTGGGCTATTTTCTACCATATCTTTAACAACCTAGTCCTCTCTCAAGGGCTTCATTACCTCGGCACGCATGTCAATATGAATGTAGCCGAGTGGGTTCAAATTCTTGTCTTTTTAGGGGGAACCATCGCCTTTACCATCGTCTTGATTTTAAAGAGAAAAGCTATTTTTCACTACATTCAAGAAAACCGACCAGCACCAGGCGTCTTCCAAAGAAGCATGTATTCCTTCTGGTTCTGGGTCTTGGTCCTTGGGACAACTCTTATGTCCTTACTTCCTTACCTAAGAGGCTATTAATATCAAGAGGGATCGTTTTAGCTCTCTCTCAAATTGAAGATAAAATCTTCTGAAAAACTTTCCTTAGGTGAGTACGGACGTCAGCGAACTTCGAAGAAGTTCCATGACTAATTATTGAGCCTAAGGTCTCAATAATTCCGATGCCTGAAACAATTATGTTTCAGGCATTTTTCTCACAGCGGAAAGTTTTTGATCCTCTTAAATGAATAAAAGATTCAATTTTTTTATAAACATCTAACTGTCTTATGTAAAATAATAGTTTGTTTCCATTCATGAAAGGATTATTTTACATCCTTCTTTTTGCTATAATAGAGAGTATGAATAACTTGATTAAATCCAAGCTCGAGCTTTTGCCGACGAGTCCGGGCTGTTACATTCACAAAGATAAGAACGGAACCATCATCTATGTGGGGAAGGCCAAAAACCTTCGCAATCGGGTGCGGTCCTATTTCAGAGGGAGCCACGATACCAAGACCGAAGCCCTGGTATCTGAGATTGTAGATTTTGAGTTTATCGTCACTGAGTCCAATATTGAGGCTTTGCTTCTTGAGATCAACCTCATCAAGGAGAACAAGCCCAAGTACAATATCATGCTCAAGGACGACAAGTCCTATCCCTTCATCAAGATTACCAATGAGCGCTATCCGCGCCTCATCATCACGCGCCAGGTTAAAAAGGATGGTGGCCTCTATTTCGGTCCCTATCCGGATGTGGGAGCTGCCAATGAGATCAAACGGCTTTTGGATCGGATTTTCCCTTTCCGCAAGTGTACCAATCCGCCTTCCAAGGTCTGCTTTTACTACCATTTAGGGCAGTGTATGGCTCATACAGTCTGCCATAAGGACGAAGCCTATTTCAAGGGCATGGCCCAGGAGGTTTCTGATTTCCTCAAGGGGCAGGATGACAAGATTATCGATGAGCTCAAGCTCAAGATGACTACCGCTGCGCAAAACATGGAATTCGAGCGGGCGGCCGAGTACCGCGATCTGATCCAGGCCATCGGGACCCTGCGGACCAAACAGCGGGTCATGGCCAAGGATTTGCAGAATCGGGATGTTTTTGGCTACTACGCGGACAAGGGCTGGATGTGTGTGCAGGTCTTCTTTGTCCGTCAGGGCAAGCTGATCGAGCGCGAAGTCAATCTCTTCCCTTACTACAATGATCCAGACGAGGATTTCTTGACCTATGTGGGGCAGTTTTACCAGGAGAAATCTCACCTGATCCCCAATGAAATCCTGATCCCTCAAGATATCGATGAGGAAGCGGTCAAGGCCTTAGTGGATACCAAGGTCCTCAAGCCCCAGCGTGGGGAGAAGAAGCAGTTGGTCAATCTGGCCATAAAGAATGCACGTGTCAGTCTGGAGCAGAAGTTTAATCTCCTTGAAATCCATGGAGAAGACCCAAGGTGCTATTGAAAATCTTGGAAAACTCTTGCAAATCCCAACTCCTGTGCGCATTGAGTCTTTTGACAACTCCAACATCATGGGGACCAGTCCGGTCTCAGCCATGGTGGTCTTTGTCAATGGGAAGCCAAGCAAAAAGGACTATCGTAAGTACAAGATTAAGACTGTCGTGGGTCCAGATGACTATGCCAGCATGCGGGAGGTCATTCGCAGACGCTACAGTCGTGTCATGCGGGATGGCCTGACGCCACCAGATCTGATCGTCATCGATGGGGGGCAGGGCCAGGTCAATATCGCTAAGCAAGTCATTCAAGAGGAGTTAGGGCTGGATATTCCTATTGCGGGCCTACAAAAGAATGACAAGCACCAAACCCATGAATTACTCTTCGGCGATCCTCTCCAAGTCATTGAACTTTCGCGCACCTCACAGGAATTTTTCCTCCTGCAACGGATCCAGGATGAAGTCCACCGTTTCGCCATCACCTTCCACCGCCAGCTCCGGTCCAAGAATTCCTTCTCCTCCCAGCTGGACGGCATCGAAGGCTTAGGACCAAAACGCAAACAGTTACTGATGAAGCACTTCAAGTCACTGACCAAGATCAAGGAAGCTACTGTGGATGAGATCGTCACGGTTGGTATCCCACGAGCAGTCGCGGAGGCAGTGCAAGCCAAGCTCCATCAAGGTCAGCAAGCAGAAGCAAGTCCCTTGATGGAAGTGGCGGAGAATTCTGAACAATACCAATCATAAGGAGTTTATAATGAACCATCGAATCGCTATTTTATCTGATATACACGGAGATACGACAGCCCTGGAGGCAGTGATTGCAGATGCGCGTGCTCTAGGTGCGACAGAATACTGGCTTTTAGGGGATATTTTGCTACCGGGACCTGGAAGAGAGGACCTTTTTGAATTGCTGGATGCGATTCCGATTACAGCAGCTGTTCGTGGAAATTGGGACGATTGTATCCTAGAGGCTTTGGATGGCGAGTACGGGCTTGAGGATCCGCAGGAGATCCAGCTTCTCCGACTTACTCAGTACCTCATGGAAGGCCTGGATCCTAAACGGATCGATTGGCTTCGATCCCTTCCTTTGGTAGAGAAGAAGGAGGTCAATGGTATTCGCTTTTCACTGACCCACAACTTGCTAGAAAAGAATTACGGTGGAGACTTGCGTCCAGCTAATGCGACGGAGAACTTTGACCAATTGCTCGATGACCATACGGATATGGCGATCTACGGTCATGTTCACAAGCAGTTGCTTCGCTATGGCAGTCAGGGCCAGCAGATCCTCAATCCCGGGACTATTGGCATGCCTTATTTTGACTGGGAACCAATTCAAAACCACAGAGCTCAGTATGCTCTGATCGATGTCGAAGAAGATGGGGTGACCAACCTGCAATTCCGGAAGGTGGCGTATGACTATGAAGCAGAGCTCCAAGATGCCAAGGACAAGGGCCTTCCATTTATTGAGATGTACGAAGAGTTGAGACGCGAGGATAACTATCGGGGCCATAACATCGAGCTTCTAACTTCCTTGATTGAACAACACGACTATCTAAAGGAGGCTAATGCTTTCCTTCAGTCTATAAAAACGCATAAGGGGTAAGTAATAAAGAAATGGGATTAACTGTTGATCAGCATAGAGAGCTTGTGGTAAATGATATCCGACAAGCCCTTCAACATGTTTTTGGTGAGCATTTCGAAATTGTAGACATAGAAACTACGGCCCGGAGTGCTTATGGTCCAACTTTTATTCTTGAGGTTCATCTTGAAGAGTATAAGACAGCAATAAATATGTTGGTTGAAGGTAACGATGTATCACTCCTCTGGGGGCCTGAAAGATTTGGGATGGAGTTTTTGTATGATCGAGATCGTTTTCGAGCTAGCTTTGGAAAGATCAAAGCTTATCTGGATCAACCTGGCCTTATGTTTTCTGAAGCACTGACTCCTGATAATCTCTTAAAAAAGTATTTCCTCCTTAAAAGAATGATAGAATCTACCTTTGAGGGAATAGCAAAAATAGACTTTTGGAGAAGACCCTTCGAAAAGAATGAACCCTTTAGGGTTGTCTTTACTTGTTTGTTGCCTCATTATCCAACTTTTTTTAGCTTTGAGATAGCGGGTCAGCAGTTTGTCCTTGAAGAGATAGACCCAGCAATGTCTGGGATAGAAAGACAAGACTTCCCATTTCCTCAACCTATTGATCTAACTGTTTCCAATATGACTTCTTTCTTGGATTGGTTTAAAGATAGTCTAGAAGGGAATACTTCCACTGATACGATTTCTGCTTTAACACTCCCCCTTGATTCTGCTACCATTGAAGAGAAAGTTTCCCAAGTACAAGAGATAATCCGATCGACGTTTACAAAGGACGTTTCCTTTATGGAAACGAAAAAACTGACCGAGGATCAGACTGTTTATGGCGTTGATTTTTCAGTTCGATCTGAATATTATGATGCGAGATTTTCAATTAGCTTGGTTGGACGACACTTTGCTCTTCATGTTATGAAGCCAGATAAACTAGAAAAGAAAGACAATTGGATGATCAATGGCTTTCCTTATCTGCTGACGGAAGAAAACCTTAGCAAAGTCATCAGGGGAAGCGGAAGCCTATTTTGCTAGACAGGTAGAACCAGTTGAAGCGAAAGTAGGATCAACTGAAAGTAATAGTGAAGTAAAACCAAGCACCCAAGCTCTGATAGAAGTAGACCAAGCCAAGGACAAAGAAGAATTGCTCAAAAAAGAGTATTTAGGATTAAGAAAACTATGGAAAGTCCAATTCCTGATTTTCTGTCTTTTGATAATCGCCGTCTTCGCCCTAGAAGTGTATATGGGGGGAGCTGGTTATAAGGCCTTTAAGGTAAAAATTAGGTATAGTTGGGTTTCTGTCCATAGTTTCTCATTTCTCTTTCTGACCTTGTATGCATTGTTGACCCTCTTCCCGACTCAAAAGAGAGTCTATGAGCTCTTACATCAAAACCCTAGTTGGAAATCTCTTTCGACCAAGGAAGTTCGGCTACCTAAGAAGGAAACTGGCTGGACCTCTCTAGTGATCCTGATTTTGTTTCTTCTGGGGACTCTTGATTTCCTCAGTCGCAAGCCAGAACCAAAGGTTGAAAATCCGTTGAACTATCAAGAAATCAACAATACCAATGAGGAAGAAAGAAATTCTCACTACGATGATATCATCAACAAATCCAAGAATCTAGTGGCCAGTTCTTTGAAAAAGAAAGTCCTGCGTCGGAATAATCTGAGTCCATAGAAGGGCGGGTAGCCTAGTTGAAAAGGAAACAGGGTCCTCAATGAAAAAACTCTGCAAGCTCTTTCATTTTGTGTTAAAATAGAAGTAATAGAATTAGAAAAGGAAGTTGACTATGAAATTCCTAGAACTCAACAAAAAACGTCATGCGATCAAGCATTTCACAGACCAACCGGTCGATCCAAAGGATGTGCGGACAGCTATTGAAATTGCGACCTTGGCACCAAGTGCGCACAATAGCCAACCATGGAAATTCGTGGTCGTTCGTCAGAAAAATGCGGAATTGGCTAAACTAGCCTATGGTGGGAACTATGACCAAGTCATGGAAGCACCTGTGACCATCGCTCTCTTTACGGATACCGATTTGCAACGTCGGGCTCGGAAGATTGCTCGTGTCGGTGGGGTCCAGAACTTCACAGAGGAGCAGTTGCAATACTTCATGCAAAACCTACCTGCAGAATATGCTCGCTACAATGAACAACAGATTAGCGATTACTTGGCATTGAATGCTGGATTGGTCGCAATGAACCTGGTATTGGCCCTGACGGACCAAGGAATCGGCTCAAACATCATCCTTGGCTTTGACAAATCAAAAGTCAACGAAGTCTTGGAAATCGAAGAGCGTTTCCGTCCAGAACTCTTGATCACGGTTGGTTACGCAGCGGAGAAGGTAGAACCTAGCTACCGCTTGCCAGTAGACGAAATCATCGAAAAACGCTAATAACAACAGAAAGAACCGGATGGTCCTCGTTTCGTACGATACAAGTCCGGTTTTCTAGAATCCTTTGGCAGGCTATTGGATAGTCACTGATGGAATTCTGGGATATTTAATTTAAATCGAAATTACGGAGGAATGCATGACAACAATTGACTTTAAAGCAGAAGTAGAAAAACGCCGCGAAGAAATGATGGCTGACCTTTTCAGCCTCTTGGAAATCAACTCAGAACGGGATGACAGCCAGGCGGATGCGACTCACCCTTACGGACCTGGACCAGTCAAAGCTCTTGAGAAATTCTTGGAAATTGCTAAGCGTGATGGCTACGAAACAACCAATGTGGACAACTATGCTGGACACTTCACCTTTGGACAAGGGGAAGAAGAGCTCGGGATCTTTGCCCACATGGACGTGGTGCCTGCAGGTAGTGGCTGGAATACAGACCCTTACAAACCTGAAATTATTGATGGCAAGCTTTATGCGCGTGGTTCATCAGATGACAAGGGGCCTACAGTAGCTTGTTACTACGGTTTGAAATCATCAAGGATCTGGGATTGCCAGTTTCTAAGCGCGTGCGCTTCGTTGTCGGTACAGATGAAGAATCTGGCTGGGGCGATATGGACTACTATTTCAAACATGTCGGTCTTCCTGATCCAGACTTTGGCTTCTCTCCAGATGCCGAATTCCCAATCATCAACGGGGAAAAAGGAAACATCACTGAGTACCTTCACTTTGGTAGTCAAAATACAGGTCAAGCGCATCTTCATAGCTTCACCGGTGGCCTTCGTGAAAATATGGTACCAGAATCAGCGACAGCAGTCGTTTCTGGCCAATTACCAGATATAGCTGGTCTCTTGGAGGCCTTTGCCAATGAACACCAACTTCGTTATGAGGTGGCAACAGAGGAAGACGGTAAATTTAAAGTCACCATTATCGGGAAATCTGCCCACGGCTCTACTCCAGAAGCTGGAATCAATGGAGCAACTTACTTGGCTCTCTTCTTGAACCAATTTGACTTCGGTGGAGATGCCAAAGCTTACTTGCAGGTGTCAGCTTCTCTTCTTCATGAAGACTTTGCTGGTGAGAAACTTGGCATTGCCCATGTGGATGAAAAGATGGGGGCTCTCAGCATGAATGCGGGTGTCTTCAACTTCGACGAAAACAGCTCAGATAACACTATTGCCTTGAACATTCGTTACCCTAAAGGAACAGATCCAGAAACCATCAAAGCTGGACTTGAAAAAGTAGAAGGAGTGGCGTCCGTTAGTTTGTCTGCTCACGGCCACACCCCTCACTATGTTCCAATGGAAGATGAATTGGTCTCAACGCTTTTGCGTGTCTATGAAAAACAAACCGGACTGAAAGGTCATGAGCAAGTAATCGGTGGCGGAACCTTTGGTCGTCTATTGAAACGTGGGGTTGCTTTTCGGTGCTATGTTCCCAGACTATGTGAACACCATGCACCAAGCCAATGAATTTGCGGATGTAGAAGATCTCTACCGTGCAGACTACAATCTACGCAGAAGCCATCTACGAACTCATCAAATAAGACGCTACTCAGTCGGCACTTGCTGGCTGAGTTTTTTTGCTTAGAGGAGGAGAAATGGAGCAACTGGAGCGGATCAAAGAGGCCATCATGGCCGATCCACAAAACAAAGACTATACGGATAAAGGGATCGAGCCCCTATTTGCGGCGCCAAAGACTGCTCGGATCAATATTATTGGTCAGGCTCCTGGTCTCAAGACCCAAGAAGCAGGCCTCTATTGGAAGGACAAGAGTGGAGACCGTCTAAGGGAGTGGTTAGGAGTCGATGAAGAAACCTTCTATCATTCGGGTCTATTTGCGGTCATTCCCATGGACTTTTATTTTCCAGGGCATGGTAAGTCAGGGGACCTGCCACCTCGCAAGGGCTTTGCGGAAAAGTGGCACCCTCAACTCCTCAAGGAGTGTCCAGATATTGACTTGACTCTCTTGATCGGCCAGTACGCCCAAGCTTACTATCTCCATGAGAAGGTCAGTGGCAAGGTGACAGAGCGGGTGCGTCGGTACAAGGACTATCTGCCAGATTATTTCCCTCTGGTCCACCCTTCGCCCCGCAACCAGATCTGGATGGCCAAGAATCCCTGGTTTGAGGCAGAAGTGGTGCCAGCTCTCCAGGCTAGAGTCCAGCAGATTTTAAGAGAGTACAAAAAGAATAATGAGTGATAACCACAATAGGAGGTATTGCCATGAATGCATATCAAAAAGTCAAAGCCAAATTGGACGAACTCGGGATTGAATTTGATGTGGTGGAACACCCACCTGCCTTCACGACTGAGCAGGCCGATTCCTATATTGAAGGTCTAGAAGGGGTCCGGACCAAGTCCATGTTTTTGACCAACAAGAAGAAAACCCAGTACTATCTGCTCATCATGGATGACCAGAAACCCTTGGATATGGAGGATTTCAAAGAGCAAGTGGGAGCCAATCGGATCCGTATTGCTTCAGCTGAATCTCTGGCAGAAAAAATGCAGTTACCAGCTGGGACAGTATCTCCCTTTGGCTTGTTAAATAATGCAGAAAAAGATATTCTCGTCTATTTTGATCAGGCCATTGTGTCGGAGGAAATCATGACCTTCCATCCGAACACGAATGAAAAGACGGTTTTTATCAAAACCCAAGACCTGTTCCACTTTTTAGAATCCATTGACTTTAACTATGAAATACTAACCTTGCCATAGTGGCATCAAAAAGGAGAAATCATGAAAGAAATTCCATTTAATGACTTTGTAGCAAAGTACCAGGCAGGAGAAATCCAAGTCCTCGATGTCCGTGAGCAGGAGGAATATGATGCCCTCCATCTGGATGGAGTGACCTTACTTCCCTTATCAGTGTTGGCAGAACGCTATTCAGAGCTGAACAAAGACCAAGCCTATTATGTCATCTGCAAGTCTGGTCGACGCTCGGCCCGTGCCTGCCAATTTTTGGCAGAAGAGGGCTATGACGTGACCAACGTCCAAGGTGGCATGGATGCATTTGACTAGTTGGGAGATCGCAGCTTGTGGATTCCGGTAGAACATTGAATTCTAGTGGAAATTTTTATATAATATATCTGTATTTTGTTTTATAAGGAGATTATTTTATGATCAAACAGGATTGGCTTGATTACTTTGAAGCTGTGAACGGTCGTTCAGCAACTGAAACTGAGATTGCTCAAGCATTGGCTGCGGGTGAGTTCCAAGAAGAACAAGCAGCGCAAGAGGCTTCACAATTTGTAGGGGCTCCAGTATCTCCAGAGCAAGCAAACGCTGGCTTTGTTGCTGCCCCAGAAGCACCAGCTCCAGAAGTACCACAATTCGCTGCTGCCCCAGAAGCACCAGTGCAAGAGGCACCACAATTTGCTGCTGCCCCAGAAGCACCAGCTCCAGAAGTACCACAATTCGCTACTGCCCCAGAAGCGCCACTACAAGAAGCACCACAGTTCAATGCTGCACCAGAAGCGCCAGTTCAAGAGGCGCCACAATTTAGTGCTGCCCCAGAAGCGCCAGTGCAAGAAGCACCACAATTCGCTGCTGCCCCAGAAGCACCAGTGCAAGAAGCGCCACAATTTGCTGCTGCCCCAGAAGCACCAGTGCAAGAAGCGCCACAATATACTGTCGCGCCTGAAGCACCAGTACAAGAAGCGCCACAGTTCAATGCTGCGCCAGAAGCGCCAGCCTTTGGTGCTCAACCAAATGGCTTCCAACAAGCGCCTCAACAACAGCCGCAACCAGGATTTGGTCAACCAGCTCCAGGTCAAGCTCCAGGTCAAGGATTCCAACAAGCACCTTATCCAGGTCAACCTCAACCAGGTCAAGCCTATTATGCACAACCAAGTCAATTTGGTATAGCTGTTGGTGGTTATTGGAATTGGTTCCTTTCAGCCTTGAAACGTCCATCAGCAGAGTATAATACAAAAGCTCTCAATGGAATTTTGCAATATGTCTTGACAGCATTTGTCTTGACCTTGGCAACTTTTTTCACAGCTATTGGTTTTACAGGCGGATATGGAATGGACTTCCGTGCCTTTATGTTAACATTGATTTCAATGTTCTTTACTATTTATGCTTTCCAAGTAACAGGATTCTTTGTCCGTCGCGTGGTTCTTCAAGACAAGGAATATAGTTATGGTCGCTCATTTGAAGAGTTTGGACGCTTATCCGTCTACAATTTACCACTTGCTCTGCTTGCTTTCTTAACAGGACTTATTAAAGTTTATGAATTTTATGGATTAGTAAACTACCTCATTTTCTTATTATTCTTTGTTGGGACTTGCTATGTAGTTCACATAGGTTTGAACAAATCAAGCTTAAAAGCTGACAGATTTTTGCTTTTGGTGGCATCATCTATAATCGTTTTTCTCATTGCAATCTTTGTCCTTTATGTGAATGCTCGTATTTTAGAACAAGTAGCTGCAGGTTTTATTCCAAATACTCCAAGTTTCTCAAACTTTAGATTCTAGATATACCATGAAATGGAAGGTGGGAGATCCACTTTCCCTATTTTATAGTGAGGGAGAAAAGATTCATGCAAAAGAAATGGGTAGAATTATTTGAAAAAGTAATCGGTCGTAAACCGACTGCTGAAGAATTTATTGCAGGAAGAGAGACTGGCTTTGATTTTAAGGCAATCAAATCGATTGCAGGAGTGGCGATTGATCAGGTACCAACGGAACCTACAGGACTAGGAAACCAGGAACCGGTAGAAGAGGTTGTAAATCCTCTCCAACAGGCTTGGGAAGAGCGCTTCGTTACTCTTTATGGACGATCACCAGTTTCTGAAGAGATTGAAGCTGCACGAAGTCAGAATTTTGAAATCGTTGAAGTACCTGCTCCTTCAGTTGAGTTGGAAGAGGACAATCAAACAACACATGTCTTGGCCCCAGTGACAAGCTCATCAGAGGAACCAGAAATCCTGCCCCAGCCAGTTGAAACAATAGTGACAGGAAATGCACTCGAACAAGAGGACTCTGTTAAGAAAGGCAAGAAAAAGGATAAGAAAAAGAAAGTCTTTCTCTTTAGTCTACTTGCTTTATTGGTCTTGATTTTGTCTGGTCTAGGTTATTACTTCTCGTCAACAACCGGCCCACAGGTTACAGTAGATAAATTGGTTACGGCTATTGAACATAAGGATTATCGAGAAGTAGCTAGCATTCTTTCTAGTGAAAAGGATAAGTGGACCAAGGAAGAAGCTCAAAGCTTACTAGACTATATGACTTCTCAGAAGATCGATGTCATTTACGAATTAGATCATATCGCCCAGTCTTCGAAAACAGGTATTGTCAAGGATAAAAAACAGAATCTGCTGATTGGAATTGAGAAAGCGAATAAGAAATTTGGTATTTTTCAAGAATACCGCATTACGACTTATCCACTTGAAGTCACAGCAACTACGAATCTAGATGATGCCAAGCTTAAGACCAGCGAAAAAGAGTCGACAGTGCTCAAGAAGAACCAAACGACCAAGCTTGGAAAAGTTCACTTTGCTTCACGAGACATGCAACTAGATGGGAAGACCGAAGTTGGAAAAATCTCTAGTGGTGTGAAGTTAGATCCGGCTCAAGCCTCTAAAAATAAGCTGAACTTGACTTTTAATTCGGAGAAACGTCTTCTTGAGGTTGAATTCCCAGAAGAAGTCAGCAATCCAACGGATATCAAGGTTGCAGTTAATGGTAAGGAAGTCGGCACAAGCACCTTATTTGAAGTTGATGTAGTGGCCCATCAAGAAATAGAAGTTCACGCTGTCTTTAACTTGAATGGTGAGAGCTATACAACTGAAAAGTCAAAAGTCACTATTGGAGAAACTTCAGATGATGATGAAGTCATCACTTTGAAACTTTCTAAAGATGTGATTAAACGATTGAAAGATGCTGAGACAGCACGTAAAGCTAAGGAAGAAGAAGCTAAGAAGGCTGAAGAGAAAAAGACCTCTGTAACCTCCTTCCTTCAAGACTACCGCACAGATGTCTTCTCATCTGTCTCAAGTAGATCCAACACCTACTCCAAGTACTATGACACTTCAAGTGACGCCTACAAGGAAATGGTGGAGTGGACAACAGGTGGAGGAGTCAAGAAGGCTGAAATCGACTACTATACACCAGGTGTTTTCAACGTTCTCAGCGTTACCGAAGAGAACGGAATGATAATCGTGAAAACCCATGAAGAATATACTGTACACTATGTGACCAGCCGAAAAGATAGCCAGAGTAGCAAGGACAAGACCTATACTCTAAAACCAGTAGGGGATACTTACGTGATTACGGCTATTACGGTCACAGCTGGCAATTAGGAGATTAATGATGAAATTAAGCATGAAAAAATTGACGCTTGCAGGTCTTCTCATATTGAGTCTGGGAGCTTGTGGTCAACAGAACGATTCAAAGAACTCGGTACAAAATGAGCCTGCTTCCAGTAAGCAAGTCGAGCAGTCATCCACTAGAAAAGAAAGAAGATCATCTGAAGCAAGTTCGTCTGATGATAGCGACAAGTCAACGAAGAAGGCTGGCGAAGTCACAGTAGACAAAGGTGTTTCCTTCAATGGTTCTTATTACAGTGTCCAAGGGAAGTCTGGAGATATCGTCATCGCCAACAAGCACTACCCCCTAGCTGCAGACTACAATCCAGGTGAGGATCCAACAGCTGTTGCGGCCTTGCACGAGTTGATCGCAGCCATGCAGGCAGAAGGCTATGCTATCAGCGATCAATACAGTGGTTTCCGCAGTTATGAGACTCAGGTTGATCTCTACCAAAGCTATGTCAATAAAGACGGAGTAGCTGCAGCAGATCGCTACTCAGCTCGTCCTGGCTATAGTGAGCACCAGACAGGTCTAGCGTTTGACCTCATCGATACTAGTGGCAATCTGGTCCAAGAACCAGGCGCAAGCAAATGGTTGCTTAAGAATGCTGCCAAGTATGGCTTTATCGTCCGCTATCAAGAAGGAAAGAAGCAAGCACAGGCTACATGCCGGAAAGCTGGCACCTTCGCTATATCGGAGAAGATGCAAAAGACGTCGCAGCTTCAGGAAAAAGCCTAGAAGAATACTTTAACTTTACCGGTGGCGACTACGAATAATAAGAAAACCGCTCTTTCAGGAAGCCTGAAGGAGCGGTATTTTTGTGCTGACAAGGACAAGAAAAAACCACTGCCAAATGGAAGTGGTTTTGATTGGTTTCTTATTTGAGACCGTATTTTTTGTTGAAACGATCCACACGTCCATCTGCTTGAGTGAACTTTTGACGTCCAGTGTAGAATGGGTGTGAGTCTGATGAAATTTCAACACGGATCAATGGGTAAGTTTCACCTTCGAATTCAACAGTCTCGCTAGAGTACTTAGTTGAACCACTAAGGAACTTATAACCAGTAGTAGTGTCCATGAAGACAACAGGGCGATATTCTGGATGGATATCTTTTTTCATTTTGCAATAATTCCTTTCTGCCATGGTCTCTTTCCGAGCCATAGATTGTTACTTAGCTAGTGTATCAAAAACAAGAGAGTTTGGCAAGGATTTTTACCAATTTTTTTCGCATTTTATAAAGAAAAAAAGTGGGAGAAGCTCATCCGATCAGACAAGCTTTTCCCACTCTGGCTAACAGTCCTAGAAAGGAAATGTTAGCCATGCAAGATTAATAGAAATCTTTTATTCTTGACCAGGTTCAGTAGTTGACTGTTCTGGTTGTTGAGGTTGTTGTGGTTGCCAAGGTTGTTGAGGCGCTTGTTGGAAACCTTGTTGAGGTTGTTGAGGTGCTTGTTGGAAACCTGGTTGCGGTTGTTGAGGCGCTTGTTGGAAACCAGGTTGAGGCTGTTGAGGTGCTTGTTGGAAACCTGGTTGCGGTTGTTGAGGCGCTTGTTGGAAACCTTGTTGAGGTTGTTGAGGCGCTTGTTGGAAACCTTGTTGAGGCTGTTGAGGTGCTTGTTGGAACCCTTGTCCTGGAGCAGGCTGTCCAAAACCTTGTTGCGGTTGTTGCCATTGTTGTTGTCCAGGTTGACCTGGTTGTTGTGGTGATTGGACAGATGAGGCAACAGATTGGGCAAATCCTCTACCTGTTGATGCAAGTTCTTGGAATGTTCCTTTAGTGATTTTACCACCAGACATGGCAAGGAGTCCTCTGACAATGGTAGCGATACTTGCAAGTACAGCACTAATCAAGCCAAATCCTATAGAAACACCATAGTCACCAAAGTTGACTGCATATTGTCCTACGTTAATGATATTAACGAGAGTTATGATTAATTCGAGGGCGCCGATAACGATAACACCGATGGAAAAATTCTTGTTCATCGGCGAATTAATGTTTGGGAGGCAAGCTAGAACGATTGCTCCAATAGATAGGACAATGATAAACCATCCATCTCCACCTTGTGTTCCACTAATACTGTAACTTCCGAATGTTCCGGCATTCAGTGAAGCCCATGGCAAAAAGCTAGAGATAATAGCAAGAGCTGCTGGGAGAATGATAGAAATACGATGCTTATGCATAAAAGGTCTCCTTTTTTTGTGATTATTATAACATAAATAAGCTCAAACTGGAATGGAGTTTGAAGAAATTGTTCACATTTTTCTAAATTTTATTAAGATTCATTCGTTTTTTGTTCAAAATGAAAAAAGTCAGTCGTCTCCACTAGAAACAACTGACCTACTTGATTGATTTTCATTATCTATTTGGACTTGGCAACTTCTTGTAGTTCCCGATAGATTTGCTCGTTCTCTTCTAAGGAATAAGAATTGGCTCCACTGGCGAGGGGGTGGCCTCCACCATCGTGGCGTTTGGCAATCTCGTTGATTACCAGAGCCTTACTTCTCATACGGACGCGGTAGTGGCCATCTGCTTGCTCGACAAAGATAGCCCAGACGCTGACGTCTTCGATCCGACCAGGTGCTGAGACGATCGCGACAGTCTCAGCATCTGTGATTTGGTAGTGTTTGAGGAGCTCTTGGGTCAGGGTCACGCGACTAGCTCCATTTTCATCGATTTCAAGATGATCATAGACATAGCCTTGAAGCTTGGCGATCTTAGAGCTCATGCTGTCCATCTGACGAGAAAGACCTGCAAAGTCAAAGTCAAAGCTACGAAGGTGGGCAACCATCTCGAAAGTCCGGCTGGTCGTCGAAGGATAGAGGAAGCGTCCAGTGTCTCCGACAATACCAGCATAGAGGAGACGGGTACGCTTCTGGACTGATCTCAAGCTCTTGTTCAAGAGCAAAGAGGGTGATAAGCTCACTTGTAGAGCTTGAATCTGTGTCTACCCAGAGGAGATCTCCGTAAGCATCATCGTTTGGATGGTGGTCAATTTTGATCAGAAAATCGCCGCTTGTGTAGCGTTTGTCATCGATGCGAGGGGTGTTAGCAGTATCGCAGACAATGACCAAGGCACCCGCATAGTCCTCATCTGTTACAGTATCCATGCTAGCCATCCAAGCAAGAGTCGGCTCGTTAAAGCCGGTAGCTAGGACTCTTTTGTCTGGGAAGTTGGTCTGGATAATTTCCTTCAGACCGACCTGGCTTCCAATCGCGTCAGGATCCGGATTCATATGACGGTGAAGGATAATGGTATCGTAGTGGTTGATTTTCTCTAAAATGTCCTGTGTGATCTGCATATAGTACCTCATTTAATTCTCATTCAATTTTAGCATAAGGAGGGCATTTGGAAAAGAAAAAGGTTGTCTAGCCTCAGGTGGACAATTTCCGAACAATGCCAGGCTCCCAGTACTTCCCTATGCAAAATGCGCGCGAAAGTGGTATAATGTCATAAGATTATTATTTGGAGGGAATTATGACATTAGCAAAGATTGTTTTTGCAAGTATGACAGGAAATACAGAAGAGATTGCTGATATCGTTGCAGATAAGTTTCGTGATCTTGGTGTCGAAGTAGAAGTCGACGAATGTACAACAGTAGACGCAGAGGACTTTCTTGAAGCTGATATTGCAGTCGTAGCGACCTATACCTACGGTGATGGTGAGCTTCCTGATGAAATCGTAGACTTTTATGAAGACTTAGCGGGTCTTGACTTGAATGGTAAAATCTACGGTGTTGTTGGATCCGGTGATACCTTCTACGACGAGTTCTGTAAGGCAGTCGATGACTTTGATCGTGTCTTTGCAGCGACTGGTGCGGTTAAAGGTTCTGAGTGCGTCAAGGTAGACTTGTCAGCTGAAGATGAAGATATTGAAAAATTAGAAGCTTTTGCAGAAGAAGTCGTAGCAAAAGTGGGCTAATCCATAGCTAAGAAAGGTGTTTGCATGTTGCAGGCACTTTTTTTATGGTTGAAAACCTTCAATAGCTGAATAGGGCTAGTAAGATTGCCCGATTTTTGATAAAATGGGTAGCAAAAAGTAAGGAGGCCAGTGTATGGAACTAGAGAAGATTCGCCAAGAGATTGATAGCATTGATAAAGAATTGGTCCGTCTGTTAGAACGCCGGATGCACTGTGTGGAAGATGTCATTCGCTACAAAGAAATCCATCAAAACCCTGTCTTGGACCGGGCTAGAGAAGATGAGGTGTTAGACAAGGTTGCCAGCTTGGTACAGGAAACGCTATGAAGAGACCATCCTTGCCACTTATCGGGACTTGATGAAGCGCTCCAGAGGCTACCAGGCCGATCAATTAGATGCGGACTAGGGTGCTGATATGACGATGAGTAAAAGAACCTTAGTTTATACCCTAGATGCCCTCATAATCGGTGCAATCGTTGGGGTGATTGATACCCTCTTTGGCCGTGTCTTGATAGGGATTGGAGAAGTTCGTACAGACTATCTCCTCTATCTCTTACCCTTTCTGGCTCTAGCAGGTATCTTGATCACCTATCTCAATCGCACCTATGGGGGCAAGAGTCAAAAAGGGATGGAGCTCCTCTTTGAAGTGGGTGAGAGAAAGGAGAAAGACATTCCCAAGCGCTTGATCCCCTTGACCATCCTCTCCACTTGGATGACGCATCTCTTTGGTGGGTCAGCAGGTCGCGAAGGAGTGGCGGTCCAGCTCGGTGGGACGGTGGCCCATGCTCTACGAAGAGAGGGACTTGGCCCAGACGCTTCACGGATCTATTTGGTCACTGGGATGGCAGCTGGCTTTGGTGGACTCTTTCAGACGCCTCTAGCCGCTATTTTCTTTGCTATGGAGGTCCTAGTGGTTGGAAGACTGGAGTGGCGGGCTCTCTATCCTGCGACCATTGCAGCCTTGTCGCTAGCTGGACCTCTCATACCTTGGGGCTAGAGAAGTTCACCCAGGTCATTTCAGACAAGTTCTCCCTATCTCCTCACGTATTCCTGCATTTGCTGGTCTTAGGAGTTATCTTTGGTCTGACAGGCAAGCTCTTTGCCTATCTTTTGGGGCAGTTAAAAACTAGCTTTGCCAATGCCTTTGCCAATCCCTATTTGCGGATCGGAGTGGTCGGTCTAGGTCTGAGTATTCTCTTGTATCTGATTGGGACAGGTCGCTATACAGGACTGGGGACCAACCTGATCTCCCAAAGTTTTGCGGGAACGGATGGCAAGAGCTTGATCACTGGAGCAGACTGGATCCTCAAGCTCCTCTTTACGGTGACGACCATTGCTGCAGGCTATAAGGGAGGAGAAGTGACCCCGCTCTTTTCTATCGGGGCAAGTCTAGGTGTCTGGTTAGCTCCTTTCTTTGGACTGCCGGTTTATCTGGTAGCTGCCTTGGGCTATGCAGCAGTTTTCGCTGGGGCAACCTCGACGACCATTGGTCCCATTTTGATCGGGTGTGAGGTCTTTGGCTTCCAGCATTGGCCAGCCTTTCTTCTGGTCTGTCTGGTTGCTACGCGCCTCTTTCCAGCCTTGTCTATCTATGGTGGACAAAAAGTTGCGAAAAACTTGCAATAATCCTTTACAAACGGACATTCTTTTGGTATTATAAACTTTGTGCGTAATGGAAGCACAAAAATACAGTTTATCCGCTGGGGGAGTAGCCCTCAAGATTGACGAAGATAGGAGAATAAAATGAATCCATTAATCCAAAGCTTGACTGAAGGTCAACTTCGTACTGATATCCCTGCATTCCGTCCTGGTGACACTGTTCGTGTACACGCGAAAGTTGTCGAAGGATCTCGTGAACGTATCCAGATCTTTGAAGGCGTTGTTATCGCTCGTAAAGGTCAAGGACACACTGAAATGTACACTGTTCGTAAAATCTCTAACGGTGTCGGTGTTGAACGTACATTCCCAGTACACACTCCACGTGTAGAAAAGATTGAAGTTGTACGTTACGGTAAAGTACGTCGTGCGAAATTGTACTACCTTCGTGCATTGCAAGGTAAAGCAGCTCGTATTAAAGAAATCCGTCGTTAAGACGAACAAGGAGGCGGGAGTGATCTCGCTTCTTTTTTTATAGGGTCCCCTTAGTTCAATGGATATAACAACTCCCTCCTAAGGAGTAGTTGCTGGTTCGATTCCGGCAGGGGACATGAACTTTTTATCCTTCGGATTTTCTGATTGAATAGAAATTTCTCTTTCGAGACTTTCCTTAGGTGTAGTTCTATTTAGTTTCTATATTTTTAGTATTCTAAAAGAGATAAAGGAATTAAAGCAAATAAAAGGTAAGTAAATAGATAGACGTAATCTAATTTGAATTGTCTTTATCTGGACTATACATCCGTATCTTGAACAGGTTACTAAAAAAGGTGCTAAATTATGAAAAAAAGTCCCATTGTTAGTATTTAAAAAAAGACAAGGTGTTTTATCCTTGTCTTTTTTTCATTTTACGTTTTAGTACTGCTTTTTGTTTCAATGTCAATAAATGTGTTCTTTTTGGAGTATTCTATATATTCGAGGTAACATTATCATGGTATAGATCAGAGAGAAACACCTCCAAATATGAATATCAGACCTCCGTTTATGTCCTTTTGAAATAGATAAGTAAATACAATAGTACCTATTGGCATGATAGACGTATTTAGTGTGAACAAAGTACTCATTACTCTTCCTAAATAATTTGTTTCAATACTACTTTGAAGATAGGTCATGACGACAATATTTAGAATAACAAGAGTGAATGCGATAATTCCCATAAATAAACCGCCAACGGAAGAAATAATCACTTGGGTGTCAGTAGTTGCAAATGTAATACCCAAACCAACGATAGCGATGGTTAGAAGAAAAAGTGGAATGCGAATTTTATTAGAGAGAAGTGTGTTATTTTCTTTTTTGTCTGGCAGTAGCGACATTGACACACTGGCTAATAACATTCCAACCGCAGACATAGTTTCTAGGATACCTACTGTTGCATTATCTAATAAGAGTTGCTCTTTGACTACAAATGGTACTCCAATGCTAATGGAAGTATAGAAAAAATTCAGTACAACACTAACAAGAATAATATATTTGACAATCTGATTTTCTTTTAAGAATTGGATAATTTCTTTAACCCCGTGTTGATGCTTTTCATTCTGTTTAATCTTAGCTTCTTGCTCTTCATGTTCATAGAAGAATTTCATGGTAAGTAAGACACCTAAAGAAAGGATATTTGCAATGATTTCTATGAGAATAAAGCCTGAGAAGCCTAACCAATTATAAAGAATGACTCCAATTGCTGGGGAAAGCATGGTTGCGATAGCAATGGCAGTTTGTGTAACAGAGCTTAATCGTTGAATTTTTGTATCATTTACTAACTCGTGGATAGAGGCTGAATAACAAGTATCATTGATGTTAACTGTAATAGAGTGGAGTATGACAAACGGGATTACGAGGTATAAGATAGTAGATGAATTCGTTAAAAAAATAAAAAAAGCATAAAAACAGAAGAAAGATTATAAGCCTAAAGATATAATTATAAATTAAGATCTTTTTATGACGGTATCGGTCTACTAAATTACCGATTGGAACCAAGAAAAATCAAACTAACTAAAGGATAGATGATCATATTGATTCCAAAACTCATTGCCGATTTTGTTTGGTCCAGTAACATTAATCCTAAAAGCGAAATTAAAAAGCTTTTTTTCCACTTAAAGAACTAATAAAACTACTAATAAAGTCTTTGATGATTTGTCTATTAGACATTTTATCACTTATTAAATTCTTAATATTAACCCCTCCATTCGTTTCAACATTGCTTTGGTTATCTAATCCTATTCAATGAACCTGTGTTGTAAGGTAATTGGGATAGTAGATAAAAACATAATTTTTTTGTTAATTAAGATTTTATCAATTATACTAACAAAAGTATAATAAAAAAATGTAAAAAAATATTGTATTTATGTTTACTCATTATATTTCTCTCTTGCTTTGACATTATCTAAATTGATAACTTCTTACGTACCTCTTCTAAAAATAGGATATATTTTTACAATCGTTAAAGGATTTCAAAATGGAACAGATTGATTTATTTTTGCTTTTTATAGTCTTTAAATTTATTCCAGATGTTGATACTATTTATCATAACACTTGACACCGCTTTCTAACGGGAGTACAATAATATTGAGGAAAAAGATGGCTTATCTCTTTTATTTAGGAGGTGTCAGATATGCAAATCTATTTTTATTTATTCTATTTTCTTTCTATTATCACTTGTAGTTCTAGCTTATCTTATTAAGTTACTCATTGCTCATTTAAAAAAAGAAACTAAGTAACATTTTGCCCAAATAGTAGTTATTTGGGCTTTTTTTGTTATACTTTAGCCTAGTGGATTAAATCTATAAAACTAGTGTTTAGCATCTTCTTGTAGAGTGATTTTATTTAATGAACGTTTTTTATAGTTGAAAGGGGAAATAGATGGTCTCTGAAATTGATACAGCTTGGAACTTGTTTCTGGAAGGAAAAATATCAGAAGCTAAAAAATTGGTTGAACAAGATTTTTCTATTGATGCCTGTACAGATTTTAGCCTTTTAAATCTGATGGGGTATTTATTATTGGCAGAAAAAGACTATGCCTCGTGTACCCGTATATTTGAGAAATACATTTTATTAGCTCAACCAAATGAAGATAAAGAACATGAACACATTGGATTACATCAATTAGCTATGATCTACAGAGATCAGGGTGATTTTCATAAGGCTTTAAAGCTCATTGAAGATGAAGAGAAGATAATTGAAGAGCATTTTCCCAATGATAATCTAAAGAAAGCTATAAATAACTACGAACAAGGCTATGTGAGATTGAAATTAAACAATCTTGATGAAGCTCTTACATTCATGAATCTGTCACTGGAACAATCTTTAGAGACTGATGATGTGATTTCTCAAGCTTGTAGCTATAGAGGGTTAGGGGAAATTTATTTAGCATTGGAAGATACGGAATTATCCAATAGACATTTCAAACGAGCTATAGAACTTTTCGAAAGTGTTGGAGAGTTTGAAGGGATAAAGGAAATTGAGGAATTGATTAATCGATGATTTTGCATTTAGATTTTGTCATTAGTTTGCTTAAATAAAAAGTTTTAATATGCTATAAATCATGTATTTGATTAAGGGAGATAAGATGAGAGGTTGTGCTAGAAATGGAATTTCTATTTATTTTAATTATTTATATACCTTATTTCTTTTTATTTAAATTGGAAGGATAAGCCTAAACAAAAATAATAAGTCCTTTTTGCTATCTTTATAAGTTTTACATGATTTACTTGTGGTTTATCCTCATAATTTCCATAATGGCTATCGGTATTTTTTTCCCTTGGAGTACTAGCTGTTAGAGGCGAAATACTTACGTTAGGTTTCTTTGTTTTATCTTGTTTAGGTGTAGTTCTATTTAGTGTCTATATTTTTTTAGTATTCTAAAAAGAGATAAATGACTTAAAGCAAATAAAAATGTAAGTAAAAATTAACTAAGAGAACTAGCTAACTAGCTTAGTAAAAATATAACACGGCCACGATTAATGAGCCGTGTTTTTGTATGAATGTACAATTGAAAAAAATTTTTTTAGTTTTCCCTTAAATAAAGTACATAATTGACAATGATTAGCTCAAAAAACATTTTTTTGGTTACTAGAAATCGTAGAAGTTCCGTGACTAATTCTTGAGCCTAAGGCACTTTTTTTCACAGCGGAAAGTCTCTACAGAAAATAAATTAGAAATGTTTTATAAAAAGGAGCTTATCCACCTTCTAAAGAAGCTCGTGAATGTGAGTTAATTTGTGAATTTAAAGTTAAAAATAGATGGAATGTCTCCACATAATGAATTGATTTTTTTGAAGAAGGAAGGAGTAAAATGTAGTTAATATAATGACTGGTTAGGGATAAATAAAACAAGGCACAAAAAAAGGCACCGAATCGGTGCACACTTTTTTTCAAGTTGGATACAGACAAAGCCTTATTTTTAACTTGCTGTGTTGTTTCGAATGGTCACAAAATGTATTTTTTTGTATGATTATATCAGAATGTTTTTTTAAAAAAACGAAGGGGCTTTCTATGGAAAAATGATGTGTTTTTTTGATTATTTTTTTAAAAATCACTTAGGTTTCATTTTTCGTGATAGGTGTAAGGATATTGGATTTATAAAGTTTTTTTAAAGATGAAAATAATTGTTTTATTACTATAGAGGATTATGTTTTTGGAATCATTTGTAGTATTGTCAAATATTTTGAGTAAGGATAGGATTGTGTTTACTTGTGGAATTATTTATAGTAAGGGGGTAGTTACTGGAGTAGAAGTATATATGAATGTATTAGAGTTAGAAAGATTAAATAAATTGTATAAGATATAGTTTTTGATGAATATTAAAAAAACATAAGGGTATTTATCTACGTGGGATGTGTGGAGTGATAGGATTATTGTTTCCTAGTTCTAGAGCTCTGTTGTTTTGAATGGACCCAAATACCTTCAATAATTTGAGTACTCAGCATTCTCTATTCCCCGTAGCCATTTATTGTTTTTTTAAGCTTTTATTGTTACAATATCCATATAGACAAAAAGACTGGATTTCCAGCCTTTTTAATTGTTTTAAAGAAAGGTTTTTTATGAAACGCAAATCGATTTTGTTTCTATTTTTATTCTTGCTCTCGATTGGTCTGGCCTATGAGACGCAGTCTATCACAGCTGGTTGGATGACAGGCAGTCAGTATGGGATCATTGGTATCTCCGTCCTCTTGCTCCTAGTATACGCGATTCCTGCTATTTGGGCTCTCTTTCATTTCGCCAAGAAGTGGAAGTTGTCCTGGATTCCGGTTCTTTTTTCTCTCCTAGGTGGGGGCTTTATCGCAGGTTGGTTATCTAGTTTTGCCAATACCTATTTCCATGAGATGATTCAAGCGGTAGCGCCAAATAGCGATTTTTGGAACCAGTATGAGAGTGCCATCGCAGGACCACTCTTTGAGGAACCCTTCAAGTTGATTCCGATCTTCTTTGTCCTCTACTTGTTCAATGTACGTAGGATCAAATCCATCTTCCTTTTAGCGATTGCATCTGGTCTTGGTTTCCAGATTGTGGAGGACTTTGCCTATATCCGTCAAGACATGCCAGAAGGCTTCTCATACGCAGTATCTGGTATCCTAGGTCGGATTATGAATGGGGTCGTATCACACTGGGTCTACACAGCCCTCTTCATGGTGGGTCTCTACTTGATCCTTCAAGCGACAAAAGGTCGCAAGGAGTTGATGCTGACGGGTTGGTTCTATTTGTATCTGGTTTTGGCCTTCACTTTGTCGGCAATTCACCATTTGGCCAAATCGAGACAGAACTCCCTCTCGCTATTCCATTCTTGACAGCAGTAGGACTCTTCTTGGTCTACCAAGCCTACCTCACCGTCCAAAGTCTGGACCAAGGAAATTAAGAATAGAAAAATCGTATGTTTCAAACATACGATTTTTTTGAATCTTATTTTCCAAGACAGAACTGGCTGAAGAGTTGGGTGATGAGCTCGTCTGGAGCAGCGTCTCCTGTGATCTCTCCAAGGATTTCCCAAGTACGGGTCAGATCGACTTGGAGTAAGTCCACTGGCATGCCCATAGCCAAGCCTTCATTGACTGCTTGGAGGCTTTCAACGGCTTTCTCAATGAGAGAGATGTGGCGGGCATTTGAGAGATAAGTAGCATCTTGCTCGACCAGGCCAGCATTTTCGAAGAAGAGGGCGTTAATCCGGTCTTCGATCTGGTTGATATTTTGGTTTTTCAGGACAGAAATTTTGATATGATCAGCAGGAATCTCGTCCAACTCGGTTTGCTGCGGGAGATCGACCTTGTTGAGGAGGATGATGCGGTTGCTATCTTGGGAAATTTCCAGCAACTGGCGATCCTGATCGGTCAAAGGTTCACTTGCATTGAGGACCAGAAGGACCAAGTCGGCTTCTTTAAGGGCTTTGCGAGAGCGCTCCACTCCGATGCGTTCGACGATGTCCTCGGTCTCGCGGATCCCAGCCGTATCGACCAGCTTGAGAGGAACACCGTTGATGTTGACGTATTCCTCGATGACGTCTCGGGTGGTCCCTTCGATATCGGTCACGATGGCTTTTTCCTCACGCAGGAGGTTGTTGAGAAGGCTAGACTTGCCGACGTTTGGCCGGCCGATGATAGCAGTAGAGATCCCTTCACGGAGAATCTTACCACGACGAGCTGTCTTGAGGAGATTGGTCAAGAGGGCTTCAAACTCAGTCGTCTTCTCACGGATGATCTCGGTCGTTGCTTCCTCGACATCGTCGTACTCTGGATAGTCGATGTTGACTTCGACCTGAGCCAGGGTATTGAGGATCTCTTGGCGCGTGTTGTTGATGAGGTCAGATAGGGATCCGTCCAACTGTTTACAGCGATGTTCATAGCCTTGTCAGTCTTGGCGCGGATAATATCCATGACCGCCTCAGCCTGGGTTAAATCGACACGACCATTGAGGAAGGCCCGCTTGGTAAATTCCCCAGGTTCAGCTAATCGAGCACCTTCGCGGATCACCAATTGCAGGATTTCATTGGTCACCGCAATCCCACCGTGAGTATTGATCTCGATAATATCTTCGCGAGTGAAGGTCTTTGGTGAACGCATAGCTCCAATCATAACTTCGTCGAGGATCTCATCCTTATCTGGATCCACGATATGGCCGTAGTTGAGGGTATGGCTAGCCACGCTATTCAAGTCTTTACCTTTGAAAATCTTTTGTGCGATTTTAAAGCTGTCTGTTCCGCTCAAGCGGACGATTCCGATAGCCCCCTCACCGAGCGGAGTCGAGATCGCAGCGATAGTATCAAATTCTCTAGTAATCATGTATCTTCTCTTTTCCTGTGTATTCTCTTCTATTCTATCGTAAACTAGCAAGAGGGGCAAGATATTGCTTTTAGAAGGAGAAGTTGAAAAGGTTTTCAGTTAAGTAGTGAAATCTGTCGGCCAATATGCTATACTAAATATGAATAGAAATGGAGGTCCATGATGGTAAACCTAAAAGAACAGGTAGGGATTAAGGCGGCTGAGTTTGTTACTGACGGCATGATTGTCGGTCTTGGTACAGGGTCAACTGCTTATTATTTTGTGGCTGAATTGGGACGTCGCATCAAGGAGGAAGGCTTGCAGATTACTGCTGTAACGACCTCAAGCATGACCTATGAGCAGGCGGAAGGTTTGGGAATTCCTCTCAAAGCCATTGACGATGTAGAAGTAGTAGACTTGACCGTAGATGGTGCAGATGAAGTAGACCCTGCTTTGAACGGGATTAAAGGTGGGGGCGGTGCCCTCTTGATGGAGAAATCGTTGCGACCAACTCAAAAGACTGCATCTGGATTGTCGATGAGTCTAAACAAGTGGAGACGCTTGGTGCCTTTAAACTGCCGGTAGAAGTGGTTCAATACGGAGCAGAGAATCTTTTCCGTCATTTTGAAAAGAAGGGCTATTCACCAGCTTACCGTGAAAAGGACGGCCAGCGTTTTGTGACAGACCAAGGCAACTTTATCATTGATTTGGATTTGAAAGTGATCCCAGACACTGAAGCCTTGGCAGAAGAGTTGGACCGGACTGTCGGTGTTGTCGACCATGGTCTCTTCTTAGGAATGGTTTCTAAAGTCATCGTAGGGACACCAGAAGGTCCAAAAATCATTAGCAAATCACTTTAAAAAGGGCATTTTGTCCTTTTTTCTGAGGATATAAAACTTATTTATAAAATTTTATATGAAAGCGTTACATTTTCAAAAATTTGTGTTATACTGTATTCAGTTTAAATTATAAAGGAGACATTCAAAATGCCAAAATTTAATCGTATGCATTTAGTTGTATTGGATTCAGTAGGGATCGGAGCAGCTCCAGATGCTAATAACTTTGTCAATGCCGGTGTACCTGATGGCGCATCTGACACACTTGGACACATCTCAAAAGCAGTTGGTTTGAATGTACCAAACATGGCAAAGCTTGGTCTTGGAAATATTCCGCGTGAACAACCTTTAAAGACTGTACCTGCTGAGAGCAATCCAACTGGTTACGCAACGAAGTTAGAAGAAGTCTCTCTTGGAAAAGATACCATGACAGGTCACTGGGAAATCATGGGCCTTAATATTACAGAACCGTTTGATACTTTCTGGAATGGATTCCCAGAAGAAATTATTACTAAGATTGAAGAATTCTCAGGTCGTAAGGTCATCCGCGAAGCTAACAAACCTTATTCTGGTACAGCTGTCATCGATGACTTCGGTCCACGCCAAATGGAAACAGGCGAGTTGATCATCTATACATCAGCTGACCCGGTTCTTCAAATCGCAGCTCACGAAGACATCATTCCTTTGGACGAACTCTACCGTATCTGTGAATATGCTCGTTCTATTACTCTTGAGCGCCCAGCTCTTCTTGGACGGATCATTGCTCGCCCTTATGTAGGGGAGCCAGGAAACTTCACACGTACGGCCAACCGTCGTGACTTGGCTGTTTCACCATTTGCTCCAACTGTTTTAGACAAATTGAACGAAGCTGGTATCGATACTTACTCAGTTGGTAAGATCAGCGATATCTTCAACGGCGCTGGTATCAACCACGATATGGGTCACAACAAATCAAACAGCCACGGTATTGACAACTTGATCAAGGCTATGAAATCAGAAGACTTTAAACATGGCTTCTCGTTCACTAACTTGGTAGACTTCGATGCCCTTTATGGACACCGTCGTGATCCACATGGTTACCGTGATTGCTTGCGTGAGTTTGACGAGCGCTTACCTGAAATTATCGCTGCCATGAAAGAAGATGATCTCTTGATGATCACGGCTGACCACGGAAACGACCCAACTTATGCTGGTACTGACCATACACGTGAGTACATCCCGTTCTTGGCTTACAGCCCATCCTTCAAAGGTAGTGGCTTGATCCCAGTTGGACACTTTGCGGATATCTCAGCTACAGTGGCGGACAACTTCGGTGTGGAGAAAGCTATGATCGGTGAAAGCTTCTTAGATAAATTGGTCTAAGATGACGCGATTTGCCTTACTCGTAAGAGGAATCAATGTTGGCGGCAAGAATAAGGTAGCCATGGGGGATCTGCGTCAACAATTGACGGATCTAGGCCTCGGCCAAGTGGAAACCTACATCAACAGTGGCAATATCTTCTTTACGTCGGATCTTTCTCGATCTCAATTAGTAGAGTGCCTGTCGACCTTCTTTGAGAACCATTATCCCTTTATTGAGCGTTTTTCTCTGCTGAGTCGAGAAGACTATGAAGCAGAATGTGCGAACTTGCCGAACTGGTGGACAGAAGAGATGGCTCGCAAGGATGTCCTCTTTTACACCGAGGGTTTGGATAGGGAATCCGTAGAAGAGAAGCTGCTGGCTTTAGATTTAGGAGAAGAAGTGCTCCACTTTGGCAAGCTAGCGGTTTTCTGGGGGAAATTCTCAGAAGAAAGCTATGCTAAAACGGCCTACCACAAACATCTGATGAAGATGCCTTTCTATCGCCAGATGACTATTCGCAACGCCAACACCTTTGACAAAATCGGTACATTACTTAAGAAATAATAGGAGGAACACAATGACATTATTAGCAAAAATCAATGAAACAGCAGCATTTTTGAAGGGCAAAGGAATCGAAGCTCCTGAGTTTGGTTTGATCCTTGGATCAGGTCTTGGAGAATTGGCTGAGGAAATCGAAAATGCCGTCGTAGTAGACTACTCTGACATTCCAAACTGGGGTCAATCAACAGTAGTCGGACATGCTGGTAAATTGGTTTATGGTGATCTAGCTGGACGTAAAGTCTTGGCCCTTCAAGGTCGTTTTCACTTCTACGAAGGAAACCCATTGGAAGTGGTGACTTTCCCAGTTCGCGTCATGAAAGTTTTGGGATGTGAAGGAGTGCTTGTAACCAATGCTGCTGGAGGTATCGGTTTCGGTCCTGGTACCTTGATGGCTATTACTGACCACATCAATATGACAGGTCAAAACCCATTGATCGGTGAAAACTTGGATGACTTTGGTCCACGTTTCCCTGATATGTCCAAAGCTTACACTCCAGAATACCGTGAGACAGCTCATCAAGTAGCAAACAAATTGGGTATTAAGTTGGATGATGGGGTTTATATCGGTGTGACTGGTCCTACATACGAAACTCCAGCTGAAATCCGTGCGTATAAGACTCTTGGAGCAGATGCTGTTGGTATGTCTACAGTTCCAGAAGTCATCGTTGCTGCTCACTCTGGTTTGAAAGTTCTTGGCATTTCATGTATCACTAACTTTACGGCTGGTTTCCAAGAAGAGCTCAACCACGAAGAAGTCGTAGAAGTGACAGAACGTGTCAAAGGTGACTTTAAAGGATTGCTAAAAGCGATTCTTGCTGAACTCTAATCCAATGAAAGTACGACTCCAAAGTCTGCCCTACGGACTGAGGGTGCTTCTAGCTACCTTATCATTAGGGATCGGGACGGGTCTGGTCGGCATTGCCTGTCATTATCTACTAGAAGGGGTGCAAGGGCTGGCCTTTGGCCAAGCTAGTTCAGATTTACTTCAGATATTTCAAGAAGCTGGAGGTCTCCGTAGATTTCTGGTCTTATGTGTGACTGGGTGCTTGGCAGCTGGCTTCTGGTATGTCCTGCAAAGGCGTCATAAGATTCTGTCTATTCGCCAGCAAATTGACCTAGCTGGAGACAGGGAACCAGCGCCCTTCCCCCACCTCCTTCATGCAGGGATGCAGGTTGCGATTGTCGGAGCAGGTGCATCGGTCGGAAAAGAAGGAGCCCCACGTGAGGTCGGGGCTCTTCTAGCTGGTCGCTTGGCGAAGGGATTCTCACTAGCTCTCAAAGAGCGAAAAGTCTTGATTGCCTGTGGGGCTGGAGCTGGTTTGGCTGCGGTCTATCAGGTCCCCTTTGCCAGTAGCTTGTTCGTCTTTGAGACTTTGGGACTCGCCTACAGTTGGCAGAATCTTCTGCTGGTTTTGACCAGTACTTATCTGGCCACCTGGGTCGCTCGTCCCATCGTTGGTCAGGAGGCCATTTATCACCTGTTCGCAGTTTCATGGTCGGCTAACAGTTTCTTACAGGCTATTGTGATTGCTTTCTTGGTCACTCCCTTGGCTCTGATCTTTGCTTTCCTCGCCAAGCGGGCTAGTCACAAACGGCGGAAGGATGGGACGATTCTTTGGGCTCTTCCTCTAGCCTTTCTAGTGCTGGGTAGCCTAGTAGCCTTTTTGCCTATCTTTATGGGAAATGGCCAGGTACTGGCGCAAGCCCTCTTGTCTAGCCAGTCGATTCCTTATCTTCCTCTGACTCTTGTAGTGAAGGGACTTCTGGTTTATCTCCTCTTGCGTAATGGTGCTTATGGGGGGAACCTTGACACCATCATTTGCCTTAGGGATTGGATCTGGCTACCTAGTGATCTTGCTTTTGACAGTCCTTGGGATTCATTTGGATCCTGCTCTAGGGATGTTACTCGGAGCGACAGTCTTTTTAGGTACGACCTTAAAAGCTCCTCTGACAGCCATTGCCCTGAGCCTTGGATTTACAGGCCAAACTTGGAGTTTGACAATCCCGCTTGTATTTGCGGCTGGTCTGTCATACGTGATTCGAAAGAGATGGGAGAAGAAACGATGAAGGTACATTTTGTACTGCATGAAACCTTTGAAGTGCCGGGTGCTTATCTAAAATGGGCACAGGAGCGTGGCCATCAAGTGACCACGACTAAAGTCTATGAGAATGAAGCTCTACCAGAGACAGTGGATGAGATCGACTTTTTGATCGTCATGGGAGGACCTCAATCACCGGATGAAGATCGAGAAGCTTTCCATACTACGATCCTCAGGCAGAAATCGAGCTGATTCAAAAGGCCATCGAGGCAGATCGTTATATTGTTGGCGTCTGCCTTGGTGCCCAGCTTCTGTCTGTTGCCTATGGAGCGAAGTATGAGCACAGTCCTGAGCGCGAGATTGGGGTTTATCCTGTGACCTTGACGCCTGAAGGACTCACAGATCCGCATGTAGGTGATTTTGGAGAAACGTTTGAAACCGGTCACTGGCATGGTGATATGCCAGGATTGACAGAAGATGCTGTCGTTCTTGCGACCAGTCAAGGTTGTCCACGTCAGATGATTCGCTTCAGTCCGAAACATTATGCCTTCCAAGCCCACTTGGAATTTGATCCAGAAGCAATTAATCTCCTGATTTCTGCGGACGGTGAAGATGTCATAGAAGAACAAAGTCAAAAATTGACCTTTGTTCAAAACCCTCAAGCCATTCGATCTTACGATTATCGAGAAATGAATGCCAAACTCTTTGCGTTTTTGGATTCATTAACAAAATAAATATAAAAAAGAAAGGTAGAGCATGTGTTCTGATTTGAACACGAGCGGAAAGCTCTCCTAATTACTCAATAAAAAAAGAAAGGATGGGTTAACCGTATTCGCTGAACTGAATACGGGCGGAGAACTGTGTAAAAAAGATAAACTGTCTAGCATCTGCGATGCGTCGTCAGTTTCCTATTTTTACTTTGTTCTCTGTCGCCCTTTATATCTTAATTATGTCTATCCATATTGCTGCTAAGCAAGGTGAAATTGCTGATAAAATTCTCCTTCCTGGAGATCCTCTTCGTGCGAATTTATCGCTGAGAATTTCCTTGAGGATGCTGTATGTTTTAACGAAGTCCGTAACATGTTTGGTTACACAGGTACTTACAAGGGTCATCGTGTATCTGTCATGGGCACTGGGATGGGGATGCCATCCATCTCCATCTATGCGCGTGAGTTGATCGTGGACTACGGTGTGAAGAAATTGATCCGTGTGGGTACAGCTGGTTCTTTGAATGGCGATGTCCACGTCCGTGAATTGGTCTTGGCGCAAGCTGCCGCAACCAACTCAAACATCATCCGTAACGACTGGCCTCAATACGATTTCCCACAAATCGCTAGCTTTGATTTGCTAGATAAAGCCTACCACATTGCCAAAGACCTCGGCATGACCACTCACGTTGGTAATGTCTTGTCTTCTGATGTCTTCTATTCAAACTACTTTGAAAAGAACTTGGAGCTTGGTAAATGGGGCGTGAAAGCTGTGGAAATGGAAGCAGCGGCTCTTTACTATCTTGCTGCTCAACACCATGTGGATGCCCTTGCCATCATGACCATTTCTGATAGCTTGGTCAATCCAGATGAGGATACGACTGCAGAAGAACGTCAAAATACTTTCACTGACATGATGAAAGTTGGTCTTGAGACCTTGATCGCGGACTAATGACAGAATACCTTCATGATGAGTGGCTCTACGACCTTCAGACCTACCAGTATAGTCGGGCCCTACGCTCTGCTAAGAAGCAGAAGAGCGTGCCAGAGCTGGTCTTGACCTTATTGCAGTTAATGGCAGAGCGTCGAGAGCTCAATATCCGACCAATCATGAACCCAAAGTTGAAAACTGACTTGCTAGAAGCGACAGGTTTTCAGCTTTTTGGCATGAGGACCCAGAAGAGGAACAGTTGGCTAACTACCTTTACGACCTAGAGGCCAAACTTCGCAATGATCAGATCATCGACTTCGTTCGTGCGGTGAGCCCAGCTATTTATCGGATCTTTATGCGCTTGATTGAGTTGCAGATCCCTAATATTGCGGACTACATTCACAACTCCAAAGAGTCCAGCTATGACCATTGGAAGTTTGACAAGATCCGGGCCTCTGACAATCCAGCCTTGCAACAATTCCATAGTGAGAGTGCGGTCAATTCGTCCAGTTTAACGGAGTTGATCTTACTCTTGGACTTGCCAGATTCCTCCAAGGATGCGGCCAAGCAACTGCGGGAGTTGGAGAAATCTGTCCGCAATCCTCTAGCTCACTTGATCAAACCCTTTGATGAGGAAGAATTGCACCGGACGACTGGATTCTCTTCCCAGCATTTTATGGAGCTCTTGGTCAGCTTGGCTCAGGAGACGGGGATTGTTTACCAGCCAGATCCTTTTTATTTCGATCAGGCCAATGCTGTTATCGAGGCACTCTTGTAAGGAGGAAGACATGGATAAACTGAAAGAATTGCAAGACATCATTGATCAGAGTCAAAAGATTGTCTTCTTTGGTGGGGCTGGCGTCTCAACGGAGTCCAATATTCCAGACTTTCGTAGCTCAGATGGGGTCTATAGTGTCACCTTGGGTCGGCATTTTACGGCTGAGCAACTGGTCTCTCATACCATGTTTGAGCGTTATCCAGAGGACTTTTTCGACTTTTACAAGAAGTACCTGCTCTATCCAGATGCCAAGCCCAATGCAGCTCATCGCTATCTGGCTTGGCTGGAAGAAACTGGTAAACTCAAAGCAGTCGTGACGCAAAATATTGATAGTCTCCATGAAATGGCAGGGTCTAAAAAAGTCTTGAAACTCCATGGTAGTGCCGACCGTAATTACTGTACCGGTTGCCAGCGCTTTTATGATTTAGAGGCTTTTCTAGCTTTGGAAGGGCCTGTTCCACACTGTCTCGATTGTGGTAAGGTGGTCAAGCCGGATGTAACCCTCTACGAGGAACCTCTAGATATGGACGTCTTTAGCCAATCAGCCAAGCCATCCAAGAGGCTGATCTACTGATTATCGGTGGTACCTCCCTCGTCGTCTACCCAGCAGCCAGCCTGATCCAGTATTTCCAAGGGGAGAAGCTGGTCGTCATCAATAAGACCAACATCCCACAGGACAAGAAAGCAGACCTGGTCATCGAAGGGAAGATTGGCCAAGTATTTTCAAAATTAAGACAATAAAAGAACACCTGAGAGAAGTGAAAACCCACTTGTTTCAGGTGTTTTATTGTGCTTGTGTAACTGGTTAGTTCTTATTTATCAAATTGGACTTCCTCAAGTAAGTATTCGATAAATTTCTCACCCATCTTAGAGAGGCTAGCTTTTTCGTGTTGGATGTAGACCAGCTCGATTGGGTCATCGATATCTAGTGGGATGGAGACGATATTGTCTCCGTTGAGGTTGCTGTTAAGGATACCGGTCGCAATAGTGTAGCCGTCCAGACCAATCAAGAGATTGAAGAGGGTGGCACGGTCACTGACGACGATGGACTTCTTGTGATGCTCTTGGGAGAGGATCTCTTCTGAGAAGTAGAAGGAGTTGTGGGTCCCTTGGTCATAGCTGAGATAAGGGAAGTCTTCTAGATCTTCTAATTTCACCACTTCTTTGTTAGCTAGAGGGTTGGTCTTGCTGACGAAGATATGAGGTTGGGCAGTGAAGAGGTGGGTTGCCTTGAGGTGGCTGTCATCCAGCATTTTGGAGAGGACATCCCGGTTATAGCCATTAAGGAATAGGACACCGATCTCACTACGGAAGTTCTTGACGTCATCGATGATTTCCCAGGTTCTGGTCTCCCGTAGGAAGAGCTCGTATTTCTCCATATCGCTTTTCTTGAGGAGAGAGACAAAGGCTTCGACTACGAAGGCATAGTGCTGGGAGGACACGCTAAAGAGCTCCCGGTTAGCTACTGGGTTTTTATAGCGTTCTTCTAAGAGTTGTGTCTGCTCCACGACCTGACGGGCATAAGAAAGGAACTCCATCCCATCCTTGGTCAAAGTGATTCCTTTGGGATTACGGATGAAGATATCAATTCCCCATTTCTTTTTCCAAGTCCCGCACAGCATTGGACAAACTTGGCTGGGTGATGAAGAGTTGTTTGGACGCCTCATTCATAGAGCCTGTTTCGACGATTTTGATAATGTAATGTAATTGTTGGATTCTCATGCTTATATTTTAACATACTTTTGACAGAAAATCTCAGCTAGTATCAGTCTCTAGAAGGATTTTTCCCTATAAAACAGGTTTAAAATTGAAGGATTGATTGTAGCTTGATAGAATGATGGAAAAGATTATCTCTGGAGGCCTTATGAAAAGAATTGCTCACTGGTACAAAAAATGGAACAAGGAACTGGAGACAAAATTTTTAGCCAGTTTAGTAAAGATAAACTTTATGACCAACTTACTGATCTTTCTTAGTTTGTCTGTCTTTCTAATTCTCGGGAGCTTGCCAGGAAATATCCAATCTTTGGGTTTCTGGAATGCTATTTTTGGAGTCGCAATTTACAGTGTTACAATTCTTGTTCATGCCCTAGGGGTTAGTTATTTTGTTCCCAATATTTTTTTGTGATTTTGTATGTTATTTCTCGCTGGTCTACGATACAGGCCCAGACCTTGGAAAAGGAACTGGTCGGTGTCTATGAAGAGAAAGAAGAAGAAAAAATTAAACGAAGAGTTAACAATCGCAAGTACTTTGTGATCCTTTGGATAGGACTCTTTGGCTGTATCCTGGAATCCTTCGTCATCTATCTGGTAAAGGATCTGACTAGTTATGATTGGACCCATCAGCTCATCAATGAGCAGAAGCATACCATGATTTGGTCGGAGGCTCTCCCGACGATTCTTACTTTGGCATTGATTTCCTTCCTAGCGCTTGTCATTTATTCTTATAGGGATGCCAATTCCTTATCTCCACTTTTAAATATCTTTTGTATTAGTGGGATATTTATGGGATTGGTATTGTTAGCGGTATTTGACATCCAGTTGCAAGTCATCGGTTGTCACACGGTCTTCTTGTTGGTTTATTCTATTAGTCTTCTGCGGACCAGGATGAAGGAGTGGGAGGGCGAGTCTGATCCCAATAGGGCCTATGACAATCCAATTCTCCAGCGCTTTCACCTGATTCTCCACCAATCCAAACACTGGCCTTGGCTGGCAGTCGTCTTTGCCCTTCCCTTGTTAGCGGTATTGGTCATGGTCCTCATGCTCTTTGGTCAACGTCCTGATAGCTTGGTCAAGGCCTGGACCAATACGGCAGATTGGACCTTCTCGGAAAAGATCCCTCCTCAGAATCTCATCATGGATGAGCACTATCTCTGTACGGTTGCGACTGGTGGCCATGAAAAAAAGTTGTCAAGCCCCAACGGATGGGGAGTCCGGCATGGTCATCCTGTTGTGGTGAATCGCCAGCTCTGTATTGCCAATGCCTTTGAGCAGGTTCTAGAAGAAAAAACGCCACGTTTCCATCGCTTCCTGCGTCGTAATTATGACCGCTATGGCTACCCCTTTGCCAAACATATCAAGAAGAAATGGGCCATGGATATCATTTACTATCTGATGAAGCCCCTGGAATGGATCTTTTTGTTGGTTCTCTACTTGGTCGATCGCAAGCCAGAAAAATCGCATCGCTTTTACAGTATATCCCACCGCTACCAGAAGGGTTTTCTCCTGAGACAGATGGGAAATGAGCGGACCCATCGGGCTTCTACTTGACAAGAGACAAGGAGAGCGATATAATGAGACAAATTTAACCTTTAAGGGGTCCAGAGAGGCCTGCAAGGAAAGACAGAAAAAAATCAGCGGACCGAGTCTAGCTGATCATTTGTAGGACCTTGCTTTTTGCGAGGTCTTTTTGCTGGAAGAAAGAAGAGGAAACCAATGGTCAGTGACAGCTGTAAAAAAACGGTTTGGAAAAAAATCATGATGGAAGACATGGAGTTAATCGCTCAAGAAGAGATTGCGCCACGGATTTTTTTCAATGGTCTTGAAGGGGGAAATGGTGGAGCAGATGCTACCGGGGCAGTTTCTCCATATCCGTGTACCGGATGACTCTAAACTCCTTCGTCGTCCCATTTCCATCTCAGAGATTGATCCAGACAGCAAGACCTGTCGCCTCATTTATCGGGTAGAAGGGGGAGGGACAGCCATCTTTTCTCACTTGCCTGTCGGTAGCTTCCTCAGTGTCATGGGTCCTCAAGGAAACGGCTTTGACCTTAAGGGTCTTGGTCAAGGGGCACGTGCCTTGATCATCGGTGGCGGGATTGGAGTGCCTCCCTTGGTCCAAGTGGCTAAACAACTACATGAGCAGGGAGTAGAAGTCCATTCTGTCCTTGGATTTGCCAATAAAGAAGCTGTGATCCTGGAAGAAGAATTGAAGCAGTACGGCCAAGTCACCATTACAACAGACGATGGTTCTTATGGTACCAAGGGTTATGTGTCAACAATCGTTGATCAGATGGACCAGGAGTTTGATGCCGTCTATTCTTGTGGGGCACCTGGTATGCTCAAATATGTCAATACCAAATTCCATGACCATCCTCGCGCCTATATTTCTATGGAATCGCGTATGGCCTGTGGGATGGGTGCCTGCTATGCCTGTGTGGTGCATCTGGAAAATGAGAGCCAAGCAGCCAACAAGCGCGTGTGTGAAGATGGACCGGTCTTTGAAACTGGTACGATTGTGATGTAGGGAGGAAAGTATGACAAGTAATCGATTAGCTGTATCCTTACCAGGATTAGACTTGAAAAATCCCATTATTCCGGCTTCCGGCTGTTTTGGCTTTGGTCAGGAATATGCCAAATACTATGATTTAGACCTGCTTGGATCCATTATGATCAAGGCGACAACCGCTGAGGCTCGCTTCGGAAATCCCACACCACGTGTTGCCGAAACACCTGCCGGCATGCTCAATGCCATTGGGCTCCAAAATCCAGGGGTAGACGTGGTTCTATCAGAGAAACTTCCTTGGTTGGCCCAGCATTATCCAGATCTACCGATTATCGCCAATGTAGCTGGCTTCTCTAATGAAGAGTATGCGACGGTATCTGGCAAGATCTCGCAAGCACCAAATGTCAAGGCCATCGAGCTCAATATCTCTTGTCCCAACGTAGACCATGGCAACAATGGCCTCTTAATCGGACAAGTTCCTGAGTTGGCCTATGATGCAGTAAAAGCAGCGGTAGAAGCCTCCTCCGTTCCTGTCTATGTCAAATTAACACCTAGTGTGGCGGACATTACTCAAGTCGCAAGGGCTGTAGAAGATGCAGGGGCTAGTGGCTTGACCATGATCAACACGCTAGTCGGGATGCGCTTTGACCTCAAGACTGGCAAGCCCATCATTGCCAATGGCACAGGTGGCATGTCAGGTCCAGCTATCTTCCCAGTAGCCTTGAAACTCATCCGCCAAGTAGCCCAATCGACCAAACTTCCGATTATTGGGATGGGCGGTGTAGATTCAGCAGAAGCAGCCCTGGAGATGTTTATTGCTGGTGCCTCTGCAATCGGAGTAGGAACTGCTAACTTTACAGATCCATATGCTTGTCCGACCATTATCGAAAATCTTCCACAGGTCATGGATCAGTATGGAATAACTAGCTTGGAAGATTTACGTCGGCATGTCCGAGAAAATCTATTATAAGGATTATCAAGAAAATAAAAAATGCCTGCTGGCTACAACCCCAACAGGCTACTGAGTAAGTTACAACTAAAACAACCCTTACTCAGCATAGAAAATATCTTACAGGAAAATCGGTAATATGTCAAGTTTTTTGTTATGATCAAGGACTCTTACTAGTCTAATCCGAAAAGACAGACTGAATCCGAACGTTTTTCGATTATTTCTTGACTTTTCTTTCATATCGTACTACAATGTAGAAAAACCTTTAAAGTAGTCCTGAGAGGCTCCTAAGGTCTAGACGGTGAATCAGGGTAGATACTACCTAATTTTCGTGTAACCTTGCCTCGGGCAAGGTTTTTTTGTGGAAAAAATGTCAGCCATAAAAAGGAGAAACCCATGCGTGAAGAACGTCCCATCATCGCCCTTGATTTTCCAGCTTTTGAAGATGTCAAAAACTTTCTAGAACATTTCCCAGAAGATGAAAAACTGTTTGTAAAAATCGGAATGGAATTTCTATGCAGTCGGCCCAGAAATTGTTCACTATCTGAAAGGTCGTGGCCATAGCATTTTTTTGGATTTAAAATTGCACGACATCCCAAATACGGTTAAGTCAGCCATGTCTGTCCTAGGCACCTTTGGTGTGGATATGGTGACAGTTCATGCAGCAGGTGGTGTAGAGATGATGCGCGAAGCCAAAAAAGCACTTGGACCAGGAGCTAAGTTGGTAGCGGTGACTCAATTGACTTCTACCAGTGAAGAAGACATGCGTGATTGCCAAAACATCCAAACCACTGTCCAAGAATCAGTAGTTAATTATGCCCGTAAGGCGCAAGAAGCAGGCTTGGATGGCGTTGTCTGCTCAGCCCATGAAGTAGATTTGATCAAGAAAGCTACATCAGAAGAGTTTGTTTGTGTGACCCCAGGGATCCGTCCTGCAGGAGCAGAAATTGGTGACCAAAAACGGGTCATGACCCCACAAGAAGCCCATAAAATTGGCTCTGACTACATTGTTGTTGGACGTCCAATTATCCAAGCTGAAAATCCATGGGACGCTTACCATGAGATTAAGAGACAATGGAATAGTTAAGAACGTCTAAGAAGCTGTGCTTCAAGACGTTCTACGGGAAGCCTGATAAGGCCTTCCCTAAACTATTCACTAGATTATGAGAATAAAAAGTATCGTTTTATTCTCATAATCGTCGGAACACTAATTGCTACTAAAAGTGAAACTTTTGTAGCTCTACGGGAAGCCCGACGGGGCCTTCCCTAACGCCTTCACTAGATCTCAGAAGAGAAAATTACTGAGATCGTCGGAATAATTAAGTCCGATAGGGCCTTCCCTGAACTATTCACTAACCTGTACAGTCGTTTAAAAATAAATCATTGATTTAATTCGTATTCGATTAAAATCGTGAAAAGGAGTTATCATGTCATTAGCTAAAGATATTGCCAGCCATCTTCTAAAAATTGAAGCTGTTTATTTGAAACCAGAAGAGCCTTTTACGTGGGCTTCTGGGATTAAGTCCCCTATTTATACGGATAACCGTGTGACCCTCGCTTATCCAGAAACTCGTACTTTGATTGAGAATGGCTTCGTGGACAAAATCAAGGAAGCTTTCCCAGAAGTAGAAGTGATTGCTGGAACGGCAACTGCTGGGATTCCTCACGGAGCTATTATTGCGGACAAGATGAATTTGCCATTTGCCTACATCCGTAGCAAACCAAAAGACCACGGTGCTGGTAACCAAATTGAAGGCCGTGTACCACAAGGTCAAAAGATGGTCGTAGTGGAAGACTTGATTTCTACTGGTGGGTCTGTTTTGGAGGCTGTCGCAGCTGCGAAGCGCGAAGGAGCAGATGTCCTTGGTGTGGTGGCTATTTTCACCTACCAATTGGAGAAAGCCGATAAGAAATTTGCGGAAGCTGGCGTTCAACTTGAAACCTTGTCTAACTACACAGAATTGATTCATTTGGCAGAAGAACAGGGTTACATTACTTCTGAAGGTTTGGATCTGTTACGCCGTTTCAAGGAAAACCAAGAAACCTGGCAAGACTAAAGTATAATGGAGGAGGGCCAACACTTGGCTCTCCTTTTGTTTTGTAAAGGAAGGAAAAATTATGAAGCTTGAAAGACGCACTCGTCTGAGTCTAGAAGAAAAGAAGCAGTGTGAGCAGCTTGTGAGATCCTGTCACCAAATTGACCATACCTATCGCTTGCCCTATTTGGATAATCTCTACAATGCTGATCCTACGATGCCAGCCTTTATCCTTGCATTGGTGGAGGGGAAGCTGGTTGGATTTTTGTCCATCTATGCGGATGAACCCAAAGAAGCTGAAGTACAACTTTTTGTGACTCCTTCTTTTCGTAGACAAGGGATTGCTCGTTCCTTATGGGAAGACTTTATGGACTTGGCCAAGGACTATCAGCTAGAAGAACGACTATATGTATCAGAGGTTCGGTTTTTGGACCAAAACACGGACTTACTTAGCCATTTTCATTTAGTGGAGGCAGATGAGGAAGACCACGAACTTTGGTTGGAGGCCCCATGTCAGATCACCGACCATGAGAAGATAGAAGGGCTGATGGTATTGGAAGCTGTGGAGTCCATGCTCCAAGAGATTGCTCATTTTCAATCCAAGGCTTTTGAGACAGATCTTGACTATGCCCTCAAGTATGCGACCGAGTCTCTCGAGGGCCAGGATACCCGTCTCTTTGTCTTACGTGACCAAGAGCAAGTCCTTGCTTCTGTTACGGTGGATCTATCTCAGGGAACGACCTATTTCTTTGGACTAGCCGTTGACCCGGATCATCTCCGCAAAGGGTATGCGCGCTATCTCTTGCGAAGTGTGATGAATCAGATGGCTGCAGAAATGGAGCAGCAATTTCAGATTGTCGTTGAAAAAGAGAATCAAGCAGCCCTCAGCCTTTATCTAGGCCTGGGCTTCACCATCCAAACTGAAGTCCTCTATTTGATGGAGAGCCGATAGAATCCAGCGAAATCCCTATTTTTTTGCTATAATGGAGCTATGTTAGTAAAAAGTAAAAAAGTCTTATTTGGCTTTCTCCATCTGGTCATGTTGTTCCTGATGGTGCACTGGTTTATCATTAGTGTCGTATACCTAAAAGATATTTCGGGATGGGGACTTGTAGTTGGGGGACTTGTCTTCCTCCTAGCTTATGTTGGTCGCTCCTATCTCAAAAGAGCCTTTTCCTGGTTGATGAAACATAAGACAGGATTTATGCTGGGAGCAATTCTGGTTCAGATTGTTTTTATGCTATCTGCAGAATTGTTGATTCGTCGGGATGCTGCGGTGGTCTATACGGGAGCCTTTAGCCTTCTAAAAGAGTCCTCTATTTCAAGCTACCTGAGTCGGAATCCCAATAACCTTCCCTTGTTCTTGTACGAACGCTTTTTCTACCAAATCTTTGGTGGAGCAGGACTCTGGGTCATGCAAGTTCTCAACATGGTTTTTGTGAATGCAGGAGCTATCCTCTTGTATCGTTTAGGACTAAAACATTATGACCAAAAAGTGGCAGATTGGGTGTATACCCTCTATGTGGCCTTAATCTGTTATTCCCCTTATTTTTACTCCATGTACACTGATATTCCGCCTCTTCCTCTCATCGCCTTGCAATTAGGGCTAGCCTTGGATCTCTTAAAAGGGGGCGACAGTGGTGCACAATGGAAAACCTCCTTGTTATTTGGACTATTATCAGGTCTGACTATGCTTATTCGTCCGACGACCATTATTGTCGTGATAGCCTTTTGGATGGTTCTTTTCTTTAAAGGGCAGTGGAAGGTCTTTGGTAAAGTCTTTGCTTTAACCCTTTTATCAACTGGTCTGGTCTATGGAGCCCTTAATACAGCTGTCAAACACCAAACAGCTGTTCCTATTCTCGAAGGGGAAGGTCTGGCCAAGGGTCCTCTCTTGTTTATTAACCTGGGCTTGACGGATATTGGTCATAACCAAGCAGATATGAAAGAGGGGCTCTTGAAATATGTCGACGAAGATAAGCGAGACGAGTACAATAATGGGATGTTCAAGAACGAATATATCATAAAAGAAATCAAACGGCGCTTGAAGGAATATGGCCCGATTGGACTCCTGGGACATCTTTATACCAAGCAATCCTTGACGGTGGCAGAAGGGACACTAGGTTGGCTCTATCGGGATGTGGAGTATGAGAAGACTCCCGTTATCATTCCTCTTTACGAGCGCTACACTAAGGATTTCCCCTTTGCTAAGTGGGTTCGGACCTACTTCTTGAGTACGGATCGTCCTCAATACAAATATTATGAGTTCCTTAAACAAGTCATTTGGATCATCATGGCAGCTGGGCTGGTCTTTGTCTATCTGAAGAAAAGAGAAGAGGATGATATCCACTTCTTGTCATTAGCTGTATTTGGTGGACTCCTCTTTTTGACCATCTTTGAAGGTGGAAAAACTCGCTACCTCATTCAATTTTTACCACAAATTCTCTTACTAGCTTCAATTGGTCTAGCGGATCGCCCAAAGAAATGGCTTCTCGCTAGCAAAGGCTCTTCAGAAACCCATATGTAAGGAGATGGCATGCAGCATTCAAGTTGGCACCAATTGCTTAAGGAGCAGCTTCCAGAGGGCTACTTTAAGCAAATTAATCAATTTTTAGACCAGGTCTATGCATCAGGGACCATCTATCCGCCTCGTGAAAAGGTATTTCAGGCCTTAAAGACAACGAATCTGGAAGAGGTTAAGGTCGTGATTCTGGGTCAGGATCCCTATCACGGTCCTGGTCAAGCACAGGGACTTAGCTTTTTCTGTACCGGATGACATCCCAGCACCTCCATCCTTGCAAAAACATCTTAAAGGAGTTGTTGGAAGATGTGGGGGTTAAAACTTCCCATGATTTGACGCCTTGGGCGGAGCAAGGGTTCTCTTACTCAATGCCTGTCTGACAGTGCCTGCTGGGCAAGCAAATGGGCATGCTGGCCTGATTTGGGAAGAGTTTACGGATGCAGTTATTCGCCTAGTCAGTCAAGAGGAGGAGCATGTCGTCTTTATTCTGTGGGGAGCCTATGCTCGGAAGAAGAAGTCTTTGATTGATGCAAGCAAACACTTGATTATTGAAAGTGCTCATCCCAGTCCCTTATCGGCCTATCGCGGTTTCTTTGGCTCCCGTCCTTTTTCAAGGACCAACGCTTATTTAACGGAGATGGGTCGCGAGCCGATTGACTGGTTGCGAAGTTAGGAAAATAGAAAGAAGAAATAATGCCACAGTTAGCTACAATTTGCTATATCGATAATGGAGAAGCATTTTTGATGCTTCATCGCAATAAAAAGCCCAATGATGTCCATGAAGGCAAATGGATTGGTGTTGGTGGAAAATTAGAACGCGGGGAAACTCCTCAAGAATGTGCTGCTAGAGAAATTCTTGAAGAAACGGGTCTAGTTGCTAAGCCAGTTCTAAAAGGAATTATCACCTTCCCTGAATTTACACCTGACCTGGACTGGTACACCTATGTCTTCAAGGTGACCGAATTTGAAGGGGAGCTCATCGAGTGTAACGAAGGGACACTGGAGTGGGTGCCTTATGATCAAGTCTTAAGTAAGCCAACTTGGGAGGGGGACCACACTTTTGTCGAGTGGCTCTTGGAGGAAAAACCCTTCTTTTCAGCTATGTTCCGCTATGATGGGGATCGCTTGCTAGAGACCCATGTTGATTTCTATGAATAAAGGAGTAGAAGATGTTAGTCATTAAAAATGGTCGGGTAATGGACCCAAAAACTGGTTTGGACCAAGTATGTGATCTTTTGGTAGATCAGGGGAAAATTGTGGAAATGGGTCCATCTCTTTCTAATGAAGGAGCCCAAGTCATCGATGCGAGTGGCAAGGTGGTAGCGCCAGGTTTGGTGGATATTCACGTTCACTTCCGTGAACCAGGTCAGACCCACAAGGAAGATATTCACACTGGGGCTCTCGCAGCTGCTGCAGGTGGTTTTACGACAGTTGTCATGATGGCCAATACCACTCCAACCATCTCGGATGTCGAGACCTTAAAAGAAGTCTTGGATTCTGCTGCTAAGGAAGCTATCCATGTCAAGACCGTTGCGACGGTTACCAAGAACTTTGATGGCCAACATCTCACCGACTTTGAAGGCTTGCTACAGGCTGGAGCAGTTGGTTTCTCAGATGATGGGATTCCGTTGCAAAGTACCAAGGTAGTCCGTCAGGCCTTGGAAGAAGCCAAACGTCTGGGGACCTTCATTAGTCTCCACGAAGAAGATCCAGAGTTGAACGGCATTCTGGGACTCAATGAGCACATTGCCCGGAAGCACTTCAAGGTTTGCGGAGCCACTGGTGTGGCAGAATATTCTATGGCAGCGCGTGATGCTATGATTGCTCATGCGACAGGTGGCCACCTCCACATCCAACACCTCTCTAAAGCAGAGAGTGTCAAGGTTGTCGAGTTTGCCCAAGCGATCGGCGCTCCTGTTACAGCAGAAGTAGCTCCTCAGCATTTCTCTAAGACTGAAGACCTCTTGCTGTCTAAGGGAAGCAATGCCAAGATGAATCCGCCTCTTCGTCGGGAAGAAGACCGCGGTGCAGTCATCGAAGGCTTGAAGTCAGGAGTCATTACCGTAATCGCAACGGACCACGCGCCTCATCATGCGGATGAAAAGAACGTAGCCGATATCACCAAGGCTCCTTCCGGCATGACAGGATTAGAGACCTCTCTATCGCTTGGTTTGACCTATTTGGTCCATGCAGGAGAGCTCAGCTTGATGGAACTCTTAGAAAAAATGACCTATAATCCTGCTAAATTATATAATTTTGAAGCGGGTTATTTGGAAGTCGGTGGACCAGCAGATATTGTGATCTTTGATCCGGATGCTGACCGTTTAGTGTCTGATCATTTTGCTTCTAAGGCAGCTAATTCACCGTTTGTTGGTGAATCCCTCAAGGGACAGCTGGCCTATACTATCTGCCAGGGCAAGATTGTCTACCAAGCCTAAACCTGACTTAAAAATAAGAAAGTCAAATTGAAATCTGGACGAATGAAGAGTATATGAATAGTAGAAAAATACTAGAGATGATCTTGTATTGTTTGGTCACTTTTCTGGTCTGCTTTTTTCTGGTCAATTGGCTCCTTCCTTCGGCAGAACCAGTGATGACCAAACCGTCAACAAGTGCCAAAAAGAAGGTAGTCACCTATGTAGCGATTGGGGATTCCTTGACCAAAGGCGTAGGAGATAGCACCAATCAAGGAGGTTTTGTCCCTCTGCTCGCTCAGAGTTTGACCAATGAAACAGGTCTTGAATTCAAAGCGATCAACTATGGTGTCTCTGGCAACACGAGCGGTCAAATTTTGTCACGTATGCAGGAGAAAAAGGAGATTGGAAAGGACCTGAAGCAGGCTCAGTTACTGACCATTACTGTCGGGGGCAATGACCTGCGAAAGGCCATTCTTGAGGATACCAGTAACTTAGATCTGGACCGCTTTGAAAAAGCATCGAAGACCTATGAGAAAAATCTCAAACAGATCATCGAATTGGCTCGCAAGGACAACCCTGATCTGCCCATTTTCGTGGTGGGGATCTATAATCCCTTGTATCTCAACTTCCCCGATCTAACGGAATTGCAGACTCTTGTCGATCAGTGGAACCAAAGAACGGAGGAGACCCTCTCTGCCTATCAAGGCGTCTACTTTGTTCCGATCAATGACCTCCTCTATAAGGGTATTGATGGCAAGAGTGGGGTGACAGAATCCGAATTAGGAAAAGAAACTGTAACCAATGATGCCTTGTATGATGAGGATAGTTTCCATCCCAATAATACTGGTTATGAGATCATGAAAGAAGCCGTACTGGAGAAAATACATGCAACTGAGAAAAAATGGTTCGAGTGAAAAGAAGGTTAAGCCACCAACCACAGGACCTCATTTTAAGGAGAGACGGGAGAAAACGCCGATCAACATCTGGAAATGGCTCTTTCTAGGCTTGGTCAGTTTCTTATTCGCTACAAGTCTAGTCGTATGGACTCGTTTCTCAACGGTTCGAGAGGATGTCCGGCAATTACAGACTCCTAGCCAAGAAGGAGATGTCAAGATTGGCAGTATGACCACAACCAGGGCTCAACTAAATGAAACCATCAAGGTCATGCTTAAAAGTTATCATTTGAGTGATTATCAACTGTATGCAGACAACCAACAGATGTTACTAGAGGGGAAGATGGACTTTTTAGGAAAGGAGTACCCGCTCTATATCTATTTCCAGCCCAGTAAGCTAGAGGATGGAAGTATCCTCTTGACCCTCAAGGATTTTTCAGTTGGGACCTTGAAACTTCCTAAGAAGACCGTGATGCAGGTGCTGTCTACAAACAAGGATTTACCCGACTTTGTAAAAATTGATAGCAAAGAAGCGACGATCAAGATCGAGCTTGCTAAGATTAAAAATGAGATGGATTTCTATGTCAAGGCCAATACCATTGATCTATACAATGATCAAATCATCTTTGATCTCTACAGGAAAAAATAAGAAGATCAGGCGAAAGTAAGAAAGTGACTTTCGCCTTTATTTTGTTTCTATTCAAAAAATTCAGAATATTGTAGAAAATTCTTGACATTCAATTTTCCCTATGCTAAAATACTAAACAAGACATCAATCAAAGGAGAAAGTCAAACATGAAAACAGCTAAGTTTATTCAATTTGCTTTGTTGTTGAGGTACTCGGGCTAGTGCAAAAGCATTAGTCCTGTTTGGCTTACCAAGCGGGAGTAACAAGACATCTCGCTTAGGTAACTGGCGAGATGTTTTTATTTTATTCACTATGTTTAGAAAAGAGGAGACCCTATGCGTAAAGTTGAATTTTTAGATACCAGCCTTCGGGACGGTGAACAGACTCCAGGAGTTAATTTCTCCATTAAAGAAAAGATTGCCATTGCCAAGCAATTGGAAAAGTGGGGCATTTCTGCTATTGAGGCTGGTTTTCCTGCGGCCAGTCCGGATTCCTTCACTGCTGTGCAAGAGATTGCGAAGGTCTTGACCAAGACTGCTGTGACAGGTTTGGCTCGCTCCGTTAAATCTGATATCAATGCTTGCTATGAAGCCTTGAAAGATGCCAAGTATCCGCAAGTTCACGTCTTTATCGCAACGAGTCCCATTCACCGGGAGTTTAAACTCAATAAGACCAAGGAAGAAATTCTTGAAGCCATCAAAGAGCATGTTTCTTATGCGCGTTCTAAGTTTGAAGTTGTTGAATTCTCGCCCGAAGATGCGACACGGACGGAGTTGGATTTCCTCTTGCAAGTCGTCCAGACTGCGGTCGATGCTGGTGCTAGCTACATCAATATTCCTGATACAGTCGGTTTCACGACACCAGCAGAGTACGGAGCTATTTTCAAATACTTGATCGACCATGTCAAAACAGACCGTGAGATTATCTATTCCCCTCATTGCCATGATGATCTGGGAATGGCAGTCGCTAATAGCCTTGCCGCTATCAAGAATGGAGCTGGTCGTGTCGAAGGAACCATCAATGGCATCGGGGAGCGGGCTGGAAATGCGGCACTTGAAGAAGTAGCGGTCGCCCTTAATATTCGCGAAGACTATTTCCAAGTGGAGAGTCCGATTGTCCTTAATGAAACCATCAACACCTCTGAGTTGGTCTCTCGTTACTCTGGGATTCCAATTCCTAAAAACAAGGCGGTTGTTGGTGGCAATGCCTTCTCGCACGAGTCTGGGATTCACCAAGATGGAGTTCTTAAAAATCCGCTTACCTATGAAATCATCACCCCTGAGTTGGTGGGGGTTAAGAGCAATAGCCTCCTCTTGGAAAAATTGTCTGGTCGCCATGCCTTTGTAGAAAAAAACTGCATGAGTTGGGACTGAATTACAGAAGAAGACATCCAGCCATTGTTTGCTAAGTTCAAATCTCTGGCAGACAAGAAACACGAGATCACTGATGCCGATGTCCGCGCCCTAGTTGCCGGTACAGCAGTGGAAAATCCAGAAGGCTTCCACTTTGATGATCTTCGCCTCACAACCAATGAAGATGAAAGTATCACTGCGACGAGTCAGTCTGAAAAATGAAGATGGTGAGATTCTTGAATACCTTGCCAAAGGTCAAGGTTCAGTGGAAGCAATCTTTAACGCTATTGATCAATTCTTCCACCAAGAAGTTCGTCTGACTTCCTACACTATTGATGCGGTGACAGATGGAATTGATGCCCAAGCGCGTGTGCTGGTCACTGTTGAAAAACGAAGCGACGGATACCATCTTTAATGCTTCTGGTTTTAGATTTTGACGTATTGAAAGCATCAGCGATTGCCTATATCAATGCCAATACCTTGGTGCAAAAAGAGAATGCTGGAGAGATCGGTCACATTTTATCCTATCGTGATCTACCAGATGCCTAAAGGAGATCACTATGACGAAGAAGATTGTCGCCCTAGCTGGAGACGGGATTGGACCAGAGATCATGGAGGCTGGCCTGTCCGTACTGAAAGCAGTGGCAGAAAAAAACAAATTTTTGACTATTCGGTCCAAGCTCATCCATTTGGGGGAGCAGGGATTGATGCGACTGGTCATCCTCTGCCAGCTTCTACTCTAGAAGCTACAAAGGAAGCGGATGCCATTCTCTTAAGTGACTATCGGAAGTCCTCAGTATGACCAAGCACCGATTCGTCCGGAGCAAGGCTTGTTAGCTCTTCGTAAGGAGCTCAACCTTTATGCCAACATTCGTCCGGTCAAGATTTACGACTCCCTCAAGCACCTCTCTCCTTTGAAGGAGGAGCGCATCCATGGTGTGGATTTCGTAGTAGTTCGCGAGCTCACCGGCGGGATCTACTTCGGAGAGCATATCTTAGAAGAAAATCAAGCACGGGATATCAACGACTACTCAGTTGAAGAAGTGGAGCGAATCGTGCGGAAGGCTTTTGAGATTGCGCGGGGACGTCGCAAGAAAGTCACCAGCATTGATAAACAAAATGTCCTCGCAACCTCCAAACTTTGGAGAAAAGTAGCTGATCGAGTGGCTCAAGACTTTCCAGATGTGACCTTGGAGCACCAGTTGGTAGACTCAGCAGACCCATGCTCATGATTACCAATCCTTCTCGCTTTGATGTCATCGTGACGGAAAAACCTCTTTGGTGATATCCTTTCAGACGAGTCAGAGTGTCTTGTCTGGCACTCTTGGGGTTATGCCATCGGCTAGCCATTCAGAGTCGGGTCCGAGCATGTATGAGCCAATCCATGGATCGGCTCCAGATATTGCAGGTCAAGGCGTGGCGAATCCAGTCTCGATGATCCTCTCTGTTGCCATGATGATGCGTGAAAGTTTTGATCGAGAAGAAGATGCTAGCTGCATTGAAAAAAGCAGTCGAAGCGACTCTTGTCAGCAGGGATCTTTACGAGAGACCTAGGGAGGCAGTGCTTCGACAAAAGAAATGACAGAAGATATTATAAAACGCTTATGAGTGTAAAAGGAATGATTACTGGCTTGATCCTTCTATGGAATCTCTTCGTAGGGATTCTCTACGGAGTTGATAAGGAAAAGGCCAAAAGAAATGCTTGGCGGATACCAGAAAAGACCTTGCTCTTTTATGCTTTTGCAGTTGGAGGGCTAGGAGCCTGGATAGGAGGGCTACTCTTTCATCACAAGACACAGAAGTGGTATTTTAAGGTCACCTGGCTCTTAGGAACCATTCTCACACTATACACACTCTACGCTTTATGGAGGTAAGGATGGCAGGAAAATCAATTTTTGATAAAATCTGGGAACGGCATGTAGTGACCGGTGAGGAAGGCCAGCCCCAACTCATGTATGTGGACCAACACTATATCCACGAGGTGACCAGTCCCCAGGCTTTTCAAGGGCTTAGAGACACTGGTAGACAGGTTCGGAGACCAGATTTAACCTTTGGAACCTTTGATCACAATGTCCCAACGGTTAACATTTATGATATCCGGGATGTGATTTCCAAGGCTCAAATTGATAAATTAGCTGAAAAATGTCAAGGACTTTGGGATCGATCATGCAGGTCATGGTTCAGAAAAACAGGGAATTGTCCATATGGTTGGTCCTGAAACTGGCCGTACCCAGCCTGGAAAGTTCATTGTCTGTGGAGACAGCCATACGGCGACCCATGGAGCTTTCGGTGCCATTGCCTTTGGGATTGGGACCAGTGAGGTGGAGCATGTCTTTGCGACTCAGACCATCTGGCAGGTTAAACCGAAGAAACTCTTGGTCGAATTCACCGGAACCCCGCAAAAAGGGATCTATTCAAAGGATTACATCCTAGCTTTGATAGCGCGTTACGGTGTTGCCTGTGGAGTTGGCTACGTCGTAGAGTATCGGGGAGAAGTGATTGATCGCTTGACCATGGAAGAACGCATGACCATCTGCAACATGTCTATCGAGTTCGGATCCAAAATGGGGATCATGAACCCAGATGAGAAGACCTTTGACTACCTTCAGGGGACGCGAATGTGTGCCACAAGATTTTGAGGTACGTAGTAGGATTGGAAGACTCTGGTCAGTGATGACGATGCCGTATATGACAAGGTCATCCGTATGGATGTATCTGACTTAGCTCCGATGGTGACTTGGGGACCAATCCTTCCATGGGAGTGGACTTTGAAACTTCCTTTCCAGAGATTCGTGACATGAATGATGAGCGGGCCTATCATTATATGGATCTAGAACCTGGCCAAAAACCAGCAGACATTGAATTAGGCTATATCTTTATCGGATCTTGTACCAATGCCAGACTCAGCGATTTGCGACTGGTCGCCCTGTTTCGTAGAAGGGAAGAAAATTGCCCCTAATTTAACCGCCATCGTAGTTCCAGGTTCCCGTCCTGTCAAACGAGCGACGGAAAAAAATGGGTTTGGATAAGATCTTTCTGGATGCTGGCTTTGAATGGCGTGATCCAGGATGCTCTATGTGTCTCGGGATGAATCCAGACAAGGTGCCGGATGGCGTCCACTGTGCCTCTACTAGCAACCGAAACTTTGAAGACCGCCAAGGATTTGGGGGCTAAGACCCATCTCTGTAGCCCCGCAATGGTAGCTGCAGCAGCAATAGCCGGTCGCTTTGTCGATGTGCGCCAAATGCCAGAAGTTGAGTAAAAAGGAGGAATCATGGAGAAATTTACCATTTATACAGGGAACTACGGTTCCTTTGATGAACGATAATATCGATACCGACCAAATCCTCCCCAAGCAATTTTTAAAGCTGATTGATAAAAAAAGGCTTTGGTAAACTACCTCATGTACGCTTAGCGCTACTTGGATGATCAATACACCGAGGATCCAACATTTATCTTTAATAAGCCGGAATACCGCAAGGCAAACCATTTTGATCACTGGTGACAATTTTGGGGCAGGTTCCTCTCGGGAACATGCAGCCTGGGCCTTGGCTGATTATGGCTTTAAAGTCGTCATCGCCGGCTCTTTTGGAGATATCCATTACAATAATGAACTCAATAATGGGATGCTACCAATAGTCCAGCCTTTAGAGGTTCGTCAAAAGCTGGCAAGCTTGAAGCCGACAGATGAGGTAACGGTGGATTTGGAAGAGCAGAAGATCATCTCGCCTGTTGGAGAATTTAGCTTTGAGATCGATGGGGATTGGAAGAACAAATTACTCAACGGTCTAGATGATATTGGGATTACCCTCCAATACGAGGACTTGATTGCTGCTTATGAGAAGAATCGGCCCGCCTATTGGCAATAAAAATTGTATAGTTAATTAAGAATTTTCAGAAAAATATATTGAAAGCTTTTTGGAATTTTGATAGAATAGAAAAAGAAATAGAAGAGGACGAAATTTATGACAAAAACACATTCAATGGGACGGAACACTTTCACAAGAAGGATTTGACATTCTTAAAGGCGAGGGTGGTTGTATCGTCTGCCCTACCAAAGTCGGCTACATCATCATGACCAGCGACAAGGCTGGCTTTGGAACGCAAGTTTGAAGCCAAAGAACGTAACCGCAACAAACCAGGTGTCGTTCTTTTGCGGAAGTATGGATGAACTTCGTGCCCTTGCGCAATTGAATCCTGAAATCGAAGCCTTCTACCAAAAACATTGGGATGAAGATATCTTGCTTGGTTGTATCCTTCCTTGGCGTGAAGATGCCTATGCCAAATTACAAGCCTTCGGCGATGGACGTGAAGAACTCATGACAGATGTTCGTGGAACCAGCTGTTTTGTCATCAAATTCGGTAAAGCTGGTGAGCAAATCGCCAAAGAAATGTGGGAAAAAGAAGGCAAAATGGTTTATGCCTCTTCAGCTAACCCATCTGGTAAAGGAAATCGTGGGAAAGTCGAGGGAATCGGAGAGCGAATCGAAGGTGCCGTGGATTTGGTCATCGAAGCCGATGATTATGTAGCCTCTATCCAACCAGACAAGACTATTGAAACTCGCTATGAACAAGGAGTGATGGTTTCTATGGTTGATGCAGAAGGAAAACTCATCCCAGAACAAGGAGCAGGTAGCCGTTCTGTCAATACTTGCCCAGTCGTGATCCGTAAGGGATTGGATATCGACAAGATCATGATGCACTTATCTGATCATTTCAACTCTTGGAACTACCGCCAAGGGGAGTACTATTAAAAGATAGAAAAAAGGTCGTTACAGTTCGTAACGACCTTTTACTTGTCTATTTTATCGAATAGCTGATTTCCAACTTTAATAAGTCACGACATTAATCTCACCCTTGTCGTACTCAGCGATAAAGATGTCATCGACATTTTCAAATCCTTTTTTATTCAGTTCGGCCATAAGCCATTCTTCAGTTTTACCGATGTACTCTAAGATTTCTACTTGGACTACACCATCTGTAATGATTGGGTATTTGGGATTTTCATCTCCCATTCGAACGATTATGAGTTGGCCATTTTGTTCGATGACGGCTCTTTTGACTTCTTTCAATTGGAAGACCCCTTGAGAGCGCAACTTAAGAGCGACGTCAGAAGCAGAAAGGCCTTTTGAGCGACAAGCTTCTGGATCTAATTTTCCGTTTTTTATGATAATAGTTGGTTTTCCATCAATCAGATGTTTGATGAAGTAAACATTGGTATTAAGCCATTTGAGTGACAGAATCAAAATCGTCCAGATGATGAGGATGACGACATATTGAAGGATGGTAATCGAGCTATTGTAGATGACCCCGCCGATAATACCCCCGAGAACAAAGTTCTGTATTTGGTCTACTGCAGAACTTGGCGCTAAATTTCCTTTTCCTGTTACGTTAATAACAAAAACAAGAGAAAGAAGCCCCAAGGCCAATTTAATTGCAATTGTAGCAAAAAAGCTTATCATTTTTCAACCTCCACCAGTTCTACATCTGTTTTATATAAGTCCATTTTTTCAAGTAAATAGCTATCTGGGTCTGTTCAGCTAATCGCACGATAGAATTGCTTGTCTACCTTGATAATAGCTCCATCAGTAGTAGCTGAAGTATTGACATAAATGTCTTTTTTATCAACACCTAACTCTTTTGATACAATCTCGATGAAGTGTAGGGAAGAGCGGAATTGATTGTCATTAGACTGATTGTTTTGAAAATTTGAAATGCCAATCAAAACAACGGCTACTAAGATTAAGACAGAAATAATAGACAATTCACGGAACTTACTTCCACGTTTATCCTTATATGCCTTAAATGCGAAAAAAGCCGTTACCAACACTAAGAGAATGGACATGATCACCATGACCCAATTTTGCTGGCTAATCTGACTCAGTACATAGTCGTAGGAATAGAATTTCATAAAAACCCCTCAATTATTTTGTATTCAAGCTATTATAAACTATTTCAATCCTTACTTCAATGATTTAAAGTGACATTCTCATTGTTTAAAGGTATGGATTGTACCTTAAGGTGGAAGAATAGAAGTAGGAGTTTTCTATCTAATCGAAATTTGGTACACTAGAGCTATGAAGATAGAAGATACTATAAAAAAAGCAATCATTTTAGGAGCTACAGGAGGGATTGGCCGGCAGCTAGCGAAAGAACTGGCAAGAAGTCTGGAGCATCTGGTCTTAGTGGGTCGCGATGCTGACAAACTCTCCCAAGTTCAAAAGGAACTAACTGGGAGCAAGGCGCAACTGTCAATCCTAACGTTAGATATGCTAGATCAAGTAGCCCTAGAAGCTTTTGTAGAGAACCTAGATGCAGATCTTCTTGTCAATTGTGCGGGACTAGCCTATTTTTCCATAGGATGTGACCTTGAATCAGCTAGTGAGCAAGACCTCTGGCAAGTCAACTACCATGCTCCAGTCCAACTAATCAAGCAGGTGGTGAAGAAGAATCAGAAGATCCACTTGGTCCAGCTGTCATCTCTGGCTGCTCTTTTTCCTCATCCCTATTTAGCAGCCTACAGTGCCAGTAAGGCTGCCTTGCAGACCTACACTCTTGCTCTCCAGGAGGAACTGAAGCAATCAGATTCACCGATTCAGCTAGGTCTCTATATTCTTGGACCAGTCCAAACAGCTATTCTTCCTCCCAAACTAGTAGAAGCATTGGGTGGCGGTCGCTTGCAGATGAAGCCTGAGAAAGTCGCTCAGCAGTTGATCCGATTCATAGAAAGGGGTAGTTCCTATGCTGTTATCGGCCTTCGCTATCGCTTGCTAGTATGGCTAGGTCGCTTGCTTCCCCAAAGATGGATCATTCGTCTCCTTGCAAGGTATTTACGAAAGGGACTTAATAGATGAAATTGTTAGTTATATTTTTAGGCGTTGCTTATCTTCTCTTATTTCTCATCCGATGGTTGCTGTCCTTCACTTATTATAAAAAAAGGTCAGGCTCATCTTGCGGACTTTCCAGAAGAGCTTTTTACGGTGGTCCAACCCATCCTCTCTGGGGATCCTCGTTTAGAGAGTGATTTGCGGGCCAATCTCCAGCAAACAGAAGCAGTGGAATTCTACTGGTTGATTGACCAGTCTGATACAGAAGCCCAGCGAGTAGCAGATCAGATTTGCCAAGATGCTTCCTTTGCCCAACGCATTCGAATCTTTCTCATCGAAGACGTCCCTCAGGGGATTAATCCCAAGAGTTACAAGATTGAGCAGGTTGTAGAGGAGCTGACCCGGCCTTATCTGATTGTTTTGGACGATGATAGTGTGATTGATTTTTCAAAAATGGGTGAGCTGACTACCTATCTGGGTCAAGAGGCCATTCTGACAGGTATTCCCTATAACCAAGAAAGAAGTAATTTCTGGTCCAAGCTGGTTGCAGCATTCGTTAATGGCAATTCTTTTATTACCTATTTTACCATGGCAGAAGTTGAGGCAAACCACTCCATCAACGGGATGTTTTTATATCCTACCGGTAGAACTTGCAAAAGATCAGGGAGCTCTTCACAGCGATTAAGGACTATCTATGTGATGATTTAGCTGTGGCCGATTTTTTAAGGAGTAAAGGAGTATCCATTATCCAAACGCGGGTTACCTGTAATGTTCGAACCACTATAAAAAACGCTAAGCAATACCTGCTCCAGATGAAGCGGTGGCTTCTCTTTAGCTCTATCTATCTCAAAGAACACATGGACTGGAAGCTGTTTAGCCTCATAGGTTTACCGAGTTTTCTACCTCTTCCAGGTTTGATCTTAAGTCTGTTTTTAGGTTGGCCTTATCTTCTTCTAGCCTTAAGCTTACTGGTATTTAAGGCAGTTTGGATGCTCCTCTATCGACAAAGCATTCTAACCAATCGCTTATACTTGGATGAAGTCACCTACGAAGTGCTGAATGATCTCCTGCTTCCTTGGCTGTTTGTCTATGTTCTAATGACACCTCCTGTGATTCATTGGCGGGGGCGGAAGATTCGAGTGACGGATGGAAAGATTCGTTATGAGTAAGATGAAGTCCCTATCTGGACCGTTTGTCTGCCTTGTCAC
>BNJU01001569.1_pt1 | contig 106785 bp, 85 predicted proteins | sample 8539281 | NCBI WGS metagenome assembly BNJU01 (sample SAMD00202456, study PRJDB9452) | human saliva metagenome | isolation source: human saliva | place: Japan | reverse complement strand
AAAAAGAAACAATGGTAAGCTTAACATAAGAAAAAAATATTTAAAATAGATTAAATCATATAAAATAAAAGGGTGTGAATTTTTTTTATATTATGTTATAATAGGTGTTAGAAATATAGTAAAAATAATTAATATAGGAAAGAAATTATATCTAAAAGCAGTTGAAATAAATGGTTTAAAATCTTTTTGGTGGCCTCCTGTAAATTTAGTAGTGAATAGCATCAATAGTTGGACCAATGGCAGTGGAAAATCAAATATTTTAGATGCTGTCCACTGGGTTTCAGGTGAGCAATCATACACAAAACATCCGAAACCAAAAAGCCAAGAATGTTATTTTTTCTGGTGGAAAGAAAAAGCTGCAACAAAAAGCAGAAGTTTCATTAATAATGAATAACTCAGATAGATATTTGGAGATTTTTGAAAGTAATGATATTGTAAAATTACCAGATTATATCGCGGGAGAAAATGAGTATTTAATAAATGATAATAAAAATGAACTTAAAATAAATTTATTTCTAGATACAGAATGAGCTTGCTTATTCTGTTATAGGTCAGAAAAGTTGAAGGGTATAAAATTCCTTGCAAAGATTAAAAATATATAGTGGAAAAGCATGAGGGTGAAATCCTGACTAATAGATTAAACACAAAAAATTTGGGAAATATAAATAAATTTTAGATAAAGTTGATTGCTACTAAATGATAGAAAATAAAAATAAAATTGAAAACCAAGCAGAACTTGCACAAAATACTATAGATTTAAAAGATGAAGAAATCATCTTTTAGCAAAGAATTTATATAACAGACGAGCAAAGGAAAAAAATCTTGTGAAAATGAAAATATTAAGAAACAAAATCAGAAAAGGAAAGGTATTTCTGTTTACAAGAAAAAATTTGATAAGAACTTTTCAAATAGATTAACTACAATTGACGGAAAAAGAAGAATGAAAAAAAACAAAAAGTTTTACTAATGAACTCAAGAGTAAAGGTAAAAGATGTAAATTTCTACTAAGAAACAGAATGAAAAGCAGTTACTAGAAAGAACTGGATAACTTTAAAAGATAAGTTATTAAAGAGGAATAAAGCATCTAGAAAATAGAATTGAAAAAGTGAAAATCAATATTTTATGGCTAAAAGGGGCTTTCTAAAAAGTATTTTGGAAAATGGGCTACCAATAAAAATTTGAAAAATAAATTAGAAACTATAAAAGGTTGAAAAACGATTTGGTGAAAGTAATTTCAAAATCAGAACTGAAACTACATGAAAAACAATGAGTTCAAATGAGATGAAAACAATGAAAACTAAAATCGAAGTTTAGATGAAATTTGAAATGCAAAAATTAGATAGAAATAACTAAAAAGAAATGGCTAATAATGAGGAAAGATTTATACATTTCAGATTAAACAAAGCAAGAAAGAATTAGCTAACAGAAAGAAGAAATGAATTTTTCAAACAAATCAGCTTTCTGAAATAGTAAAACATAAAATAAAACTTTCTCCAAGTATCAGAGAATACAGACATCAAAAAAACTTCATCTGGTAAAGATTCAGGCATAAAATGGAAGAAAATGAGGGTTTTAAATCTGTTCAGGAAGTTCTAAATAGTGATATTGGTGGTTGTAGATGGATGTGAGTTCACTTATTAGGGTTTGATGATAAAATTAGCTAGAACATTGGAAGCAACAGTATCTGGTAATTTACAAGATATCTAGTTGAAATAAAAGGAGACATAAAAAATGTATAGCTTTTTTTAACTAAGAAAAACTAGAGGTAGGCTTCATTTCTGGCACTTGATACACAATAAGTAGAGTAGAAGAGTTGAAAAACATACTGGGTTTGAACACAACATGACAAAGAAACAAAGTGCTAGAGAATAAGTATAAAGGTTATTAGATTTTTTGTTTTTGGTGAAACACAATGATTTGAAAGAAAATATAGATGTAACAGATATATTAAATAAAAATCTCTTTGCTGAGAATAGTTACCAGTAAGTGACTTGTTGGTTCAGAAGGGAAGGTGCAGGAGAAAGAAATCAAATCAGTATCAATCAAATTTTTGAAAGAAAAAAAAAAATAAGGTTTTAGAAGAAAAGTGTCAAATTTGAAGTCTAAGATATGGTTGAAGAGAGTAAAGAAGAAGACTTGAGTATTAAACTGAAAACTATGAAAGCAAGTTGATAAGATAGATTCTTTGGAAGATGGTGTTAGAAAAAATGGGTTACTAAAGAAAAGATTGCGAAAATTTATCTACAAAATCTAGAAAATTTAAAGAGCTTCGTAATATAGGACAATAATGATGATGCAGAAAAATACTAGAACTTCTTATCAGATAAAGATCGTTCATCAGTTTCAAATATTGAAGAAATTGAGAAACAAATTCTCTTGGTTGAGAAATAGAACAGACTTACATTGAAAACTCTAATAGTATTGATGGGTTAAATAAGCAGTTTTCTGATACTAGAATCCTTTCTTAACAATAAAATAGTATAGAGCAGTATGAAGAGATATAATAAGCAAAGAAGAATGAAAATTCAGATTTAAAGAAGAAAAAAGAAATTCTAATGTTGTTATGGAACTTTTAAAATGTTGAGGCAAGAAAAATGAAGAACAACTACAAAAATTAGAAGGAACATAGGTACTCTAAACAGAGATATTGAGTTTTTAAATGAAAATAATTTAAGTAATGAAAAGAAACTATCTGAAAAGATAAATCTAGAATTAAAACAATTTATTACATATAATAATCAGACTTAGAAAAAAATAACAGAAATTGTGAAAAATAAAACAGACATTGAAAATATAAATGAAAAATTAACTGGACTTACACAGATATTTACAATAAAAGCTGTTGAAGTTAATTCAAGACACCAAGAGCTATCTCAGAAGTTTAGAAAATAAAATTAATAATTTGGAGGTCATCAGTTTACTTGCCTATCAATGAATTTAAGAACTAAAGAAAAATATGATTATTTAGCAAGAGAAAAGAAGATGATGTTGTAAAATCAAGAAAACAAGTAAATGGATTTAATTCAGAGATAGATGAGGAAATACTTGAAGATTTCAACAACACTTTGAAAATATAAATGAAAACTTTAACAAAATGTGTGAGGAAACATTAAGAAATGCTAGAAGGAGATTGAATATAATAAATCCTAGAAATTTTGATAACAATAGTATAGAAATATGGAATTTAAAAATGAAAACGCCTCTTTCTTTGCTTTCAGGGTGGAGAAAAATCTGTAATTGGCAATAGCCTTTATAATGATATTTATGTATAAGCCAGAAGTCCATTTTACTTTCTTGAATGAAATAGAGGCGGCGCCGATGAAAAAAGAACACTAAAATTTGCCAGTAAATTGAAGATTTTACAGATAAATCACTGATTTATGCGCCAATTACTCACAATAAAGAGACAATGAAGAATCGAGCAGTATATTTGGGTCTATGAATAAAGAAATGAGATTTCAAAGATAGTGTCACACAATAGAATAACAAGATATTATATAGATTCAAATAAAGAAAGTAATTGAAAATTTAACATTGGGAGGAAATGGAGAAATGAAGTTGTGTCATATATATATCTTTTGAAATAACAACAATGAAAATTTTTTATATAGTAATCAATACCATAAGAAAAGTTCTGATGAGTTATATGTGCAGAATGTCAGTGGAGGAATTGAACTCCATGTTCATTTCACATAAAAGTATTAGCAAAGGAAAAAAGTTACTGCGGTTTCCGTGGATATAGGGAAAAGAAGAGAGATCCTCTTTTAGTTAGCGATGGGTGTTAATTTTGCAACAACACAGGAAAGTGGAGATGGTCTATCTCATGGCTTCAAACTTAAAAGTCCTATTGATTGTTGGTGCCGAATAAGACTCTCAAACTTGTATGTTTGCCATGTTTGATATGAACACTATAGTTTTGAATAGTGGTTTTCTTTGAAAACTATATAGAATGAAGATGTTGTCCTTATAGATACTACTAACCACACAGTGGAAGAGGAATGTTTTTACTCCAGCTGGACTTTTAAAGAAGACTTTCCGAAGAGCTGTTAGAAAACATAGGTTTATAATAACTAAGTCAGTTTAGTGACGAGAACTTAGAAGAATAAATTATCTTAGAAATTTAAAGGAGAGGTTCTGTTACCAGAAAACGTGGTATAAGTTGCCTTTGTGATTTGAAAGGTAATAAAACCATTGTTCTGGGTGAAAGGAAAGAGTTTGATATTCGGATTAGCTAATCCTTTGGTTTGAAAAGACTGTAATTTTCTTTGTACCTGGCTACTATCGAAAGATAGACACAAGATCTTATAATTTTAAAACCAAGATATAGCCTTGTAAGAAAAGCTACAAGTGGATGCTGACTATGTATAATTACAACGGAAAGATTTAGTCAAATTACAGATAATTTAAATATTAACTCTTCTATAAAATATTCTATTGCGTAGAATAAACAACTAATATACTCTATCTCTGGTGGGGTTTTAAAAGAAAAAATTAGATGCCATTGAACTTTATAAAAGAAAGGAAAATTTAATATAACTTTCATAAGAATATGCTAATTTTATGATGAAGAATATGCTGGGTAGTAAGAAATGGAGATATGTTCAAAAACTAAATCCTGTCTACTTCTTTTCCTCCTACTTTGAAAAAAGTTGGCAGATTACATCTTTTACGTATTCCATATGCTGAAAACAAAATATTAAAAAATTGATCAAACAAGTAATTTAGATATAGAAAGTTTACGAAAAATCTTATGAAACGATAGATTCTCATAGATTTTCAAAAATCTTTGCAAGGATTGTTTAAGAGATAAAAAACTTTCTTTGAAACTTCATGTATAATTTCTTTTATGAAACCCTAAAGACTTAAAGTACTTTTTGTTTATGCTTTACAGAGAAATTTTGATCCGATAAACTATGATGAAAATATTTTTATACTATTATTACATATTTAATAGGATTTAAGAGATGATTATTCTGTCATATAGATTCAACTGATGATAATACTCATTTATTATAGAAAGTATAATGAAGATGAAAATTTATTTGAATGTAGCTGAAAAATCTTTTGCTAGATATAATTTAAAAATGAAATAGAATTTAGACTAGTTTATGTAGATATTTTGAAAATGATTTTGAAAGCTGGATCAAGATTTAAAGGAAGTATTCTTGAGGAAAGATATGTGAGAATAACTATCTGTGGTGGAGTTTTTCCAATCACTATGCACCCTATGGGACATGAAAAAATATTGAGCTATGTTCTGATAATCTAAATATGGATAGTTATATAATAATTCGGTGGGTATGGCCCTCACGCCAGAGAAGATAATTTAGAACAATCTGATGCTAGATTAAAGGGTATGAGGTGCAAGAAAATAAGGTGAGTAATCTGATATAGAGATAAAGGTGGAAAATCGCCTACCTATGATACACTTCTGAAACTAATGGATTTTGTATGGAGAAAACAATGGATGCACTGAAATAATAGGTGATTCTTTAAAGTTTAAAACTTGGAAAAATTATGAAAATTATTGAAAATATGTAAGTTCATTGTTTTTTAGAAAGATGACAAAAATATTCAAATAGATGAAGAGGTTTTAAATAATGAAAATATTATTATTTTTAGAAAATGAGTACTTATGATATATCTTCAACAGAAATAAAGCCTGGTAAAAAAAATAATGAAGATATCAGTGCTTTTGTAAATAAATAAAATTATGAAAAATACTTGGGTCGTACAAAGAAAATTTTTTGAAATTCTTGAAAAAAAAACATCAAAGGTGCTATAATCAAAACATAAAGTGAATGAATAATCGGATGAAGATATGAGGAGAGATTATTTTTAATGAAACACCGAAGAAGTAAATTTTCAGGTAAGAGACTCATATTGGACGAACCCTCTGAGAGCTTATCTACGAGATAACACCGAAGAGACAAAAGCTACTTATAACTACAAACTCTCAGGTAAAAGGACTAGGAATTGTAGAATATATTTTTAATATATTTTTATTTGGCACTTTTTAATTTCAGAGGTCTGTTAAAGACCTTTTTATTCAGTAAAATTTGAAATAGAAAAGGAGACTATGTTAAACCTTTTATTGTTAGTATTAATGAACTCTTTGGGAGCTATTTTAATCTTACTTTTTAGTTGAACTCGAATCTTTTTATACTTAAATTGAAATTTGTGTCAAGTGAGAAAAATTTAAAAAGGTGTACCTCCAATTAACAGGAGATTTTCGATATAAATGGTAAAGATGCTGATCCACAATGGTATGTGTCATCTTTTCCAAGACTAGCAACATGCTATGTGCACAAGTGTGGAACAGGAAATCTATGAGCTGCAACTGGCTATAGTATCAGGAGGGACCAGGAGCTATATTTTGGATGTGGGTAAGTGCATTTTTGAATGGCAACTATCTATGCAGAAGCTATTTTGAGTCAATTGGTTTAAAAGAAAAGTTGAAGGGATAGTTAGCAGGAGGACCTTGATATATAGAAGAACTTTATTTAATAAAGAAAGTTTTCATCAAAAATTTACTTTGTAGTGTCATTATCTGTATATTGGCACTAGGATTTTATGGAAAGGGTGCACAAGCCAATTCAATAGAGTACATGAAGAATGCTTTTTAATATTTCTCCATATATAACAGGGCGTGGTTGCTGCTATTAGGGGATTTGTATTCTTTGGATGGCGAAAAAGAATGGCATCTTCACAGAAAGAGTTGTCTTTCAATGGCAGGATTATACATATTAATCCTGTGTTAGTAATAATTGCAATAAATACCTAATATTATCAGCTTTTGAAGCCAATATTTGTAAATGCTTTTTACATAAGAAAATCAATCTTGGAGGTTTCTTAGGAATGTATAAAAAGCATAAGATATGGGCGTCAAGAGGGATTATTCTCAAATGAAGCTGGTATAGGGTTCAACACCACATGCTCATGTTATTGCAGTAATTAGAAAATCCAGTTGAACGTTAGAAATGTTGCACTAATTACAGTTTTTATAGACACTTTCATAGTATTAACTTTTAACAGTCTCAGTTATGACTTCTAATATAGAGATGGAACTTTAACTAGTAATTACATTGACACAAAAAGCTTTTGAAGCCGCTTTTAGATATTCAGGAACTATTTTATTAGCAGTTGCATCTATTCTTTGTATTTTCACAATATTGGTTGGTATGGAGAAGTTAATATGAATATCTATTTGGTAAAAAGCAATGATGTTATAGAGTTTTGGTTATGATAGCAATTTTTCATAGGATCTACACAAAAAGTTGAACTTTGTTTGGGAACTTGCTGATTTATTTAATGGACTTATGGTTCCAAATTAATTGCTTACTGCCTTTTTAAATAAATTAGTTGTGATACTTCAGATGAATATGATAAAATACATAAATTATAAAAATAAGTTCGTTACTAAAGTAGTTTTGAGATTTTCTTTGATTTAATATAGTTGTATGTAGCGTTATGACGACTCATAATGGTTCTAGAAGCTCCACGAGGCTCTACCACCATTACAGGACATACTCGTAATCTTCTTGAAAACAATAGTTATTCTCTCTCAGAATTTTACTAATTTAGTAGGTACAATGCAAACTCACTTATTTTTATTTAAACAAAGTAAAAACTACTTATAGATAATGAATTAGTCATTTATTATACTAGTGTTTTCATAAAACAGATGATACAATAATTATTCTTTTATTAGTAAGGTGATTTCATCAAGGATAGACTTTAGTATCCAGTCCGTGAGGCTTCATTCGCTTCTAGCTAAGTTTTTCTCCAGAGCGATCCATACAACCTACTGCATCCTAAACCAGTCTTTGTAGGCTTCAGCTATTGCTGGGTGTTTACTGCAACGCTTCCATTATATTCATATCACCTGTATGATACTCATGTGTGTTTACATTAATTTTAGCCATAATTTGTTGTATTAAAATTTACAATTTTGATCAAGAATATTTAAAAATAAATAGGATATTAGGTCTTTAAAGTTAAGCTTCGATCTGTATAATTCCACCATGGCTAAAGTAGTTCACTATTTTTTAAATTAACTTTTCTTTTTAAAGAGATAAAATATACAAAAATCTATTAAAACAATATGTAATATAAATTTATTTGATAATTTATATCAAATATACTGTCAAAGCAGCAGTTAAGGTAAGTTAAAATCATTCCCCAACAAGTCCTTCAACTGTTTTATTGGGACTATTAGGGTTATCTTTCACCATAAAGATGTTCCACTATATATTAAGAAACATCATTTAATTCTATTTAAAATCATATAGTTTTACTATAAAATTTGATCATCTATATATGAGATGCTTCCTATCCAAATTAAGTTGTTATAAAAAAGCAAAGGTGTAGAAAGCTCTTTATAGAATCTGAACAGCAGAATAAATAGTATCAATAGAGACATAAAAGATTTTTTACAAGAATAAATTCCTAAATAAAAAGCTAAATTCCAACATTACTAGATTATCATTAACTCACACAATTATATTTTATATGGGCGAGCTGTAAAAACTCTTTAAAAAGCAAAGTGAGAATTAAGCCCAAAAGTAAAATAGTAAATTCTACTCATAGTTTACTAAATAGAAAATGTATAATAATAAACCAAGTAAAATGATGCTTTTGCTTTATGTTAGTAAATTTTTTTCTGAATATTTTGTTTTAATTAAAATAAAATAATTAAAGCTAAATATCGTAAAAAAACATTACAACAACATATCATCCACCTTTCACTGAAAGAACGAACTCTGTTAATATAGTAAAATAAGTAATACTGCTAATATTAAATATGAGTCAAAATACTGATTTCCAATAAAATAGTATATAATGACTAAAGGAGCTTATTAAGAAAACATATCACTTTTCCATAGGACGCCATAATGTCTTTTATTGTCTTCTTCCATCATTGCAGTCACACCTACATATTCTGATAATGATAAAAATACAAAGTAAGTTATAATTTCACTTATTCCAATAACTCATGAAATACATAAGAAGAAAAGAGTGTAGCTTGTCTGATACAACATCTCACCTTCATTGTAAAACTTATTTGGTTTGCAGTTAAGATTCAGTAAGCTATCCTTATATCCTAAGACGATTAAAGCCATTTCTTAAATAAACAGAACAGTTAAATATATATTTGTAATCGGAAACATGAATACGATCCTGCAAAACTATATTTTGTCAAACTGTTGTGATAGTTGTCTGATTAATTGCTTTTTAATTTTACCTAGTTTTTTTCACAAATAGGCATAAGTAAATTTTGAAATTTTGTCTTTAATTTATATATAGAAATGTCATTTCCCTCATTTCTGCCAATGAGGCTGTAAATACCTTCGTTATCAATTAACATTTTCTTTTTAAATTATATTTTCGAATAGGCTATCAGGTCTTTCCTTCACTTTAACTTCTCATAAGCCAAGATTTTCCCTTTACTTTGTATTCATTAAGGAATTCGGCTATCTACAAACAATTAGCGAGGGATGCAAAGGCTGACCTGTATAAATCACAGCAGCATCTTTATCTAAAATTTCTGTTATACCTGATATAGTATTTTCAAACATTTTGTATCTTAAAAGCTCAAAAACTCCTGGGTACCAACTATATGGAACTATAATTTATTTTTTATATGTTTCTTTATCAAAGAAACAATCATAGTTGACAAAGAGATATCTTAATTAGCTATATGATAATTTCTTTCTAACTAATGTTTGATTTTTTAAGCTCATTTATTAAAATCTTAGCTTTTGGATATTTCTAGCACGATATCAAATAAATAATTTTCCAACCCCTCAACAACATCACAAAATTTAACATTTCTTCACCCAACTATTTGTTGCAACTAATTATTCAAGCTATTTCAGTTTTCTTTCTTCTCTTACTCAATGCTCCAACCTGGTTTAGATAAAATCTGTCATGAGTTTTCTAATAAAATAATTTACTACATTAGCTTCGATTCTTGTAGATATAGTCTAGAAAATTCCTGAGTCAAAGCCATGACACCAGCCTAAACTCATGCCTTGCCAAATCCAAAAGATTTCATTGAAAATTTTTGAAAGGAATAATATCTTTTTCATAAAGAGATATTCTTCAGAAAACTTATCCTTTCATATAACTTTTCTTGAAAATTCTCAGGAGAATCATCAGGATTCCCCATCTTTTGGTTTTAAAAACATACCTTGTAGAATCATCTAGCATTTATTAGACTGTTTGTCTTTCTTTTCAAAGATTATTCCATGATAGAAGTTTTTCAAGTTCTATAAATTCTCTCCTTTTTAGAAGACAAATTGAAGTAAGAATTTCTTCACAGGCTGAATTCTAACAACATAGTCTTTTGAGCAGAAAGCTATTATTATGCATTCCTGTTGCCATTGAATCTTCAATCAATCTTTGTCCCTATTAGCTAAGTCTATTAAAGTCTAGCATTGATTTTCCTTATTGATAAGTTTATCAAATTATGTTTATTTTGTTCTTCGGCATCATCGGGGTTAGAACCTTTGGCACCCATAACTCCATAACACCAGCATCTTTTTATTTTAGTAGTAATGTCACAAGTTGTAGCAAAGACTGTAAAACTTGATTCAGGCAGGAGCAAGTAAAAGCTATACCTGTAAATTGTGGTGCAAAATCATGGACATGAAGCGAAAGTATAACTCACCTGTACTATTTGCTGACGAATGTCTTCTTCTTTTTATTTATTCACATTCTTTATATGTTTACAAAGCATCCTAAATCTCTAGCATAATCCACGGCATTAGGAAAGTCTTTAGTTTCTGTGTAACCATGACCTCTTAAATCATAGCCATATTATAGTTTTAGCAAATTTTTCATCTTGTATGCTAAACTAGTTTAGTACTTTCTGATGTTCATGTCTCTCTGAATAAGAGTCAAAGATACCTTTGATTTCAAAAATTCCATTTTTCTGCATAGGATTTATTAGTGTCAAAACTTTGGCAAATATATAAGTCCTTCACATCTATCTCATGAGATTATAATAGATAATTTATAAAATAGAATACACCTTCATTATATACATATACTCGCATATTAAAAATTAAGTAAAAGTTTATATAATATAAAATATAAAAACCATGGTATTCATTAATGTTCTATATTATATATAACATCTTATTTTCAATACGTAATATCTTGTTGACATACTTAATTTATAGATATATAATATATATAGAAATAAACTTATTCTGTTAAAGACAAAGGAGATATGTGGCTATAAAGCAAACTGAATACGTGCAAGGCAAAGAGAAAAGTGTCAAAAGGTGCTCTTAGAAAGCATTTGATTTACAGTCCAATATTTTGCCAAAGAATCTGCAAATGAGGTATATATAAAGCCAGAAAACTTACAGAAAACAGGTCTAACACCATAAGAAGGTGCCTACTAGTAAAATTTCAAACTTAACAGGAGAAAGAGAGTTATTGCTTCATCAGCTGAGGAAAACCGTACTCAAGGGTTGCCTATGGAGCTAGAAAATGAGGAATAAAAGCAGTGGTGTGCGTGCCTAAATCTACTCCACTGTGAGTCAAGATTGAATCAACTTCAAAGCAATATGTGGTGCCAAGAAGTTGTATTGCCATGGGAGATGTTTATGATGATGCATACAAGCTGAAAGGTTAGAAGAAAAAGAATCTTATGTTTTTGTACATCCATTTAATGATAGAGAATGTCTAGATGGACAAGGAACAATAGCGTTAGAAATTTTTGGATGAATTACCAGAGCACTGATAATCTTATAGTTCCTATTATTGGAGGAGGAGGATTGAATTTCTGGAATGGCATGTGCAGCAAAATTAATAAAACCTGATATTAGATTATTGGAGTTGAACCAGAAGGGCAGCTTCAGCTCGTGTGAGAAACTATAAAAAGAAAATAAAGTAGTTGAACTAAAAGCTAATACTATGGCTGATGGTGCTGCAGTAAAAGAAATGGAAGGAATCTAAGTACGAATATATATATATGTAGATGAAAATTATAACAGTGTCTGATTATGAATTGATGGAGCTTTCTTTTGATTGGTAGAAAAACATAAGATTATCGCTGAGAAATTCGGATACTTTCCAGTGCAGCTACAGACTAAAGATAAAAGTAGTATCCGTAATAAGTGGAGATATAGATGTTTTGATGATTTCTTCTATGATAAATAAAGGTCCTAATAAGAAGAGATAGAATACTTTTGGCTTCTCAGTTGACATATCCTGATAAACCTGGAGAATTAGCTTAAAAGTTGTTGATTTGATAGCAGAGCGGGCCAATGTTGTTAGCTAGAACATAATCGATGATTTGATCAAGATTTGAGAGATCGTTGAAGTTCAAATAACGGTTGACACGAACTGAACATACCTGCAAAATTTGTGCGAAACTTTTTGAACAAAGACGAGTTGCAAATAATGATACAAAAGACAAATTAATAAAATAAAGGGGCTTTGAGCCCATATATTAATTCTTATAAAACTGATGTACTATACTGAGTCCAGCATTGCTAATAAGCATAAAGTGCAGCTATTACCACGAGCTTACTGCAACAACTTTGAAACTTCTGTGTTAGTACACCGGGAACCACCTACAGTCTTCTGTAAACATTTGGAGTGGTCATATGCTTTTATAAACCTGAAAGACTACCACTTTCTATGCTTTCAGTTGTACATAACGCCATTCCCAAAGCGTTTCATCACAATCATATAATCCTAGAACATTTGGCATGTACAATCCAACACTTTGAGTAGTGTCTTTAGAGTTTCCAGTGTGCTCAGCAACATCATCTATATGCTAGCCTGGATAAGTAGCATAATCGATATGTGCCATTATCTGCATGGCAACGTCCTCCTCTTTGCAGAACCATTCCCATTCAAAAGCACAAGGCCGTGGTCTGAAACGCTTCTGTTTATTGATCAGCTAACCTCCGGAGAAAACAACAGTTCCATCAATAGGTGATTTATCATTAATAATGACCTAGCCAAATCACTCTTTACCTGGGTTGTAAACAGGACGTCAATCGTATTTTTCTACTTAATCTGTTACAGAACTCAAAGTGCATGCCACCAAGATATCATATACTATGGTCTATTTTCATCACGCACTTTAAAGTTGGCAGGATTATTTCTTATTAATTCTTGCCATAATCAGTAATTAAATATTTACAAACTGCGAGGTGAGATAACTGCTTTTCTTCATCTGTGAAAGAAAGGTTGATACTTTTCACACCTTTACACGTCTCCTTGTATCTTCAAGTATGGGTTTTACAATTCAGCAGCTTTTCTACCTACTGATGGTACTGATATCATCTTTTAATGATTGAACAATCTCATGCTGTCTAAATCTAATTCGATCTAATTTAGCATCTCTAATTCAATTTTTCAATCTGAGTTGTATCTAAAAGGTAAGCTAAGTGCCATTTGAAATGTAGTTGCTTTTTGTTTCATCATCATCAACAAGACTTGCAATTTTTCTCTTAAGAGTCTTCTGGAACAGTATTTTGTTGATCAACAACTGTGATGTAAAATTATATTTTGGATTAGCAGTTTTGTTTCAACAATTTCTTTTAATATGTTCTAAGTTGTTTTCATCACTGCTATTTCATGCAGACTATCTGTCAATAAGAATGACAGGCACTTTTTCCTGATACCTTGTGGGTATAGTTCATCTAAGTTGTAAATGGATTTCCCATTTCAACTTCAACACTGTTATTTTGTGCGATTTATAGTAGTCCCTTTTTCCTTAGATGTGAGTGTCTTTTATTTTCAAAAGCATGTTAGTCCCTCCAGCTATAATATTTTCTAGCTATGAAAATTCTGCCTTTGATCCATAATAATGGCTTTGCCTTCATTCAGAAAATTCCGTAATTTTCTTTCATTCCAAGTATCTCCTTTCGATTTGCATAATGTGCTTTTCTCTTTTATTTTATCTTACCAAATATCGTATCTCTGAGCTATGTTGTAATATTATTATTTTCTATAGAATATTTTGCAAAAATCTTGTTGCATTTCATTGACAAATCATTCACAATATTATTATGCTCCTCCAATAATAGTTGATAAATTTAGGGATTATCATCTCAAGTATGATCAATACCTAAAATTGTTTGCAATTACAGGAGTTGCAAACATAAAAGTTACTTCAGTTGTGCTTTTTGCAAAGACTCAAAGCCTTTTGAGTCCAGGAAGAAGTGAGGAGAAATAATACTGAGGATGACCGTATGAATATAATCAGTATCAAAGAGGAACTAATAATAGGTATATTAGCTAGTAGAATGAGGAGAATAGAATAACTAAAAAGTATACCTCCAATTAAAGTGAGATACACTCACACACATGGAGAAGAATGTTTTAGTTAGGTGTCTTTGTGAAATGATATGTGTAGTAAACAACCTACCTAACAACATACAGAACTCCTCTGTGTTATAGTCATAGTTCCATTCCAAAGTTATTACTAAGATACCTACATGAATAATCCATTGCAAGCCAACCTGATAATTTTATTTTTCATTGACATAAAATATGCAATAATCGCTGTTATTGCTGGAGCAAAACATTTATGACGCTCAAAGTTGAAGGCCTAGAAAGTACAATGGCTATATTAGGTAGTACTATAATGGCCACTGCATATCATAAAAACACCTGCAAAATGATAAGCTGGAATATCTTTTAAATTTGGAAAAGATTTTTCTTTATCAAAATAAAATTACAATGATAGAACAAAAAGTGCCTTAAAACTCCAGTGAACTGTGGCATCTAACTTCTTTTTAAAACTACTTTAGTGATTACAAAAGACCGTTGCCCAGAAAAATATATTCCAATAAAGCACAATGTGTATGATTAACTTTTTGAAAATTTGAAAACTAAAATCCATTTTAATCTCCTTTTAGATAAATATAATTTCATTTAACATAGTCAATTATAGATTTTGCAATAAAAGCAGACCATAGCCTTTTAAGTTTCACATAGTTAAAATTTCAATAAGAATTTAATAAAATATTTTAATTAAAAGGTGAAATCTAAAATAAAAATATTGTATAATTTCTACTGTGTGATGACCCGTAGCTCAATTGGATAGAGTGACTCCCTCCTGAGGTAGGTTGATGTGTTCCAAACCATCCAGGGTCCTTCACTCTTAATGTAAATTTGGTAGCTTCCGAAGTGTGGCTATAACATTATCAGGAAAAATTTTTATATCTTTTTACAAAAGTTCAATAATACTCTATCTATTTTTCATTAAATCTATTCTTTAGATTAGAAGATAAATCTCTATTCCCTCTTTAGTAAATGATTTACCATTACTGTCTTGAAGTGAATATAGTTTTGATTTGAGTAAAGTCAATTCCTGATTAATCTTGAGTATAGAAAATCTCCTCTAAAAATAACTCCTTCTAAATTTTCTCTAATAATTTTTAGAGACTTATTATTCAACTTTTTCTATTTCTTTTTACATCTCTCTATCTCTTTGCTATCGAACTCCTTTCTTAAAAATATTAAATAAATCTTTGGAGATAATTTTAATGTTTTTATCATTTTAAAATTTTCTGTTTTTATAGCATAAACAATAGCTTTTCTTTTCTTTTCTTATATACCTATTTTTACATGATTTTTGTATTGTTTTTCTAGTTCTACATTGATATCCATAGTACACGGTACGTATCTATTCTTAGTTCGATATCCTCCAACATAAGCTGCTCCACATAATCACAAGTACAATGACCTGTTAACAAGTAGTAATTCTCTTTTTCTTTTTCAGTGGTTTATTCTTATTTATTTTTAAATCTTTCTTGTACTTTACAGATTTATCAACAATTGCTTCATAGAAATTTTCAATAATTAAGGATCTTTTAAATAAGTACCTTTTTCTATTTTTAAACCTAAAAATAAGTTCCTATATATTTCATATTAAGTAATGTATCTCTTATTGAAGTTTTTGAGTACTTCAGATTTATTTTTCCTAACCTTGTTCATTTAAGTATTGGCTATATCTGCATAGTTCAATCCCTGATATGCTAAAGATTAGTCTTACAATTTTAGCTTCTTCTTGATTGACTATATATTTTTATTTTCATCTAGAATTGTATCCTAAGGTGGAAGCCACCATTGTGTACTCAACATATACATTTTGCTCCTCTTTTTGCTTCCACGAGATAAATTAAGACTATAATATTCATTCATTCCAGTTAAAACAGATTTTAGAATAATACTTTCAGGACTGTCATTAATTCTTCTAAAACAGAGATAAAGAGTAGCATTATTTCCATTGAGCTTTCTCTCAAATATTGCGTCGTCGTAACGTTTCTTGCAAATCTATCGTGTTTATGAACGATAACTAAACCATTCTCCAGTTTTACTATCGAGATCATTTCTACTTTCTCTATCTTTTTATAGAGGTTCCTGAAATAACTTCATCTTTATAAAAATCTTATAAGTTCTATTCCTTTTGTTTTTACAATATTGTTCTATAGCTCTTATTTGAGCCTCAATACTTTCTTCTCTTTGATTACTAGAAGAATATCTACAATACCCTACTGCTTTTTCATCTTCACCTCTATTTAAAATCTGCTAAAAAGACAATAAAAGAAAATTCTTATAATTATTTTTCTTGTGTTTCTTCATCATCTACAAAGCAATTAGTTATAATATTTAATTCTTTCATACATTTTACCCATTTTTAAATTAAATCTAATATTTTTATCTTTCTTCCATAAATATTAGCTCCTTTAAAAAGAATATCTTAGTCCTGCTCCAATATAATATTGATTGTTGTTTTACAATGTCAGATTTTTATGTCATATACATCAACTCCACCAAATACCAAAAATGAAGTTTGTTCAGTCAGTGAAAAATCTAAAGTTGTACTAACTCCTCCAGCTACAGTATCCTTACCCTTGTATACTCTTTCAACTTTTCATTGTTTTGTACATCTTTTCTTTTATACCTATGTAATAATCCATGTATCTAGAATTATAATAGTTGAATGTTTATGTCAGGAATAAATGTGAATCTATCATTTTATTTTATAAGGTCTATTAAATTTTACATTTACTTTCGTTCCATGATTTCCAAAAACAACTTCAGAGTGTCCATCGATATTTTTATCGAACTTAAAAATCTAAAACAATCCCTCCCATAACTTGAGTATTTCTTGAATTTAAATTTTTATATCCATTTTTAAATTGAGATTTTTATTGCCAAAAATCTGAATATCCACCTATTGGATCTACAATTACAGAAAGATTAAAATCAGGTTCTTTATAAAAATAAATCCAGGTTTGTATCCTTTTAAATAAAAATTATTATATTCTAAATTTATTATAGGTAACATATTAACTTGATTTTTAGAATGATATATAGTATTTTTTTGATAAGCTCCTACTCCTATAGTTTTGTGTATTAGCTTGAGATAAAACTAGATATTGCTAATAAAGATATAAATAAAAATTTTTCATAGTTTCTCCTTTTTAAATTAAAAATTTATTATAATTTTCTCTATAATGTTTTTGGTTGAAACTAAGTGACACAGTGTCACTTAGTTAACTTTTCATCAGCTATCATTTTTCTATCTTTTTCAACGATAGCTTCTCCATTCCAACCTTTATAATTTAGCCATTCTACATTAAAGTCTTTTTGTATTTAATTCACTTAAATCATCACATTTTTCTTTATCTTCTCCAGAAGAAGCTGCTACATATGCTAGTTCTAATGGAGATAAAAGCTAATTCAAATAATCTTGAACCTTGTGGATTCTTAAAAATAATAATGTTTTTGGAATTGATTGGTAAATTATTTCAATTTCTCATCATTCAAGTCAAACATTTTATAATAATTTTTGTACCTCTGATAATGCAGTTGTATTTGGTAAATAGATTCTTGTATAACAAGCATCTAATATTGCACTTTTTATTTTACTCTCAGCTATATCAGATAGTGATTGCGTTGAAAAATACAACGGACACATTATTTTTCTCATAACTTTTAACCATTCTCTAATTTTACTTTCAAATCTAGGATTATCTAAAAATAACCATGATTCATCTAAGGTAATTAAAGTTGGACTAATTTTATCAATCATGTCTGTTTCTATTTTTATGAAAATAGATAATTTAAAAGCAGGAGTAATAGCATTTTTGCTTCAGCTATCTGTTCCATTTCAAAAATTGTATAATTATTACTTTCTATCAGAGTTACCATCAAAATATTTAGCATAAGGCCCTTTTTCCACAATATTGTGCTAATGCATCTTTAATTACTTTTTGATTGTCCTCCTACTAAGTTTGAAAATGAAGATAAAGTTCTCATTTCAGGATTTAAAACACTTAAAGATACGAGACCATTCCAAATGTATTGTCTTATTTCAGGTGTTATTTGAACAAGATTATCTTCAAGTAAATTCTCAATAAATTCTTGACACCATTCTTTTCTATATCACTTCTTTTTAGCTTCAGCTTCTTCAGCTCTTTTCTTATAGTTTCTTGACTTAAATTTCTATAGCTTTTTAATTTTTCAATTTCTGAGTCTATATTTTCTTGTATTATACCTACTCCTCTTAAAAGGTTGGAATCTTATATTATCTTTTCCTAAGTCATAGAAAAAGACCACCATAAGCTCTATTTAAAACTTTTGTTGAAGCTCCTTTATCGAAACCAATTACTTTTAGCATTTTTATAACCTAAAAAAGCTCCTTGTATTGTTCCTAATAAAACTGATTTTCCTGAACCTGTTGGCTCAACTATAAAGTATGATAACATCAGTATAATGTAAATTTAATCTAAAAAGGTGTATTTCCAGTTGTTTGACAATAAAGAAGAGGAGGGTGTCTAAATGTTTATTCCATTTATTTCCTGCTCAAACTGAAATTAATTGGTAACATATGTGAAAAGTACTTTTTGAATTCATAAAAGGTCTTCTTTCATTAAAATAATTATTACCAGGCATTACTCCTAACCAACAATCTAATGTGTAAAAATCTTCCAACCTGTATCAACAAAACCTAATGAAGAAAGAGTTCTTACCTCTTGAGCTTGTTTTTCAACAATATCTCTATTTTTATTCTTTAAAATAACTGTTGTAGTATAATAACCAACAATATCTCTATCTTCATCTAATTTTGTTTTTCATCTCTAACTTCTATAGCAGCATTTGTGCACTTTGATTTGGTTCTAGTTTCCTTTTAGATTCAACAAAGCATATCTTTAAATGATAATCTAGCAGTCCATCATTTTTGTGAAATATTTATCTAAAATCTTTTTATAGTTATTTTTCAAGCATTATATCTACTACCCTATACTCTATATCAGTCCTATTAAGTCTATCTAACATTCCTGGAGCTCGAAAAGCCTGGGAAATTTAGAGATAGATATAGTTTTTATATAGTCTTCACCTATTTGAGGATTTATTCCACCAACAAGTGTTGAATCTGTTATATATGAATCTATAAATATTGGTAATAAAGTTTCTTTTTATAGCATTTTTCATTTAACTCGCCTTTTTCAATAGCTTTTTATTAAATCAGACATATCTCCAGTAGCTATTAATTTATTTTCATAATAAAAAGCTCTTGGAACCTTTTATTTTATTAGAGATTATCACTTACAAAGAATGATACAGCTAACTCATAGTTTCATCAATACTTAATACTTCACATTCTTGTAAAGGTTTCATTTAAAAAGAATAAATTTTAAAAGTTCATTGTTGTAATATTTTAAATTCTTTTTGAAATGTATTATGTATTAATTTTTGGTCACTATCTCTAAATAATATACTTTCTAGCTTTTGTAAACTATCTTCAGGTACTAACCATGTAAATGTCATATAATAATCACTTTCATAATGATTACCTGAACTAAAAAATTCAGATCTCTCTAGTTCTAAAATTCTTATTGGAATATTTTTGATACCTTTTTTGTCAGTATAATTTTTATCTTGCTTCTTGTGCATTCATTTGTAATGTCCAATTGTTATCTAACTGTTTTAATGTTTCATTCATTCTTTCAGTTACATTTGCAATTCATATACTGTTGAACTATCTAAGTCTTTACCTCTAACTTTAAAAAGTTGTCTGAAAACTTTCCATCTTTTGTTTATAACTATTGGAAAATGAAAAGTTTTCTGTTTTTACCTAGCTATTTCTTTTGAAACATAAAAATCTTTATTTTTCAAAATTACAAGCCCAAGGCAATAAATGATACAGATAATCTCTATTATTAAAATCTTTAATTTTTCAGATTAACATCCTTGTATTCTTTAAACATTTTCCCTCCATTAGTAATAATAATCTTTAAATTTTTAAATGACTTTTAAATACTTTAAAAATTTTTGTATCTTTCTTTGTAAGATAAACTATATAACCATGCGAAAAAGTAAAAAACTATAATCACTGATAATATTACTAGCCCACTATCTGTTGAAAAAGATAGAATAAGTGCTAAGATTTGCAATGACAGCTTGCTCCACCAGCTACAGTGATATCAGTTGTGAAAGCTCTACAAATTCTTTCTCTTAAATCTAACTCATTTTCCATATATCCTCCTAAGCTAGTTTGTTTAAATAGATACTTTCTAGTATCATAATCATAACCTTCTGGTTCTATTATTTTCTTTTACTTTTTCTACTAAGTCCATCTAGTTGAAGGTTTTATAACCATATTAACAGTTCTTGCTATTGTATCTCTTTGAGGATCCCTTGAAACTTCCATGATATAACTTTCTAGTTGTAAAAGTCCTCTTTCAGCTGAGTCAGCATGTAGAGTACAGATTCCGCCGGGATGTCCTGTATTCCAAGCTTTTAAAATATTAAGAAGCTCCATCACGAACTTCACCTATGACTATTCTTGTTGGAGTTCTTCTTAAAGTTGAAGTTAGTAATCTTCTTATAGGTACAGTCTCTGTAGCTCTTAAATACAAGACATTTTCACAATTACATTGAAGTTCATTTGTATCTTGAATAATAATAACTCTCTGATTATATTGAGCTATTTCTTCAAGTAATGCATTACATAATGTAGTTTTTCCACTTTTTGCCTCAACTACAGAATATTTTTCTCCTTTATTCCTTTTATTACATTAGCTTGTTCTGTGTCATTATTTTGCAATTAACATAATCGTCCAAAAGTGAAAAATCAATGAACTGTGTTTTCTTATATTAAAGGCAGATGTTTTTGAAACAGGTGGAATATTTCCTTCAAAACGAAAACCTGATCCAGGTAATTCAGCAGAGACAAGAGGATTTTTCAGGAGTGACTTCTTGATTTACATGATTAGCAACAAGTTTAACAATATTTTCAGCTGCAACACTATCCATATCACATATATAAATTCTCCTTTAGTAAGACTATCTCCAAAGACTTTACCATCATCATTTTCATTATTTCTATAATGTCTTTATCATTCATATACTCCATAATCCCAATAGAAATTTCTAGTAAACTAAGAAGATTATCTTTCATTTCATTGTCTTTGAATCATTTTTATCTTCCTTTCTTTAATCATTCGTCGTTATCATTTGTTGTGTTTTTAACTACTTTGTGATCAACTTTGTTTTATCTTTAACTCAACTTTGTTATCTCTATATCTTCTGGGAGTTTCAAATGACAAAGGAATCTAATACTTTTGTTATTTTCATTAATTACAATATTTAGTTTATCTTTATCCATCAATAAAAACTTCTATAGATTTTTCTTTTTCCATAAATGGGTTTTTATTTTAGTCCATAGCTGTCTTCCTTTTTCAATAAATTCTTTTTCTCTTTTGAGCTGTTTTTAATTTCTCCATATATTCTTCAATTTTTGGTCATAAGTTTTTCTTGCTCATAATCATCTCCTAAAGTAAGTGACACATGTGTCACTTTGCTTATTTATAGTACTGTAAATCTTCCCACTTTTTGATATTTTTATTACATCTGGAAGATTATTTGCCTTTGCATAGTGGTTCTCTAGCAGAGTCTATTTTTAGAATTCCATCTATTTCATACCATCTAGCTTGTTTTTCCCATGAGATTGGATTTTTCCAGCAGATAATATAATGACTTCTTTTTCATCCATTGTATGAACTTCTTCAGCTCTCATTAAAGGTCTACCCACATAACTTTCAGAGTAATTCATCTTTTAAATAAAAGTCCTTGTGAATAAGATTTTGTTAAAAATTTTTCTCAGTTTGTTCTAATCTTGTTTCAGACATATTTAGCTGTGTCTACATCATTAGTTGTATAATAAAGAGTAGTAGACATATTTCCTAAGAAAGAGTTATTTTCACCATAAAGCTTCTTTTTAATTGCTTCATATCTTGAATTATTATAAGTGCTTTTCATTCCCCAACCTCTAATATATGGATTGCTTTATGTAGCATATCCACTTTTCAATAGCTGTAAAGCTCATCTAATAAAAAGTAAAAAGCCTATGTTTAAATGCTATATTTTCTCCTTGTTTATTTAACTCCATGCTATCAGTTAAAATATATAGAATTTGAGTTATAAATAATTTTAAAAAGTACTGCTGTTATATCAACAGAATTAGGAGCTGTTACAAAACATAGATCCATTGGAACTTCACTATTCATTAAATCAAGATTCTAAAATCACTATAAAGCTGTATTTCTTGCTATTGTTTGGAACAATCAAATGTGCTAAATCTATTTTTGCACAACTTATAATTCCTGATCTTTCTTTATCAGCTCTATCGCCATTTCTGCTCCAATTTTTCGAAACCGAAGGATGTGTTCTAGTAATTCTTCTCCTGTTTTTAAAATAGTAACATCATTATAAATGTTATAAAATAAATCTTCAACTCCATCACTGTATACTCAGAATTAATCATTTGTTGTAGTTTCTGATCTTCAGTAAGTGTGAGAAGTTATAAAATTATAAACATCAGCTAAATTTTGCAATTCTACTTTTTACCATCTACTAAGACATGTAGTATTACTGCTGTTAAATAAACTCCAGCTGAAGGTGCATGGATCTTAGTTCTATCTGGTGATACAATAGCTAAAAGCAATGTTTTAGCATCTTGATATTCATAAACAGTTCCTTTTCTTGTTTCTACCATTGGTATAATAATGACATGAAACTTTTTCTATTCCGTCAGACTGTTGCTTCAAATCTAAAGACTTTATGTCCTGACTTTTTCTATATGCTGCGGTATAAAAGCCAGTTTTTCACCTTTTATATCATTTACCAATGTTGAACCTTTCCACGTAATAAGTGAAGTGATTACTACAGCAACTCCCTCCTCCACCACTTCTTGCGACCATCATGGCATGTCCTGGGTATTATCGATTAGAAATCTTCCATATTCATCTTTACCAAGAAAAATACCATCACTATAAAATTCATTTCCTTCCATTCTTTTTCAACAATTGAATACTTTTAAAGCTTTTGAATATTTTCTTTTATACTATTTGTTTCTTCAGAAATATCTATTCTTACGTAATTATCCTTTTCTAAAATATTTTTCTCATATAAATCTAGTGTTTCCTGTTTTTATAAGACTTCTTTATTTTTCTTTTATCTTTATCAGATCCCATTTTATCTATGTCCGCTCTGTTAGCCCATCTTGCCGATCCATGTACTGTTACTTCTTTTTCTTGTAATTGAGCAAGCTATTAATAGAGGAACTATTATCATTGCCATATTTGTATAAGCATCATCCACTGCTCTTTGGGACTTTTTGCAAATTTTTGCCAAGCCAATATCTTAAAAAGGAAAATAAATAGGAAGTTTATTTTTATATAAAAATAAAGTATTTTCTCAGAGTACTATGGTACTTCATTTTTGCAAAGTCTGTCCCTACTGCTAAAGTTAAGATGATTGCTAATACAAATAAACTAATTTTCTTTTTACAGTCATTTTATTCTCCATAAGGTTCCAGGTCAAATCACTATGAACGTAGTATTAAATCTAGTTCCAGGTTCAATAGTTATTGTTGTCTTTGACTACAAATACTCTTTCAGCAAAATTATCACCAATAGTGACTATTTGTTCTCCACACCTTCAACGCTTCTTCTCTCAATCATTTTTCTTTCAGTTACAATAGCTCAGCACCCATTATTGATGAAAGATGACACCTTTTTAAAAGTGTTGAAAGTGATTATTAACATCTCTCGGTTATTCAGCTTTTCCTGATAAATCAGCACCTTGCATGTTATCTAAACCTATCGTTTTCGTTTGGAAATATAAGTCTTTGCATATAATAAAGTAACCCTTTCTTGCCCAAAAGTAATTGAAGAATCATATACACCAATTTGTTTTTGTTCCTTGTGGAGATAAAAATATGTTTACCTCTAATTGTGTCTCTAACATTTTTCCCGACTATAGCAACAATTGTCTTTAGAGAGTAAAATCTGAATTAATACCAGTTTGAAGAATAGCAGGGATAAAGTCCAGCTTTTATCGACTCAGATAACATTCCAATCGTAAAATTAGATTGATAGTATTTTTGAGCTTGTTCATTCATTAGAAATTTCTTTTACTTTCTTGCTATTACCATCATAATCTTGAACAGCTTTATTGCCTGAGCTAAAGAGATTTTATCATCTGTTTGTTGTACTTGAGGACAGTAGCTATAGTAATTGTAGTTGGACTTCTTAGAGCAGCATCTGCTTCGCTTCAAGTTGTTTTATTTTATTTTCTCTTTCAATTTCTTCTGCTGATTTTTGCTCAACCAGCTTCTTTCTTCCTCTTCCTCTTCCTCAACGGCAGAATATTATAATCTTCTTCATCTTCAGGTGAAATACTTTTGTCATAGGTTAAATCTTGCATTTCATCATCACCATATTGAGGATTATCAATTTACTACTCTCATTTTCATCAACATTAGCATTTTTAATAATATATATGCTTGCATTTTTATCATTGTTGTTGCAAAAATTTCTTTTCTAAATAAAGTAAGAGTAAAAGAAATTATAAAGAAAAAGAAAATATAGATGATTTTCTCAGTTCCTGCATGGTATTTAATTTATAGAGTTATTTTCTCGATTTTTGAGGATTGTTTTGGTTCATTAAGAATATCCATTTTATCTCCCTCCTTATATACTTACTGAAATATGGTCATTGGGTGATTTTTATAAAACTACCTTTTCTTTTTAATAATTATTTCCTTGTTTCCATATCTTAAAGTAACTTGCTTAAATAGTCTATCAACTGTATAATATCTGGTTTCAGGATCATATCTATATCTTACTGAAGCTCCTTCTCCTGTTTGTTCATCTTTTATAAATAATACAGGAAGTTCTGTTGCTCTAACCTTTTTCACTCATAACTAAAAATGTTTGTTCTCCATCATCAAAAATTTGAATAGGAGACCAAGTTTCTTTATTTTATTCCAACTATAATCAAAATTTAAATTTTCAATATTAACTTTTGTCTCTTGATGCTTTTAATTTTTCTTTCTTTTTGTTTTTGCAATTTCAGATTTCTTTTGGATATTCAAAATTAATAATAGGAGCATAAGAATTTACTTTTAGCTTCAAAAACAATGTTATATATTCTTTTAGTAGTAGATATAACTAAATTTGTTTTTAATCTCAGGAACAAAAGGTTTTACAGAAAGTGCAGGAGACATTCCTTTCAGAGCTACCAGTATAATATGTTTGTACCTCCATCTAGTTGCATCACCTATCTCAGCATGAATAATATTCTTCATCAGGATTTAAAAGAGTGTAAAGTAATGTACCCAGCTCTAGTTGCAACATGATAACTATCGTTTTCATTATAAAAAGTATGTACTGTTTATATTAGTTTTTGAATTCTTATATCCTTTTTCAATACTAGGTTCTTTGAGTAGAATAGGAGTCATATTCAGAAGCATAATCTACAGCATAAAGAAAATTAGTTAAACCTATTAGGATATAATAGTAATTTTTCATTTCTCCTCCTTATTTTATTTGATAAATCATTTGTAATGTGGTAGTCTTTAATTATAAGTCCTAAAAGGATTAACCTTGATATCATTAGGATTAACTTTATCTTGTATTACAGAGAAGTTACCAGTCTTTTTCTCAGTAGAAATAAGGCTACCATTTCTATATGTTTTTTCAGTCCAGTTCATTTGATAAATATCTTCAGAACTTTTTAACATGGAGTAATAGATACATCAACTGATTCCTTATTTCTAAATTTTTCTTCTAAATTCAAACTATTGATATCAGAATTCATTTTATTTTTCATTTCAGATGATAAGAAAGAATATTCTCTTTTTATTTTTTGTATGTAAAGACCTTATCAAGTGAAATAGAACGAGTATTAATTATAAAGTCATTTAACATAGCAAAAATAATAGTATCATCAGCCACATAAGAGACCTGATCCATCCTACCACTATAAAAAAATTTCCTTTTTCTTTCTCCACTTCTATGACATATGGAACTAGCTTAGTTTTATTTGCAAAGATAGAAGTAGGGCAGACAATGTTCCAGCTGAAATAGAGCCATTGTAAAAAATGCCATTTGCCAATTACGGCAACTTTTAGAGAGACTCAACATTCTGTCATAGAAGGGGTTATCAATAGAAAAATCTCCTTTATTTCCTGAAAAAGGCTTTGAAGGGCTCCAAGAAAATCTTTGATTTTTATCTTTTCCCATTATTCCTCCTACATTAAGATAGCACCACTGTATCCAAAGAATTTAGGCCCCCAAGTGGCAGCTGCAAATATCACAGAGATTCCTACAATAACTCCAATTGCTCTTTACTTAGATTATCAGTCAAACCAGCTAAAATAGAAAAACCTACACCAGCAATAGCAATGATGGCAATAACTCTAGCTGTAGGCCCAACTAGGATTCCCATAAATTTATCTAACATTCCTACCCAAGGAGCATCAGCTGTAGTTGCCATAGCATTAGAAGATAGAAGAAGGAATGCTGCTATATACATTTCTCTTTCCTTTTAAAAATTTTGTAATTTTTCCATATTTTACCCTCACTAATCTTTTTCATAATGAAATATGTTAAAATGGAAAAGCTACTACATATTATGCTATTATATGGTAGCTTTATTTGCCCACAAACATAACTTATTTTTCTAAATATTTTTAGTATATGGTTCTAATATTATAAAAAGTTTTTATAGAAGCATCTTTATAATTTATTTCAACTACTTCAGCATCATCATCAGCTAATTCTATTTCTGATCTATCTGAAATAATATAACCTAAGTTTTGAGCTAATTCTTCTGGTGACATTCCTATATAAAGGATTTCCCATTAAAATATCATTTTTATAAATTCTTTTTCCAATATAGTTCCATCTTCAGCATATAAAATACCTATTCCATTTAGTCTTCCACGCTTTATCGGTACTTCTTCTTTTATTTTACCACTACTTTGTAGTATGTTCTCCATAATTCATTCTCCATATTTTGCCTCCTATCTTTTAAAATAAATTTCTCCATTTTCTTGATATAAATTAAAAATCTCTATCTTTTAAAGAGTGTAAAGTTTTCTAAATAACTTATTAATACAGCTATAGAAAAATTATCAGTTGATGTCATTTCAAATAAAGCACCAAGAGAAATTAATTTATGATTTCTTTTTCCTTCTCTTCAGTATCTAAAAAGAGAATTTCTTTTTATCATGTTTTTCAATAGAAATTTCAGTTAAAATTTTATTACCATAATATTTTAAAGTTCCAATTTCATAAAGTTTTCTCTCTTAATTCAAGTAAATACCCAATAATAAGTTCTAATTGGATAGATATCAGTTGATGTCATTTCAAAAAGAATACCAAGTTTTAATAATTTTCTAGCTCTTTCTATTCTAAGCTTTTTCTTTTTGATTTCTCATAGTTTTTCTACTTTTTAAAAAGTGAAATATTATATTTTAATTTATGAATTTTATTATCAAATTTTTCTAAATTTCCCATCCATTTTCCTTATCTTTTTCTAAATGTATTCCAACAGTCGATCTAATTTCAGTATCATCAAATATATTTTCTTACATTTGATTTTTAAAACCACTGAGCCTTCTATAGTAACTCCTTTATGCCTATTTTTGGAAGGTGTCTTTTTATAAGTAGAAATTTGTTTTCCTGTTCTCTCAATATTAGATTTTTACTTTATAATTTATATCATTATCAATTTTAGCTGCTACTATAATCTTTTTGATAAGTTTTTAAAAATATTATTATAGTGAGAACTTTACTTATTAACTTCCAAAGAAAAGTTTTTATCTTGTTTGTAGTATTTACATCATATTCTTCTTCTCTAATTCTTCTAATTTCTTTTTCTTCAAGTCAATATCTTTCTTTAAAAACACCTTTCTCAAAAAGAAACTATTCCCATGTTAGAGAGAGTTTTCATCATTTTTATTTCAGATGTTATTCTTTGATTTCTTTATAGTTTTTCCAATATTCTCCTTTAGATAAGTTACCTATTGCTATTATTTCTATTCCAGATAAATTATGTTTTTACTATGAGCTGAGAGAATAGTTTTAGTTTTATCTATAACATTTTTCTGCAACTAAAATTCTCTTCTCATTTTTGATAATTTGATTTTGAATAGCTTTTAAAATTATTTTGTGCAATATCATCTTTTATATTGATGGATTTATATTCAGAATTTAATAAAGATTCAACTGAAGCTAATTTCAGATGATACAGAAAAATTTTCTTTCTATTTTATCGTTATTTCTAGCTCTTTATTATAGAGTTTCTCAATTTTGAAAAATTTTTCTAAAAGTATAATCTTATCTTTCATTAAATCTATTTCATTTCTGATGATGACTTTCTTCAATAATTTTTAGCTATAATAGTTTTTCTCAAGTTCATTATTTTTCAATTTGTTCTATGAAATTATTTAATTTTTCATCAATAGTATCAATTAAATTAATAATCTCATTTTGTTTATTTTTCAAGTTTTTCTACAAAACTTAGATCTAATTTAAAATCTTTAGCTTGCTTTTGGATCAAATAAAAGTAGCTTCATTATATTTTTCTCAAGTTCTTTCTTATTGTCTTGTATTTCAAAGGTTTCTACAAGTTTAAAATTGTATTCATAATTACTTAAAATATTCACTGCTTTTTCAGTCACATTTTTCATTTGAAAGAGTTTCTAACTTTTATCTTTAGATTAATTAAATCATAATCTTGGTACTTTTCTTTATATCTTCTTTTTGTTAGGTATTCATCATTAAATTTTCTGAATATTGAGTCTTTAAAGTTTCTAAACTAGCAACTCTTTTTAGTTTCTAAATTAGATAAAAATATTAATATATTTATTAGATTTTATAGATTTTTCTTCTATATTATTTATTACTTTTAGACAGTCTATCTTGTTCACTTTTTAAAATCTTTTATTTTCAGGATACTTTTTAATTTTTACTAATATCACTATATTGTTTTTAGTTTAAAAATATTCTCCCTTTGAGCAGATATTAATAGCTCTTTCTAGAATTTTTCTTTTTCTAATTTTTCAATTTCATTTTCTAAATTTTTCCGTTCAGTTTTATTCTCTTTTCTTCATATATTCTTTCTAATTCTTTTTCTATTTACAGTTTCAATATATTTGTCATATTGTTCTTTTTCTCTTCATTTAATTCAATTCCATGTCCAACTTTATATAATATTTTTTCCAGCAACATTAATAGGAAGTCTATTATATGTTTCTGCTTTATCAAACATACCACTTTCAAGTAAAATCTTGTCTAATTTCTTTTAATGTTCTACAGTCTACTCTATCTTCAAAACCATTTTTCTAGCAATTGTTAGTCTCAATTTCCCAACTTTTTCTTAGATCTAATAATCTTGATTTTTCTTGCCATTCTCTATAGCTCCTCCTTTTTCAGGATTTTTGAATTAGCTCTTTTAAAAATATTGAGAAAGGTCTCTATCAATTCATCTAATTCTCTTTCAGAAAACATAAGATGACAATGTAAATTTTTCTCATTTTCTTCATTTTTAGATTCATGGATAGCATAAGTATATGGATATTTTTCTCCTAATTCTTTTTACAAAAATTATCAATAAGTTCTTTTGCTTGTTCATGGTTGAACTCATTTGGAATATTAAGCTCTAATTCTCTATAAGCAACTGAGTTTTACCCGCTCATAAGTATCAGCATACTCCCAGAATTTTTCAGCATTTATTTTTCACCATTAAAATTCATGTTACCAGATTCAGTATAAACTAAATCTTCTTCTTTTAGATTGATATCCATCTTCTCTTTGGATATATGCAGCATGGCTTTTACTATAACCAACTTTACCTTTTTATAACATAATCTGTAAGTAGCCATGCTGATCACCTCCATTTCTTTTTAGCACAGTGCTACTTTATTTAATAGTGGCAAAGCCCTATTAAATCACGCTGTCATTTCTCAGAATGAGAAATGCGTAAAGCGCATTTTATTTTAAAAATAAAATGACTTTATTGTGTCATTGTTATAAGAATTTAAAAAGAAAATAAAATTGAAATTTTTATTATAAAAACTTGCAAAATTTTCTCAGAAACTGTGATAATTCTAGTAAATGATACTACATATAATAGCATAATATGGTATCATTTCTTTTATTTCCAATACTTATTTTAAAATGGAAATTTAAATGCTATAAAAATACTACATATAGTATAAGATTTTCTTAGAAAATATGTAGTATTTAATTTTCATGGAGGATAAAATGGAATTTAACAAAAAGGACAGAAGTTAAATATATAAAAAACTGAAGATTTAAAGAAAGATAAGAGAGTATTTAAGGTATAAAAATAAAAATTACCTTCTTGTCCTTTGTGAATATTGAGTAAATGGGGCTTAGAATTTCTGATTTGTCTACTCTAAGATTTGGAAATTGACAGAAGAAATTGGAATTACACTTTAGTTGAGAAAAACTAAGAAAAGAATTATTAAACTTAATGCTGTCTGTAAAAAGAGCTATCAAAGAATTAGAAAAATACTATGAAGAATTAGAGTACTCAACAAAAAGAAGGATATTTATTTAAAAGTTTATCTCCATATAAAAGAAATTAAGATTAGATGAACCTTTACAATAAATGGAGTTTCAAAGAGTTTAAAAATTGAAGAATATCTCAATATTCCTTATCCACTAGGTTCTCATTCACTTAGAAAAACCTGGGGAAAAAATGTTTATGATGCTACTTTAAATATAGCATTAATAATGAAAGCTTTTAACCATTCTTCACCAGAATAACATTAAAATATATTGGGATTGAAGAAGAGGATATTAATAAATTATATGAAGGGATTGAGATATAAGGAGGAAATAAAGTGGCAAGAACGAATCAAGGAGTATTTCATGAAATAAGAGAAAAAGTAGAAAAATTTAAAGGACTCTTTTGAACAGGAAGTAAGACTATATTTTTAGATGTTCTGATGAAAATGAATTATATGAAATGTTGAAAATTGTTGGGATATTGGAAAATGATTTTTACAGTACTTTTTGCTTATAGTGCTAATGAGATATATGTGAAAGCTAAAGAATTAGAAAAATTCATAGAATATTCATTAAAAACAATAAAATTTGAACAAGAATCTAAAAAGGAATATGAAGATATGTTTTCTGAGATTTCAGAAATAAGGAAAATTATAAACTTTTTGATGTACTAGAATTATATTCAAGATATTCCATTAGTGAAATAGAACAAGAAACACTTAATAAGTTTTCAATTATATCATGATTTAAAAATTTAAGACATTTAAATCTCTTCTTTATAATATTATTGAGGTATAACTTAGTTAATTTAAGTTATACCATTTTTATCGATTTTTAAAAAGGCTTCATGACTTCTAACTTCTCAAAGTCTTAACATTTTTATTGTCTTGCTAACATCTCCAGTTCCTCCAGCCTAGAATGATTTAAAAAGTTTCATACCTTTTCTAAAAATAGATTTACTAATTTTTATTATTTTTCTTTTATATACGAATACTTTTTCTTGATTTTTGCATTTTATAAAAAAGAGAGTAATTTACAGATGTTTTTCTTACTGAGTTTTCTACATTTTTATTTTTTTAATATCAAATAATTTTTATTTAATTTTTAAAAAATTAACTTAATATAGTTTTTATATAAAATAAAAATATTATATTAAAATAAATCTTAATATAATGCATTAAATTCTATAATAATGCTATTTTAAAATAAATTAATAAATTTATTTTATTTATTTTTACTTTATTATAAATGATATTTTTAATTTATTCATATAAATTAATTAAAAATATAAAAATGTATTTAAAGATATAATTTTAATTATATAAATATTTTTTTAATAAAAATATTTTTACAAATTATATAGGAAAATTTTTATAAAAATAGCTAAAAACCTATATTTTTAGTAACAAATGAGAGATTACTCTAATAAAGTCAAAATTTACAATATTGAATATTAAAAACTACTCTAGTTATAAGAGTAGTTCCTTTAATGAATATTATATTTTTATTGATTAATTTAATTCTTGAGCAGAAAAATATTACAATAACTCTTTATTATTATTTTATTTTTATATTAATCTCAATACCTTGACCTTTTGATTTTTCAATTTCTTGGTTTTCTTTCTCTTTCATTGGAACAAACTTTTGTTCTATCTCTTTTGTTATTTTTAAATCTGAAATATTATAATAAGATATAGGGACTTGATAAGTTTTTTCATCGGATAGGTTTTTAGCTTCTTCCTTTTCTTTAATCTTTTTATATATTCTTTAATTCTTTTTCATGACATTTCTTTAAATATATATCAGCTGTTATTTCTTTAGCCTCCTCTTTCTTTTCTATTTCAAATCTTTTTCGATATCTTTTTAGCTATCCATTTATTCTCTCCTGAAGAATGATTTTTCTATATTTATTGGTTCTCCAGTAAGGCAATTATAATTGGTTATTTGTTTTTATTATTTCTTGTAGTTCGACAGATAAATATTGTTTGATAGTTTCATTTATAATATAAATTATGAATAGGGATATCCTTTAGCTTTAAATAAAAATAGTATTGTATTTTTCTTGCCTCTTTTCTTTTCAAGGTAAAAGAATTTTTCTTTCAGTTCCATTTATTATATAGTTTTTTTGTAATTTCATTTTTGTAGAGAATTTGGAATATACTTTTTGAATCTTATTATTTATATTTGTGGGAATAACTATCAATCCCACAGATGCATCCCTTGAGTTTTTGTAGATCCCAATAATTTATTTGTATCAAAAGCATCTTTAGAATTATCATAATCTCCAATAATTAAACTTCCTTTTTAATGTATTGGGAAGTTTTTAAAAGCTTCTCTTTTTAAACCTCTTGTTAAACTTAATTGATAGTCTTTAATTTCAAGAGTATTTCTTTTTATTTTTATTTATTAGTTCTTCTATGTTCATTTTATAAGGCTTTTATTCCAAGTGCATGAGGATAAAATGATTCTTCAAATTTTATTTCAAAAATAACTAGATTATTTAATTTAGTTTTATTTTTAATGAAGTTAATTGTTTGTTTGTAGATTTTGAATATATAAAACAATAATTTTTATTTTGATAAGTTATCTTTATAAAAATTCAAAGTCATTTTTAATTTCTTCTAACTCTTTAAACTTACTCATTTTACCTCCAAATAAAAATAAAAGCCTTTTTTAGGCTTTTTATTTTACCTGTTTTATAGTTGCTTTGCCAACCCGTTAGTGTTTCCACTAAACCTTTCCTGACATTTCTGTCTCGCCTTTGGTGCCACAAAGTTATCGGATGCAGGTACATCCAGTACGCAGTGACTTATATAAGCCCTTCTCCCATATTTAGTATAGCATAAAAATAATTATATTTTCAAGAAAAAGACAATATTGTCTTTTATAAAATGGACTTACCAAGTCTTTTTATTAAGTTTTAAATTTTTATATATTAATCTATCCTCTTTCTATTCTTCATAAACTAATTTTTCTAGCTTTTCCTTTGTTTTCTTTTTGAGTATTTTTATGTTATTACATATACTAAAGGTTTTATGAGATACTTTGCTTTTTGATTTAAATTTCGTAGAAATTTTGAATCTACCCTCTCTTCAGCATGAGCTATATCATTTCTAAGCTTTGTCAAATCATCTTCCTCACAATTATTATTAGGATTAATTGTAAAATTATATTTTATAAATCCTATGTATTTTTGTTTTTCTAAGATTGTTACATTGCTTTTTATATAATTTACTACAATATTTTGTCAGAAAATTTTTGTGATAAACATTCTAAGAAAAAGTCATATAATATCAAAAATACTACTGCTGGACTTTCTTCTATAAGCTCTAAAATTTTAATTATTCTAAAATATTTATCTTTATACTTTTTTAAATTTTATATTTTCTGATACTACATCTGATTTATATTTAGAAAAATCTTCAGAAAATGAAATCTCATCTTCTATATTGATATAGTCTTTCAAAATATTATGTATTTTTCTTTCTTGTTCTATAGACTATTTGTCTGTAAAAGTGAATTTATATAAGAACTCAATTAAAAATGATTCAATATTAACTATATCTTTCTCTTTTAAGTATTCATCTCTAAAAATTTATTTGTATTCTTCTAATGTACCCCTTTATTATTCTCATCCAAATTTACTTTTTAACAGTTATATTATCTACAAACTTTTTCAGAAAATTTTGTAAAATTTTATTTCTTCTTCTTTTTCTGATATTGTATATTAAAATATACATTATATAAAAATATAACTTCCATAGTTGGTCTCTCATAAATTTACTATCTTTCAAATTCTATCTCTACTCTTTTTCAGCTATCTTTTTCTTTTTATGGGAACAAACTTTTTGTTCTATCTCTTTTTGTTATCTTTAAATCTGAAATATTATAGTAAGTTATTGGTATTTGATATAGTTTCTCCTCACCTGATAGATTTTTAGTTTCTTCATTTTCCTTATTTTTATATGTTCCTTTAATTCCTTTTTCTGACATTTTTAAATATATATCAGCTGTTATTTCTTTAGCATCCTCTTTCTTTTCTATTTCAAATTTTCAATATCTTTTTAGCTATCCATTTATTCTCTCCTGAAGAATGTAATTCTATATTAATTCTATTACCTGTAAGGCAATTGTATTGATTTTTCCCTACAATAATCTAAGGATTTTTCTTCCAATAATTTAAAATTACAACATCTTTCTTTTCAAGCCACTTAATTTTTTACTCTCATTTAGTTTATCCGAATTATTCTCATGTAATTTTTCTATTAACTCATATAATTCTAAAGCACTTTCTAAAAATCTTTTGTTAATTTCTTCATTACACCATGATAATTGATTTTTGAACCAATTTTTTATATTTAACATCTAATTCTTCTTCACTTTATATTCACTGATAAATTGATTATAGACTGGAATCATGTTATTTTAAATTAATTGCACCTTCTAATCCAGAATTAATTTTAATAAAAATCAATGCTATTTTTCATTTTTAAAAATTTTTCTTTTTAGAAGAAAGTAGTGCCAAATAATTCTTATTATCTATTTTTAATAAAATCCTATAAATTTTCTTTTCTCTTTTTATTTTCGATAGATGTATCAACAACCCTATTATCTATATTTCTAAATATTTTATATATTCTGTATCAATAGTATAAAAATTTTAAATTTTTGCTCATCTTTCTTCTCCTTAACAAAAAGTTGAGAAACCCTCAACTTTTTCCCTAATCATTCTAGGAAATTATACTTTTTAGTTCTCACTTTTATGGTAGAAGTACACCGCTTTTTAATTCTCACTTTATGGTAGAGTACACCTTTTTTTAATTCTCACTTTATGGTAGAGTACACCCGCTTTTTAACTTCCTCGCTTAGTGGTGGGGAATCACAATACTCTTTTTGAAAAACTAACATTTCTCTTTTTGTTAATTTATTATAACATACAAATAATTTTAGTTTCAAGAAAAATAGACAAATCTGTCCTCATATAAAAATATCAAAATGGACTTCAAGTCCTTTTTAATTATTTTCTTTTAAATAATCAATTATTGTATTGTTCTGAATAATATAATTTCTTACCAACAGAGTCTCTTAATTAAAAGAATATTTAAAAATAAAGGAAGATATATCTTCCTTTATTTACTAATATAACGATTTTTACAGGATTCGTAACCTCTATCCATAACGATGCAGGATTCGTAACCTCTGTTAATTATTAATTTTTATAGGATTTAACCTATTTCTCCTCAAATACCCAGGATTTTTCCGTTGCCTGCCAACATCTCCAGCTCCGCAGTCTGGAATGACTTTCAAGGATTTTTCTGTTGCCTTGTCAACATCTCTAGCTCCTGCAGTCTAGAATGATTTGAAGCTTTTTCTTTTTGTTAGTTTATTATACCATATAAATAATTTTATTTAAATAATATCTGACAAATAAAAAGACAAAGTTGTCTTTTACAAAATGGACTTACAAGTCCATAAATATAAAAACATAATAAGTTTTTAATCTCCAATACCTTGACCTTTTGATTTTTCAATTTTCTTGTGACTTTTCTTTCTCTTTCATTGGTACAAACTTTTGCTCTATTTCTTTTGTTATTTTTAAATCTGAAATATTATAATAAGGTACTGGTATAATGTATAACTTTTTTTCATTTTGAAGGATTAGTAATTTCCTTTGTTTCCATCCCTTTATTCTTTCTATAGTCTTCCATTTCTTTTTCTGTCATCATTACAGCTATTTTTCCAATTTTTCTTTAACATTCTCTTTTTCTCAATTTCTAATCTCTCAACATCTTTTTGGCCATCCATTTATTTTCTCCGAAGAATGATTTTCTATTTATTGGTTCTCAGTAAAACAATTATAGTTAGTTATTTGCCCATTTGACTTATTAATATCTATATTTTCAACTTCTAATTTTTATTTTTCACTATTGATTTCTTGTTCTAAAATATTTTTATTCTTTGGACATTGACTGAAGTATTTAACATTTTTCTCAACCATTGCCATAGATATTACTTTTTGATGCTCAACTTTTATTAGATTTTTATCTTTAATAACATAATGAACTCCATCTATTTTTAAATTCCCTATCTATATACTTTGAAGTGATAGGAAATAGATCTTGTATATTAAAAACAGATTTATCCATTGTTGTATTAATTTCAAATTTGTAACATTTTTCTTCACCATATTTACTAATAAATTTATTAGCCTTATCTAGTTGACTAGTCATAGGTATAACCCACCATAATTCTGAATTCTTTTTATCTTGAATACAAAAAGAAACTGGTCTGTTCTCCTTTGTTGGAATATATGGATCGTTTATTTTATCAAAAAATTCTTTTTATTAGATAAAATCCATTTTTAATATCCATTCTTCATTTCTCCTTATAAAAATGAGAAGGTAAAATACCTTCCCAACTTTCTCCTTTGTCATTTTTGATAAATAGGTTCATAGTTCTACAAACTTAATCCCTTGTCATTTTTGATAAATAGGTTCTACAAGTTCCTAAACTTAATCCCTTGTCATTTTTGATAAGTAGGTTACAAGTTCCTAACAACTTTCATAAACTTAAAAAGAATAAACTATAAACCTTTTTATTAAACATATTATAGCATATTTTTGAAAAATCAATGTTTTATATTTTTACTTTATCCTTCATAAACTAATTTTTCTAACTTTTTCTAGAGTTTAGCTACTTGTTTTGTCAGGTAGTGAGATTAAATCATCTTGAAGAGAAGTTTGTAAAAAGAATAAATTCTATATCTGTAATTTCTTTTCCGTTTTCTTCATCTTTTTCTTTTTATTCTCAATCTCTTTTATTTCTCTTTTTAAAAATGTCTTAGCTTCTTCTAATGTTATACCAGGATAAAATTTATCTAGTAGTTCTCTATCTAGTTCTTCTATCTCTCTAACTGTTAAAAGAGACACAATTATTTTTGCATGTTCAGGTGCTTCTGAAAAATAAAAGTATATCTTTTTCTTAGTCTTAGTGCTGTTTTTAGAATTGATCCCATTATATTTTAAAAGTTTCCATAAATTCCTTCAGGAGAACCTTTTTACCTAATTCTTGAGAGACCTCTTCGAGAATTTTTCCTATTTTTATAGCATCATTAACTTGAAGATTTATTAATTCTTTACTCTTATCTATTAAATAATTTTTTAAATAATTATCCACACTTAACTCTTGAAATGAACTGAAATTTAATATAATTTCATATTTTTGGATTCTTTATTATTTCGTTCTGTACCTCTTGGCTCTCTTTCTCTCTTTTAATAAATTATCTAATCTATTAGTTGGATTCATTTATTTAACTCCTTTTTTCTATAATTTTGGAAATAACATCTGCGAAACTATTTTTGAGCATCTATTAATAATTTAGAGCCAGACTCCCAAATTGTCTTTCCATTTTCAATTAAATTCTCAATTAGGGATAACTCTTTTTATTGGTTTGGAAATACAATTCCTGTTCCTAATAAAAGATTTTTCAAATTCTGCATAGTATTTTTGAATTTTTAGTATTTTTAAATAGATTTATAACTATTGAGTGTATTTTTATTAGCTCCTACCTCTTCAATGACATTTAAAGTACCTCTCATAAGTTGAATAATCACAGAAAAGTAGGTATTATAAGCTGATCAGAACATTCCATAAATTTTTATCTATATCCATTGTTGGGATAGAGTCTATAAAAATATAGTCATACTCTATACGCTTTTTCTCTATAAAAATTATCAAATTTCTTTTCAAAGATTCAGAGAATATTGATGATTCTGTTGGAAGAAAATATAAATTTTCTCTTATTTTTATATATAGATCTCTATTATCACCGTAAAGTACAGCATGTCTTAAACCTTTTGATAAATCATATTTATCTATTTCTTTTTATTCTTTGTATAATGTAATATATTATTTTGGCTATCTGAAGTAATAAGTAACACCTTATAACCTTGCAATGCTAATCCGTGTCCCTATTTGAACTGTAAAAAATGTCTTTTCCAATTCCACCTTTATTAACCTTTACTGTGAAAATATTATTCATTTTTCCTCCTTGGTTATATTCAGATTTTTCTCTCTAAAAACTATCTCTTCAGGCTCTTCAACTATATAATTTTTATAATCTTTGTTTTTAAAGAAGTTATTATAATATTATTTCTCTCAACTCTTATATCAACATTTGATCCTTATCTAATTCCATAGCTTTCACTATTGGGACAGGAATAGTTAATTTATAATTAAAAGTATCCTTTTCTTTATTTGAATGTGATATATTTAAAATTAATATTTTTGATAGTTCTTTTTAAATTACCATCCTTATCAATAATGATTTTTCAACTCTTTTTATTATCTGTTTTTAATGTTATTTCGTTATTTAGATAACTTAAATATACCACCATTTCATCTTGTTTGACATTAAGAATATTTAAGCTTTTTATCGATAGTTAAGACTGCATTTGATTAAAAAGTTCCATTTTTATAAGTTAAAACTATTTTTCTTTTCATATTTTATCAAAGACTCAATAGAAAATTTTTATAGTCAATTTCAGAATAAAAAAATTTTATTAAAAGTCTTTCCTCCTATGTTTAATTTCATTGTTATACTACCATCTTTTGAATAGTGTAATACCATATAAAATGCCTCCTTCTATATTTTTTTATTGAAAAATACAAGAATAAATGATATACTCTAATTGCGAGTTAGGGGTGATCATTTATTTGGTTGCCTCTTTTTATATTTTTATAACTAAGTGACACATGTGTCACTTAGTTTCTAATATTTTATTTTCTTATCATTTCAGGATTATCTCCAACCCAATCTTTTCTGCTTTCAAAACCCTAATCTACTACATGCTCCTCTCATTTTTACTTTCAGGTCTTAATATAATTCCTACTTCTTCTTTATCACAAATATGCAATAATTCTTTCAAAATGGTAATATCATCATTGTTTTCTATCTACTTTGTACAAAAATATATCCAGGATTTGAATTATCATTATCATCTTCCAAAACTATATCGGCTATCCCTTCAAGTATTTCAGGAAGATACAATTCAACTTTGCTCAATTCTTCTACTATTCTCTTTAATTTTTCTGTTGAATGATAACTATTATTTAGTACTTCTATTTTTCTTTTCTCCATACTCCTTTCATTTTTAGTAACTAATTTTATTTTTAAAGGTTAAGTCCAACTGTATCATTTCTTTGTTCTATAATATAAGTATTCTTTTCCTTCTACTCCTCCTAGTATTCCAGTTGCTATAGAAAATATAAGAAGAATTACTAAGTCTTTTGCTATTCCATATAATATAAGAAAACATATAATACTTACTAGAAAGCCTAATAAATCTGATATTTTTTCTCTTTAATAATTCTTATAATTATGCATATATATAAATAAGTTATTGAAAGAAAAAGAATAAAATAAAAACAAATAGGATACCACTTAACTTTATTATTTCTTATGGCATATTCTAAATCCAATATTTTTCCTCCATATGTAATGTTCCACCTGGAGACAAAATTAAATAAGTTATATTTATCATGGAATGTCCATATAAATAATTTATTTATGTTTCTAAAAATTATAATTACAATTATTATTAACATAATGGAACTAATGTGTTTTCTTTTATATGACTAATTATTTTTGTAGCATAAGGTTCTAGTAGGTAAAGTCTTTTTATTTACTAATTCTATATTACCTAATATTTTAAATATCAATTTTCCATATTGACCTCTTATAATAATTATTTTTCTAAATAAATTTCTAAAGCTTCTTTTAACTGCTTAACAATTTCTTCGTCTTGATGTTCAGGAGCTTCTATATACGCTTTCAATTCCTCAAACGAAGAAACATTTAAGTCTTTCATTAATTCTTCTAAACCATTCATATTATCACCTCTCAAAAAGTTTTTATTATCATTATTAAAAATATATTTAATTTATAATTTTTCAATATAATTATAATATATATAAAGGTATAAAGTCAATACTAAAATTTTATTTTTATTTTTGCTTTATTTAAAAATTTTGTTTTTGTTTACAAGTCCAAAATATCGGCTGTCATAAGATTTATAGTGAGATGAAAGCAATAAAAATTCATCAAATTTTTGGCTTTAAATCTTTAAGTGATATGGGCTTTATATCTCAGCCTCTGGAATCTTTAAAATAAATAGGGCTATAATTTTTCTCCAACATAAAGAAAATTTAATTTTAAGTTTGTGTCATAAACAATTTTTATTTCATCTCTATTATTATAGTCAGCTACAACTTCTTTGATTAAAAGTATCTGCTATTTTAGGTAAATATCCTCTATCCTTTATAAAAGTTATAGTATTTTCATCAGGTTTTAAATTGAACAATATCTCCAACTTTAATATCCTCAATAGGATAGAGTTTATAAATTCTAGTGGAAGACTTTCTATAATAACTAACTGTATAATTTTTGCTAATATTTTTAAAAAGAAACATAAAAATAAAAGAAGGTAGATTTTTAATATTTTTAAATTACGTTTAATTTTCATAGTATCTCTAACTAAGTGACACATGTGTCACTTAGTTTCTATTTTCTATTTAATAAATCTGCACTAGCATCTTTAACTTTATCTGTTATAGAATCATATTCAAATGTAATCAATGCCATTCTGTTCTTTCCAATTCTAGCAGTTTCATCTCCTTTTTCCTTCTATTTCTAATACTTCCATTAATTTTTCAATTTCTTCCATTTTTGTCTATTACCATTTCTTCTTCTTTTAAAAGCTATTTTATACATTTCTGAGCTTTGTGTATACTTATATTCTTTTCACAACTAACTTAAATTAAACATATGCAAAATAATAGTAATATTTTTCTTCATTATTATCACTCCTTTATTTAAATTAATAATCATTAATAATCACCTTGCATCCAATCAGGTAATTTTCCTGCTTCACCACCATTTACTTTGATACCACTTTTTACCATTATCCTCTACATCAGAGGTAGTATTCTCCATTGAGCTAGTAGTATTTGTTGTGGTTGTATTGCTTTTTCAATATTAGAAACATTACTATTTGATGTATTTTCATTTAGTTTTACATCATTAGAAATACCTGTAGATGATTCTGTATTAGATGATGAAAACTTCTTTAGTAGGAATCAGGTGGATTATTAACTACAGAATTATTATTATTCCCTGAATTAACATTGTTTTTGAAGTATTAGAATTGCTTACAGATGGCTGTGGGTTAGATGTTACTCCTCCTACAGGCGTAATAAATTATTACAGAACTAGATTGATTATTAGTTACTGTATGTACTTCCTGAATTATTGAAATTTGAGTTATTTCCATTTGAAAGAAGTATTTCCCTACTATTACCACTGTTACCAGTACCATTATTATTAGAGTTATTTGATGCTGATTATTAGATGAAGAGTTATTAGAATTGCCATCATCATCTTTCTTTTTTGCTTTTTCTTTAAAAACTGCATATCTACCGCCAGCATACGAACCACCTATGGTTGCTCCACCTATTGCTCCTAATGTTCCTCCCACAATCTTTCCAGTAGCTATTCCTACTGGGACCTCCAAGACTTCCTACGAATGCCCCTCCACTACTTCAAGATTTGCTCCTGTTTTTCCTCCTTTCCAAGCTCCTTTTTAGCTTCTTTTGTTCCTCTATATACATGTGCTGCTCCTGTAACTGTTCCTAAAGCACTTGCTTTAGCAGCTGCTACTGCTGCACTGGCATTTACTGCTGGAGTTCCTGTTAAAAGTCCAGATGTCATTGAAGGTAAAAATTGCATTATTGCAACAATTACATAAAGGGTTCCAAATATTAAAATAACGTAATTCTAATTTTAGTTTTTAGTTTGTAAGTTTAAATAAATCATTTTAATATAGTGGTTGATAATCGAAGCCAAAAATTCATTACCCGTAACTTTTATTGAACAGCTCAATATTGTTTTAAAGACACTTTTATAATAATCTAATCCAACATCTAATACTCCAAATGGAAGAAATACAATAGAAAAACCAGTTAAAAAGTAATATTCTATCCAACAAATAATAAGTTGTGCAGCTAACATCAAACCAATTATAATTAAAATTGAAAGAATAATATAACCCCAGCTACTAGGACTATACCATGAAACACCTTCATCATAAATATATGCTGCTAGAGTCCGCTTTTACCTTTACAGGTACAATTCACTGGATTTTTCCATTCGTTATTAGAAAAAGATCAGTCCTGATAGCTTTTCCAGCTACATCACTTTTTACACCATTTAAAACCCATTCATATTTATTAATCATGAATATTATAAAACCTACTTTTTAGTACTTTTGATTTTGCCCATTTATATAGCTGAGAGTTTTCATCATCTATATGATTATAAATTGTAATTGCAATATCAATAACTAGTGAAAGAATAATAAAGAATGTAGCTAATAAACGTAAATTAGCAAGTAAAATCCTCTAGATATATAACAAATCTTCAGAATTCCTGTTAGAATCTCGTATTCCAAATTACCACTTCCTTTTAAGAAGATCTGCTTTCTTTCCTTTTTACCTTATCTGTAATAGAGATCATATTTTAGAATTCCTATCATGTTCTATAGTTGCTTTTTCATTTGCACTCTTCTCATTTCTTCAGCATTTTGTGTTTTTAAAGATGAAGCTAATAATGTTCTTAGTTCTAATAATACTTTTGTCTGTTCAGCAGCCATAGTAACTCCAGACTTGTAGACTGCTGCCCTTCAGCTGTATTTGCTGCTTTCATTAATTCAGTTATTCTTTGAGAATCATTAGCAAGTCTTGAAGGATCTCCTAATCAGCTTCATGCAAAACTACTTTTTGTTATATCTTTTGTTTGCAGTTAATAAATCATCAGCTTTTTCTTATATACTCATCAGCAGTAAGTCCTTCTAAATTTTTAAAAATCAGCATAAGTATTTTTAAAAGTTTTCTCAAAATCTTTAAAGGAAGAAATTGTGTCTTTAAATTGATTTTGAATAGCCATCAACTCTTGATAGTCCTGTTGAATCTTCATTAATTGCCCTGTTGTAAGCTCTCTTCCTAAATCTAACATATTTGTCATTTCCATTTCTATTTGTTTTAATTGATTTTTGAGGTTTGGTTTACAGCTTCTATTAATTCTTTTTCCTAACTCAGTTTCCATCAGAGCTTGTTTTGCTTGCATGCAACTAAAAATTTTTACAATTTGTTTTAGACCCGATCCTCCTCCTCTTTTACCAAAACCTCTAGCTGAAACATTCATAGAAATTCCAACTAATAACAATGTTGTGATTAATAATTTTAGTTTCTTCATATGACCTCCTTAAAAGTAAGTGACACATGTGTCACTTAGTTTATTATATAAACATTTAGTTTTTCAATTATCTTATCCTTTTGCTTAAAATTTCTTATAAAAATAAAAAGACTAGTTTAAGCTTCTAGTCTTTTAATAGCTTTATAACGTGTTTTTGCACTCCACGCTTTGGTCTACCATAGCTACTCAGTAACATATTTTCATAATACCTGTTGCTTTCTGACCCACAGTTGAGGGAAAGGTATATGTAACCTTTAGAACTCATTTTTCTTACTTTTTAGTATAGCATTTTTCTATTTAATTTCAAGACTAGATTTATATTTTTATTCAATTTTTATAACTAAGTGACACATGTGTCACTTAGTTTATTATATCAGACTTAGTTTTTAATCTCCAATGCCTTGTCCTTTTGACTTCTCCAATTTCTTGAACCTTTTATTTTTCTTTCATTGGAATAAATTTTTGTTCTATTTCCTTTGTTATCTTTAAATCTGAAATATTATAATAAGGCACAGGCTTTTGATACAATTTATCATTTTCTATATAAGTAATTTTTGCAATGGTTTCTAACTCCATCTGCTTTTTCAATTCCATATTTTTCTACATCTTTTTACCTATCCATCTATTTTTCTCCTGAAGAATGATTTTTATATTTATTGGCTCTCCAGTGAGACAATTATATGTTTTATAGTGTCTCTAAGTATTCTTTGCTTTTTTAACTTCTTCCATATATATAAGATTATTCTCAGAATACTTATAGACTCCTTCTTTTCCAACAATTAGGGTGATCAAGAACTTCTTTATTACTCGATTTTGCTTATAGTTTCTGTTACTATCATCATCTTCTCTTGATGGAGAAATCATTCCACTAGGATGATTATGGCATAGATTATACCTTTTTAGCTTTTCATCAAGTAAATGGGGATATAGTTGTTTTTAGCTCAATTTTGGCTCAATCTACTCCACCTTGTCCAGAGTGACTACTTCAGATAGATCATAATTTTATCGTATTTTAATATCTTAAAATTCTCATAACTTAATTCCTGGTTTCCAATTTTTAAGAGCTGTTTTATCTTGTTTTCATCTTTTATTACATTCAATCCAATTAATTCTTTTCTGATAAGTATTTTTGTAAATTCCTCAAATCCTTCCATTTTTACTAAATCATTAGTATTTTCCTTCTCATGAGTTTATCTTTTCTTTCCCTAGGTTTTTAAGAAAAAGAATTTTATCAATTTCTTCTTACCATCAATTACTCATTTCTAGAGCTTTCCAAGAATTATATTTTCAGAATTTTGACTATTATAAGTATAAAAAATTAGTAGGGCATTTATAACCTAATGAATCTAATTTATATCGAATATTACCTTTTCGTATTCATGTTCATCACTTGATAATGTAATATAGCTTACTGCCTTAGGAGAATAGAAATCTTTAAATACTTTTGAAAAATTCAGTATCTTTATGAGACTAGACATCTTTTTAATAAATTAAGTCTACTATCAAGACTAAAAACTTTATATGATTTTTCTCAGGAAAAATTATTTTGTTTAAAATACTCTGTAGTTTGATTATTATTTAATAACCTAATTTTATTTTTCTGAAATCTCTTTTCTTTAATAGCATATTTAAAAATAATTTAGAAGTTCTTTTACTGAAGGATCCCTATTTTTAACTAATTTATATAATTCTTCTTTTTGAAGAACAATTAAAAAGTATTCAGTATAAATTTTTAGTCATTATTTTCTATATTTTTATTTTCTGATGATATTGGAAGATCAATTTTTCTAGTTCTAATCCATTTACTTTATAAACAAGCCCTTCAAAGTCTATATTTAATTTAGCATCTATTTCTCTAATATTTTTTGATATCTTTCTTTTTCATAATTTGCTAGATCTTTAAAAAGTTGCATTTTCTCTATAAAAATATTATATGTTCTTCACATATTCTTCTTTAGTGCTATCAAAATCAATATCCTTTGTTTTTCTTAAAAATATTTCTCCACTGTCATTGACTCCTAATATAGCTATATTTTTACTTATATTATTTTTATATAATTTTTGAGAAGCTTCATAATACTTCAGCAAGACCACCATTATTAAATGAGGCTTCTTTTTATTAATTTTTATTTTCTAAATCATAAGAATAAAGTTTATCTACTTTCATTGTCATCACCTTATTTATTTCAAGTTCATTTAAAGCTTTTATAAAGTTATCTCTATCAGCAACTAAAATTCATTTGGATCCTTATATTTACCTAAAATTTTTGTATTTTCAACATTTAAATTTAATTCTTTCATTTTTACTATAAAGTTCTTCTTGAGCTTTTTATACCTTGTTCATCATTATCAAGCATTAAATAAAATTTATTTTTCTGGTAAATCATTTTTAATTTATTTATAAAAGATTTATATTGTTTACACTTCAAGAGATATAGCTTTTTATCTGCTTCAATAATTGATAAAGCATCTATTTCACCTTCAACTATATAAAAATTCTCTTTTTATTTTGTTCTAATTCCCAATAATTAAATATTTCAGATTTTCCACTTTTCTTAATCTATCTTCAGAATTAATATCAGTATTTCTTGCTGTAAATGAATAATGAGTAGTTGGGATTATTATTGCCTTCCAAGTACCATTTTTAAAAGCTGGATCATATCCTATATTATATTTATCTTGAACTTCTTTTTGATATTCCTCTTTTTGGAGATGAGTCAGTTTCATTTATTCTTTTTACATTCAAGATAGTAATAATCAAGTTCCAGGATATATTCTTTTATCTTTTTGGAGAGAATGTGAATCTAATTCAACTTCAATATAGAATAAATTGTTTCATTAACATTTTGAATAAGTTCTCTATTTTTATATAGTTCTATTACTTTTTCTTTTTGATCTTTTCAAAACCTTTAAGACCATATTCCATCCAACTAAGCTAAAAATATTATATTTTTGACCACAAGCAAAACAGTTGCAAATATTAGCTTTTTGTAAAAAGACATGCTGGGATGTTTATCCTCATGCTCTAGTGAAAAACATCTAAATACAGAAGATGTTTACCTCCTTTAAGTTCAGATATTCTCCAAGAAAAATTTTTTAATTCTTCTATTGTTGGCTCTTTTCCATATAAACCTCAATTTTTAGTTAACAAAACTATCTAAAAGAAAGATTTACGTATTTATCATTAATCTCTAATTTAAAGTTGGCCTTATATATACCAGCTTTAGTAGAGACCTGTAATTAATAGTGTACCTTTATTGAGTAGAGTTTTAGCATCCTGTTTTTGTTATTGAACTTCTTTTTGATTAAATACTTATCCGTAAATTTAAAGTCACATCCAGAGTTTATATCCATTACAATAAAAATTTTCTCTCTCCTTCATAAATAGGCTCTCCACATTTTTGGGCAAACTCAATTATTTCTTTTCTTGTTTTTAATGTTGAGAATTCAGAAGAGATAGTTTTATGTTCAGAATTTATAATTGTTTTACATCTTCAAGAACAGATAATGTAAGATCTTCTGGTTTAGCTTCACCTCTAGCGATCTTGGATGCTCCACCATAAAACAGTTGAATCAGGTGTTTTTAAGGAGCTCAGGTAATATTTTTCAAATATTCTTTGGCTAGTTCTGTTGAAATTATCTTCTCTTCTTTTCTTGTCGAAAACCTTTTCTAATAAGTCCTTCAAGTATCCCAGGAATTGTGCAGTGGTTCCAATACTTCCATTTACATCTTTTTATCTTTATCTTTGCTCTTTAATAATTCTCTTATTTCAGGATCTTTTACATATTTTTGCAATATTATTTTAAATCTTTAATTAGAGTAGCTTCTGTATAAGGCTTTTTAGCAGTTGTTTCTTTTTCTTCTATATTAGAATCATTAATTTTTATTTGATATTCTCCACCTGGAATTTTGATAAATTATTTTCTTTTTCTTCAACTTCTTCATCATTTTCATTATCATCTTCTAAGACTTTAAAATATTTTGTATATCCAGGTTCTAAAATTTTATTGAAGATTTTTAAATATAGCTTCATTTATTTCTACTTTTTGCTTCAGTTTTCTATCTTAACTTTTTCTAAGAATTGAGTTAAATATCTTTCAGCAATCAATTTATAAATATTTTTTCCTCTTGAGAAAATTGTTCAAAATCTCCAGCTCCTGTTGGGATAATTCCATGATGTGCTGTTACATATTTGTCATTAAAAACATCTTGATTTTTCATTAAAGTTAAAGGTAGCAGTAAATTTAATTTCTCTGCAACTAATGGAATTAATTTTGGAGCCTCTTTAAAATGTTCCTCAGATAAATATCACAATCCGATCTGTTATAAGTGATAGCTTTATACTTATCTCCTAAATTTTGTGTAATATCCATCGTGCACTAACTACTTAAATAAAGTTGCTGCATCTGATTCTAATCACTTAAATTATATGGTAAAGGGTAGCTCTATAGTTTTCTTTTTAGTTATAAGTAAATTGGATGTTTTTAGTTCCAACATTGTTAATAAACTCTTCATAGATAGATTTATCCATTATTCTTTTCTTTTACTAGAGTATCTTACGTCTATATCTATATCATTTTATATTTGTTTTTAAATATAAATTGTAATACTTCTCTTTAATGTGATTTTTAATTTCGTTATCTCTATTTACAACAAGTGCCATTGTTGGGTTTGAACTCTTCCAATACTCAGTTTAGTGATTGTATTATTGAATAAAAATCTACTTAAAGAAAATCCAACAATCATATCAGCTATTGCTCTTGCTTCAGCAGATTTTCCAAGGAGGCAGTGTATTTTGGAATTATCTTCTATTTTTGAAAATGCTTTCTGTACACCACCAAAGTATTATCATTGACCATAAGTCTTTTACTGGCTTTTTATTTGAGCAGTATTCAAGTAACTCATCAACAAGGTATTGTCCTTCACTATCGGCATCCCCAGCATGAATTATTTCTGTAACTTGGTTTGAATGCGTAATTCTTTTACTGAATTAAAAAGTTCTATCTTATTTTGAGTGAGGTTTTTATCCCACTTAGGAAAAATATATGGTAGACTCTCTAAGTTCCATTTCTTTAATGAAGGATCTGTTTCTTCGGGTTCTTTGTGAGTTAAAAATGTGACCATATATCCAACAAGTTATATAATCTCCTACAGTGATAGAATTTCCATTATATGTCTCCTGGTATAGCTGCAACAATAGCTTCAGCTAATTCCTTTTTCTATATAATTAATTTCATTTTTCCTCCCATCTGTCAAAAGTATACTGACACATGTGTCATAGTTTTCATTATTAGTATTAGCAATATAAGGCTTAGTACAAAAATATATTAAAATAATTGAATTACTTATGGAGTTAGTTATAAATAAACCATAAAGAAAAGATTAAAAATACTAAAAATATTATAGATATCCCAAATTTAAAACTCTCTAGATTTCTCATTTTTATCACTCGCTTAAACTCTATTTTCTCTATAATTTTAAATAATTCTAGTTGCCTAATATCAACCCTTCTTTTATTGTTTATAATTTCTTTAGTTTTTGTATAAAAACTTTAGAAAGTCTTTACTAAGCGAATCTGAAGATTTAGTCTTAATTCTTCAATCTTTTCTCTTGTGGAAACGAAGAAGATTTTTGAAAACTCTAACTTCATAGCTCATTTTTCTTATCTTTTAGATAAGGAATACCAACTATTCTTAATGTCAAAGCCTTTTCAAAATATAATATAAGCTGACACAATATAAAAATTTTTAAGTAACTTTTTAGTACTTTTACTTGATTTAAAAATAGCTCAATTATTTTTCCTCAGATAAATTTTTATAATCATTAATTTTTATTAGAATAGCAGTTGCCAATCCTTGTTTTTACTTTCGTTAATCTTACAATAGTGACTTTTTATTTCTTTTTAGGTTATTTTTTATTATATTTATCAATAGATTTATCAAAAATATAAGCTATTTGAGTACATCTTAGAATATCTTTATTTCCAACCAATATTTTATGTTGACATTCAAAATTAACTGGAAAGTTTGATAATATCATCTTCAGTACTTAAAGCATATTTATTTGTGCCAATATAAAGTGAGTATTTCATATTATTCACCTACTTCTATAAGTTCAGGTAATTCTATCTTTACTATCTAAAAGCTTTTGATAAATTGTTCTTAAAATAAACTCTGTATGAAGTTATTTTCATTGTTCTAAATAGTCGATCAGCTATATTGTTGGATTCTCTTCAAAAGTATTTTTCTTCAAAGTAAGATGTACAAAATTTTCTTGAACTTTTTATCTAAATTTAAAAATTATTTATTACCTGATTTTGTTCATTAGACATATTTATAACTTTTCTTGAGACTCATTTTTCTTATTTTCTTCTTCTATTTTATTTGTTTCAACAATGTAAAATCAATCTCTTTTAATTTTTACTAAAAGAGCAGCTAAATTTTTATATTAGTTAATTTTAAGTTGATTATGAATACTTATTAAATATAATAAAAGTTTTATCTCCAGCAAATTGTTTTTAAAAATTAATAAAGAAATTAGCTTCATTGAGTATCTGTATAATTTATTCCAAGTTTATGAAAAGATATTTTCTATTTCTTTATCTTTTTCTTTTTAAAATTTTCATGTACATGACATGTATTTTTCTTGGTTTATTTGTTCTTGGTTTGTGATGGATTTCTCGCTCACTGTGAGCGTTATATCGCTCACGCAACCGCTGAACTCTGCATGTCAGTGAACGATTTTCTGCTCACTAGTGAACGATATATCGTTCACTGCGGAAAAATGGGCTTTTTCAAGTAATTCAGGATTTTTAAATTCTATAATATTAAATCACCTTTTTATCATTTCCTGAATATTTAATTTTATTTTCTTTACAATAAAATCTAAGTTCGTTAAAAAGTAAATTTTTAAAAATTATCTATATCTTCCACATTATTCATTTCAATTTCTATTTTCTCAGGAATCAAATCTACTTTTATATACTAGTTCCATATTTGATTTTTCAGTTCCAATCATTTCCAATATTTTTGTCAAAATTTAGATAATAATACGATTTAGTTCTACTGTCCTCTAAAGATATTCTAAATAATTGTTTTTCTAGACCAGCTTTTTAACTCTAGCTGTTTGAGAATTATTAAAGTTGTATATAATGCTATATCCATATTACTTGTATAAAAACTTCCATCTTGTCTTAATTTTCCTTCTCTTTTCAAAATATTTATATTGATCAATTAAATAAGATAAGAAGAAAGCTTCTTCCAACTTTAATATTAATAGCACCTTTTTGTTTATTTGTATGTTTGCATCTGTTCCTAATAAATTTAATACTAAGTTTTTGAATCTAATTTCATATCCTCTTATATATAACCCTGATAGGAAAAGTTGTTATAGAATATAAATGAATATTTGTGGGGTTCTATATTTTTAATTAATTTTCTAAAAATTAGTTGAAAGTATAGAACTTTTTATCTTATTCATTATAGAATATCTCTCTATTCTTGAGAGATTTTTCATATAATTATTATCAATATTTACAGTTATAGTTAACTTATCACATAAGAAAGGATCCAGAGTCGTAGGTCACTTATCACCAATATGTGCAACACTTGCAACTAAGTCAATATCTCTCATAACTTCTGTAAATACTAAATCTGGTACATCATCTATTAAGATAGGTTTAAATGTTTTTCATCAAAGAACTGTACTTCTTCCAAAGTAGGTGCTTCTATATCAGTAGGGAGAGAACCAATCTGCAAGTGCATAGATTTTAGCTAATATTTTCCTTATAGTAAACTCTTTTTCTAAGCCTTCTTGCTCATCAATTATCCATCTTCTAGTTTTTAGAAGAGCAACTGTTTTAGTAGGTTGAACTTGATGTCCTGCATAACGAAGAGATTTATCTCTACCTTTTTCATCAGCAGTTTTAACATAAAGTTCTCTGAAAACTTGTTTGAAAGGTTGCTTTAACTCTCTATCAAAATATCTTTTTGATAACTAGCCCAATCATCTGCTTTCAAATAGGTCAAAGCAATGTGCAATTTTAATAAACTATCATCTTTAACTGCAATAGCTTTTTGTTAATAGATTTTAATTTCTTATCTTCATAGTAACCTAAATTCTTATCCATTTTGAAAACAAGAGATTTCAAAATAGGTGCAATAACAGGATTAGTCATAAGGTTTTCTATTTTCATAACCATAGAATTCCGTACCATCTTCCATAGCTTCTTCAAGCATTTTTCTTGAACGACGATATTGTTCTTTTAAATTCTTATGCACTTCTTTGATATCTTCAATATACTTATCTTTCTTTAATTTAGTAGGTAGAGATTTTAATTCTTTTCCAGCTTTTTCATAGATAATTTCAGATTGACCTAATTCGTCAATTTTAATATATACATCTGCTATCCTGAACCTCCCACGACTGAAGTCGCAGGGTTCTTGGGTAGTAGTTGCTTCTGTTAGCCAACTAAATTTACCAAGCTATCCCCATAGTTCCTACGGGTTCATATATTGTATATTTAAGCACTTATACCCTAATATCTTTAGTCCTTCTTTTAATATGTTTTGGCTGCATTTATATCTCTATTATGTACAGCTCCACATACTGGACAAGTCCATTCTCTCACACTTAAATCTTTTACTTCTCATTTCTGTATCCACAACAATTACATATTTGACTACTTGCAAAAATTTATCTACTCTTACTATTGTTCTTTTTGATACCATTTAGCTTTGTATTCTAGTATTCTATTAAATTCACTCCATGATACATCTACAATATTTCTTAGCTAATTTATGATTTTTACCATATTTTTACTTGTAAATCTTCCATACAAATAATATCATATTCTTTTATTAGCATTGTTGATAACTTTTTGCAAAAAAATCTTCTCTTTGATTTGATATTTTCTCAAATAATCTCATACTTTTATTCTAGCTTTATTTCTATTTGAACTACCCTTTGGTTTTTCGTGATAGTTTTCTTTTGTAATATAGCTAGTTTATTCAAAGATTTTTGTAAATATTTTGGATTTTCTATTGAGATTTCATCACTGGTAATCGCAAAGTCCTTTATACCTAAATCTATTCCAACATTCTTATTTGTACTTTCTAATTTTTCTACTTCCACATCAGTACAACATAAAGATATATAATATTTTCCACTAGGTACTTGGGGTTATTGTTGCATTTATTATTCTTCCTTGTGGTTTTATTTTATCTCTATTTTTAGTCTTCCTAACTTAGGTACTTTTATCCATTTATCTAAAAACTCTATATTATTATTTGTATAATTGGTTCTGTATGATTTTCTATTATCTTTCTTAGATTTAAACTTTGGATAGCCACTTCCACTAAAAAAGTTTCTTTATATGCTTTATCTAAATCTTTTTAGAATTTTTGTAAAGAAAATTTATCTACATCTTTTAACCATTCTTTCTCTTGTTTTAAAAACTGTTAATTCTTTACTACACTCACTATATGACATAGATTTTTCTCTTTGCTATATAGTTCTTGTTTTAAAATCTAAAAATGATTATAGACATATCTTACACAACCAAAAGTACAATTAATATTGTTATTTGAGTTTTAGTTGGATAAAAATCTAAACTTATGCTTTTTCCATACGATTTCACCTCCATTTACCTATATATAGTATACCACTTTTTATACTATAAGTAAATGAAAAAGCAAAATTTTTCTAAATATATAGAACCCTAAAACTGACTCAGTCGTTTTAGAGGTTGTCGTTCACATAAGTACGCTACCATATGCAGTTCTCTTGGCATATACACTCCTTAATAAATTAAGAAGATTAGCCTCGAACTTCTTAATATTTCTATTAAGCACAGACTATATCTTATCCCACAGCTCTATCTGTTTAGGGTCTACCCACTTCCACTAGCTTTAGTGTACTTTCCTCGGAGGAATAGTCGTTGAACCTTACCTTTTCGGTCTTGGCTGCTGATTGCCCATTATCTTAACACTCTAGGATTTAACCTTATGTCATCTAGTATATTTTTCTGCTTTTGCCACTTTCATATTTGTACCATATTTTATTTAGGGTACTATGTTGTAGTTATACTAGTTTTTAGGGGTTTTCCAGCAATTCGAGTAGTATTGGATAGCTTTTAAAGTTGCTACCTCTACATACATATTTCTATATATGCTGACTATACTTAATGGTCTAACTCATGACTGACACCCTACGAGTGCTAGAGTCACAAGCGTGCGACCATATTTTTAATCAAGATTTAGAAAAATTTAAATCAACTAAATCAGTAAATAAGTCAAATAAAAATCTATATAGTTATAGTAACTAGAACTTCTTACCATTCTACGACTATATCCCTAGAAAAGAGTATTTTTGTTGCATTTTTGAAATTTCTAAAAATATTTTAAAAATTTCTTTCCTACAAGTAATTTTCCATAGCAGGATAAATATTTTTAGGAAAAATATCATTAAGATTTAACATCTTTTGATAACAATACTTGCTTTTAAAGTTGCTCTTAAATAAGAAGCATAATAAGTGTATTTAGTACCATCCTCAAGAAAATGTCCTCAATAAATTTTTGATTTTCCTTATCTAAATTTTTACTAGCTTTCTTAATATCTTCAATGAATTTTTTTCAATATCTAAAGATTTTCTGTAAAAAATTAACATAAACTCCTCCTATATTTTTGAATATAATCTTAAAATTATCTGCAGATATTTTAGCATATTTTTAGATATAAGTGTTAATAGTTTGTTAAAAATTATGAAAAATAAAAAGAATGTGTTGCAGTACATTCTTTTTACATCTTTATTATTTGCTACTCCTTAGTGAAGAAAGATGCGTAAACTATCTGTAGTAACAATGATAGTAATTTTCTTTTTATTATTCAAAAACTTATATTAGTTAGTTTTATGTGGGAGAGTTATTGCAGTACTCTCCTGCTTTTTATTCTAGTATTTTATGCTATTTACCATTTCAACAACAAGTTTATCCATGAACTTTTTATCTTTTTGGTAGGTATGAGACTTGAAATACTATATAGGCATTGCTATCTTTACTGTATATAACTTTTCTTTGTAAACAATTTTATTTCTCTATATAAGAAATAACATAGAAATTTTTCCAATAGTATTGTAGGCTACATTTTCACCATAGATAAATAAGTTTTTGTTGTAATCGTATTTTTAAAAGGCTCAATATTTTCTAGGTAAATCATTATAGTATTTTTCTTAAAAATAGATTGTAATTAAGTCTGTCATATTCAAAAGAGTTTCTTATAGTTTCTCTACTCAAACCATTGACTTCTTCTGAATTTTAGAAAATAAGAACCATAAGCAAGAATAATGATATTTTCATTTATATCTTGGATAGTTAGCCCATCACTATTAGCTCCCCTAAGCACTGGAAGAAATTTTTAGTTGGAATTAGTTAGAGTTTTTAACAAAATTTAAATTTTCGTCCTCCAACTCACTTTTTCATATTTTGTAGTAGGAACATTAATAACATAATTAAACCTACCATTATAATACTTTAGAAAATACTCCATCGTGCATAGACAAAAAGAACTCAATAAAGATAGAATAAAAATCAATATTAAATTTTAAAGAAAATCATTTAAAGCCCTCCCAAAATATTTAAGATTAACTATATCTCTATGATAGTACACTATAAAAATCACTATGATTAAAAATAAAAACAACACCTACGGGCACTAGATGTTGTTTTATTAGTTTTGAATTTTATGTAGGATATACTTGGGGCAAGTATATCCTGCTTTTTTATTTTACTATTTAATCCAAGACATTAATTGTCTTAATTTCTGTCCAACTTTTCAAGTTGATGTTCACTTGCAGCTTTTCTATGAGCTTTTTAGAAAGAGTTGTCCTGCTTTAGAGTCTGCTAAGAATTCATCAGCAAATTTTACCAGATTGGATATCTCTAAAAAGTCCTTTCATTGCTTCTTTTGAAACTGATGTTTATAACTTTTTATCTCTATAAAGAAATCACCATATTCTGCAGTATTAGAAACAGAATGTCTCATTTTTCCAAATCCTCCTTCATAGATAAGGTCAACGATTAATTTCTATTTTGCATAAACATTCCAAAGTAAAGCATTTACAGGATCATAACCAGCTTCAGTTAAAAACTTCAAATCCAGTTTTGATAAGTTCCTATCCTCCACAAAGAACAGCTTGTTCTCCAAATAAGCAGTTCAGTTTCTTTGTTTGAATGTAGTTCAAGAATTCTGCTTCCTCCACCAATACCAGAAGCCCAAGTCAAGAGCAACATCTTTTTGTATCTCCACTAGGATCTTGATATACAGCTCATTAGACAAGGCACCCACTTCCTTCTTGGAAAGTTCTTCTACTAAATGTCCATCCATGAGCAAACCGCTAAATACATTTCTACATCTTCTCTGGTTGAATTTTCTTGAAAATGAATGTTAAATCCATGTCCAAATCCAAGGTAAGCACCTTTCTTTAAGTTTGGAGCTATGTTAGTATAAGTATCTCCTTGAATTTCATCAGGTACTAATACCATAACTACATCTGCATCTTTAATCTGCTTCTCCAGTTTTCTGCAACAACCTGCTTCTTCAGCAACAGACCAAGTCTTAGAATCTTTCTAGCTCGATAGTAACGTCCATTCCATTTTCTTTTTAAGTTAAGTGCATGAGCATGTCCTTGAGAACCATAACCTAGAATTGTAATTTTCTTTCCTACTAATTTTGTAAATTACAATCTGCATCATAATAAACTGTTGTTCCAAAATATTTCCTGCCATTTCTAAATCCTCCTACATATTTACTAAGATATATTAAAATAAGTGAATTAATCTGATACTCAAGATTATTGCGACGTCCTATAATGGTGAAAGAGCCTTTGATGGAGCTCTAGAACCATTATAGGCTGTGTAGGGTAATCGCTTGTTAGTAACGAACTATTTTTAATATTATTTCACTAGCTAAGGTCTATTGTTAGATCCATTCAATTTTTAAATCTATACCATAAAAGTTTTTGATAGATTTTCTTCAGTTAAAACTTCAAATTTATTTCCTTTGTGATACTATTTCTCCATTATCCAGTATAGCCACATGAGGATAGAAGGGATTATTTCTTTCTCATCTGAGTGAGTTGCTATAAATAAATGGAACATCACTTTTACTTTCTCTAAAAGGTTTTTAGAAACATTTCTGCTCTATATCTAGCCCTGAACAAGGTCTCATCTCAAGATTGAAAGAGAAGGCTCTGTTCATAAATAGCTCTAGCAAGTAAGGTTTTCTTTTGTTCACCCTTGAGATAAAGTAATATATTTGATTTAATTTCAAATGAGATAGTTTAAAATCTTTTATAATATTATTGGCTTTTTCTCTATCTTTTGAGTAATTTCTTGATAGATACCTATTGGAGTTATATTTCTCCTGATAGAACAATATTATTAAAAGTTTGATTATTTACTAGTCAGAGAAAGTGATTTAAACTTGAACTGACAAAAACCAACTTTTCTTTTAACATCTGCCCAAACACAAGTACCAAAACTTCTTTTCAAAAACAGAAACTTCTCCACTTGTAGTACAAAAAGTATATGCAGGTATCATAGATAAAAGAGTAGATTTTCCTGAACCATTTGAGTCCAAGCAGCCCAATTTTCAATCTTTTATTTCCCACTAATATTTTTAAAATTTCTACCATCTCTTCTAAAGAGACATTTTTATAGTGATAAAAAATTTTTCCATATGACTAGTCCTATATTCTATTTATAATTCTCTTCTAACCACATTTCAATAGTTCCAACTTTTTTATAGCCATCAGAATAGACATTCTGCTGTTCTATATCCAGCTTTTAAAACTTCTTCATAGCTTTTTCTATTGCATCAGCTTCAACATTAAGATTAAAATGAATATCTTAACATCATAGCAGCAGATAATATTGTTGCTATTGGATTGACAATATTTTTGTCCAGCAATATCTGGTGCTGAACCATGACAAGGTCTCATAAATACCAACTTTACCATAACCTAAACTGCAGAAGGTAAAATTTCCAATGGAACCTGTAAGCATAGAGGCTTCATCTGATAGAATATCTCCAAAGTATTTTCAGTTAAAATTACATCAAATTGTCTTGGATTAATAACGTTGCATAGCTGCATTATCCACATACATATGGTCAACTTTAACTTCAGGATAGTCTTGAGAGATTTTATTTCACAATTTTTCTCCAAAGTTTTGAACTATCTAAAACATTTTGTTTATCCACACTTGTTAATTTTTTACTTAGCTTCTGCAATCTCAAAGCTTTTTAGTAATTCTTTTCACCCTTCTCTTTTTATACAAGGGTATCAGAGGCTTCTTCTTCACTGTATAGTATCCAAAAATACAGTCCACCTGTTAGCCTTCTAACAAACCATTATATTCAGTCCATCTCAATCTTTCTTCTTTTAGTGGGCTAGCATTTTTAACTCATTAAAAAGAATAGCTGGTCTTAGATTAGTAAATGCTCTAATCTTTTTCTTATTTTTAAAGTCCTTTTTCAGGTCTTAGCTCAGCTTCAATTTTATCCCACTTATATTCAATCAACTGCTCCTAAAAGAACAGCATCACTATGCATAAAATTTTCAATAGTTTTCATCGTGACAGAGTGTACACCATATTTATCTATAGATTCTCCACCTAAATATCCTCTTGTAAAAATAAATTTATGATTAAATTTTCTCTCCAATTTTTCTCTAAAAATTTTGTTGTAACATCAACAATTTCTGCGAATTCCATACCATCACCTTTTTGAGAACTGCAATTTATATTCCATACTACCCCTTAGCTGTGTATTCTTTTGATTTTATCTTCATATTGAAGAGTTAAACCAATAGAATCTAAACCTTTTAACAATCTTTCTTTCCAAGATTCCTCTAAGTTGAAAAAGTAATCTTTTCCCATTGCACTAAGTTTATTATTCTCTAGGTCAACAGTGATTACTGCATCTCCAGGAAGTTTAGAAAGTTCATCTCTATCTTCTTTGCGTAAAGTTATTGGAAGATGTCCGTTAGTTAAAGCCAGTTCATATAGAATATTCCTGAATATCCTCCTGCTACAATGACATGAAAACCATAGTCTTGCAATGCCCAAGCAGCATGTTCTCTTGAAGAAACTCACAACCAGTTATTCCCGTGATTAGGATAGTCTTTTTATATCTACCTTATTCAGATTGAAGTCAAGATTATCACTTCCATCCTCGTTATATTCCACTCATCAAAAAGATACTTTCCAAAAACCTGTCAGTACTTTTAGATATTGTTTAGGAAATCTAATTGGTCAGTGTCAATATTATCATTCATTATAGGAACACAGTTCTTCAAATTTTATAAAAGGTTCTCATTAGTTTTGCACCTCCTCTAATTCTCTAACATCAAATAAAGTGTCCATGGACAGCAGCAGCTGCAGCTACAGCAGGACTCACAAGATGAGTTCTAGCTCCTTTTCTTGTCTACCTTCAAAGTTTCTATTAGATGTTGAGGCACAATGTTTCACTTCTGGTACTGTCAGGTTCATTCCTAAGCAAGTTGAATAAACTGCTTCTCTCCATTCAAAACCTGCATCTAAAAATATTTTAGCAAAACCTTTTTCATTTCAGTTTGTTTCAACCATTTGAGAACCTGAACTATAAATAGCTCGATATTAGGGTGAACTTTTCACCTTTAACAATCTTAGCTACAACTTCAAGTCACTCTAATCTTCCATTAGTACAGACTCAATGAAAACATGTTTTAAATTTATATTTTAGAGAATTCTAGGTTTTAAACTATGTAATTATATGCTTTTTCATAGTTTAAGTCTTTTATTTCTAGTGGGAAGTGTATCAGTGATATTCATTCCTATTTTCAGGGTTTGTTCTCAAGCACTTCGTGGAACAAGATTTGAAAACATCTAACTTATGTATTCATCAAAAGCTGATACTATCAACTGTGCAGTTTCTTCCATTCTTTAATTTTCTTTTCTAGTTCTTCATCTTTAGGAGAGAATCTTCTTCCTCTTTATATACTCCAAAAAGGATTTCGTCAGGGGCAATGATACCAGACATTTCTCCAGCTTCATTAGCCATATTACAAATAGTCATTCTTTCTTCCATAGATAAACTTTTATAGTATTCCAAAAATTCAAAAGCATAACTATTACCTAAAACCAATTCCATAAGTCTTTATTAAATGTAAGATTATGTCTCAGCATAAAACCCTTTTGTAATTTTCCTGTGATTTCCAATTCCATAGTCTTAGGGGCTTTTCTTTGCCATAGAGTTTGAGTAGCTAAACATGTTCCACTTCACTTGTAAATTCTATTCCGAAAAAGCTATAGTCTGGAAAGTCTCCATGTTGCAGGTGGCCATCTCTACATGACAACAGTTTTCCAGGTAGAGTAAGCCCCATCTTACTCCCCACATGAAGAACAATTCCATTTTTTCATTGAACATATCAGCAAGTTCAACTCCAAATTTTCACACTTCCTAAAAGCATCAAGTTGTGCTTTTAGTTTCATCTGTAATATTATATCTGTCAGTCATAATAGTGGAGTATTATGATCCATAGTTCCAAAAGTTAAGTCAGGTCTTCTAACACTCACGCCCAGCTATTCTAAGTCCTGAAAAAGCCTGTGGTGAAGTTACTTTCATGGATCAGATGTAAATCCATATACAGAAGTTGAGTTTTCCTTCATTTCCAGTAATAACATGCTTTTCCCATACTTTGTCGAATAAAGTTTTACAAGACCTCCTTAATCTTCTTTATATAGTCTATTTAATGCATTGATATAGGCTTTTATACTTGACTCAACTATGTCAGTACTTTGTGCCCTACCACATGTCTCTTTTATTATTCTTTTTCATGATAACAACAACTTCAGCCTGTGCATCAGTGTCACCCAGTTATTGATTCAAGTTTATATTCTTTCTAAAACAAAATTGTCATTTAAAAAGTCTATTAATAGCTTTGACAGCAGCATCTACAGAGCTCACACTCACCACATGAAGAAGAAAACACCTTTTTCTTCCATCTACATACATACTAATTTCAGCCTCCTAGCTCATCACCAGTTCTTATTATTTCAAAGTGTTCAAGAGAGAATCTTCTTTCAGCGGGCACTCCACCAGATTAATGGAAATGACATCTCTATCTTGAAAGACATACTCTTTTATCTGCATAAGTGAAATCAGCAAAAGTCTTCTATGGTCGTCAAAACCACTGAAACCCAAGTTTTCATTTAACTTTATCTGCTAAAGGCATGTTTAATCTGATAATTCTTCTTGCCAAGCACAAGGCTATCAACATTTCTTCCAACAACTCTCTAGGTTTAATACTCTACAAGTGCTTGGATTTAGCAAGCACCCACAAGTGTTGATGTGGTACACCTGATCCATGAGAGAAAGACATTTGTCTCTGTCTACAGCCTTATTAGGGTTGAGTTGCACTCGCACAAGTCTAACTAATTCTATTTGCAGGACAAATTTGCTTGCATCTATATTTGTGGTGGAAGTCTCGTAAACTAAATCTTTTCTAGTTTTAGCAGTATCAACCCTTCGAAGAGAAGTGTTTCCGCTCTCCTATTCCATCATTGAGTTAGTACATATCCATTTGAGTAGCCCCAGCTTCGAACAGCAGCCATTGAGTTAGCAAACTCGCAAGTCCTGAGTCATTATGACAATGTACTGAACATCCATATTTTCTACACCTATATATCTTTTCAACATCTTTTACAGTGTCATACACTCTGTGGAGTTCTATATCCAACTGCATCTGGGATATTTATGTAGCAGCTCCAGCTTTTATGGCAGTTTCACAGACTTCAACAAGATATTCTCTGTTCTGCATAGCATCTTCTAGCTGAGAATTCTAAGGTCATTTGTGAAAGTTCTTGCACATCTGCATCATCAACTGGTCTTTGGGTACCCCTTCCTTGTGGACATTTTGAATTTGAATTCTCATGCATAGGTGAAGGCAATGCAACAGGTGTATTCTAGCTTTAGTTAGCTATAGCCTTTGCAGCCATTTCATATCACTGCACTGCCTTTTGCCAAGTCGTAACAGTAGAATTTTACTGTTTGTGCTACTCAGTTCTATGGCTTTTCAAAATTTAGAGAGGCAGCGCAAAACCAGCTTTCTATTATATCTACTCCCTAAAGCTCTCCAATTGTTTGGCTATTCTTAGTCTTTAGCATTAAGATTGGACTCTCGTGTTTGCTCACCATCTCTCAATGTCGCGTCAAATATTTTTACACATCACAACTTCACCTTCTTATAATTAAATGCATCATCAGTTATCCAGGACTATCAGTGACGTCCATTATTGTTGAGAGCGCTTTGTGGAGCCTCGAGATCACCAATGGCAGGCAAGTAGTCTGATCAGAAGCATAACAACTAATGTTTACATCCCCATTTCGGCTCACAGCAACTATACCTGTTTTCGCCATTTCTAAAAATTCCTGATAATTGTTCATCATACCAACAAAACTCTCTAGCTTTCGAGTATCACCAGTAAGTTCACACACAAGTAGATTTGGAGAAACATCAAGAATGCTTTCCAATGATAGATATTGGCAATTCTGGAACAATTTGAGATCTAGTCTTCATCAGCTTTTACTTTTAGCTATAAGTTCTCTTCTGATAACACCTCTTTCTGGAAACATCTTAACCAATAACAATCTCCATAATCTTATAAACTTGTTTTTGAATTTGGTCTAAAGATTCTCATCACCATCAACTGTGAGAGTCATCTGTACGACCCTTTATTTGTTACACCAGCAGACATCTTTTTACAAACATCTCTCTTCTATCAAAAAGAGACATAATTCTTGCAAATAACTCCATCATAGCTTTTAGCAATTATTAAAAATTTTGATGTTCTTTATTCAGCATCTAAAACACCTCTTCTTTTCAACTGTCCATACAGCTACATCTTTTCCTGCTGGTACTACAGGATAGCATGTTTCTTTCTTTTTCAATCTGTTACATTCAACTAAAACAGCTTCATCAGATTTCCCAAAATTTTCTTTAGATGTCTTCTAAATCTTTTTAGTCTTTAATCGTATAGATTTAACTCATAGGGCACTCTAGCTTTATGTATCTGGTGTTATAATCTAAGTCAAACAGAAGAATATCTCCTCTATCGTTGAATAATTTCTTGCCACTCGTCTAACCATTCCTAAATAAGAGCGCTACGGTTATGGTAAAATTCGGACAGGAAGATTTACATTCTTTTAACCATCATTAATTTCTGAAAGTCATTTTGCTGAAACCACCATCTCCAACGATAGCAAAAGAATTTCTTCTTATCAGGGTTAGGCAACTTTGAGCTCTCATTGCAGCAGGAAGTCCAAATCCCATAGTACTCCCGGCTCCACCTGGATGTTAATATTGAATAAGGATTATTAGATTATGAGATTGCTGACTACATTTAGATGTTGTCCAGCATCTGTTGCAACTAGCACCTCACGTAGAAAGTCGTATTTTATCTCTCAAATATTTCTTGAGGAATTAAAATACTCCTCTCAGTCTTTCTCTAGTTAAAGCGTACATCTTTAATTTTGCAACTCTCATCTCAGCCATTTAGTATATGAGAAAGTCGAGGAATTTTGCCGATCTAATCTCAGCTAAATACATCTTTTAAATCTCCAACTATAGAAACATCTATGTTTGTCCACCTCAGCTGGATCTATATCTTAGATGAATACTACGGCACTAGGTAGAAATTTTTAGGACTTTCCTGCACCTCAACAACAACCGCACCCGCGCAATAACCAACTGCCTCTACTTGTGGCATAAGTTAGAAGTATAAGTTGCACCATGCATATTCCCAATATCATCCTCAAAGAGCCACTACGATCTCCAGGAAAGAACCAAAGCCCTTAGTCAAAAGTTACAGGGATATTGTCTTATCAACAAATTTCTTTTGCTCATCATAAGTATGTCTAAAATTCGCAATTATTAGAAGGTAGCATCTTTACCGCTTTTACGTAGTTTTAATTTGTCCTTTATGTCCTTCATATATAGGACTATGTCCTTCAAGTTCAAATTTTGTTCGTTATAGTGAATTCATCATATGAATTTCTTCTAACCATAGCTTAGGTATATCTAAGGCGATGCATCCAGGTCTCTGTACTTCTGTAGATAGTAAAGCTTTTAATTTAGAAGTTTCATATCTTGTACCAGTTATGTTATAGGTACAGTGATACCAACTAATATCTGATTTCAGGCACCTTTTCCTAATAAAGTTAATTTCTAACTTCTGACCCAGCAGTGGCAAAGGAATAGGAATCCATATGAGCAGTCACACTTTGTTGGCCAAGTTTGTTGCTCCATCCTGAAGTTGCAGACATATCCTACTTTACCTGTAGATCTTGGTGTGCATCCATCTGCCTCATAGCGAACAGTTCTCAGTTCATGTCTCAGTGAACAGTGGCTTAATGGCCTTTAAAAGAATATGGAGGTTCACTCGCAGATAGGCACAATAGTCCCACCAGCATAACCAAAGATTTCCTTTTATACCTATAATCTTGGATAAATATCGGCAGGGATTCTAGCTCCTTATCATCTCTCATTTAAGCCATAATAACTCCTTGCATCGGTGTATTTTCTCAACTCATGTCATAACCTTTCTTCTTGAAAGCTTCTAGTAAATCTTGTAGAGATATGTTCTTCACTCATTTGTTTCAACTTGCACTCACCTCCACATCTAAATCTTGACAGATTTTAACTGATTATGTTCCAACTAATAACATTTTGCATTTTGTTTCATAAGGTAATTTCAGTAAAACTTTTAAAAGTTGTCCTGGTTTATCAGCCAATTGAACAGAGAAAGTCAAATATTCTACCTCATCATAATAAGTCCTTATTTATCAACGAAGAAATAGTTAAAACATCTATGTTTCTCCACCTTTTGCATAACTGCAACTATCCTTTATATATTAATTTCCTTGAAGGCTGGCCAGGCAAGAGACACCTGAGCCAGCCACTAATTTATGTTAACCACAGTATTTCATCAACTCATAATCTGCAAATAGCAACTATGTCATCACCATAGGGTTTTGACTATATTTCAAAGTATCTTTTCATCATGCGCTTAACAGCAGTACCATCAGCCATGGTAGTATTTAGCTAGTTTGCAGCAACCTTCAACCTTTTTCAAGAGCAGCTATTGCAGATGCAGCTCCCTTCAGTGTCCAACTCCCATAACTTTTTACTGAGGATTTTAAGCTTTAGGCTGCAGTAGTCACACCAGAAACTAAACCTCCACCAAGTGGGTCACAAGGATATCTGCATCAGGTAATCTATCATCTAATATCAAGAGCACAGTTCCCTTGTCCTTCCATAACATCTCTCATCATTGAAAGGGTGTACAAAAGACATAGCCATTTTCTTTTTGAAGTTCTGTAAAGCCTTTTATAGCATCGTCATAAAACTTCTCCACAGAAGCAATAACTTGCTCCATACTTTTCTAGGTGTCAAACCCTTTATTAAAGGAGTAAGGTTTAGGCACACCTACAGCCAGCTTTTATTCCTAATCTTTTGCTGCATAAGCAACCCTTGAGCATGGTTACCAGCTGACGAAGCTACACCCTCTTTCTTCTTCTGTAAGTTTAGCAACGTAGTATGCATGTTTTCAGAATGGAAACCAGCCTTTGTGTTTTCGGTTTTAACATATCATTCCTGACTCTTCGGGGAAAATACAGGGCTATGATCATCAACTCTAGTTTTGACCACAACTGCTGTTAATCTTCTCATGCTTCTATAAAACTCACAAAGTTTGTGCATTTTAAAATTCCTCCTATTTAATTTATGTACGATATTACAACATTCATGAGGTAGTGCCAGTCATTGCCAGCTACTTTTCAACGCTGAAAAATTGGTCGCCCGCCGCAATTAAACGCAACCTGCCAACAAAGTTAGCCTCAGACATTGTTGAGATTTGCTCGGCTCTCACTTGCTTTAATTTTTCAGTCTAAAAATTTAGGAAATGCAATCTCACTTATTTTTATCTACACTTAAAGATAATTTGTAGGCTAGTCCTATTTATATATTTTTAATTTCTGCCCTACATATATAGGCTCTCAGAGGCAGCAGATGCAACATGAGCTGACATATCTTTTAAGTAACCTCTAATACATGGTTCATGTCATGATTCCCGCTTTCTTGCACGCTTCATCAGAAAAGTTTTACATTTATCTATTTGGAATATCTATTTTCAGATAATATCTACATTTGCAGCTATTGCACAGTCCTCCTGCAGCAGTTTCTCTCTGGAGAAACATGTCCTCATTGTGCTCCTCTTGTAGCACCTGAGAATCTTCCATCAGTTATAAGAGTTGTGCATCTTTTCCTAATCCCGGCCCAGCAATTGTAGCAGTAGGGTGAGCATCTCTCATTCCATAGCTACTCTTTATATCTCTCCATATCTTATTACAACAACATCTCCCTGCAACTATCTCTCTCTCTCATAGCCTTTTGAGAAGCCTCTTCACTGTCAAATAACATTGGCATACCTGAGTGAACAAGCTACTTTATCAACAGCTCCTTTCTACAACACAACCATCTTCTGCAAGGTAGCTTTTAGAACCGCAATTCCTCCCATGTATGAGCTTTGGTTTGTCCTCAGGTTTTATAACATCATCATCACTATTATATAGGCATCTTTTGCAAGCTCATCTTGAGTTCTTAGAGCAACTGCTCGTCAAAGATTTAATCTTCCATTTTCACAAAGTCTTTTCACAACCAACCTGTCACTCCACCTGGCTCTATATAGATCTTCTGTGCAGTATTCAATCGCAGCGAGACTAATATACATAATTGAGGAGTCTTTGACGATCACGGAAGTCATCTAGTGTTAACACTCCCGTCTATGGAGCTATAGCTGAGTGTAGAGCAGCATTTGGCTGATCCTCCCAGCCATATCAACAGCTAAACAGCATTTTTCAAAGGCTTTTTAGCTAGCATAATATCACTAGGTCTCAAATCAGCTTTAAAATTTCTGATATTTCCATACCTGCTGTGCAAAGTCTTAATTCTTTCAGGAGAATACAGCAGGCACAGTTCCATTTCCAGGAAGCTTCCCATACCTAAAGCTTCAGTTAAACAGTTTCATAGTGTTAGCTGTGTACATTCCTGCACAAGATCCACAAGTAGGACAAGCTAAATCTTCAACTGTATTTAATTTCTTTCTGTTATAAGTCCCGCTTCATATTGTCTCAACTGTCTTTCAAAACATTATCTAACCCAATTCTTACTCTTTGTATACTCCTGCAAGCATGTGCCTCCTCCACTTATAAAGACAGAAGGTAGATGATCGCGCTGCCATTAACATTCCAGCGCACAACTTTATCGCAGATAGGATAAAATACTTTATTGCATCAAATGGAGTTGCTATTGCAACCGCTTCTTACCAGTAATCTGCAATCACTGTCTCAGTTACTAATGAATACTTCATACCTAAGCGATTCATTGCAAGTCCTCATCACAAATTCCCATAGTATTAAATTTCACAGGAAACTCACCTAGCATTTCTAATTCCATCTTTTCAACAGCTTTAAGTACCTTAATGTTCTGTAGATGACATGAAATCCTGGAATTATCTTATCTCATGAGTTAAGCACCCAATTATATAGGTCTCATCCATTTCTCTCAGCCACAAAATCCCAGAGACCTTTAACAACGAAATGACGAGGTGCTCTTGCTACATCTGGTTAGATTATTACTTTCGACATCATTTCTACCCTCAGTTTATAGTTAATGTTTCAAATTTCTAGTACAGTTAAACCAAATTTCGGTAAAATAAATCTCACAGACGATTTTTCTAATCGCCTCATTTATATTTAAATTTACAGTGTTAATAACTGCATTGTATCTATTTATAAACTGAGCTATTACTATTACCTGACTAAATCCTCAAATCACACCTAAAAACTTTATAGTGCTGATTTTATTTAAATTTTTATCAGTTATAATAAGCATGACTAGAATCAGAATTGAGAATTGATAATAACATCGCATAATAGCCCTTTCTTAGTGATTTGCACATTATATAAAATACTTCCATAAAATATATATTATATATATTATACAAATTATAATTCTATGTTAATCAGTTAGAAATGGAAAATATTTTTAAAAATAATACTTGACAAGATAAGTCAGATATAGTATTATGTATTTGTAATGATTATAACTTTAATGATTAGAATAAAAGTTTCGGAAAATATTAAAATTAAAGGAGGCATAATATGTCATTACAGGAGTACCTGAATTCAAAGCACAAGCTTTCAGAGAAAAGATTTTATATACAGTGACAGACAAAGATTTATTAGAAAGGTCAGTATTCGTCTATCCAGCAGACTTTACATCTGGGTATGTCCAACTGGAATTAGAAGACCATGCAAGATAAATTCATAGCATTCCAAAAAGAAGGAGCGAAGCCACTCAGCTTTCTAGTGATACAGCATTTCGTTCACAAAAGCATGGGCAGACCACCTCAGAAAGAATTTCTAGCAATCTACCCATCGATCGCAGATCCTACTCGACTCTTCAGCAAGCAGCATTTGGAAGGCGGAGGAGATAGTAGGATTAGCATTAAGCTATGAAGCTTGTCTAAAATCAATCCTGATAGGATCCGTTAGCTTTACGAAGTTACACGCCAATGGAATCAAAGAGAAGCTAAAGAATTGTTGAGAAAGCTTTCATGAGCATGGCGTTGGAACACGGAGAAGTATGTCCAGCTAAATGGCAACCTGGAAGGAAACTTTAAAACCAAGCTAGACTTAATCGGAGAATTAAGTAAGATATATGGGTGAGCATTATTATCCCTAGTAGACAACTGATAAGAGATTTAGCTATTTTTAGAGATATAAAAAGTGGCATAAGCCCAAACAAGGAGGAAGAGATATGGAAAAATTTACGATATGATCATCATAGGTGTGATACCTGCTGGTCTACATCTGCATGAATATTATATGGTGGAAGAGCAAAATTAGATGTTTTGTAGAGAAAAGAAAATCAAAGGTGGACAAATAAGTTTAATTAGTGAAGTTGTAAACCAACTCCAGGTATCCGTAGACTTTCTGGAAACTGAGTTTTCATGACTCAAACTAGAAAAATGCTGAAGCAGCTGGAGCACTCGGTAAGCAAGGTGAAGTTGTAGATATGGACTTTACTAAAGATATAAAAACTGTCAAACTTAAAGATGCTGAATACCTGCAGGCTCAGTGTCGTAATAGCAACAGGCAGCAATTTAGAAAATTAGGTTTCTCGGAGTAAACAAGAATATGCAGGAAGAGGGAGTTGCTTACTGTGCAACTGCAGATGGTGAATTCTATATGACATGTGGATATGATATATGGAGCAGTGATTTGCTGCTGCAGTAGTTAGAAGCTATGTTCTTAACAAAAATATGGAAAAATCTGTAACAATAATAGCAAGAGAACCTTGACTTTCACTTTAAAGTCAAATTCTATAGGAGATAAAGTAAAGTTAATATCCAAAATTACAACTAAATTCAATACTGGAATTGAATTGAATTTAACAGGAGACATGGAAACCAACAGTTGCTAAATTTTATAATGTAACAGGAGAAATTACTGAATACAAAGCGAGTTGGAGAAACATTTGAGTATTTCAGGTCAAGTTGGATATGCTCCTTTTCGCTCAAATATTCAAAGGACATATTGGACAGGAGAAGGTGGATTCATCTACTAGCCTCGAAGACTTAATGACTAATGTTGAAGCTGAGTATCGCAGTGAGACATCAGACCTCAGAGATTAAGATAAGCTAGGTCAGGCTAAGTTATCGATGGAGCCTATCGCTGCCACAAGTGCTAGAAAATATGTTCATGACTTAAGAGAAGAATTAGGACTCTAAGAAAGAAGAAAGAAGAAGAAAAGACAACATCTATTAAGACAGTAGAAACCCTCTTAGATGATGATTTAAGAAAACAATTAGTAAATAGAAGTGTAGAGATAGATTTTGAAAAATCCTGTAGAAAATAGTGAAGTTTTCAAAATCCTGCTATCGAAGAATCTTTAGCTATTGAAGATGCTGCAAAAGATATAGCTCTTCTATAGCTCCTGAAAATTAAGATTCTCTACACAACGAAGGAGAGAAACTAAAGACTAGTTAAGCTAAAAGCTGAGAGAACACCTACTATAGCTGTTTTAGATAAAGATGGAAACTTCTCAGGATTAAAAATATCCAAGTTTACCAAGTGGCATGCTGAATTAAACTCTTTCATATTAGGACTATACAATGTTACACCAGGATGCAAAAGTTGCTCCTGAAAGCTTAGAAAACATTGGAAAAATTGATAAAACAATAAATATTAAAATTGAATTTCATTGTTCTTGTACTGACGTCGAAAGACAGCTCGCCAACTCGAGAATTGCAACTCTGAAATGAAAAATATTTAAATGGAAAATGATATGACTTCACTTTCAAGATTTCATAGATAAGTGATATTATGAGTGTACCTCAGCATTATGTAGATGATCAACATGTTTATTTTGGGAGAAAATTGCAGTTGAAGACATGTTAGGAAATCATAAATACACAGATAGTAACAAATCTTTTCATACGAAACCCTTTCAAAGATATTTAAAAAGATGGAGCTAGCTCCATGTTATTAGTTCTCACTATTTTTCAAATAAGACAAGCAGTTCTAAATACTTGTCAGGTGCTCTTTTCGAGAGAGAATATGGATTAGGCTCCACTTAGCCCAAGCTTGTGCCAGCTATATCTAAGTGAGTCCATTTAGTATCATCAATAAATTCTTTCGAAGCATTTAGCTGCATTTGTTGATCCAACTCTACTCCAGAACCACTGTTTTGCATGCCGCAGTATTAGCGATTTAAAATTGAAGATATCAAGATTAGCGTTTGCTAAAAATATCTTATCTCCACATTTGGCTAGCCAAACGATTTCTGTGCCATTTCATCATTATTAGTAAATACTCCTGTTACATCTTCACCAAGAGCTACCTACCAGTAGCTCCGTTAGCAGTTGCAGCATCTATCATCTCACCAACTTTTTCTTTCTTCTCAAGCAATATAAGCAAGCATCAGCCATGAGTTAATCTTCCTCTCAGCATCAACAGTAAGTAGGTAGATTTATGGTGGTCCATCCATAGCAGATAGAGACCGATACCAGAGTCTGCGTATTGAGAACCGGCGAATTGCCACAGCCATAACACAAAGGCACATATCTTTTTAACTGCCTAGCAACAGCACACATGACCCACTGCATGCCCTCGCCCACCCATGTCACATCCTCAGTAGTAGCATATCGTAGCGTAGGGTTTTGCAGCGATAGACCCTCCTGTATCATGGGCGTGCAAGTCCTTTCCTACTAAAACCAGCGAGTATATTTAGATGCCAGACCTTATATATCTCATAACTATAAGATATAAGGCCGTGATGACGCTGCCTTGGCAACGCTGGATGAGCATCATCTCCTAATGGATGCTCGTCTGAGGATTTCAGTTTAAAACCAAATTGTTTCGCTCAGTCTCAACAGCCACGTCGTGCAAGTGCTTTGGAGTCAGTAACTCAGCTCGTTCATTGGATTAAATTTTCACTATTAGAAATTTTGCAAGTTCACAACCTCTATTAGTTTAGAACCATCTGTCAACAAGAAACTCTAAGAATATTCTCTTAGAGACATATTTTATCAAATTTATAGTTGATATGTTCAATCACTCTAGCAACACATCCATATTAGTTCCACTCCTTCGCCAGCAAAGTCTAGTCAAAACTTTACCTTGTTTCATAAAGTACTTCAAAAGATATTGCTCATGCTACAATTTAGTAGTGCCATCTCCAAAACCAACTATTACATCTATAACCTCTTTTATTATTTGCACTAATGTCATTACAGTGTCAGATGCTTTGCGGTTGCGACCCATCTATTTTCAATGAACAGTCTTTAGAAAAGGTCTTTACTCCTTTTTGTCTAGATAACTGTAGGTAGATTTATTTTCACTCCAGAAGTACTACTAGCCACATAATATCATAACTCGTCTCTCAACTTTCTTTTGCACACTGAAAACTCATTTTCTCCTAATAATTTTATTTGTTACAATATAATGTATATATAGATGGACTATTAAATTGCTCAAATTTTCAACTCTTTTAATAGAAAAAGGAAGTGTATCTAAAAACCTTCAAATTCCTAAACTCTATACATTGCGAATCCATTAAATCTCCATCATGCACAATGTATTCTCTCTCAAGTCTTAGAACTCCATTTTCTTGAGAACCTTTCCAACCTCGAATACTCAGCCAGCCATCGCAAGAAACAATCGCTCCTTATAAATCCTTTTTCAAAATCTCGTATGTATTTCTCTGCAGCTTTAGGAGCAGTATCTCCTATTCTAATAGTCCAAGCTCGAACTTTCTTAACACCAGTTGTAAAGTATGTTTGTAGACCCAAAAGTTTTTAACCAGCTCTTATAAGCCCATTAAGTCCCGCGCTTTAAACTCCTAAAGTTTCTCAAGAATTCCTTTTGCTTTCACTCGCCCGCTTTCCTTTGTAACTCAGCTCAACTTTAGCGAAACGTCTATTACAGCACCTTTCGAACCAATCTGCACAATCTCTTTACTAAATCTACATATTTATTTCCAGTTGCTAAATCATCTCTTTCTGCAAATATTAGCTGCAATATCATAGGTCAAAGTAATTGATAGTTCTTTAAACTCGTTTTCTTCATCAGCTAGACTCTAAAGTTTTGAGCTTAAATTCTTCACAGGTGCTACTGGTAGAACCGCCATAAGTCTCTACTGATCTCTTAATTTTATTTCGCTAATCATGTTTTCTATTGCTTTTCACAGTTTCGCATAATCAGATTAACTCTGCATTTATTTACTTTACATCACCGGTAGGGTCTACTTGACCACTTTACATGGATTGCATTTCATCATCAAAACATCTTACAATCTCGCACAGATAGCAGATGTTGCTCTGATACATTTGATAAAAACTTATCTCCCAACCTTCCCTTTGAAGCTCCTTTTACCAGTCCTGCATATATCTACAAATCTCAGCAGTTGCAGGAACTACATTCTTTCAGGGTTTATACGTGCAAGTGCATTTAACTCTTTCATCTCGAAACTAGCTACCATTCCAACATTTGGTCTTCTATTGCACAAAAAGGATAGCTTTGCTCTCATGCTCCTGCCTTCGTTATTGCATCTAAATAATGTAGACTTTCCAACATTAGGTAGCCCTACAATTCCCATACATCATTTCAACGTCTCTTCCAATATATTTTTAATTTCCTGCTTTTATAATTTCCAATAGAATGAATCTGCCTTTTAATTGAAGCTCCTCCAACAAGTCCTCCATCGAATATCTCTCTCGGCTCACAATAAATCTTTGCACTTTTCAGGCTCTGCTGATCCACCATAATGAATTATCATCTTGTCAGCAACTTCTTTCCAAACATTTCAGGCTAGTACATTTCAACTTCAGTGAGTTTCTTGTGCCATTTCAGGAGTTGCAGTTTTTCCTCGTCCTATAGCCCAAATCTGGGTCTATAAGCAACCATAACTTTTTACAGCCTTTTCTTTAGACAAACAGCAAGTCCACCTCTCATTTGAGTAGCTAGAACTTCAAGCAGTCCTTCTTTTCTTCTAACTTTTTCACCAATACAAAGTATAGGTTTCATTCTTATTTCTAAAACTCAAGCTGAATCCTTGATTTACGACCTCATCACTTTTAAAGTACTTTCTCTTCAGAGTGACCTCAGATAACGTATTCACTCCAATACCCTCGCTATTTTAGGAGAAATTCTCCAAAGTGTAAGTTCTCTCATTTTGGATATACATTTTCAGCAGGCACTAGCATGACGTCATCTCCTTCAACAGCTTTTAACTGCAAACTGAAAGACAAGTCAAAGGTCTCTATAACTCAAGCCCATCTGGTTTTACATCTCTTTTGCTGAATTTGTTTTAAATTTCACTTGTTAATGTTGCAACAGACTGCACTACTGTATATGGCCTTCCAGCCTCCAGCTATAACTAATCTTCCTACAAAACCTTCCCTATTTAAAATAAATGTAAGCTCTCATCATTCAATATATACAATTTTGATAATCACTCCAGGATCAAACAAATGTTTCAAGTATGTCAGAAACACAAAGCAATTTGTAAAGTACTTAACATAAGCAATATAGCTCTTTCTTTTCTTTAAACTCAGATAAAGAAGCATTCTTTAAAAGTCTCAAAAGTCTGCGACTCTGCGAAAGTAAACCATAATTAGTAATTAAAATATAATAAATCTGAGGACCAATCTTCAGAAAATACTGCAGTTTCTTCCACTTTCAATTGCAGAAATTTCTTTCTCTTCATAGATTTCTGGAAAACCATTATTTATACTCTTCACATATTTCAACATATTCTGAAAGGTTTAGTGGATTCAAGAGATAATCAAGTCATAAGATTTTGTGGTGACTTCCATCACATTTTTCATATCCATTCATGAAAGTGAACTCTTCTATTGAATTTCCATCATGTAGATATTTCTCTGGTAAACTTGTTATCAAGTGGTGATAGCTTTTAAGATTTTTCTAAATTTCTACTTCGTCTCACCGAAATTTGTCTTTTGATTAATCGGTATAGTACTTCCATTTTTCCCTCTCAGTAATTTCTACTATTACGAAGTGTCTTGCCATAGCTATTGAAAAGTGCTTTGTATTGACGCTTTTCGCTAGTTTCTCACTCTTCACATATGGAAACGAATAGTCAAATGCATCAGCTGGATCACGTCATCCACCATAAAACATTTTTATCAGTTAAATCAACTCATAAAACATTTTTAACATGCTCCTAACATCTTTAAACTATACGTAGTTTGCTTTGTAGTCTTTAATTTTGAATTTGTAATGTGGCACTGATAGAAAGATCCAAAAGATATCTCATTTGATCAACTCTTCTTCAAGCATTCCTTTCACTCACTCATTGGAAACAGGTATTATAACATCAATCTTCAAGCAACCGAAAAAGGTTTCTGAACAAGATAGGCTCAAACTGCTAAATCTTTTCTATTTTCAATTTCGCAGTCAGCTATAGCTGTCTCTGCACAGCTCTTATAGGATAAAAACGCAGACAAAATTTCCTTATTTTAAGTAGGCTTCTCTTTTCAAATTTTCTAAAACATTTAGAGCACATAGTGCCTTCTCATCTCAAAGTCATTATGATGCAAGAGTGCCATAGAAGCAACAAGAGTAAAATTTTAAACCTTTTTAACAGCTTCCTTCGGTGTTCCTGTGCATTTGTCCTTACATCTCAGTCTCTCATCTCACAATTTGGCAGAGTAGAACCAGTATAGCCACACTCAGACAAGTTTTAGCATAGTGGGTGATGTAAGCCTCATTTTCATAAAATTCCTTTCTCCAGGAAAATATAACGCTCTTCACAATGTCTCACATCTGCATTTAGGACAACTAAAAGCCAATTTCATCACCCCATACAATGTTTTTATCCAGTCAAGTCTCATCTTCTAAGTAACTCATACAGTCAAACCATGCTCTGTAGTATTTTCATATGTAGACGTATATAGAGTTGAGCTTAGTTTAACAATTTTAAATAATCTCGTCTCACAGCTTCATAGCTCGTCACCAAATTTATTTGTCTTTCTAGTGTTTCACTTCAACGTAATGATACATCTTTATCATCTGTGCAATTATAGGCTCGCTATTTCACCAAATTTATTTTGATACTTTCTTCAAGCATTGTAACTCATTTTCTTTAATTAAGATTTCCAGCACTTTATCTCGTATTTAGTCCTATTTCTTCTTTGTATTCGAAAATTACCACTGACCTTTATATCAAAGCACTTCACTGGTACTTCCTCAGGTTCATCTTAGTCACCCCAAAATTTTCTTAGACTCTATGAATGTGTTCTTCAAAACACCCTCATAGAATCTTTAATTGCTCTCCACATGTTTTAGTTCCATAGCCCTTTATCTGGCAAAATTATAATCAGTATACGTCCTCAAACCTCATAATTCCATCTCCTAGTAACTTTTGACAATGAGGAGAGGCAGCTGCACACTAAGACTTTTGCATCTCTCCTCGAACCACAGGCACTGTTTTACCTTCATACTTCGGATTTTTAAACTTTCCATCAACTGCAGAACTATGTAATCTTTTACTCAGCTCACGAAATTTCTAAACCTCTTTAATGCTCTTCTGGCCATCACAAAAGTCAGCATTAAGAATATTTAATCGATCATTTCTTCCACACTTGCAAATTCCCACTGCAACATTGAGTATATTTAATATTATATCATATAATTTTCTCTCTCTCTGTTAACTTTTTAGAATCATTAATTTCATCCAGTTCTTCACTATATTGTTTTAATGTCACAGCTGCCGCAACAACATGGACTCTGCAAGTCACCTTCCTGTCGCAGTCATCTACACCTATGAGCATTTTTATATTCTCAAATCGTATAGATACAATGGATTATCCACAGAGTGCCTGTCAAATTAAAATACTTCTGTCAATAGCGTGGACAGTAGAAACGCCTGATTGCTAGTTAGTCTCTAACGATGAAACACGTATCGCGTTGTGATCCAGCAAACTCGCATAATGTTAGCCCAGACACGCTGAGATTTCACCCGCTCACGGTGTTTAATTTTCACTCCAAAATTTGTAGGAATCGCACTCACTGTTTTACTTTTTCCAACTATGTGACTCATTTATTCTTTATTTGTGATCAATAGTCATATTTATTAATATCGAATTTTAAGTTTTTGCTAACTTCTATAAAGTCGTCAAACAGTTTTCCTGTAAAATGTATATCTTTGTTATCTAAAGGATTTTAAAAATTTAATTTAAAGGCATGTAACATTTGTCTATAGGCATATCTCAATCACTACCATAGATAACATCACCTAGAATAGGGTGGTTTATACTCTCTCTATATGCACTCTTATTTGATGAGTTCTTCCTGTGTCATAAGAACTTCCACCAATGAATAAATACTTGTTCCACAACCCCATAATTAGACATAGCAAGTTTCACCATCTTTCTTTTTAACTAACATGCCCATTTTCTTTTCTGCATCTCTTAGTATCTCTGCATACAATTAAATTTTCTATTCCACCTTTCTAAATTTCTCATCTGAAAAGTTATCTCAAACTATACATGAAAGATAAGTCTTATGTATAGTTTTATCTCGTAAACATAGAAGTGTCTTTGCATGAGCAAAATTATTCTTTGACCAATATACAGTCCACTTTGTGTCTTTATCTAGTCTCATAGAATAATACCAGGTCTTATATTTCATTTACAGAAGAAAGATTACGGTTTGTATAGGTAGAGTGCATTTAACTAGAGTACTAGTACAGTTTCCATAGTGTGACGAACTACCACATTATATTTTATTTACTGAGTAAACATCATTTTCAAAACTATATCCAAAGGAATATTTTCAGCCTCAATATCTATATATTTCTTCTCAGGAATACTAGAAAATTTCACCTCTTTTCACTGATTTTAATTTTTCTACCACTCTTATTTATAACCCTTTGAATTTATTTTCCTGGCACAGGAACTATCTATAAGCTCTAAATAAGAACGAGTTGCTTCTTCAATCTGTTCAGCTAACATTTATCTCAATCGGCCTTCTACATTCAGGACTGACTTCAAATTCAACTTTTCTTTTATATTTTCCATAATATTTTCCTAACATAATATATATATTTTCTTTTATTTTAGTATAAATAGAGAAATACATAAATAAGTAAAAACACACTATTGTGACTATATCACTGAAAATATATAAAAGCTATGTTTCATAATGCTATTAATTAATAATAGATAAAACAAATTTATAGGAGGATAGCAAGTACTAATAAAAGGAACAAAAGACAATTTTGAAGCGGGACAGTATTAAAGCAGAAGGAATAGTAGTAGAGATTTTGGTGCAAACTGGTGCAAAGTCCTGTAAAAAGTTTAGTACCTATATGATGAAGTTGAAGAAGATAAGATCCCGAAACATAGTTAGCAGATATAGATGAAGAAGAAGAATTAGCAGCCTCAATTGCTAAAATTATGAGCGTACTGCATTTATTGGGTATTTCGAAATGGAGAAATCATTGATAAATCAGTAGGATTAATCCAAAACACGTGAAGTGTAAAAGCTTTGTCTTCTCAAAATAATGTAATAACTGTGCAGCCAAGTGAGCTTAAACTTGCATTTGGTATTTTTACACTAAATTTTTCATAGTAGCTTCCATATACCCAAATTTTATGTAAATATTTTAATTTCTTTGCAAATTCATCTGAAATTATATTTGATATAAGTTACATAATAACTCATAAAACATACATATAAAATCACATCTGTAAAATTATTTACAGTTCAATTATATTAGGGATATATATAAGCAGATAGTCTTTAACGAAAGATGTCTGATGCTAAAACGAAATTTATAGTGCAAACTTGTCACAACATACTGAGCCACATTTATAGCTTTATTATCAGTCATCTTAGGCTTTTGCAGGAGATCTAAGAGGTTGGAAATGAGGGAATTAAAAAGAAAAACCAGGAACTTTGGAAGAGGCAACAGAGAATTTGAAAAGACAGGTCTATATTTAAAATAGAAGCTGAAACTATAGAAAATAGATTAAAAGATTGGTCAACTATTATTAAACACTACAAAAATGAAGTGCGAAATAAAACTTTATTAATCAAGTGGATTTGTACTTGATAAATGAGGGACAGGCAAACAGGAAAGTAAGAGAGGCTATATATTGAAGCATTTTTCAATACACATAGCAAGCAATATATTAAACCTGGATATACTTGACAAGATGTCTTCTACGATGGAAACAGGTACATTAAAGGTAATATATTGAAGCTCTTAGTAGCGATACTTTTAGATAAAGGAATTTTATAGAAAAATGAAGGAACTCATTGGTGCTGAAATGAAAATATTATTCGAGATGTTGCTGTAGAAAAGAGAGCATAGCCGATACTGAAATAAATAATGGAATTCTTAAATGCTTTTTGATGTAAATAATAGATAAAAATTTAGAAGTAAAAATAATCTCAGCTATATCTATGAGGCTACAAACAGAAGATAATCATTAGTCTTTACTAATTCCACTCTTACATTATGTCCCATACACTTATAGAAAACGAATAGAAATGGAATTTAAAATAATAGTAATATAGGAAATTATGAGTTAGTTGGACGAACTTCCTTTTATTAAAAAGCTTACTATAGATAATACAAACAAATGTTGGTAGTATAATGATATCTGATGTAGATAGACACAAATTTTAGTAGCAAAGGCACGAAGACATAGGTAACACAAAATATGCATTAAGAATAAACGATTTCGGAAACTTCAGACAAGAATGTAAATACTTTTATATCTATCTCAATGTGGATTTATTAGAAATTTAAATGTGATTTATTAGGAAATTCTGCAACCTCGGGAAACATTACTGTCAAAAAGATGCGAAGATTAACTGTAGGGGAGAGAGAACTCTATTTAAGAAATGGATTAGATGAAGATAGTGGAATATCACCGCGTATTAGTAAGATATATATAGAAGGAAATGGGACACAATAGGTAATAGGGCAACTTCATGATATATCAGGAGCAGCAACTATGTACAAGGTAATAACCTAACAGATTCTATATTAAAGGACAAGTTGATACAACAGATCCCACATGCTACTAGCTACCAAGATCAACTTAATATAGATGGCAGACTCACTCTTCATGATATAGCGATAATGCCTCTAAATATTCTTTTAATTATGTAGATGGAGCACATGAAGATAGAACAGCAAGACGGTGAAAGCTAGCAAGACTTAGCAATCTCTCTCACCAGATGATAAAACCTACAAGTTACACCAGCTATAACTATAATACCTGCGATAATTTCATAACACCAGGTACAAGTGTTACACCAAGTACACCTCACTGCAAAGCTGAAGCACACCATTGTGCTAGACCTAGTACTCCAGCCAAACCAAGATTATGGAGAACTCAAATGCTATATATAGAAGTATACAGTCAGCAGTTGACAAGATAGAATTTAAAAGTATATAATAATGATGAATTGAGTTGTTTTTAAGAGATATTTAAGAGACATTTATGCAAACAGGCATATACAACAACTATAGGAAGCTTCGTATTAGATAATCTATCTATGTTAAGAGAAAAGCTCTTTTTGACTTGGGAAGCCTCAACCCAAATCAAATGGCAGTAGGGTGTGGAGCAGTCTTTACAACGATAATGAAACTGAATATAAAAGCTATGCAACAGAAGCTGATACTAAAACAACAGGGCTTAGCTAAGGGAGAATATGGATTAAAAGAAGATACAACTTAGGGCTTATAATATTAGGTGGAACAAACTCAAAACTGGGACTTATCAACTGGAAAAATTAAGGGTTCCATCAGCATATCTCGGAGCACATGCAAAGAAATATGTAAATAACTTTAAATTTACTTTAGGAAACAGCTGTTGATTTTGCTGAAGATAAGCAAGTGAAAAGAGATGCGATAGGGTTATGAAGGAACACAGAAAACATCTAGATCGAGTGCAGTCGAGATAGAGTTTTGACTTATATACAGAGCTAGCTTTATTCAAAGAATCTAGAAAGAATTTCAGGCTGAGCAAAGCCTGGACTTAGCTTACAGTAGAGCAAGACGATGGAGCAGTAACAGAAAATGACGACAGAAAACCTACATGTAAACCTCACATTTAACGAAACTAGCAGAAGTAGGGACTCAGATTTATTATAGTCAGTGGGAAACACAATCATAAACTTTATTATTAATAACAGCTTATGAAAGAATATTAACGGGAGCAAAAGGCTACAACTATAAAAGCCAATGTAGTGGGAGGAAGTGGAATTTGATATTCTAGTTCCTGGAGAGAGAGAGGAAGAGCAAATGACTCGAAATAGAATATAAATTAGAAAATAAATTTGGACTATTATTCAATTTAAAAGTTGACTATGGTTTCAGGCAGGCATGGAAGCAACATCTACAAGACGTAGTACAGGCTTTAGGATATACTGGAAGAAATAATAAAACTAAGGAGCAGAAGATTTCACAATTGAGATATTACACTCTATAAACAAAATTTGTAGAACGTATATGAAAAATAGTAAAAATTCTTGTAAACACTATAAGGAAAAGTAGAATATGAATAAAAATTATGTAGGAACTTATGGAGTAATTATGGAGGAATAGATCTTATTTATTCAGAAACTGAAGGAGAAGGAAATATATATCAATATTAAAATGTATTGAAGAAAAATGATAATTATTTAAAAGTTGTAGTAATAGGGAAAAAGTAAAGAAACATACAAAAATAGTAAATAATTAAAAAGAAGGATATGAAATATTAGCCTAAATTTGATGTAGGAGATAAAGTAAGATCTAATTAAGTATCCTAATGAAAAAGGCAATTGTAAGATTAATAATATGGCATGAAAAAGACAGAAGAATTTATTATATCTTAGGTGTTGAAGGAAATAAAAGAGAAGTAAATAGTTGGTATTATGAAGATGAAAAATAAGTTTGAAAAATAAATGAATAAATTCAATCACTTCCGAAGAAGCTCCACTTTTTACAAGTGGAGTAGTTCACTCATTCAAAAGATTTTGGAAAAAGTAATAGAAACTTATCCTATTAAATAAGCAGATGGAAGGAGCTATATAATTATGATATACGAAAGAATTAGTAAGAAAAATTTTGTAGAAGAAGATTTTTATAGAACTTAGGACCTCAGTAGAAGAACTAATAAGTGTAATTGAAAAATACAAAGACATGAGATATAACTCAAGTACATATATAGATGATTTAAAAAGATTTTTAGCTGATATTAAGTTAACACTAAAGATAATAGATAGGAATTAAAAATTTAAATTTTTAAGAGAAGATTATTTTTAGAACATATGGGGATAGTATATATGAATATTATGTTTATGATAAAAATAATTTAGACACAAAGCTAATGATGAAATAGAAATTGCAAAAGATTTGGAAAAATTCTTTATGAGATTACAGAAAAAGTTATGTATCATATGATTTAGTGAAAAATAACTAATTTTAGAAAAGAAAAGAATTAGTTATTCCTGCTGAAATAAAATGGAGAGTGAAAATGAGTATTTGGAATTAAAGAATACTGTTGAAAATTATTAGATTTTATGGAAAGATACAATTTAGATGATTATAATGAAAAGATTAGTAAAAGAAATCTAAATGAGCTGATATATGTGATAGATACAGATGAAATAGATTTAAAAAGAGAAAAGAAATAATAATATACTTTTATTCATTATTCCCACCAAGAGGAGGTTTAACAGAAATGTATGTAGCTGATGATGATAGAGAGAAAATGATAAAATAAATGATGAGTTAGAGAATTAAAGAAGAAATTAGCAAATTATGAATTAATTTAACAGAATTACTTTTAGAATTAGATTTAAATCAGATAGTAATAGAAAAAGAAGATGGACAAGTAATTTTTGTAGAAAAGGAGGAGGAAAACAAATGAAATATGAATATCAAGGAATTAAATTAGGAGATTCAATAGAAAAATAATAGATTTATTAAATAATAAAAATACAAAACTTAATGATGCTGGTACTGATTTAATATATGAGCCAGGAAGCACAATAGAAGATATTTCAACAGAATAGTATATATGTTTATATACAGGAATAGGTAATGATTAAAATATTTGATAAAGATTTTTGTTGAGCAGAAGATTTAAAATTGGAACTCCAATTAGTAAAGAAATGATGAAAAATATGGATTATATGAAGATGATATAAGAAGATGAAGGATATATGAGTCAATAAAAATACAAAAATTGGTAATAAATATAGATTAGGAACAGGTAGATTAGAAAGTATATAATGATGGAATTGAAAAAGAATCATTGGTTATACTTTTTATGAACATAAATGGGTTAGAGTTTAATATTAGAAAAGATGAAGTTGATAATTATTTTAGAATGTAAAAATTTAAAGATATATTTCATTCTTTCTAAGATTTGAAGAAGACTCCTTTAGTAGATGTAGATAAAAGAGAAAATCTATAGGGCAACTAGATAATTATAAATTTACTTTTGATTTGGTAACAAGAGATATAAAAAGTATTCAAAACTTAGAAACAAGAGAGTTTTGTAAAAACTTATAATTGAAAAATATTATATTCTAAAAAATACTGTTTACTCCATAGAAGTATATTAGTCCATAGAAAAGGAAATAACGAAGAAAATAAGTTATTATTATTCATAACAAGGCAGCCAAGTTAGGAAAAATATTAAAAATTATGGAGGTAAAAGTTAGAATGCAACTGAAAAAGGAACTAATGGAAAATATGCTAAAAAGTTGGAAAAATGCTATAAAAAGGAAGCAACAGTAATGAAAGAAAATAGAAAATGATAAGGCACTGATAAAAATACCTTGAAGGACAAAAACTTCAGGAGCAGCTTTGATAACACAGTCTATGAGAGTTATGAGTGCTTGGATAGAAAACAATAAGAAAACAAATAAAGAAATCTAAAGCACCCTAACAAATATAGAGTTTAAAAAGGCTGAACTAGCAATCATATGGTGCATAATAAATTTAAATATCAGTGATATAAATAAAATGGGAGTTTAGCGACCTATGATTATATAAAATAATTGATTAAAAACAAAAATACAATACAATTAGGAACTATATAAAAATGATGTTATTTAATAATTTAGAGAAAAATACATAAAAGTTAGTGAAAAATACTTTTATAAGATTACTGAAAGTTATGTACCATATGATTTTACATTAAAAATAAAAGGAAGATTACAAAAATGACAACAGAAGAAAGAGAAATGATATTAAAGTTATTAAGCAAAGAGTTGATAGAAAAACTTTAAAAATGAGCCACGAAAAAGTGATAAAATTTTACAGATGAGCAGATATTGGAAATGATTTAGTACATATTATTGAAATATTAATATCTTTTCGGATTCCTAATTATAATTGAAGATTACTATTTAGAAGATGATTCTTTTAATGAATTTTTAATTGAATTTGGTATATGATAAAAAGGCATTGTCAATACGAAGATTGTAGCTACTTTTGAAAGAAAACACTCTGCTAAATTAATAAACTCGTATATGATTTAGTGTTATGGAGCTTTGGATTATAAGAAAGAGGACTGAATTTTTCAATATAGCTGAAAATGTACTTATGCCTTAGGGATACTAACACTCAAAAGCAAAGGGAGACTAGAATGACTAGCTCAAAATGAAAATGAACTTATTAGAGAATATGCAACAAAACAATTAAATAGACAGATTTTACAGATAAAGATGTGGAGTGAAACAAGATTAATGGAAGTATGAAGAACAAGACAGAGATTCTATGCAAAACATGATGATACAAAAACAACAAGAGTTTATCAAGCATATAACGATGAAAATTAAGCTGATGTGAAGCTAACAAATTAGGGAACATTTGGAGAACATTTTAGCCTTAACAAGAATGGACTTGCACCTTTCATTCCGGCGATGATGTATAGATGTGTGGGTGCAGAAAGGAAAATCAAGAGAGAGGTTTTGGCTATTGATATTAAAGAGAGAGGCTTATGAGAAATAGTCATTCTGTGATCTCATCACATAAACCTGATTTAGGATATAACAGAAGACGAATGGAAAGAAAGACAGTTAAAACTCATCAGTTAGATGTCAATGGGATCCTGAGTAGATATTTAAGGAAAACCATCAGAAGAAGGCTCGACACAGTCTTTGGAAATAAGAGGAGAGGCTCGTTGATACGTAAATGTAGAATGAGAGTAAAATAACAGAGAGCAACTGATGAAGCTAAGCAGAATTAAACAAAGTATTGATAACGGAACTTTTTAAAGAAAATTTATTACCAGAAGAGAGAGCGATAATTATGAACCACTACGGCTAACACTTAACGAGTGTTAGAGCCAATGAGTGCTCTAAACACGACAAAACAGAAAAGTTCTTGATATAATATAAGTTTATACCTAGTACAATAGTGAATAAAGACATAGGGAGAAGAATATGTTAGTTTATAGTTTTGAAACGTCAGAAAAGAGTTTATTTAAGTGCAGGAGTAATTGCTACTGCTATTTGATAGTTTAAAAGTTTTTAAAAACATCAGATAAGCTAAAAATAAAGAAAACACAGGGTTTATTTTATGAAAGGGAGTGTTATATTGAAAGAAAATATATCAAAATTAGATAGTTTCTTCGAAAGGATCACTATCAGTGAAGCTACTCAAAATTCGTATTGATAGGCTTTTTAACAAACACAGATCATTATGAAAGATGGAATTGTAACAAGAAGAAGTAATAGGAAGTCTAGAAAATTAGCTGTATGAAAGAGCAGTACAGGATAATAAGACACAACATGTAGAGCTAACTGTTCAAATTAGCTGATAATAGAGGAGGAAAGATAAATATGTTGAAACATGATTTGTAACAGTTGAGAGAGAATCGAAAGATAATTCACTTGTTACATAAGGATAGACAGTTTTGAAATGGACAAAACTTTATCAGAATTAGGATGTAGAAAAGCATGTGGACTGGAACCATCGGCGGAATAACTTTATTTTGAAGGAGAAAGTATAACTAAACTATATTATTCTTCATTGATAAAACATATTTAGTTTGAGAGATAGTATGTAAATTAGAATGGAAAGTACATGTGCATTATAATAAATATATAAGACATTCTATAACAGTCATACAGGTTTTAATAGAAAGTTTGATTGGTTGTTTTATGTGAAAAGCGAGAAAAAGAAAATAAAATACAATGAGCATCGGGGAGCTTTCATGAAAATTATTACAAAAAGGAGCCAATATGAAATGTATTAGAAAGAGTTTGTCTCACCTATATACTGTAGACAAACAATTTGAAAGACCCTTTTACCAAGCATAGGAGATACTTCCTAAGAGCAGCTAGAAGAAAATATATATTGGAAAATTTTTATCTTCAAATTTTACGTAGAAGATATAATTAGTATGAACACGTACTATATGGATTATGAGAAAAATTATAAATCAGTATACGACAGTTGAAACTAAGGACGGTTATATAGAAAAATTTGGATTGAAAATCATGACAGATGAGGTTACAGATATTTTGAAAAGAAATACATGCAAAAAGAAGAAGTCTTTCAGCAAATTGTTGTACGATTGACACCAAAGTCAGAATTAATTTATTCACACAAGCTGTTTAAATTATCCAAAACATTGAGCTAATAATTGGAAGCCAATTGAAGATTTTATCTCATGATGTTGTTCTCCCATTGTTTCTGCTGTAAATTGGATAGTATAAAAGAAAGAAATCACCTCAAGATAATAATTTTAAAGAATGCAAATAAGATACATCTAAAATATTAGCACAGTTTTATAGTGAGATAAAAATGATGAGATGAGATAAAATAGAGGGATTAAAATGGATGTAATCAATAACAATTTATAAAAGAAAAAGGAAAAGATTTTCTAGAATGTAAGCATTGTCTAAAAAGCAGCAATATTAGTGCTGCGCACTTTACAGCCTACATTAGACAGGAAACAATTTCAGTATTATATGGATAAAACAAAATTTTTACCTGTACTAGTAGTAACTAGAAATATTTATGAGAGTACTACAAAATGAGATTTAATGTTGATAGAAAGAGATTAATTTATTTAATTAATGTTTGTATATGATTTAAAAGAAAGGTTTTAGATATAGTTAAGTAATAAATTTGCACCAAAAATATGGTATTTAGTAAGTTTTCCAATTCAAAATGACAAAAGAGGATGCTGATTTGTATTCAATAATATACATGAATGTTATATATTTAGGAGTAGTGGATACTCAGAAAAATTGAAAATTTTATAAAATATTAGATAATTCCAATTTTAACAAAGTATTTATATATTATTGTGTTAATGAATCGAGTATTATAGAGATAATTTTTATTTATATATGTATAAAAGATGGTGAGTTGTCAATGTGTTGAAATTAGGATAATAGAATATGGAGTTGATAAATTATTTTGATACAATGTATTTATATTGAATTTTCAGAAGGTATAATTTTAAACATAGATAACAGTGGGTTATCGAGGATTAAATCAAGAACAATATTTTATTCCAAATTAAAAATTTTGGTAAAGTAATAAAAAGTTACCCTATTAGTCAGCACAAATGAAAGGAGCTATACACTATGATATGGGAAAGATAAGTGAAAGAATTCAAAAAGAGAAAAATTTTCTTTGTAGAAGAAGATTTTATAGAACTAGAGACTCAGTAGAAGAGCCTAATAAGTGTAATTGAAAAATATAAAGATATGGGACATAAACTCAAGTCTTTAAGTACATAGATGATTTAAAAAGATAGCTGATGTTAATTTAACATTAGAAGAAAGAAAATAACAGAGGAGGAATTAAAAACGTAAATAGGAGAAAGTTATCACCGTTTAAGTCGCGTATTGATATTAGTATACATTCATATTATGTTTATGAGGTAAATAATACTCTAGAAAAACACACAAAGCTAATGATGAAATAGAAATTGCAGATTTGAAAATTCCTTTTATAAGATTACAGAAAAAGTTAAGCATCATATGATTTAGTGTAAAATAACCATCTCAGGAAAAGAAAAAGAATTAGTTATTCCTAGTGAAACATATGAAAGTAGATAAAATGGAAGCTATTTGGAATTAAAGAGTACTGGTTGGATTATTAGATTTTATGGAAAATGCTACTAGATGATTATAATGGAAAGATTAGTGAAGAAACTCTCGGCAAAGAGTTGATATATGTTGTGAGATAGTATGAAAATAGATAACGTTAGAAAATACTCAAGAAGTTAAGGAAATAATAGTTGGATTATATCCACCAAGAGGAGGCTTGACAGAAAATGTATGTAGCTGATGAAGATAGGAGAGAAATGAACATAAATGATGAAGTTAGGAAGAATTGAAGAAAAGAAACAAAGTCATTATTAGATTAATCAATAGTAATCAATAGAATTATTTTAAAGTTATATGTTTAAGAATATAATTGAACTGGCACCTATACATTGTGTGATTTGTCAGTGTTGATAAAAAGTTTGAAACCATGACCCGAGAGAATTTAAGAGAATGAGAATAGAAAACTGCAAGAATTTCTCTTTTGTAACATGTCAGTATCAAAAATTAATCGAAAATAATGAGCGAAAATTGCTCGCTATTATTGATGTTTCATAGCCAAACATGATATAATGGCTACGAAAAAGGGAGGTGTTTTTGAGAAATTTAATTATTTAAAACTTATGGGACTATCTTTACCTGTTAGTATATATCATACTATTGCAAAGATTCATGAATATAAAGGAAGCAGGAACTCTATGTAGAAAAATTATTCAGATATTTTAGAGAAGATAGATAGATGTTGCTAAAACACAAAGTACCAAGTCTTCTAATGCTATTGAAGGAATTTTTACCAGTGATACAAGACTTTAAGGAACTGATGAACAAAAAGCAGAACCTAAAAACAGAAATGAAGAAGAAATTGCAGGATATAGACATGTGCTTTGATATTATCCATGAAAAATTATAATATATAGAATTTAATAAAATGACATTTTAACACTTCATAATCAGTTATATTCTTATTCCTATATAAATAACAAGGGGAAAATTTCAGACTATGGATAACACCATTGTAGAAGTAGATGCTTTAGGAAATAAAAGTACGATTTCAGCCGGTAGTAGTTTTGAAACGGAACATTACTTGATGAAATGGTGGAAGTTAAGAGCAGTGAAAGAAAATATCCCACCATTAATTCTAATACCTGCACTTATCCATGATTTCTTATGTATTCATCCTTTGATGATGGTAACGGAAGAATGAGTAGGATACTAACACTTTTTACTTTATAAGTTCGATTATTTTTGTTGGAAGGTATATCAGTATAGAAATGCTCATTGAAGAAAGCAAAGAATCTTATTGATGAAGAATTACAAAAACCCAGTGAAAATGCATACTGGAGAAAATGATGAGCTCCATTTATAAAAGTATATGCTAGATTTTCTTAAAAGTATATACAAAGAATGCGATGACAGATTTTCACCTAATTGGAAAAGAAAAATTAACTCAGCAGAAAGGGTATTTTCTGTTATTCAAAAATCATTAGAGCCACTTTTCCAAAAAGATATTATGATTCTTTGCCCGAATATATCACAAAGAACGATAGAAAGAGTTTTAAAAGAATTAGCAGGATAATGAAAAAGATAAAACGGTAGGTAGTGGTCGTTCAACAAAAATATATATAAAGATTTAAATTCTATTTTTAATAACATAAAATTATTCACAGAAATTTTACGATTTCTCATTGTAAAATAATAGAGAGTGAGTGTGCGTAAATATAAAAATCAGTTTCTCACTAACTAAATTTTATTATTATTGCTCAGCCACATGTGATCTCAAGAGTCTACAAAGGCTCTTTCAACAATAACGATGCGTCGCAGTAGCCTAAAATACCAAAATGCAAGCAACTGCTTATATTGTGAAATGAGGAGAAAATGAATAAGCATAGTTTTAATGTTTTAGAACGGACACTAAAAGAAAGAACCATCTAGGATATCGCAATTGATGATAATAGAGAAGTCATAGAAAAGTACTAGAGTTACGAGCAAGATTTTATCAGCACTTAATAATGAATTAAAACTGTTAAAGATTCTTAGCGGATTTAATTCTTTTGATGGTGGTTTTGCAGCTGTTGGGCTTAGGAAACAACAATAGTCTTATGGATAAAATAAAACTTATAGGTACCTTATCTCTGAAGTTGGAAGAACTTTGGGATATCAATGTGAATTTAAGAACGTAAGAGTTTTTACAGGCTAGATTAGACGAGTAGAAAATATACAACTTAGAGATACAATAGAAATATTCTAATTTAAGAATGATAGAAGATATGGATAAACAAAACCATCAATCCTGAAAAAGAAATAAAAGATGATGCCTCTTGGATTTAAGAGAGATATCAGATCATATACTTTTAAATATGAATATTAAAAAGAAAGTTTAAGAACTTTTGGATGAACCATCTTTAGCAATGCCTTTCCAAGAAAGAATAACAACAGAGAGATGGAAGAATGGCAGAACTCCTGTAAAATTCTGATTTTAAAGGACTCATCAGTTGTATAGAACATGATAGAAGCTCAAGTGGACAAAACAGTTTTATTGAGCCACTTTCAAGAGTTTCTCTTAAACAATAAAATGAGAGAATTAGAAACAAAAGAAAAAGAAGAAATAGAAAAATCCTATTGAGAAGAAGGCTGAACAATTAAGCAACATTAGAGATGATATATCAGCTATTGGAGATAAAGTCTATATTTAGATATATTAAATGCCAAATCTCATCTGGCGGTAGATAATAAAATGCGAAATTCCACAGTTAGCAATAGAGAAGTTTTGGATCTCAGAAAAAGCAAGCATACCCTTTTGACAGATAAGGATAAGGTTGTTCCTTTAACTTTTGAAATAGGAAAAGACGTGATATCTTTGCTTATAATATAAAGCCAAATACAGAAAACTCATGCTTTAAAGACAGCAGGACTCTTAACTTAATGGTCATGTCTTCTCAGGCATACCCACCCTGCCCCTCAGTGAAATTTCTCCAAACTCGATTTTAAGAGAGCTTTGTACGATATAGGAGACGAACACAGCGCATAGAACATCCTATCTTCTATTTCTCCCCAGCATATCTAAAGAATGTGAAAGAAATTCTTAGCAGGAGTTACTGTGCATCATTGGCGGCTACTTTGATGAAATTAGGTTCAGGACGTAGATCCTATAGAAGGAGTCAGCTTGCAATGGCACAGTTATAGATTACTTTTCTAAATGAGAGAAGAAAGCTAAATCTTTTATAACTACTCACTATATGCCAAGCAAAAGCCTCATGGTTACAATGAAGGAGGAGACAGAACTGCCAATGTGGAATTTAATGCTAGACACACTTTCTCCGACATACAGACTATTGCTGAAATACCTGGGAAAGTAACGCCTTTAACTACTGTAATAAAGAATGGCTTACTCAGCAGTGCATAATTTCTGAAGGCAAGAGCATATATAAGTGAAGATAATAAAAAGTTGAAAAATGATAGAAAATATCAAGACTAAATCTCAAGAATTAGATGAAATTGAGAGAAAAGATTTGCAAGATTAGAAGAAGAAGCAAGACTTTGATAGAGAAAAGAGCTAGACAAAGAAACTCTAGTAATATAGAAAAACAAAAAGAATGAAATCATTAAAGGCTGCTTATGAAGAAGCTGCTGAGAAATGATGAACGAAATGAGAGTCGAGTTGCATCTGCACTGTTGTTGATACAACATGAAGAAAAAGAACAGCAGGACGCATAAACAAATTCAAAAGAACTTTAAATATGTTATCTCACTGTGCACTTAGAGAAGAAAAGAATAAGACAGTGAAGTTGTAAGATTAAAACTAAGGTTACATTTTAAAGTCGTAGATAGAGTCGTTAAAAGTATCAACTCAATTTGCCAATATTTTTAAAGATTAACACATCTAGAAAGTGCAAGTAACAAGCAGTGAATTTTAAAAATTAGAAGTTCCTTTTAGCAAAATATAGAAGAAGAAAAAGAAAAAGTATATAATGTGGGCACTACAAGAAAACCTCCTGCAAGAAGTGAACAGACCTAAGAGGAAAGATGGTAGATGAAGGTATCTAAGAAGCTAGAAACTTAGCCTAGATAGAGCTACTTTTAAATGATGATATGCTGTAGTTTATGTAATCCATGGAAAAAGGAAACAGGGCTTTTCAAGAGGCATGAACATTGAAAATATTTAAAAACTCTCTAAATATGTAAAAGAACATGTAATAGGTGGACTACGGCGAGGGAGTGACTTGGATGTACAGTGTGCACTTAAAAAGAAAAAGCGCAGTTACTTTTATTCTTGCAGCAGGACAGGGTAAAAGAATGAATATGGCGCTCTGAGCCAAACAGTTTAGAATATGCAGGTGAACTACCTCTTTTACCTCTTTAAAAATTGCTTTTTGGAAAATCTAGTATATAGATGATATTATTATTGTAACGAATAAAGAAAATATAAAAATATAAGAGAATTTTGTGAAAACAAAAGCTAATATCTCAAAGTCAAATATAGTTGTTAGCAAAGGAGGAAAGACACACTCTATTTATAATGCAATAAAAAGATAGAAAACACAGATATTGTCGTTAACTCAAGATGCAGCACATCATTTTTAAAAGATAAGTATATAGAAGAAAGTTTATTTTAGATAATACTTGCGATGGAGTGATTATTGTTGCAAATGTAAGAGGACACGATTAAAGTTATTGATTAAAATATGGCTCGCACACGGTGACTCTAGCACCTGTAGGGTGTCAGTGCAGCTGAGCACCATTAAGTATAGTCAGCATATAGAGAACATGTATGAGGCAGCAACTAGCTATCCAATACTACTCGAATTGCTGGAAAACTAAGCAGAGCAACTACAACATAGCATCAAATAATAAGTGGCACAAAGTGTGTGAAAGTGGCGAAAGCAGAAAAATATACTAGGATGGCATAAGGTTACAATCCTAAGTGTTAAGATAATGGGCAATCAGCAGCCAAGACCGGGAAAGGTAAGGTTCGTAACGACTATTCCTCCTGGAGGGAAGTACACTAAAGTTAGTGGAAGTGGTAGACCCAAACAGATAGAGCTGTGATAAGATATAGTCTGTGCTTACAGAACATATAGCAGTTCGAGGCCACCTCCTCAATTTATTAAGGAGTGTATATGCCAAGAGAGCTGCATAAGTGGTAGCGTACGGTGAACGACAAATCCCTAAAACCGACTGAGTCATTTTAGGTTCATATTTGTAGAAATTTTACTTTTTCACTACTTATAGTATAAAAAGTAGTATACTATACATAGTAAATGAGGTGAAATCACATGAGTTATTATAAGTTAGATTTTATCCAACTAAAACTCAAATAACAATATTAAATTGTACTTTGCTGTAAGATATGTCTATAATCATTTTTAGATTTAAAACAAGAGCTATATAACAAAAGAGAAAAATCTATATCATAATCAATGTAGCAAAGCACTGACAGCTTTAAAACAAGAGAAAGAATGGTTAAAAGATGTAGATAAATTTTCTTTACAAAATTCTTAAAAGATTTAGATAAAGTTTCCAAACTTTTTAGCGAAGTGGCTATCCAAAGTTTAAATCTAAGAAAGATAATGAAAATCATACAGAACCACTATACAATAATACAGAGTTTTTAGATAAAATGGATAAAAGTACCTAAGTTAGAAAACTAAAATAAGAGATAAACCACAAGGAAGAATAATAATGCAAATCAATACACAAGTACCTAGTGAAAATATTATATATCTTTGTGTTGTACTGATGCAGAAGCTAGAAAAATTAGAAAGTACAAATAAGAATGTTGGAATAGATTTAGGTATAGCGACTTTTATGATTACCAGTGATGAAATCTCAATAGAAAATCCAAAATATTTACGTATCTTGAATAAACTAGCAATATTACAAAAGAAAACTATCACGAAACCAAAGGTAGTTCAAATAGAACATAGCTAGAATAAAAGTAGCAAGATTATTTGAAAAATATCAAATCAAAGAGAAGATGCAAAAAGCTATCAACAGAGTTAATAAGAAAATATGATGTTATCTGTATTGAAGACTTACAGGGTATATGGTAAAAATCATAAATTAGCAAGAAATATTGTAGATGTATCATGAGTGAATTTAATAGAATACTAAGTTATAAAGTTTTGAAATGGATAATAAACAAAGAATAGTAAGAGTAGATAAATTTTTGCAAGTAGTCAAATATGTAATTGTTGTGGATATAGAAATGAAGAATAGCAAGACTGAGCGTGAGAGAATGGACTTGTCCAGTATGTGGAGCTGTACATAATAGAGATCAAATGCAGCCAAAACATATTAAAAGAAGGACAAAGATAGTTAGGTAGGTGTTAAATATACAATATACGAACTGCAGGAACTATGGGGATAGCTTGGTAAATTTAGTTGGCTAACAGAAGCACTACTACCCAAGAACTCTCTCTAGCACCTGTAGGGTGTCAGTCGTGGAGGTTCAGGAAAATGGTATAATAGTAGAAACACCAAATAGAAATAACTTAATAGCAGTACATACACCACAAACTTTTAAATTTGAAATTTAAAAAGGCAATATCAAATAGCTGAAGATATCTCATACTGATGATGCAAGTTTAGTAGAAAATACTTTTGCAGGATAAAATTTATCCATGGAGATTATGATATATAAAATTACAGACAAGAGGATTTAAAATATTTAAAGTAAGGAGACGAATGAAATGACAAAGATTTACACATACTGACAGTGCATTTAGATGAATTTAAACCAATAAAAGAAAATGAAGTGTCTCATGTATGTGTGCAGTACCAACAGTGTATAATTACATTCATATTGAAATGCAAGACCAGCTATTTTCTTTGATACAGTGAGAAGATATTCAGAATATAGAGGATATAAGGTAACTTATGTTCAAACTTACAGATGTTGATGATAAGATGATAACAAAATGCTGAAAATGTGTCGATAAAAGAAATAGCAGAAAGATATATATAAAGTTACTGAAGATAACAGCCCAAATAAATTTAAAGAAGATGGAAACTGATAAGACCTAAGGCAACTGATATATATAGATGGAATGATAAACATTATTAAATCTTTAGTTGATAAAGGTTATGCCTATGAATCAAATGGAGATGTATATTTTGAAGTAAAAATATAAAGAAGGTTATGGAGAACTTTCAAACAAAATATAGAAGACTTAGAAAGTGAGCTAGAATAGATGTAAATGAAATAGATGCACTAGACTTTGCTCTATGGAAATCGTCTAAACCTATGAACCAAGTTGGGATTCAATTTTGGGGAAAAGGTAGACCTGGTTGGGTACATAGAATGTTCAGCTATGTCAAGAAAAATATCTAGGGATAGTTTTACATACATGGTGGAGGATTAGATTTAATATTTCCACATCATGAAAATGAAAATGGCACAATCAAAGTGTGGTTGTGGAGGAACATTTGTAAGATATTGATGCACAATGGCTATATAAATATAAATGAAGAAAAGATGCTCTAACATCAGTGTTCTTTTGTGCTTTTAAGAGATATTTTAAAACATTTTGAAGGTAGAGTTATAAGACTTTTTGTTCTAGGTTCTCATTATAGAAAAACCTATGGAATTTTCTGATACAGAATTAAATCAAACAAAATCTTCTCTTGAAAGAATAGAAAATAGTTTAAAAGAGAATAAAAGAACTAAATAGAGAAAAATTTAGATGGTACAAATGATTGTCAAGAACTTTTAGCAACTAAAAAGAAATGGAAGCTAAGTTTATAGAAGCTATGGACGAAGATTTTAACACTGCTCAAGCTTTTAGGATATGTTTTGAGTTAGTAAAAATCAGTTAATAAAGCTTTTAGATGAAGAAAAATTTCTCAAAAAACTGCTATAGAAGTTTTAGATGAAGTTTATTCATATCTGTTATGATAATAGAAGAAGTTTTAGGAGTTAAATTAAAATTAGAAGCTGAAGTAAAATAATATTTCGCTGATTTGATAGAACTTATACTTGAACTTAGAAAAGATGCTAGAGAACAAAAGAATTGGGCTCTATCTGATAAAAATAAGAGACAGACTTTTAGAATTAGGAATAAAGATAAAAGATGGAAAGGATAAGACTACATGGACAATGTAGACAAATTATCAAAAAAGGACATAAGAGATTACACAGGTTTGGAATTGGCATTTTATAGGAGATGCTGTTTGGGAATTGAAATAAGAAGATATTATTTACAGTTTGGCTATAATATTCCAACTTTAAATAAGTATGTCAAAAATAAAGTTAATGCAAGATATCAAAGCCTAATCTATAAGCAAAATTATAGAAGAGTTAGATGAAAAATTTAAAGTCATAGGAAAAAGAGCTAAAAATAGCAATATAAAAAAACTTTTCCAAAGACTTGTACAGTGATGGAATATAGAGAAGCTACGGCTCTTGTAAGTTGTTGTTGGAGCAATGTATTTACTTAATGAAGAAGAAGAAATAAAAATTATAAATATAGTTATAAAGGGAGAATAGAATGGATTTTTAATTTTAGAGCAAACAGAAGTATAGGAATCGACTTAGGAACAGCTAACACGTTGGTATACAGTAAAAACATAAAAATAGTTTTAAATGAACCATCTGTTGTGGCAGTTGAAAAAGAAACAAAAAGTATTAGCTGTTGGAAATGAAGCAAGAGAACATGTTGAAAAACTCCTGATACAATAGTTGCAGTTAAACCTTTAAGTGAAGGGGTATTGCAGACTATGATATAACAGAAGCTATGATTAAATACTTTATCAAAAGATATTTGGTTCATATAGCTTTTTATGCCAGAAATTATGATATGTGTACCTATTGATGTTACTGGTGTAGAAAAAGAGAGCCGTTTTAGAAGCAGCAATATCAGCTGGGAGCAAAGAAGGCATACTTAATAGAAGAAGCAAGAGCAGCAGCTCTAGGTTCAGGAATGGATATAGCAGTCCTGAAGGAAATATGATAATAGATATCGGTGGAGGATCTACTGACGTAGCTATAATCTCTTTAGGTGGAACAGTTGTAAGTAAGACTATAAGAGTTGCAGGAAATAACTTTGATAATGATATAGTAAAATATGTAAAGAAAACATATAATCTTTTAATTGGAGATAGAACAGCAGAAGAAATAAAATAAAAATAGGTACAGCTTTACCTTTTTAGAAGAAGAAGAGACAATAGAAGTAAAAGGTAGAGACTTGTTAATGGGATTACCTAAAGTGATAACTATAACTTCTGAAGAAGTAAGAGAAGCTATAAAAAGATTCTTTTAGACCAAATTTTACAATGTATAAGAACTGTTCTTGAAAAACTCCACCTGAATTGGCAGCTGATATAGTTGATAAAGGGTATGATAATGACAGGAGGAGGTTCACTAATAAGAAACTTCCTGAAATGATAACAAAAGTATACTAACTTAGAAAGTAAAACTTAGCAGAAAATCCATTAGAAAGTGTTGTTATAGGAGCAGGGCTTGCTTTTAGATCAAATAGATGTTCTTAGAAAAATAGAAAAAGGCTGAAAGATAAAAAATGTTAGATGAATTTCTAAAGAATGAATTATCATTTAATAGAGAAGCAGGAACTTATTTATTTTACGGGAGACGATTTAGAAAAAAATTATAGAATAGCCTAGAATTTTCAGCAGCATTATTCTCAAGAAATATAGAAAATGAAGATGAAAAATCTAAGATAAAAGATAAAACTTTAAGGAATCTATACAGTGATTTAATGGTAGTAGATAACTTAAATATAGATACAGTAAGAGATATCATAAAAAGACCTATACTAGCTCTCATGAAGGGGAGCTAAGGTTTTTATATTAAAAAAATATTCAAGATATAAGAAAAGAAAGTGCAAATGCAATGCTTAAAATTATTGAAGAGCCTACTAGGGATAACTTCTTTATTTTAATATCTAAAAGATTAAATATATTGTCAACAATAAAAATCAAGATCAATTATATATAGAGTCAGAAAAATCAACTCCTGAGGAATTAGGGGTTGATAAGTATGTCTATAACTTTTTTTCTTGGGAATCTCAAATGATATAGCAGAGTATAAGGAACAAGAAATAGATTTGATGTTAGAGAAGTCATATAAATCTATTGCTGGAGTTTCTAAAAGAATATGAGAAAAGAAAAATATTGTAGTAAAAATAGATCTATATAAGTGCTTGAGAAATTTTGTACAAGAATCTACAAGTTTAAAAATATGAAAAAATTAAGTTTGCTGAAGATATTTATTCAAATGCAAGTAAGGAAAGTATAAACTTAATTGTTGACTATATTATTAATTTAGTTAAGAAAAAATAAGAATTTAAAAAGAAAAGTTGGAATATAAAAAGATGTTAAGGTATCCAGTGAATATGAAATTATTATTGATCAATTTGCTATTAAGTGTTTAAAGGAAATTGAGATGAGTTTTTATCTATATATGTTGAGATGTGAAGATGGAAGTATATATACAGGCACTGCAAAGATTATTTAAAGAGATATGAGGAGCATCTAAAGTGGAAAAGGTAGCTAAAATATACAAAGGTCACATAAGGTAAAAAATTGAAAGAGTATTTCTGTGAAAACAGATCTATAGCTTGTATTTTTAGAAAGTGAAATAAAAATTAACAAAAAAATAAAAAGAAGCAATAATAATTGAGCCCGATACCCTATGTAAAAAGAACTTGAAAAATACTAGAAAAATAAAAAAATTTTAAAAAATTTAAAAATTAAAAATGTTTGACAGGATGTTATAAGTATGATATTATAATTAATGTTCCGAGAGGGACAAACAAAAATATAAATGCCTGGATGGCGGAATAGGTAGACGCACGGGACTTAAAATCCCGTGGTACTTAGTACCGTGCCGGTTCGATTCCGGCTCTAGGCACCATTTATATTCTTATCGCGGGGTAGAGCAGTCTGGCAGCTCGTCGGGCTCATAACCCGAAGGTCGTAAGTTCAAATCTTACCCCCGCCACCAAAATTAAATAGTAACAAGGATTATGCGGGAATAGCTCAGTTGGTAGAGCGTCAGCCTTCCAAGCTGAATGTCGCGAGTTCGAACCTCGTTTCCCGCTCCAATTATTTTATGCGTCATTAGCTCAGTTGGTAGAGCACACGACTTTTAATCGTGTTGTCACAAGTTCAAATCTTGTATGACGCACCATTCATATGTATCTGTAGCTCAGCTGGATAGAGCAACGCCCTTCTAAGGCGTGGGTCGGGGGTTCGAATCCCTCCAGATACGCCATATACGTGGATCCATAGCTCAGTTTGGTCAGAGCACTCGGCTCATAACCGAGTGGTCGCTGGTTCGAGTCCAGCTGGATCCACCATTTTTTTAACAAAACCGCCCCGTTCGTTCAGTGGTTAGGACATCAGATTTTCACTCTGGAAACAGGAGTTCAATTCTCCTACGGGGTACCATAACACGGAAGGCTATCCTAATTGGTAAGGAACCGGTCTTGAAAACCGGCGTCGTAAGACTTTAGAGTTCGAGTCTCTAGCCTTCCGCCATTTATTAATTAGTAAGTAGTGTGCCCAGATAGCTCAGTCGGTAGAGCAGGGGACTGAAAATCCCCGTGTCGGTGGTTCGATTCCGCCTCTGGGCACCATTTTTAAAAAGATGGTCGCATAGCTCAGTTGGGGAGAGCACCTGCCTTACAAGCAGGGGGTCATAGGTTCAAGTCCTATTGTGACCACCATTTTTATTTTATGGGGTGTAGCTCAGTTGGTTAGAGCGCCTGCCTGTCACGCAGGAGGTCGCGAGTTCGAGCCTCGTCACTCCCGCCATAATAAAATAATAAACAAAAAGGTGTAGCTTAGCTACACCTTAATTTTTATTTGTCTTTATTTCTTTCTTCTTTAACTCTCTTAGAGATATTTTTCAGGAACTTCTTCATATCTTACAAATTCATATTCGAATTCTCCTCTTCCTTGAGTTAAAAGCTCTTAAATCTATAGAATATTTTAATATTTCAGCTTCAGGAACTTCTGCAAATAAAAAGTTGTTCTCCAGCTTCATTGTGATCCATTCCTAGAACTCTACCTCTTCTCTTGTTTAAGTCTCCCATTACATCTCCCATATATTCTTCAGGGATAGTAATTTTCATTTTAACAACAGGTTCTAATAGAACAGGTTTAGCCTTTTCCATACCTAGTTTAAAAGCAAGTATTGCAGCTAACTTAAATGATAGGTCATTAGAGTCAACTGGGTGATAACTTCCATCATATAGAGTGGCTTTAAAGTTTATAACAGGATATCCTGCTAGAACTCCTTTTTCTTTTGCTTCCATAAGTCCTTTTTCAACTGCAGGTATATAGTTTCTAGGAACAACTCCACCTTTAATTTCGTCCACAAATTCAAATTCTTTATCAGAAGGCTCAAATCTAATGAATACATCTCCATATTGTCCAGCTCCACCAGATTGTTTTTTTATGCTTTTCCTTGAACTTCTGCTTTTCCAAGTATAGTTTCACGATAAGAAACAATAACATCTTGTAATTCAGCATGAACTCCAAATTTATTTTTTTATCTTACATAAAATTATATATAGATGTTTTTCTCCTTGTCCACCTATTAATAATTGTTTTGTTTCATAGTTTCTAGTTACAACAAATGTAGGGATCTTCTTCCATAACTCTTTGTAGAGCTGTACTTAATTTTTCATCATCATTTTTATCTGCAGGTAAAACTCCAGAGAAAAATATTTGGTTTAGGAATCTTATCTTATTGAATACAACTGGGTAGTTCTTGTCACATAAAGTATCTCCAGTTTGAGTGTATAATAATTTAGTTGTTGCTCCTATATCTCCAGCATGTAATTCTTCAATTTCTATTTGTTTATTACCTTGCATTGTAATAAGTTGAGCAATTCTTTTCTTTTTGTTTTTCTTAGGATTGAAAACTTCAGTTTCTTTTTCTAAGAACACCTGAGTTAACTTTAAAGAAAGTAATTTTTTTCCAATAAATGGGTCTACTAAAGTTTTGAAAACTATAGCTGAGAATGGATTTTCATCAGATATTTTAACAACTTTTTCTTGTTGAGTTATAGGATCTTCTCCAACTCTTTGTCCACTAAATAGTTCAGTTGGACAAGGCATATATAGATCTAAGTAGTTAAGTAAAGTGTGGATACCAATGTTTTGTTGAGCAGATCCAACCATAACAGGAACGATGTCTCCATTAACTACACCTTTATGTAAACCTTTTACTATTTCTTCTTGAGTGAATTCTTCACCAGCAAAATATTTATCCATTAAAGCTTCATCAGTTTCAGCAATAGCTTCAAATAATAGATTTCTAACTTCACTTACATCAACATCAGCAGGGATAGGAGTATCAACACATTCTTTTCCATCAAATACTCTTCCAACCATATCAACAACATTTACAAAACCTTTAAATTCATCTTTTTCACCTATAGGAATACAGAAAGAGCAATTTTCTTACCAAATTTTTCCTTTAGTTCATTTAAAAGTTTTTGTGTAGTTAACATAACCTTTATCCATTTTTATTTACAAAAAAATAATTCTAGGCAATTTTCTTTCTTCAAGTAGCTTCCATGCTTTTTCAGTCCCAACTTCAACTCCAGCAGTGGCATCTAAAACTAATACAGCAGAAGCAGATACTCTAAGAGATGATATAACTTCTCCAACAAAATCAAAAATATCCTGGAGTGTCAAGGAAGTTAAGTTTAACATTATTATGTTCAACAGGAATCAAAGAAGTATTGATTGAAAAAAATTCTACGAATTTCTTCTTTATCAAAGTCAGAAACAGTAGTTCCATTTTCTACATCGCCTTTTCTCTTGATATAGTCCTTAACATATAGGATAGACTCTATTAATGTAGTCTTTCCAGAGCCTCTATGTCCTAATAGAGATATTTCTAATATTATCAGTGGTAAAAACTTTCATACATTGCCCCCTTTATTAAAATATTTAATTTTTAAAATTATTTTCATGCTTGTATTTTAACTTTTTATATCAAATAGTCAATGTTTATTTTTGCTAATTGGACTCTTATCACGGATTAAATACAAAAATGAATTAAATTTTTAAAAAATTATAATAAAAGTATTTTATGAAATGGTATTTTAAAAATAATAAAAAAATTAAATTTTTCTTAATAATACCAAAAAGACTCATACCTTCAAATTTATAGCTTTCATACATGTGTATTTTATAAGATGAATTAAGTACAAAAAGTGTAAAAAGTTCTTATAATTATTGACAAAATAGGATAAAAAAAGTAATAGAATAAGATAATCAATTTGATAGAGAGGGAGGTATTTATGGCGGACGATTATAAAAATAAGTTGGGCGAATTTGAAATTCATTGAGGACAGTTTATCTATAATTTCAAATGAAATAAAAATATGTAGATAACAGGATTAGTCAGGTGGATGGTAATGTTAAAATTGTGCAAAAGTAAAATAGAGATATTGGCTAGGAATTTAAAGACTATGTTGAAATGCAAACTTTAGCTAATAGAAAAAGCAGAAGCTAAACTGAATTTATCAGCAATAAGAGATAAATTAAAAGATAAGTTTGGACATTATGATGTGGTAAGAAGAACAGCAACAGGAATTTTACAAGCAAATGATTTAGCTATTGTAAAAAGTTCAATGTTATCTCATGTAACAGAAAAACAGATGATAGAAACACCTAATTATTGGCTAACTCCTTGTCTAGTTGCTTTAGCAGCTTGGATAAATAATGATAAGTCTTTAGCAGAAAAGAGCTTTAGCAGAGGGATAAGAAGAAATGATGAAAAAACTTCTTTATTTTTTGGATTAATCTGTAGAAGAGTGGGAAGAGAGCATTCAACATTGAGATGGCTTGCTCGTTATCTTGAAGCTCAAGATGAAGAAATGTTAGACAGAAAAGCAGTAATAGTCTTAGATGCTTTTGCTAGTGGAATTTTTAGGAAATGACACAGAAAATTTTGTATATAAACAAATACAAGAATGGATGGCAAATTTAGAAATAAAACCAGGCTTTACTGAAAGACAATTAGAAAATTGGAGTGATGCAATAAATTCAAAAAGAGTTGAACTAAAAAAAGGATTATACCCATACTTAGAACAATATTCAAATACTTGGGAAACTCTAAAAAGATGTATTAGAGGGAGCTAATTTGAATAATGATTTATATCAATATTTTAGAAATATATTTGATCAAAAAGAAGAAACAAAAATTAAAAAGTAGAATTAGATAAAATACTAGATAGTTTGGTTACAGAATTTGATGAAGAAGAATTACCATTAAAAAGACAAGAACAATTTGAGCAGCTAGTTGTAGACAATAATGGTTCAGAAAGTAGAGCTCAGGCACAAATGGCATTAGAAAAAAATCTGTCTATGATGACTACAGAGATTTTTATGCAGTTACTAACAGATGCTGCAATGAATCCAGAAGAATCTAAATCAAGTACAGCTACTCAAAAATTTGCAACAGCACTTTCAAGAAATAATATAGTTACAGCATTTAACGATATAACAGCAAAAATAGAATTAAAGTTCCATATGATATAGAAATAAATGTCGATAATTTTAATGATAAAACTCAAAATGGTGAAGATGAAGAAGAAGTATTAAATAGATTTGAAGAATTAATTGAACAAGAAAAAGCAAGAAGAATTATCTAAAGCGAAGCTTGATCTATTCCAACAATTTTGTCTGTATGGAGGAGCTGCTGTTATCCTATATGGGATAATTAAAACATTTATGGATAAAAAGCTTAGCTTTTATAACTATCATTATTGGAATAGGTTTAATAATTTACCATTTTACATCAAAATCAAAAATTACAAAAATTATACAACAAATAATAGAGGCTTATGATAAAAAATTAGAAAGTGGACAGCAAATAATAAGAGCTATAATAGCTGAAATTGTTGACTTTAGAATAGAATTCAATGAGAGAGATGCTGAAAGTACAAAAGTTTTAGATTTCTTTGAGCAAATAAGACCAGAAGAATACATTAGAAAAAATTGGAACAAATGAAAGAAAAAAATAATGTAAGGGGAATATCATGGCAGAAATAATGGATAAAATTAAATCAGCATTTAAATCTATAGCTTCAACTGAAGAGAAAGAAAAAGAAAACAGCTACAGTTTCGACAATAGAAAAAGATGCTAAGAAAAAAATGAAAAATGAGTATGAAGGTTTTGCAAGTGGTTTTCCAGAATGGGATTTAGAACCACCACAAGCACCTGTAAGGAGGAAAAGATAATGGATAAAAGCTCCTAAAATATATGCAGATTGGATAAAAGTGTTAGATGTTTTAAAATCGGCTGAAGATGATGAAAACGCTTTAGCTTTGATGGAGAAAAGGAGAGATTGTTTGCAATCTGAGTTGCTGGAAAGATTTTTAAATAAAAATAGTAGCAGCAATGAACTTTAGATTAAAGAGAGCAATAGATAATTTTCAAAAATCTTATAGAGGAGACGAAAATGAAAACTATAAAGGCTATCATGCAACTTAGAAAAGAATTACAATTTTTATTAAAAGTTGTTAGTATAAAAGGCACTCCAGATAAAGAAAAAGCAGAACTTGTAATATAATTGTAGCTCAATCAAATTCCATACAAGAATCACTTGAAAAAGTTCTGAGTCAGATAGAAGTGGTAAATTAGAGTATAGTAAAAAAATAATAGAGTAAATGTTCAGTGGGAAGGATAAAATGAGTGATATAAAAAAAGCAAAAGAATTATTAAAAAAGATATTCAAGTGCAAGAATACCTTTTTATTGTGATAGATACTATGGAAAGAGATAGAACACTTGAAGTTTTAAAAAGAAGTTGCAGATGAATTGACTATATCATTTTTGTACATACGATGTCAAAAGGTATCTATGATTTATCAAGTGGAAAGAGTTCTAAGTGAAGATAAATCTATATATAGTGCAATAGACTATATGAGTGACCAGATGAAAAGAAGACAGAACTTAACCTTAATTTTAACTGGTATACCTGATATAAGTAATGAAAATGCAGATGCAAAAACAATTATTTGATTTAGTTACTCATGCCAATGAAACAGGTGGGAGTATAATAGTTTTTCACTAATGGTGGCGTATGGAATCAGCTACAAAGATTGGGGATGACTTTAAAAATAGATAATCCTAATGAAGAAGAAATGTATGATATAATCAAAAAAATATAAAAGATTATAGAAATGAAGTTAGTATCGAATGGGATGAAGGTGATATAGAGAAGCGGCTAATATTGAATGGTGTTACTAGAATAGAAGCAGAAAAATGTTATAGCAACTTTAATTGCTAAAAAGAGATTACAAAAGAAGATATGGATGAAGTAAGATTTGCAAAAGACAGACTATTTTTCAAATATATCTGGTTTAGAGAAAATAGATGTAGATGAAAGTGTTGTTAATGTTGGTGGTCTAGCAGGTCTTAGAAAATGGCTTGATGAAAAGAAAGAACTTTTAAGAGTAGATAAAAAAGATTTACTAAGATCAAAAGGACTTCGTTCACCAAGAGGAATCTTACTTGTAGGGGTTCCAGGTTGTGGAAAATCTTTATCAGCAAAAGGCAATATCTGCAAGTTGGAAATACCACTATATAGACTTGACTTTGCAACTGTTCAAAGGTAGTTATGTTGGACAATCTGAACAACAATTAAAAGATGCTTTGACAACAGCAGAAAATGTTTCACCTTGTATACTTTGGATAGATGAAATTGAAAAAGGTCTATCAGGAGCAGGAAGTTCAAATGATGGAGGAGTTTCTACAAGAATGGTAGGACAATTCTTATTCTGGTTACAAGAATCAAAGAAACAGGTCTTTGTTGTAGCAACTGCCAATGATGTATCTATGTTACCATCAGAACTTCTAAGAAGAGGAAGATTCGATGAGTTATTCTTTATTGATTTACCTACAGCAGAAGAAAGATACGATATTATCAAAATGTATATGAGAAAGTATTTAAGTTTAGACTTTGCTGGAGAATTGATGCAGATAGAATAGTTGAAATGACAGAAGGCTTTACAGGTGCAGATTTAGAGTCGACAGTTAGAGATTTAGCATATAGAGTTATAGCTAATGATGATTTTGTTTTTAGATGAAGAAAATGTAGTACAAGCATTTAAAAATGTTGTTCCACTTTCTCAAACTAGTCCAGAGAAAAAATTGCTGCTATTAGAGATTGGGGTAAAGAAAGGGCTGTTCCTGCTTCTGGAAAACCAATAGGAGCAGAAGAAATTAAGACTAGTACAGAATCAAGAACAAGAAAATTACTTGTATAATAGGAGGAACTATGCCTAAGATTATGTTAAAAATCCAACAGAAACAAAAGACAGAAAGCTACAATAATCTATCTTTAACAAAAACCTGTTGAAAAAGACTAAAACAACAGTTGAGCCTGTAAATTTACAAAGATTACTAAGAAAAAACGTTCAAAAAGATATATGGAGCTATGGGAGCTCTTGATACTGGGGACATGTTAACAATCAAGAAAAAAATTAATGAGCTTATTGAAGCTATAGAGAAGAATTTCCGAAGTTGAATTAATAAAAACAGGGATATTTTATCAGTATGGTGTCTAAATGTTTTTAGGTGATCCTTATGAAGTTCACACAGTAGACTTCACTCATACAATAATAAAACATTATAAACAAGGAGAAGTTTTACCAGATGGTATGGAAAAAGCAAGAGCTATAGCAGCAAGAAATATATATGTATATAGAAGTTTACACTGATCACTGTTGTGCTATCAGTGCAGATGGAACAGTTTCTATAATATAACTTTGGGAAATGTTTGTACAGGTGGAAACCCAAAGAAGTTACTGTAAAGATATCTTAAAATTATATGAAATAGCATATTAAAAAAATAAAAAGGACTGTTTTTAACAGTCCTTTATTTTTATCCATTTATTCCACTCATAAGAATTTCG